>SDBT01003474.1_pt1 | contig 27233 bp, 16 predicted proteins | sample 2277101 | NCBI WGS metagenome assembly SDBT01 (sample SAMN10404973, study PRJNA504765) | marine sediment metagenome | isolation source: marine sediment core GS10_PC15, 103 cmbsf | place: Arctic Ocean: Southern Knipovich Ridge | collected 2010 | reverse complement strand
GCTGGGATTGAATTGTGGTTTTGGGTGCACAGACTGTGCCGAGCTTAAATGGAGCGATTTGGACCTTGTAAATGGTAGAGTAAAGCTTGCGAGGGGAAAGACCGGCGTTTCAAGAGATCTTCCATTGTGGCCGGAAACAATACAGTCTCTTGAGAACATCCCCAAGTCTGGCAAGTTGGCATTCTCTACACCAAAAGATAAACCTTTGATTCGAACGACATACCACATTAACAAAGATGGCTCAAGCAAATATTCCAATATCAATTTGGTAACTTCAAGATTTTCAAAGCTTTTGAAGAAGACTCAGATCCATGCTCCGAAAGGAACGGGTTTCTATACGCTTCGCAGAACTGCTGCCACGATAGCAGCCAGATCAGGAGATCCATTTGCAGTTCAAAGATTACTTGGTCATACTGATTTGAAGATGGCAACAAAGTATGTTCAGGATGTTTCCGAGCAGACAGATAGAGTGGTTAGCCATAGCAGAGAATTCTTTGTGAGGCCTGAGTCTAATCAATGACAATTAAAATTTTTCGGGTAAGTTCTACCTTTTAACCTTTTAATAAACGGCGAGTTTCTAAAATTCGAACAGTTATTGAAGTTGTATGATTAAATAAATTTTTACTCACTTGTCCTTGCTAACTCAAACAATAAGACCACAATATTTGTCCTTGCGTTTTTTAGACGTGTGGTCAAGCTTTAGCCCCTGTGGATTGTGCTAGTAAAGACAGGGTTTAGCATTTTGACCGCTTTATCCCTTTGAGGTTATTGCACTATAAACAATAAATATTTCTCTTGTGTAATAACTATTAAAATGCGGGGTAAAGACTTTATTAGTTGCTCCTGGAAGTCCGTGGGGAAACGGTTATGCGAAGTCATCATTCAATAGCAAATTCGGGGCCGGGTGTTTAAATCAGGATTGATTCTTGCTACTGGCTGATGCATGTGATAAGATCAAATCGTGGCATCAGAATTATTATTGCAATCGCCCACATAGTTCTTTAGGCGATCTGATGCCTCGGGAATTCGCGAAATACTGTATTCCTGAGGCTGAGCGGTATGTGAAGACGAAGGGATATAGCAGGGTTATATGAAACGAAAAATTCTCATTATATATGGCCTAATAAAAAAGTTACAAAATATAACATATTAGTCCTGAAAAATACTTGTTTGGGAGAGACAAGATGTCGGAAGAGGTAAAAGTTCTTGGGCAATCCAACGTCAACTGCTCACGTGTTGAACAGGTTGCTTTGGCAAGTTTACCGTTTGATATAATTTATTCACCTATGGAAAAAACACCAGCCCTTGTTGTGGAAGACTTTCCAGCACTGGGTAGATTGGCTGCTGTACGTTTTTTAGAATGGGTGCAGGATAATCCCGATGGAGTTATATCGCTTCCCACAGGTAAAACTCCTGAATACTTTATAAAATGGGTGCAACGTTTTTTGCAAGGCTGGGATGAACGCCAAATCCGGTCAGAACTTGAAGCTGCAGGTATCGACCCGTCCAAAAGACCCGATATGAAAGGTCTGCATTTTGTACAGATTGACGAATTCTATCCTATGGACTCTTCACAGGAAAACAGTTTCTATTATTACGTCAATAATTACTATATCGATGGTTTTGGTCTTAACCCTGATAAGGCTATGCTTATCAATGCTTCTGCAATAGGTTTAGACCCTGGTGATAAACTCTCAGATATCTGGCCTGATAAAAAAGTTGACCTTAGCTTAAGGTACCGCCATCCTAAAACCCATCTTGAACAAAAGCAAAAAAATGTTTTAAAACGAATTGACCAGTGGTGTATGGATTATGAAGAGAAAATTCGCGATCTTGGTGGTATAGGTTTTTTCCTTGGCGGCATAGGCCCGGATGGTCACATAGGTTTTAATATTAGCGGTTCAAGCCATGATTCAACAACGAGACTTTGTAGAACAAACTATGAAACTCAGGCGGCCGCGGCGGTTGACCTTGGTGGAATTGAGACAGCTCGCAAATGTCTTGTTATAACAATTGGCCTGCACACTATTACCAGCAACCGCGATTGTAGCGCGATAATTATTGCCGCAGGAGAGGCAAAAGCTCTGGTAGTTGCGGAAGCTATACAGTCTGAAAGGAACATAATGGTCCCAGCTACAGCTTTGCAGAAACTTCCCAATGCGAAGTTCTATATAACAAAAGGAGCGGCAGGACAATTGATTGAACGTCAATTGCAGTTGATACAAACAACCGACAATGTCTCCGAACAACAGGTGGAAAAGATTTTAATGAGCTTAGCTGTAAGCTGTAATAAACGACTACTTGACCTTGATGAACATGATTGCCAGCAGGATAAATTTGCTTCACTAATACTTTCCAAGCGAGGCGAGCCTTTGTCAAAACTTACACATATGGTTCATGACAATCTTATTAAAAAAATTGAAGCAGGTATGAATGTTTTGGAAAATAAATGTTTCATGCATACCGAACCGCATCATGATGATATTATGCTGGGCTATTTCGCTCATGTTGTAAGGCATTTCCGCAGAGCCAGCAATATCCATCACTTTGTCACCATGACAAGTGGATTTACGTCTGTTGCAAATCATTTCATGAAACAACAGTTGGCCAACCTTCAGGAATGTATACATAGCTCAAATTTCCGAAAATTGATTAAGCAGGGATATTTTGACAAAAACAAACCTATAGACCGAAATCGTGATATATGGTGCTATCTTGACGGAGTGGCATCCTGTAATGAACAAATTAAAGCTGAAGGATGCGCACGTCGTCTTTTACGTAACCTGACAGAAATTTTTGATGAAAGTTTTCTTTTGAATGTAGAGGGCCGTGTAAAGGAACTTGAAAAGTATTTTGAAATGCAGTATCCGGGAAAACATGACCCCGCTTATATCCAGCGCCTGAAAGGCATGTGCCGTGAATGGGAGGTAGAGTGTTTGTGGGGTTATTATGGCTGGAAGTGTGATAACGTCAGACATCTAAGACTCAAATTTTATGCTGGGGATATATTTACAAAAGATCCAGCTATGGATGAGGACATTCCTCCTATTAGCAATGTGATGAAAAAAATTAACCCAGATGTTATTAGTGTAGCCCTTGATCCTGAAGCCAGTGGTCCTGACACTCACTATAAGGTTTTGCAAGCGATTGCGGAGGCGCTTCGTATACATGAAAAACAATCCGGACGAAAAGATATTAAGATATGGGGTTATCGAAATGTCTGGTATAGATTCGACCCTTCGGAGGCCAATATCTTTATTCCTGTAAGTCTTTGCATGTTTTCTGTGATGCACGAAGCCTTTGAGAACGCTTTTTTGAGCCAAAGAGAAGCGTCTTTTCCAAGCTATGAGCATGAAGGACCTTTCTCAGAGCTTGCTCAGAGGATTCAGGTTGAACAATACCAAAAAATTAAAATATGTTTGGGACGTGACTGGTTCTATGATCATACAAGCCCATTGATAAGGGCTACCCGTGGGCTTGTATTTCTAAAGGAAATGTCGCCACAGCAGTTTTATCAATCTTGTCGTGAGCTTAAAAAATCAATCGAAAGCAAATAATAACGACAACAGAAAATGCCACAAAGGATCCGGCTCGCAGTTTGATCAGTTGGATCCTCTGTGGTAAAATAAGGTCTCGCCAAAGGCGAGGTAAGTTCCGTGTTTCGATGAGAACTATTGTAGCTGATTATTTGAAACAGTGGTAGGGGGGATTCATTTTTGTGTCAACCTGTCTTACAAAAAGCGAAATGGGAGTATCTATGAATAATTTAAAAACTATTAAATTTATCATCGTCTTAGGGTTGGCATTTTTTCAGAGTTATGAGGCCTTTGGTTTGACAGCAAGCGTACGAGGTCATAAGGGCAGACCTGCATTATTCATTAATGGCAGGGTAGAAGCGCCATTTATGTTCTATGGTTACCCGGAATCGATTATTCAGAAACTTTTGGCTGGCATGTATGGCTTGAAGCTTGTCGTTGCGGATTACGTGAGGCTGAAGAAGTTGTTTTTCTGGGTGATGGCGCGTCGTGGATTCGTAACGAGCGTCGTAAGCATTTTGGTCGTTCCACTTTTATCATCGATTGGTATCACGCCTCAGAACACATCTGGGATTGTGGCAAAGTTCTTTTTGGCGAAGGTACAAAAGCCGCAGAGAAGTGGGTCAAAAAACGTGAAAGTTGGCTCTGGGACGGACAGATGCGGAAGCTATTGAAAGATTTGCAAAAACAATATAAGCAACATAGAGGCCGAAAGAGACAAGAATTGGTAACCTTGCACAAGTATATCCGGGATAACGAAAAACAAATGCGTTATGATGTTTTTCGAGGCAAAGGTTATGATATGGGCTCCGGTGTGGCCGAGGGTGCTTGTAAGCATGTGGTTGGTAAACGATTGAAGCAATCTGGTATGATCTGGGGTAGAGCTGGCTCGTTAGCAACATTAGCCTTGCGTGTTAGTTGGCTAAATGACAGATAGGAGCAATTATGGAAAAAGAAGCCTTTGGCTGCGTGAAAAATCTACCTACAAACTTGACGGGCACCCTCTCGGGCGATACAAGAAGTTTTTTTCTTGACAAGTAGTGCTGACATCCTAATATATGGAAGTATTCCATATATCTATGCAAAATGTGACTTTTTACAATTTGACAGGTAATCCTGCTGTTTTAAGACAGGTTAACCGAGTGAGGATTTTGAATAACCTTCGGATTGAAGGTCCGGGCAGTCGCGCACAGTTGGCTCGGCGGAGCGGCCTGGATGCAAAGACAATTACGAACATAGTTAACAGTTTACTGGATGACACGTTAGTTCTTTGCCATGATGCCCGCGCCAATGGTAGAGGCAGACCTTCGGAAAAGATAGACCTCAATCCCGATGCAGCCTTCTCACTCGGCATCGATGTTGGGGCCCAACAGGTTACTGGTGTTCTGATAAACTTTCGAGGGGATGTCAAGGCCAAGTGGCATAAGGAATTCCCAACAGCAAAGAACCGGTCTTTCATACTGAATGAAGTCAAAGCCGCATTAAAAGACTTGGTAACAGGATTAAGTAAAACTAGTTATAAGAAGGTAAAAGGATTGGGCATATGTATTCCCGGATTTTTAGATAGAATCACAGGCACCGTAATCAAATCAGTTAATATTCGCGGATTTGATGGTTTCAAGATAGTCGAGGCATTGAAAGAGTCCTGCGGCATTGAGGTTATCCTTGAAGAGGCATCGAGAGCAACGGCAATTGGCGAGATTTGGTTTGGTGGGACATCCGACGATGATGATTTTGTCTGTGTAGATCTTGGTTATGGTATTGGTATGGCCATTGTGCATAAAGGCAGGCTCTACCGTGGAGCAAATGAAGTCAGTGGTGAGATAGGCCATACTGTGGTTCTGATAAATGGCACAAAGTGTACGTGCGGAAAACGAGGATGTTTGGAAACAGTGGCCAGTGGACGAGCTCTTGGTCAGATGTCTTCAGCACTTGGGCTGAATCTCAATGATATCAAATCTGATGGTGCCAGGGGTATCTATGAAGCGGCACTCAGGGGTGATCGGAAAGCTATTAAAGTGGTTTCAAAAGCTGGAGCATCGATCGGCACTGCCATTGCGAACGCGATCAATCTGTTCGACCCGGGATTTGTTGTTTTGTGCGGTGGGCTTACCAATGCAGGTGAAATGCTTCTCGGGCCGCTTCGCAAGGCGGTAGAAAAACATTGTATCAGACCTTTCGATGTCAGTTGTATGATCAAAGTGACCCAGCTCGGTGAACTTGCCGGCGCACTGGGAGCGGCAATGCTGCCGCTAAGGCATTATTTTGAACTGGATAATGTAAGATTTTGATGGCCACAAGAATCAAAAAGGAAAAACCAAAGAATATGAAAGGAAAACAAGATGTCGGAGAAATTATCAATTGACGGCGGGCCGAAGGCTGTCACAAACCAGCTTGTGGGATGGCCCCAATTTGATGAAAAGACGATTCAGGCTGTGCAGGAGGTCTTGAAATCGGGAAAAGTCAATTACTGGACCGGACCGAAAGGAATGGAGTTTGAGAAGAAGTTTGCCTCTTGGCAGGGAAGCAAGCATGCGGTGAGCGTCAACAGCGGCACCAGTGCTCTGCATGTAGCCTTGACAGTATTGGGAGTCGGGCCCGGGGATGAGGTTATCGTGCCGAGCTATACCTTTATTGCAAGCGGCTTTTCGGTTGTGCAGGCCGGTGCGATCCCTCGTTTTGCCGATGTGAACATCGATGATCACTGCATCAGCGTCGAATCGGCTGAGAAACTGGTAAATAAGCGCACCAAAGCGATTATGCCGGTTCATTTATATGGCAATATATGCGAAATGGACAAGATTATGGCTTTTGCCAAAAAGCATAATCTTTATGTTATCGAGGACAACGCCGAGGCCTTTGGCGGAGTTTACAAAGGTAAAAAGACTGGTACAATCGGACATATCGCAGCGTGCAGCTTCTGTCAGAACAAGACTTTTACCACAGGAGGCGAAGGCGGCATGGTAACGACCAACGATGAGGAATTGGCATGGACCGCTCGAAGTTTCCGCGACCATGGTTATGATGTGAAAGAACGTCTGAATCTGCTGGAAATGGAGCAAAAGCTTCCGTACATCCACAATATGGTAGGCTGGAATTATCGCATGACCGAGATGCAGTCGGCAATAGGGCTTGCGGAACTGGAACGTATGGACAACTGGAACCTGCCGAATCGCAAACGTAATGCCCACATTATTATCGATGCGGTTAAAGACCTGCCGCAGATTAAGTATGTGCCGATTGATACCAAGGAACGGCAAAACGGCTGGTTCGTATGCGCATTTTCGCTGGATATTGAGAGAATGACTTGCGATATTAGTCAGTTTGTCGCCGCTGCCGGTGCGGAGGGGGCGCCGTGCTGGAAAGTTTTCTGGCCGCAATGTCAGACCGAGGCAGCTTATCAGCAGCACAACGCTTTCGGCAAGAGCGGTTTTCCGTTCAAGTCCAAAGAATATACTAACCCTGAAAGTGCCGATTACAGCAAAGTGGATGTTCCCAACGCCATCTGGCATCAGAGTAATACGTTTACCTGCTTTGCTTATCCGACTTTTACCGAAGAAGATTGTCAGCAGATAGGAAACGCGTTGGTAAAGGTTATCAAGGCTTATGCCAAGTAGTGAGCAATATCACAGAACGTATGGAGTAGTTTCTGATGGAGAAACATACTGTCGCGGCCTGCCAGATTAGTTGCGGTCCACGGTCAACGGTTGAAGAGAACGCCGGCAAAATCCGGCAGTACATGGAACGCGCAGCCGGTAATGGGGCTCGTTTAGTTCTTTTTCCTGAGCTTAGTCTCAGCGGCTACTCTGTAGATGCAGATGATATTGCGGTGCGTCTGCGGCAGACGACTGACTCGGTTATTGGTGACATTTGTAACGATGCAAAAAGGCTCAACATCGCTACTGTCATTGGGATATATGAACAGGCTTCGCAAAACAAGGTTTATAATACATCCTTGGCGATAGGTCCGGACGGCAGTGAAACCCGATACGCCAAAATACATGTTCCGCCCAATGAGGGCTCCTTTGCACAGAGTCAAAGTGGCCCTGTGGTTGCAGATTTTGGTTTTGTTCGTGTTGGATTAAGTGTATGTTTCGATAACTGGTTTCCAGAATCGGCACGAATGGCTTATTTGTGCGGTGCTGAGATACTGCACATGCCTTTTTTCTGGCCGGCCGGGTGGGAAGTACGCGATGATATCGAACGAAAACGTGCCCCTGTCGACAATGACCTTATTTTGAAGGCTCGGCGCGAGCGGATGATGAAAGTTTTTCCCGCCCGTGCACTGGATAATGGTTTGTATGTGATAATGATTGATCAGGTTTGTCAAAGCGACGATATAGACGAGCATCTTCCCGGCAAGTCTATGGTTTTTGATCCTTATGGTGATTTGATCGCAGAGACTAAAGGTTGGGAGGAAGAGGTTTTGTATTTTGAGTTTTTGCCTGAGAGAGTCAAGCAATGGCGTTGCAGTGAATTTTTCCCAGGCCGCAACTTGCGACCAGAAGTATATAAGGATGTTTGGCAGGACTCAAAGGGCTGAGTTTATCGGTGTACAGATAAACAAGGACAAATTCTTTTGGAGTTTAAAATGGAAAATATCAAGGTTGGCATTGCAGCGGTTGATTATACACCTGAAATTGGTTTGCCGCTTATGGGTAACTTCAGAGATGATTATGCTTCTCGAGGTATGCACGACCCTCTTATGGCCAGGGCTATTGTATTCGAGGATAGTGACGGGCAAAAGGCGGCTATGTTGAGTGTCGATAATGCCATGATAGGCAGAAAGTTCGTACAAATAATGCGAAAACATATCGAGGGTAAGTGCGGTATTTCCGGTGACAATATTTTGATAGCGGCTACACATACGCACAGCGGTCCCGGTGTTGAAGGGCTCAAACCTATGCCGGCCTGTGAAGCGCAAGTTTCTGAAAAGTTTCTGAAAAAAGCGACAACGGCAGTAATAGAGGCTAATAAGCGGCTGTGCAAATCAACGCTGAAAATCGGAACTACAAACGAAGAGCGTTTGAGCTTTGTTCGCAGATTGAAGTGTAAAGACGGTAAAACACATATGAACTGGGAAGGACTCGACCCTGATTTTATAGTTGAAGCGCTGGGGAAACCTGACCCGCAGGTATTAGTTCTTACGGTTGAGCAGGAAGGTGTATCCGTTGCGGCGGCGGTCAATTTTGGTTTACATCCGGCGGTACTTGCGGGGGATAACTGGCTTTATTCCGCTGATTATCCCGGTTATCTTTCCGAAGCTATGCGGCGAGTTTTAGGTGAAGAATTTGTTATGTTGTTCTTCAACGGATGCTGCGGAAATGTTAATCACATTGACTACACCGATAAGCTGCAGGGACGCGGATATCAAATGACTCAGCGAATAGGACATATGCTGGCGGTGTCAGCTATCGAGGCAATGAAAAATGATAAGGCGGTTGGCGGTGACAAGGTAGCGGTGTCTCGAAAATTGGTTGAATTGCCTCGAATTAAGATAAGCTGCGAGCAAAAAGAATGGGCAGAGCGTGTCCTTGAAGAGGCTGCTAACAATCCAGCCGCCGGCCAGGTGGATGGTTTGCCCGATGAATTTTATGCCAATGTGTTTTTGCGATTATACGAAGTACAAAACGAAGATGATAAAGTTGAAGTTATGGCCTTTCGCATTGGAAATGTTGGTATTGTCGGCTTGCCCGGTGAAATATTTTGTGAGTTAGGGTTGCAAATAAAACGGCAGTCGCCGGCGAAACACACACTTGTTATTGAACTGGCCAATGACGCAATAGGATACCTGCCTACAAATGAGGCTTTTGCCCAAGGTGGATATGAAGTTACACCCGGCGTCACACAATATGAAAAAGGTGCCGGTGAAAAAATAACGGAATCGGCAATAAGTCAGATTGAAAAGCTTTTTTGATATTTGAAAGGATAACAAATGGCTAACAAAATCAAGTGGGGTGTAATTGGTTCAGGTGGAATTGCCAGACGAAGAACTATTCCCGAAGGTATAGTGCCGGCAACTAATAGCGAGCTTGTCTTGGTTTATGACGTTAACGCCGAAGTTAATACAGAAGTAGCCAAGGAGTCGGGAGCTACCTCGGTTGGTAGTATTGATGAATTGCTTAAATCTGATATTGATACGGTGTACATTGTAACGCCCTCGGTTCTTCATTATGAGCAAGTGATCCAGTGTGCACAAGCGGGTAAACATGTACTGTGCGAAAAGCCGCTTGGTATGACTGTTGAAGAAGCAGAGAAGATGATCAATGTTTGCAAGAAGGCAGAGGTGAATTTGGGCACTGCGTTTATGATGCGCTTTCTCGCGCAACATCAGGCGGCACTGCAAATGATCAAAGATGGCAAACTCGGCAAACTAGTTTACGGCCGAGCTCAGCTTTCATGCTGGTATCCACCGATTGAGGGAGCATGGCGCCAGGACCCGGCCACTGGTGGTGGCGGTTCGCTAATAGATATGGGCGGGCATTGCATAGATCTGCTGGAGATGTTCTTCGGCAAACTTGAGAAAGTCAGTTGTTTCATAAATAATTCTGTTCACAACTATAAATCTGAAGATAGTGCTGTAGCGATGTTATTCTTTGAAGACGGCGCGATAGCCACGGTAGATACTTTCTTCTGCATACCCGATGAAAGCAGTAAGAATGTACTCGAGATTTACGGTTCTAAAGGAAGTATATTAGCCAAAGGTACAATCGGGCAGGATGATGCTGGTGAAATGACTGCATTTTTGCAGGCTGATGATGCAGGTTATAATGCCCAGCAGGTACGCGATGATTCTGCTGGAATAACTATCAATCCTGAGCCAGTTAATACCTACAAAGCTGAAGTAGAAGAGTTCAGTGCTGCCGTACTTGAAAACAGGGAATTTGCAAATAGTGCACAACTGGGATTGCAGAGCCAGAAAGTATTAGCCGCATGCTACGAATCCGCTCAGAAAGGCACTGTGGTGGAAATAGCTTGACTGTTCAGCAGGAGGTCGGAACATGGATATGAAGCCGACACTCTATTACATCGCCACCTTACTTCTAACGATAAGTTCGGTCTCAATAAATAGGGGCGAGATCCCTGGTCGTAAGGATGATGACCTTTGGTTTACCGCATGGTCATACGATGTGCCTGGTAATGAAGCTTACTTCAAACAGTTGGCAAAAGACTTTGCCGATTCGAGCAATCGAGTCTCCATTCACATTGATCTTGGCACTTGGAACGATGCGCACAGTAAGATCAAGAACTGGATCGATTGTGGGCAGGGGCTGGATCTTGTAGTCATACCGGATATATGGCTTGTAGAATTTGCCGAAGGCATCGAAGCTTGTTGGCGAAGTTTCACCACTTATTCGCATTGGACGCTGAGTTGAGCTTTCTGGCGACTGTGCTGCCTTCTGTAACATGGAAAGGAACCCGGGCTGTTTTTCCACTGATCACGTCTTTGGCCTCAACGTACCAAATCCCGGTGGTTTCATTCAAAGCCATCTTGGGCTTCCATACACCTTTTCCTGCTTGGGTGAGAAGATTAATTTTGTAACATTCCGAGCTTATTCCACTTGGTGCGACCAAACTCAGGTGAACGATGTGGTCACCAAGTTGTGTTTCTTCTTCGACATCCACACCGACCTTAATCGTAAGTTCTTGACCCTTTGATACAACTTCGGGACAAGTTAATTTCAGTCCCTTGATTTCATATGGCGTCAAGGCATACAATTCAGCAATACCTTCCGTAATATCCGTCTCGATAACCTGCGTTTTACCTAAAGACTTCCCAGCCCGCACATCGTAAACGTATTTGGAGTCCTTAAAATGTATCTTAACAGGCTCACTATCCTCCGGCTGAACCAGTCGACGCTTAATTTCTTTTGTATACCGACCACCATAATAACGTGGTAGTACGCACAGATAAGTCAGTGACCCACGTCGGTAAACGACCTGTTCTACATCAGCCTTAATCTTACCGTCCTGACCATAAATGGATACCGGCGATGCAATTGCAGTACCCTCAAGCAATTCGGCAAATACTCGACGGTATGCCTGCATAACACGTTTCTCGGCAGAGTCCCGCGTGGTAATTTCTCCGCCGACACCTCCCGAGGTAAATTTACGATAATCTGTCAAGAGAAAATTCAAGAACACCGCTTGCCCGTCACCTGCCTTTCGGCGGGCCACAGCAAGAGTTTTATTCAAGTCACTGAAAACGCTGATTGTTTCAGCACCGACACATGAAACTGTTGAGTCACATGGAACCACCGAAAGTTCAGTGCCAAACAGCCGTACAGGAGGTAGGTTTTTAGGAACCCTATCCCGGCTGTCTACAGGAATGTTTTTGCCGTCATTAAGTAAGTACTCTAAATAGGCCATAGTGGGCGGAGTCTGGGTCTTAATGCCAAGCAATTCGTCCAGCCGCCCCCCGCTCCTAACCTTTCCATGCTCGTTATATACCCCGGCAGCACCTGCCACGATCAGCCGTCCTCCTTGCCGAACAAAATGCGCAATGTTTTGGGCCTCTGTATCAGACAGCACTAATGCCAGGGGCAGGATCATTACTTTATAGTTACGATTTTGCAGTATCCCATTTTCAACTTGCTCATCTGCGACAAAATCAAATTGCAGACCCAAATCTTTGATGATTTCACTGAAACCCGTAAGGTTTTTCCTGTACGTACCTGCACCGGTTGGCGGCCACGACGCATCTGCCCACGAGCGTGCATGTCTGTCAGCGTAAAGGTTGCGCTGGGAGAAATGGATCGCGATTGGGCTGCTATCTCGCTTAGCTGTGAGAATAGCCCGGCCGACACCGCTTTTAAGCTCAGTAAGTTCCTCCTTTGCCCACTTAGCGCGCAATGGGTTGGTTAGATCATGACTGACATATCCATGGAGGACACTGCTACTGGCACTGTAATAGCTGACACCATTAAACCCACTAAATAGTTCCAGCCATGGAAAGTAGCGGGAGTTGCGTTCGTCAAGACTGAAAAAATCAAATCCGACGAAGCTGGTGATAAAGTCGCCTGGCTTTTTGAATGAGCGGATGCACTCGCGCTGCAACCCATCATAAAAGGCCAGGTGGGTAGTCTCCTTCATTATTTTCCACCAGTCGTAACCAACATAATGTCCTGGATCGCGCGTTCCTGTCATCCCTACCCTGTTTCGCGAATCTAACTCTTCCAGTTTTTCTCTGGAAACTTTAAGAAAATCAATAAACAGCTGATCTGAGAACAGCTCAAACTGCAATCTTGAAGCGATATTGACTGATGGGTCAAATTTGACCTCAGGTGTAACTTCATCCCACGATTTAAACAACGTGCTCCATTGAGCATTCAGGTCGTTGATATCCTTGTAGTTAGCCTTAACGAATTTCCTGAACTTTGCCAGGCTTAGCTCATCACGCTTCGGAAAACTTCCATACATGTGTTCATCCGCTGAGCTGAAATCAAACGCCCCCCACTTGTAGCAATTTTTGCCCTTGGTTTTGATAGCCACGTCCAATTTATTCCAAAAATTGGGATCACACAGATTGTTTTTCTTATAGTGCACCCGCAATATACTTTCTCCTACAGGCCAGAGATTATGCTCCGCGTATGTTTGCATATATATTTCGTCGGTCGCATGTGCCATATAGCCAAAGTCACCACCAAATTCAGACTGTTTCTTCAGCATTGTATAAGCCCAAGGCCTTGCACAAGCGATATAGCCGTATGAGGCCCAAAATCCAACTTGATAGTCATCCTCCGGCATAATTCTTGCAATTGGGATCACTGTGTAGTTAGATGCTTCGAGACGATTTTTTACATAAAGCCTTACCACGACTCTTGCGGTCAGAGATTGGACATCTTCTGAAGGTAGTTTAAATGGAACTATCTCAGTAGCCGATGTTTCAGCATGTGCAACGACTCGTCCAAATGTATCAACAAGCTCTATTTCCACACGATCATTGCTGCCGGTAAAGTGGTTTGTCAATTGTATGTTGCCTCGTACCCAATCACCTTTTTCATAGCGATTCTTTTCGGTGGTTATATGAATTTCGGGACCAGGAACATCAATCAAAGCGCTTGCCCAGGTCACATCACGTTGCTGAGTATCACGAGCCCGCAGGTAAACCAAATGTTTTCCGGTAGTAAATTGCGCAGCAAGTTCAACAGTAGCAATACCGCCTTGCTCCATTCGTTCTACCGGGGCTGATGACACATCTACCAATTCAGCAAAAGGACCAATGCATTCGGCCTCAAGCTTCAAGCCGGCTACATTACCTTCCAGAAAGACACGTAACCTCACCACATCTCGGTCAACGACCAAGGTTTGGACATCCCGAATTCTGGCAGAGGAATCACCGTAGGCGGTCCACATAAGAACGTTTGATAGCAATGCGTAGTACGGTTCCCACCATGGAAGGGTGTCTTTTCGAACTATATAGTAGTTTTTTGGTGGGGGGAAAAGGCTACATCCGGCTTCTCCCCACCATGCATTTGTCTTTTCCGGACTCTCTTTTTTTATAACAGCATTAGTTGCGTCAAAGTTGATTATCGCCACGCGCCCAATACCGAATTTACCTGTCTGCAAACCCGCTCCTGAACGTACCCAGTCTAAATAAGGCAACTCCGTATTCTTAATATCTGAAAACAAAAGCTGTCTATCTGATTTTTTTGTCGAACTTAAAAGCTGTGCCAGTAGACTATCTTGGCCATGAGGATTTACATATAACAAGGCCATCCCTTTTTCAACTTTGTCCGTGATAGCCTTTTTGACTGTGGGACGAAGCTTGCTCCAGTCAACACTACATAGGGCGATTACATCCCAGTTTTTATCGAGCATTTTGAGAAACCGGCCTGTCCATAAGTAATCACCAATTTTACTGCGTTCGGTAACTCCAGTAGAAAAAAGTTCAAAGTCAACATTGATGCGTTGTATCAACTCAATTGGATCGCGAATTGTAATGTCCGGCACTACAAATAAAACCTTAGGTTTGCCTCGAATGTCATTACTAACCCAGTCAGTGTGAGCAGTGACAACAGTGGTATCAGGCCGCGGTATGTATAGAACATAGCTGTTTTCACGTACATACTGTTCGAGATCAACCGATTCGCCTGTGAGTTCGATCCCGGCGGCATCGAATTTGCCTTTTAATATTTCAATTTCAGTGATAGCGCAATGATAGCGATTCGCCTTTTGTTCTTTGGGCTCACTTAGAGACAGCATAACATAACGTGCATGGAATTTTATTTTGTCAACGCCGAACCATTCAACCCTGGTGGGACCGCTGTATTTGTCAGAAACATCCGGCCCATAGACGGACACTTTATACAGCTTGTCAAGACTTTGTCCTGCAAATACTTCAAGATTTGGAAAATAAGGAGAGTTCCACCAATCTTTTCCCTTTACTGCAGCAATCCGAATACCCTCAATCGGTTGGATTTGATTTAAATCAAAAAGAATAAGAGCACTAAAACCAGCCTGCAAATTCCAGCAAGCTGTTCCACTATGCCCCCATTTGCTATATTTCCATTCCCCATCCGTCAAAGATTGGCCTATCGTTGCCATATCACCGGTAGCGGGTGTTGTTAGCAGCTCACAGACTACCCCTTTAGATAAAAGTTTTTGTTCAGCCCCGTTGGAAATTAATGTTTTTTCCTGGCCGATGATATCCGACTTAACTGTTTTGGCAAAGCTTTCAGCTGATAATGACCAAAGTAAATTCAAAGCCAGCAGTAAAGTAATCTTGCCGCTATCCATTTGGTTCCCTTCTAATCTAATTGTTTTTTATTTGTAACCGACCATTTCTTTTTGTAATCATCACAGCCTGTAGATTATTTCGTTGGCCTTTTTTTCATAAATCTGCTGCCATTCCGAGCTCAATAGGCATTCCGTTACTTCGTAACCTCCCTTGCTGTACTCGGTTGCAGGGGGACCGTAGTGCATATAGCCGTTTGAAAAGGCCGCTACAAAAGTGTGTTCATAAGGAGAGGCCTTTTTGATATTCAGGCCGACTTCGACGAGCACTTCTGCCGGAGAAGTTATCAGCACGCAGTTTCCGATTTTAATCCCCTGTACCTCAGCCAGTATTGTTGCTTCGTCGGATTCATGATTTATCGCCTGGTGCTTTTTCAACGTAGCTAACTTATTTTGGATTCTTGCCAATTTTTCCATGGCGTAAATGTTCTTGAGATATTTCGCAATATTTCCCCTGTTAAGAGAATCCATAGCGGAGAGCTCCTCATTACCTATCTTTTCAGCCTGCAGATAGCTGTAAGAATAATCCAACGGGTAGTCGGGACTAAGAGCATATTTAATGTATAAAGGCAGGAAGGTCTTTATGTTCAGAGCGGTGCTTTTTAGGGATTCGAGCAGCTCGGCCTGTTCGGTTTGCAGCGATTCAATACGTTCAGGAATATCTGTTCTTCGGGGAAGCTCTATTGTTTCAGAAATGACACTCAGCTTTGCGTCTTTGGTTCGTATACCTCTTAGTGCTTTCAAGGTGCTCAGCCCCAGCGTTGTTCCAAGTGGTTCGATGTCTCTGGGACGGTTGAAGTCTTTAAAGAGTACATCGATAATGTCCCCACCCGCTCCCTGTAAGAACAGTGCCATAGCCCCATTGTCCAGGTTCTCTTCAATGACTTTCGAGGCAACCCCAGGGAAATTGGCTGTAATACGTCCTCGCGCATCACCAAAAAGGGGATGACAGGCAAAATTATAGACCACCGCCAACGGCTGACCGTCCATCCGATCTATTCGAAGTATGCCTATTTCAGGGTCAATCGGCCCGACATCGGCGACCTCTTCGTCAGGCGGACAGGGACCGCTGTGCCGAATAGTCCAGCACTTGCCATTCTTAAGTCTGAGGGTTCGGTTCATCGTTATCCGATCTTCATAACCGGAACCTGTGCCGACCGTTACCGCTGTCATATTCTGCATGGCCCGGCTGACTGCATCGACCGTTCTGTCGATTTGCTCGGCGTCGTCGCATAACAGCCGGCCTGGCGGATGGGTGTGAGAGGCGTTGACCAGAACGTTACGGGCGGGAATTTTTAATTCTTTCTGGATTCTACTTCGCAGATTCGGCATAAAGTCGTCCCCAACATCGTCTAGAATCCTCTGAGTAATTCCTCTACCACCTATCGCTGTAGTGTCCATCGCAATGATGGCCACCTGTGTCTTGCCGTCGTCTAAAACCAGGGCTTTAGCGTATAACGAGTCATTAATCACTACCCCTTTCGCATCGGTGGTAATATTGCTCTTGGCCACACCAGCACGCAAAGAGCCGGTAGTAGTACCTGCCGCGACACCGGCTCCCGCAATCTGCCGTCTGTTCATATCGTTCATTTTGCAGCTCCATCTACCCCAACATTTACTATTGAACCACTGCCTTTATAGTTTTGATTACAGTGTGTTTTCATGTGACAGCTCCTTGTCTTTTGGTTAACTTCCTTGTTTTGAATAAGTTATACTAGTACAAGGAGTTTTTTTCAAGTAAATATTCAGTGAACCCATTTACGCGAGATGGTTACATCAGTTTGCATAGTTTTCGGCGGAAGTGTTTATCAAGGAGGTAGATGCTGTTGCCAACATAGCCACATGACTCGGGGTCAGCGCGGGTCGCTACTCCTTCGCTGTACAGCTCTTTCATCTGCTACTCCTTGTCAGTTACTGGCGCATCCGCAACTTTCTTGACACTACCTGGCGTTCGCTTGCTCGTGCATGTTGAGCCCGCCAGTAATGTGCTTGCTGGCGTAGTTCGATTAGTTCAATCTGTTCAATGCGATCAATCTCAACTGTAACAGTGGACATATTGTTATGATATGCGAGGTAAAGATGTGTGTCCAGCAAAAAAGTTAAAATCGGAAGAGATAGAAAATTTTCCCACCCGGCAACCAAGAAAATCTATGGGTTCACTGAATGTTTACTTTTTCAACTCTAACTGTGAGAAATGCGGGCTAAACCCTTACATCATTTTTCCTCAATATCATCCATATGAGATTTTTATCTTTTCGAGTATTTATCAAAAAAACTTCACAAAAATCAATGGACATACATATCCCAATCCTCAATATTTATTGGTAGAGAAATACCGCTGCGAATTGATTCCATTGCCCGCACGCTCAGATAGGTCGCTCGCATACCCTGGACCGGATCTATCGGTGAAGGTTTGTCATTTATAATTGCGTCAGCAAAGGCCTCTAAAAGACGAAGCCAGCCCTTATCCACACCACAATAACGGTATTGGTTTGTTTCGACAAACTCCTTTCCGGTAGCGTCAATTTTTTCCAATAAACCTGAAAGGCCGCCTTGGGTTCCAATCTCCGGGAAAAAGTCGCGTTGAAGCGGAAACTTTTTTATGATTCTGTCGCCTAAGCCATAGTACTGGTTTTCCACAAAGCATTCACTTCTGAATATCTTGCCGTGGTCCTGGATTTCAATAAGCTCTTTGGGATATTCAAAAGAACCGTGAGTGCTTAAGAAAAGACAGCCAAGGGAACCATTTGCAAACTTAAGATTTATTATATAATCTAAACGCGTACTGCCTATACCGGTAATTCTCACCGGTCTATCTTCAAGCATCCAGCACATAAGATCGAGCCAGTGGCAGCCTTCGCCGATAATCAGTCCACCACCTTCTTTCCAATCGATATGAACACCGCCATAGGTAAGACTTTCGTCATTGATCCTTACAATGATCGATGAAGCTTCTTCTTCGGCCCAGATAGGACGATTGTCTTCCTGGGTGAACACCCGAGGCTTGTTTCGTTTACCGTTTCTATGAGCGTGGTAAGCCTGTTTCATGTCGATCATTGAGGGGCTGAACCGCCTGTTATAATCCACGCATAATTTAACACCTTTTTGTCGGACGGCTTTTATCGTTTTATAAGATTCGTCCATAGTCATTGCCATTGGTTTTTCACACAGCAGATTTTTCCCGGCCTTGATTGTTTCCTCTATGAAGAACATGTGCATTTCATGGGGGACACTGAGAATTACCATATCAACTTCCGAGTCAGCTAAAAGCTCTCTGTAATCAGAGGTTATTTTTTTGGCGCCGAAACTTTCCGCCGTTTTTTGACCTTTTTTGCTTCGTGAACTGCAATGCCACAACTCTACGTTTTTTGCGTCAACACAGTTGGGCAGATGCTGACCTCTGGCAAAATTGCCGCACCCAATAATACCTACTCTGATTTTCTCCATTTATAAAGCTCCTTTACTATCTGTGCTTGTTTCTCTCCGGCTTCGATTTACGGTATAGTTCATAACTTTCGATTGATAATGCTTTGTTATATTTTTTTATAGGTTAAGGTTTATACGAATACTCAGCAAAGTCAAGAAGTATCTTGTCGCAAATCCGCTTCATCTAAATTACGATGATCCACCACCGTCCCATCATCAAGATCGTTTCTCTCCATTGTGCTGAGCCGCCTGAACATGTCTTTCAAGTTTTTCAGTCCCCCAATTGAATACCATATTGTCAAGATGACAACTCCAAAGATAGAAACGATTAGCCAAATGTACCAGAATGTGGCCCAGGTTTTATCAGAGACATTTTTGTTAATGAATAAATTATAAATTGTTCCTATAGTAAAAGTTCCGATCAATAAAAAGGTCCATCCGAGACAAACAGCGTACGTAAGCTTATCACCACGTTTGAGTTCTTTTTTAAAGCCCAACCTTTGCCACAGACTATCGTGGCAGTTATTCTTGGCTGTTGCTTTATCATTTGCAGCATATTTCCCACGATGGAGCATCCTGTCGATGTCAAACTCTTGTCTTTTACACAACAGAGATATACTTACATATAAAAGGCTGGAAACAACGATAGTTATAAAAAACATCCACTGACTGTTTATGAAGAAATCAGGCCAAATCTGACGTATTATAATGCCTGTGACAGCAAGTATGGAACCGACACTCATGGTCCACCATGCCGCTGTAGTTGTGCCTTTTTTCCAGTAGAGGCCGCCAATTATCACCGCCCCAACACCGCCAAGGTATACTGCTCCGGTGATAGCAAAATACATAAATATACTTTCATTCACTTGGAATAACAAGCTCCAGAAGAAGATGAAGATCGCCACGCCAAATATTGATAATTTGAGCAATCTCATATGCTGCCTGCGGGTAAAGGGTTTTTTTCTCAATGGTACGACAATATCCTGAATAAAGATACTGCCCCATGAGTGCAGGTAGGTATCATGAGTGCTTATAAACGCCGTTAGTACTACCGCACACATAGAACCCAAAAGCCCATATTTTAAGAAAGTAGCCGTGGCAATGGGAACTACCATTTGTCCGCGTATAGTACTGTTGTCGATTCGACTTAGGACATCGTTGACATTATCCGCCAAATGTGCAAAATCAGGATGATGCATGATCGTATAAGCGCAAATTGCAATAAGTGCGAAAACAGATGCCTGCATCAGAGTTCTCAGGTAGTGCAAAGCCCTACCCATTTTTTGTTCTGTCGGATTAATGGCTGAGGAATTGTATCCTTGTGAACCCTGCCAGGCTCCAGTATTATAAAACATCGCCAGCACTCCAATTAAAAAGTACCATACATTGAAATCTTCTACGTTTTTGCTGTGAATCGGGTGGACAAGTGAAGCGTCTTTTGGGGCGGTTAGTAAAGCTTCGGTAATCTGCGACCAGTTGAAAAACATTGCTATATAAATAATGATAATGATAATAAAAATATTACATATTATTCCCTGAATGAAATCTGTAACCATCACAGTTATTTGACCACCGGCAAATGTAAAATAAAGCGAAAGCGACAAAAGAATTATCATCACCAGAGGGAAGGTAGGGAAAGGTATGCTTGCGATGAGCACTTTTTCGGGTAAACCACAGAAGTAGATAAAAAACCGCGCACCCACAGCAGGAAAAATGCCAAAATTCAAAGTACCGGAAACAAATCCCAATATGCCGCTGAATATCCGGAATCGTTTACTGTAGCGAAGTTCAAAAAACTGTGAAAGTGTCATTGCTCGTGTTTGTCGATAGCGATAAATAACCCAGCCCGTGACCCCAATTATAACAGGCGCCGAATACATCATCATGTTCCACCAGGCAGCGCTGAATCCACCTTTGTAAAACATCTCATACCAGGCGAGGATACTGATAGCCCCCATCGCGGACATGTTTCCAGCTACAGCCAACATATACCGTCCAGCACAACGATTAGCGACAAGAAAATCGGCTACACTTCGATTATATCGTCTGGTATAGTTGGCCATCAACGTCAAAAAGACTACTAAGGCTGCTACAATACCCCAATCAAACCAACTCATATTCATAAACAAATTACCTCACATCCAATTTATGTTGTTCGTGAAAGCCAGATATGCATTCTGTAACAGTAATCGTCCATTGTCCAACAGGCGAGTTTAAGGCTGGTGTAAACCGGAAAATACCTTGTCCCTGCGGCATATAGATTGTTCTGGCTAAATATTCAGGTCTGCTGCCATCGGGCAAGGTTATTTCTACCCAAGCTGCGCTTGAGACAAATTTGTCAGCTTCACCTTCCATTTCAATATTAACTTCCACTAATTCCCCTCGGTTGGTTTTGGCCGGGGCAATAACCGAGATACCCTCTATTTTGTGCGATACTGCCGCATACAGCTTCGGTTTGCCCGGTTCCAGGACGTCTGTAATTAGCCCCCCCCGATCCCAGATAACGCTGATTGCGCACATCGTAGACATACCTGCCCTCAGGAAATCGAAGAGAAACTTCCACAGTCTGCTTTTGGTCAACTGAGAAGTCAGGAAGGATACCATAATACAAATTATCAGCATCTTTGAATCTTGCCACTTCCGTATGACTGACGGAGTGACCATCTTTATGTTCTACCACAAAATCAGCTTTAAGGTTAATCAGCCTGAGTAACAACGAACGGAACAGCTCTCTGATCTCACATTCCAAGCTGCGTTTGCGCATTAAATCATATGAGTACAGGTCACTGTTTAGATAAATCGCCTTGCCTTTTCCGTAACTATGAACGAGAAAAGCAACCGTGCTGTTGTCATGATTGCCATAAACTTCGGTTTCGGGCAACACTGTAATATCCTCATGAAATATACTTTCAAATGTTGCCCCATTGTCGAAGTACTCAACTGTTATGGCTTGTCTGTGGCGATGGACTTTGCTGCCTGAGCGCTTGATCCCAAAGACATCATCCAGCTGGTTGATTTGACGCATTCGTCCGTGCAAATCACGGACGCCGCAACGATAATCAGCAATCAAAAGTCCGCCGTTTTCTACAAATTTACAGATTTTTTCTACCTCAGTATCTGAAAGAGAAACAACGAAGGGCAGAATAAGTACTTTCAGGCCGGATGTAGATAAAACATCAGCTTCGATTTCCTGCCGAGCTACGGTTCTTGGTTGAAAACCCAAGTCATGGAGCAGAAGATAAAAGTTTTTTGAAGCGGCAACATAATGGCCTTTTGGTGTAATTCCTTTCCAAAGTGAGTATTGTTGGTCGTCGGGTTTGCACCAGCGACCAAAGCGACCAACTAATTCTTTTGCCATCCAGAATTCTGTTGTTACACCAAGATTATTGATATGATTACCGATGCCACTTTCCAAGGTGCTTGCATGAAAATTGTTTTCAGAGTAGTGGATTGCTATAGGATCCACAAGTTTTTCAGCGCGAGCAAGCAAGGTAGCAGGACCTTTTTTGATTTCATTGGCCGTCTGCGCCATTGATTTGGCAACAGGTGTCATATTCATGTTCCACTGCAATGCTCCCCATTCTGGATGGGGAAACGTCGCAGACCACCACCAGACACTGTTCCACCCATTTAAGAGTAGATACCAAGGATCGTATTCGCCACCGTAACGGAAATCGGTGCTATTCATCCACCCGCCACTTAGTTTGGCTGACGGCCTAAAAGATTTGGCGGCCTGACCGTTAAATATCTTGCTCGAATACAGGCCCGGAACAATATAACGCGCGTAAACGTTAATCAACTCCATATTGCGAGTTAACTGCCACCAATCATAGCCGTCATAGCTGGAGAACTGTTCGGTGCCGTCCCAGCCTACGAGAGCTTCAGTATCCTCTTGTTTAATTGCTTTAAGCATTCGCTGACATACCGATGCAAAAGTGTTGTTAATAAACATTCGATAGTCCACCCATACGGATGGATTAGATAAATTGTTTAACATATCATTTTCGCTGTTGAAGCGGATGTTCTTCCAATTATCAAAATCTGTTTTCCACTGTTTGTTCAAATCTTCAATGTCTGAATACAACTCTTTAAGATAATCCTGAAATGCTTTCCATATTTCCTGACTATCAGCAAATCTTCCTTTTGGTAACATCGGGTTGATATAGATTTCATCACCCAGAGTATAAGCAAGAGCATTATAGTTTTTATGCGCTTTAGCTGAATCCCTGGCTCTTTGTTCCATCTTATTTAGCCATTCATTGTTGAACACATTTTCCTGGAGTGCAAGTTGATTCAACTCAGTGCTATAGGGAACTGTTCGAAAATGGCTTAAAGCGGCAGTTCTGGCATGGAGCGTTGTAATGCCGCAGTTAGAAAGAGCATCACCTTCGCCTTTACGTCGTAGTGTATCGAGATATAACCGTTGACGCCATGAACCATTAAGACCGGCGTGCCAATACAAAACATAAAAGTCGACAGGCTGGACATTCTTCGGCATAAGCAATTCAGTGCTGCTAAGAGCTTCTGCACCACGGTCGGAAAATAATGTAATCTCCAATCGGTTCACCACCGAGAGCGATCCGTGTGGAACTTCAATGCTGAACTCATTCGAAAATGGTTTTCGACCGGTATTAACCAATAGTCGATTCCAGTTATCATACCAACGTGCAGAGATTTGCAAATTATCGATCGGGGCAACATCAAGTTCCAATCGGCAGGAAAGCATTCGGCCAGCTTCGACTATATTATCAGCTATAATTGTTCGTAATCCTATTTTACGGACAATTATGAAAAATACCGCGTCCCAGTCAAGAGTAGCTCCGTTATTGTCCTGAACAACTACTTCTGCTATATACTTTCCTCCTGGCAGATATGGCAACTCTACAGTGGCGGGTATGCCGGGAGTTATACTAATTTGTTGTGTTAAAATAGTTTCATAATTATCATGCCGTCGGATGTCAATTTGGAAACAGCCATCCAGATTCGATGTGCTTTTAGTCTGGATTAGCAGCTTTTCATCCGATACGTTTAATGATTCTATATATGGTTTTACTTCCGGACGTCCCGCCAGACGTAACAGCCAGCCGGCACGTGCTGCCGAATACTCAAATTCAGACTGTAACGGCGAAACACTAAGAAGGTATCCATATTCTATATCATTTTTACAATATAAATTGACAACTCTCCCCTTCCCACAACGATAGGTTTTTGCTATACCTTCTTTTGTGTTGGAGAAAGGAAAACGCTCAACAACAGTCTGGTCGAGTAGCTGTACACCCAAGCGTTTCAAATCATCTCTCAAACCATTTTCCAGATTGCCGGTAATAAGAGCTTTGCCGGACATTATCGAAGAAAGTATTGAGGTTCGTATATCTTCCGGATAGGCCGCCCAAACTGGCTCAGCACATATAACCAGTACCTCCCAGTCAGTTCTTAAAGCCTTTCGTATGTTCTCAAGCACTTGTTCGCTGCTGGTGCAAAGCTGCGGCCAATAACCTACGCCCTCAACTCCAAAAACATTCTTTTTTATTCTGTAGTTATCCACAACAGGCACTACAGCCCCCTCAATATCGAAACGCTGTAACAATTCAAAACTGTCAAGATGGGAACTATACGGAGCTAAAAAGACAAGGCGTAGTGGTCCGTTAGGCAACTTCGTAGCCCATGATCTCCGGCTGAGATTACCACTGGCCGAAGATACTGACGCAAATATAGCAAACATCCCTATTAACAAAGATACTTTGACTACATGTTTTATTTTTTTTCGGGCAAGTAAAAACATAAGAAATATATACGATAGACGGAACATCCTTGTTTTATCAGATTTGTGTTTTATAACGTATTACTCCATCGGTGGATTACAAAAGTTTTTGCCACCATACCTTGGTATGGCTCCATAATCTCTTTTCCAATCCCATTCGTCGGGGTGCATATTCCTTACCGACAGGTCACCCCAGAGGAAATTACAACTATCGTTATGAACAATCCAGCCTAGGTCACCAAAAGTCGGTGCACCGCTAGGAGTATCGACCACAATATACCAGCCGATAGAATCACCCACTAGAAAAAGTTTTGCACTTTGATGCTGGAGCAATTTAACATGTTTGGAAGAGTTGGCACGCACAAGATATTCATTCCAAATATAATCCAGTCCCCACCAGGTAAATATCGGCCAGTTTTCAGTATTAAAAAACTTCCCCCGGTTTGCGGGACATTGAAATACAGTCGGTAAATTGTGGCGGCCTTCCTCAGGTTCTCTTATAAATTTGTACGGGAGATATTTTACCAGTACTTTGTTCCAGGAATCGGAGCCTGACGTAGGATAGCCTGCAGGCGCATAGCCATTGTAGTCTTCAGCATAAAGCTGCACAGCTAATCCTATCTGCCTTAAATTACTCAGGCAATTTACTTTTCGAACCGATTGTCGTGCTCTTTGTAGAGACGGCATCAAAATAGAGAGCAATAGTGCGATTATTGATATGACAACTAATAATTCCACCAAGGTAAAACCTCTTGAAGGATGAATTTGCTTGTTTTTACAGATCATTTTTATCTGAACTTCTTTTATAGCTCAGATTTGTTAAGGGTTAGATAAAAAATTAAGTTGGCTGAGCTTCTAACATCATGTTCAATAGAACCTATTTCATCTTCATCAAAACAAGATAGTTATTCTTTCACGGGTGGATTACAGAAGTTTTTGCCACCATACCTTGGTATGGCTCCATAATCTCTTTTCCAATCCCATTCGTCTGGGTGCATATTCCTTACCGACAGGTCACCCCAGAGGAAATTACAAGTATCGTTATGAACAATCCAGCCTAGGTCACCAAACATCGGTGCACCGTCAGGAGTATCGATCATGGTATCCCAGCCGATGGAATCACCCAGTATAAAATGTTTTGACCTTTGATGCTGGAGCAATTTAACATGTTTGCAAGCGTTGGCACGCACAAGATATTCATTCCAAGTATAATCCAGTCCCCACCAGGTAAATATCGGATAGACGTCTTCCCTAAAATACTTCCCACGGTTTGCAGGACATTGAAATACAGTCGGTAAATTGTGGCGGCCTTCCTCAGGTTCTCTCATAAATTTGTACGGGATATATCTTACCAGTACTTTGTTCCAGGAATCGCAGCCTGACGTAGGATAGCCTGCAGGCGCATAGCCATTGTAGTCTTCAGCATAAAGCTGTATAGCTAATCCTATCTGCCTTAAATTACTCAGGCAACTTACTTTTCGAACCGATTGTCGTGCTCTTTGTAGAGACGGCATCAAAATAGAGAGCAATAGTGCGATTATTGCTATGACAACCAATAATTCCACCAAGGTAAAACCTTTTGAAGGATGAATTTGCCTGTTTTTACAGATCATTTTCATCTGAACTTCTTTTATAGTTCAAATACAGCCTTTTTGCAACCTTGTTTATAAAACTGAGATTAAGTGTATTTACTTTAAAAAAAATGCTATAGGCAATAAAAAAGGATATGATTAATCTCAGTTTCGTAGCTTATATTTACCTTGTGCCGCAAGTGTGGGGCTTCTCGGTTAAAGGCCCCACACTGCGGCAACAAGACGATACATAACGTCATTTTTTGTTGCGTCGTCTTATCATCAGTAATGCACCAAGACTCAGTATGCCAATCGTTGCAGGCTCTGGAATTACTTCACCTTCAGCAGTCCACCCATACTGATAGACGCTCCAATTGGCTACAATTCTATAAGCGCCATGACCCAGAAGTACCCAGAACTTGTCTATCCCGTTATAGTCCGGGTCGGCAGAAGCGTCAGCTGTGAAATTTATGAACTGATCATCCCAAGGAAGACCTGTTGTCCTATATTCCTGCTGATCGTATTCCCAATTAGCTGAGTCCGGGTCATTTCCCGGATCCTGATAGGCTATAGCAGTTCTGAAGTAACCGCTGTAAGCACGAGCCTGTGTGGTAACCACGGGCTTATGGTATCCAGAAAACTCGTAGATCAAGTAGCTCCATGATGTGCTGGGGCTGCCCTCATCTGGATAAGTTACTGTTCGATTGGTAAGAAGCAGCTTCCAGTCGGTACGAAGTGTCCATACGTTTATTGGGTCCTCAATAAGATACTCCGCATCAGTCAGATACTTGTTTGTGGTGAGGTCATCCTCGTAGATCAAAACTGCCTGAGCAACTGCTCCCGACAATAATACTGCAACTAATACTGCACCTAATATTATAGTTTTCATTTTCTTTGCTCTCCTCCTAAAAAAGCTACAATTTTCGACTTTTTGGCCAACTACCGGCCATACTTAACTACAATTTTGTTTTTTCATATTCTCCTCCAAACATAACTTTCATAAGGTACCTGCAAAATTCACAACCTGTTGGCAAATAACGTCTTACGACCTTATTCGCCGATTTCTCCTCCAGCCGCGGTGTTTAAAATGAGCTTTCACCATTAAAAAACACTAAAACACCGCTACAGCAAGGAAGAAAAATCATCTCAACTTTTCAAAGAATTCGCTGCTATTTTCAAACAGGCACCACAACAACGAGTTTC
>SDBT01003473.1_pt1 | contig 27242 bp, 42 predicted proteins | sample 2277101 | NCBI WGS metagenome assembly SDBT01 (sample SAMN10404973, study PRJNA504765) | marine sediment metagenome | isolation source: marine sediment core GS10_PC15, 103 cmbsf | place: Arctic Ocean: Southern Knipovich Ridge | collected 2010 | reverse complement strand
ACGTATGTCTACATACGTAAACGTTATAAGTCTTATGGACATCCTATTGCCAATGACTGGCTTAACTTGGGTTTTAATCACACTCCCTAGCGAGCCCCATTTTTCTATGTCGCGGTATGCTATCGCTGAAAAGCGAGACCTGTACATCCCCTACGTGGTTAATCCCATAAGGACATAGAGACGCACACAAACCTGGGGGATGGTGATATTCGGCTCCCTCGAAGGGGGAGAGTAAGGAAATCTCATGGGGAGAGAGGCGTCCGGTAGGCGCACGCTATGAGCCGTGAGATGACATTCACCCGGAATCAAAATGAGTGGGAACGACTACGCCATTTCGGCCCTGAGTGTAGATGCCTCTGGGAAAGGTGGAGCGGAGCCGAGTCTATCCATGATAGGTCCACAGGGAGCTTGGTGGCGTTGGAGTTTGCCTCTCGTGGGTTGGTATTAACCGTGAGTATGGAAAACACAATAGAGAAAGAAAAAGATCAAGAAGGTATAGATTGGTCTCTGGAGGAGGTATAGCTTGACGATCCTGGTACCAAATATTGATGAAGCCAATGCTATGGATACTATAAGCGGTAGACTTGTCAGTGGTTATTACCGAGCTAGATCATCCCAGTATCCTATATTGAATCTAGTTATGCGTATATCGCATAATGATAAGAGAGTCATACAAATAGAGTCTCCCTTGAGGCCTTACTTTGTTTGTACGGAGGAGCACTTAGAGCAATCAATAGCAAAGGCCAAGAAAATCGAAGATGATATATTGATCGAACCCGTCGATTGGAACCACGCCACTAAGGATGGAAAGTTATACAAAGTCAGTATGTGGAATCCTAAACATGTTGGCCATATCAATAAATCTCTCGATAGAGTTCTGGATGAGGCCGATATTGTTTATCTTAGGAGAATATTGATTGACTTAGGAATCGGTATTAAAGTTTCTATCGATGATGAAAAAATCAATGAGTATAATGGAGATGTGCCGTACCCACGGATACTTTATATTGATCTTGAATGTGATGAACGCTGGAAAATCAAGACCGATATTGACTTCAAGAAAAGCCGAATACTTACAATTGGCACCGTAGACGATGAGGGTAATAAAAAGAATTTCAATCTCAAAAGCGAATACCAGATGATACTTAACTTTGCGGCGTATGCCAAAGATTATGATCTGTTAGTCTATTACGCATGGGATAGATTCGATGAGGACCTTCTCAGAGAGAGGTCCAGAAGAAATAATGTTCCGTTTGACTGGCGCCAAGTCAGGTTCGTAAACATGTATTGGCTTCATAAAAAGATGACGACCCGAATTCAGAGAGGAGAGGTGGGTTCTGAGGAAAGGGGTGAACAATTCTCATGGAGTCTGGAATACATCATTGACCAAGAAGGGTTAGATGTTGAAAAGATAAAGGTTCCCAGGAATAAGTTCTATGAATGCTGGCTCAATAACCCTGAAATTTTAGAACTTAGGGGGTTCAACGATGCCTTGGCTCTGAAACTTTTGGAAGACAAACATCGACATATTCAACATCATGTTAGAGTGGCGGATCTATGCGGTCTTTTTGTTGATGAATCTACCTTTGACATGCCGGTTGTGGACGCTTTAATCCTTAGGGCATCAAATAAGGAAAATCCTAGATTGGTTTGGGCCAGTAGGCAATTTGGAGGAGAACAGAAAAGATACAAGGGAGCTGTAGTTTACGAACCGAAACCAAAAATTCATAAAAATGTCTTGGATTTAGACCTTACCTCGCTATATAACCGAATCATTCAGACCTGGGAAATCTCACCTGAGGTGTATAAACTATACATGAGAGACAGAGAGGAGTTCGATTTAGAGGGATTCCTACAATTCAGTGTCAATAATGCCAAACAAAATGGTTATCCACTCTTCCCAAGAATTTTAAATGACTTGGAGAAGGAGAGAAACTACTATAAAAAACTCAAGGCGGAGAACGCTAATAACAGAGAACTCTTCGAGCATTATGATGCTATTCAATATTCCTACAAAGTAATCCTTTTAATCTTCTATGGCATAACTGGTAACTCTAGCGCTCGGATGTACATTAGGGACGTTGCAAGGTCCACTTCTTACATGGGACGGAAAATTAGTTTGAAGACAAAGGAAAGATTTGAGTCTCTTTATGTAAAAGAAATAACTTATGGAGACACTGACAGCATCCACCTTGGATTCCCTCATATTCAGAACGTTGAACAATTGGTCGAGGTTGGCCATGCCTTAGCTAAGGACTTGAATTCCTTTTACCACGATTGGTTGGGTGAGGAATACGGTATCCCCGAAGAAGATAGGAAGATAGAGATCGAGTTCGGCAAAGTCTATAGGAGATTGCTTTTCGTAGAAGCCAAGAAAAAATATGGCTACCACAAGACATGGGATGTTAACAAAGGGTTTTGCGATGAAACCGGTGTGGTGGGGTTCGAGAGTATAAAAGCCAACTATTGCCAATTCGCCAAGCGTCTTCAAAGAGAGATCACCGAAATGGTTGTTAGGGATAGAGAGGAAGAAGCTCTATCTTATTTTAAGAAATCTAAAAAGGTTTTGTTCAATAAGGAATATGATCCATCTGAATTAGTACTTAGCGTGGGACTGAGAAAGAAAGTCGATGAATATAAAGCCAACACTATGCATGTCAGGGCAGCCAAGAAACTATTGAAGCTCACCGGAGCCTTGACGGATGATGGGAGAATTAGGTTTGTTATAACCAAAGGAGGTTCCTCAAAACCTACAGTTGAACCAGTTGTAGAAGGGAAAATTCCAGAGATCGGTCCAACAGGGTTAAGTTATTACTGGAAAAAGCAGATATCTCCAGCAAGTTTGAGGGTACTAAAGGCAGCTGGATTTTCAGATTTGGAGATTAGAGGAAGGACGACACTAGATAATTTCTAGGAGAGAATGAAAATGGAATCGATTAGAACTGAAGACTTGGTAGAGAACTATATCGGAAAGGAAGATTGGTTGATCAAAGAGAACGCAAACATGGGTTTCTCCATGCAAGGTTTGAATATCAACCTAGCTCAGAAAGTGATCAGCCAATATTGGTTGTCAAGGATTTATCCACCGGAGATTAAAGATGCTCATGTCAATGGAGACATTCATATACATGATCTTGGAATTCTCGCTCCCTATTGCGAGGGATGGGATCTACGGTATGTGTTGCGGAATGGTTTTCCAGGTGGAGTATCAGGTAAACTGGCTTCGGGTCCTCCGAAGCATTTTTCTGTCGCGTTATTCCAAGCGATGAATTTCCTCTATACCTTACAGGGTGAATCCGCTGGAGCAAACGCATTCAGTAACTTTGACTCATACTTGGCTCCTGGAATCCACTATGATGGGTTAGACTATGATGAAGTATTCCAAGCCATTCAGGGATTCATGCACTCAATGAACATTCCTACTCGAATTGGGTTTCAAACTCCCTTTACGAATATCTCTATGGACGTGAAGGTTCCAAAATTCATGGAAGAGGAGAAAGTCCTCTGGGGTGGGAAATACACAAAGGACACGTATGGTGACTTCCAAGACGAGATGGATATGTTCAATGAGGCATTTGTAGCTGTCAACACTCAAGGAGATCATGCTGGCAATATTTTCAGTTTCCCGATTCCAACGTATAACATCACAGAGGACTTTGATTGGGAGATACCTGGCTTCTGGGAGATGGTATCTAAGTATGGTATCCCTTACTTTGGTAACTTTATGCCTCAAACAGGACTTGACCCAGCAGATGTCAGGTCTATGTGCTGCCACCTACGATTGGATAATAAATTACTATCTAAGCGTGGTGGAGGTCTTTTCAGCGCATTTCCGCTCACAGGCTCGGTTGGAGTAGTTACCGTCAATCTCGCCAGAATTGGATACTTGGCTAAAGATGACGATGATTTCTTTGAGCGATTGAGGGGGTTGATGGAGAAGGCTAAGACAAGTTTATTGATTAAGAAGGAAGCCGTTGAGAAATTTACGAGGATAGGACTCTATCCCTACACATCAAATATTCTAAGTCCTATAATGAGGAAGTTTGGTGGGTATTGGTCAAATCACTTCTTGACATTTGGTTGCATTGGTATGAATGAGGCCTGCCTGAATTTCCTTGGTACATCTATTCACACGAGAGAGGGGTTGAAACTGGCGAAACGTGTGCTGATCTTTATGAATGAACTCTCTTTGGAGTATCAGAATGAAAAGGTGAACAAAAAAGGTTATCCGGAGAACTTGTTTAATGTTGAAGCGACACCAGCGGAAGGAGCTACCCACAGATTAGCGTTAGCCGATAAGAAAGCATACCCCGACATCAAGACAGCTAACTGGATTGACGATAGTGCTCCATTTTACACGAACTCGACGCAGTTACCCGTTTACTTGGATCTTCCACTGAGTCAAGCCATTGCGCATCAGCAACAATTACAGCCATTGTACACTGGTGGAACCGTCTTTCATGTACTCCTTGGCGAGAGTGGATCATCACCGGAGGGAGTTAAAAAGTTAACACGAAGGATTGTGGAGCATTCAACCTTACCTTACTTCACGATGACTCCATCATTTAGCATCTGTCCAAAGCATCAATGGATACCAGGAATACATCACACGTGCCCAACCTGTGGGAAGACCTGTGAAGTTTACTCACGAATTGTTGGATATTACAGGCCTGTAAGTCAATGGAACCCCGGCAAGCGGAGTGAATTCAACCTTAGAAAGGAGTATGGTTGAAAAATGAAATCCGAAGAAGAGATTCAAACTCACGTTGAAAAACACTGGGAGTACACAGAGAAGATTATCCTAGACATGCTGGAACTCGTAAAAACAGCTTACATACAATCAGGGATACATCAATACGGCCATGGAAAGGAGGAAGCTAAGTCAGAATCTGGATGATGGCACTTAATCTTACTCGTCGCAATGACTTGCGTGGAGTAGGAGTAAGTTGTGTCTCAACCAAACAAACTCCGATGGTGCAACTACTTCAAAGAACTATAACAAATACTTATATACGTTTTAGATACGTTTATTATTTGAGTTAAAATGAGTACAGAAACAGTAGTCCCGACGGAATATCCTCTTGAAGATAGATTTGAGACTAAAATCATCAAAGCAGGACGAATAACGATACCTAAACCCCAAAGAGAGAGACTTAGATTAGTCCGAGGGGACAACATTCAAGTTACGCTTTTTAGAGGAAAGGATCTGGGGGAAGATATAGCTACGTTCAGGCGAGAGATTATCGGGGATGGCCGAATATCTATACCAAAGCCAACCATAGAAAAACTAGACCTGAAAATAGGAGAAGAAATCATCGTAATTATTCGCAGAGAAACGAAGTACGTTCCCTTTACCCATGAAGGAAAAAAAGTTACACCCCTTCTTCGCTGTCATGTTAGGTGGGATGGTGCCTTGAAGTTATCGAAAACGGTAGCTAAACGGCTTCTTTCTGGAGACCGTATTGAGTCTACACATGTAATCGCTCGATTCGCTTTCTTCGAGTTTGATCCTCAAGGCCACATAATCTATAATGAGAATGGTGATGCAGTGATAAAGACCATAGATAATGGTATCCAGAGCTTCGAGATCGGTATCATCGAGGATAAGTAGGGTGACACATTATGACTGCTGAAGCGTTTAGTGTGATATATTCTATTGCTTTAATATTTCACCTCATCATTAATATTATGTGGTACGATCCTGAAGAAGACGGTTGGTAGTACCCTAACTCTAACCCTACTTTTTTATACCTAAACACTACTATTTTATTGCCCTTAGTAGGGGCACTCACTTAGAAGGTGAAGAAATGAAAGAAGAAGTTACTAGGAAACTGGTTTTTACGTTTAAGGTACATACTATGTTCGATGATGCGGCGAAGCCACAGGAGGTGCAGATGAAACTCACGAAAGAATCGAAGATGGTTTTTGGCGGAGGTGGCATATTTGCTGATTCTGGTCTAGTTCATGCATAGGACAACATTGACTTGTTGAACGAATGTTTAGAGAAGGCAGTTAAAGGAGCCAAGTTCCACATCGTAGAAATCAAAACCATACGATAACCTCCCTCCTTTTTTTATCTTATTTTATACCTGTGTATAGTGAGGAGTTATATTAAAAAAAGAGGGTTGAGTGTTACTCGGATGGAGGAGAGGAGGGGTATAGTGGTCGGCTCCGATTCCGTCCTAAGAGTTATCTATTGATAACCTCTACTAATTTAATATAGAATGTGGGAAACTCTGTTTCGCACTCCCAACACTTAGCTTTAATGCCAAATGATTTAACTTCGTCGCTATATGTGACATCCTCTTCAGTTACAATGTTTAGGAGTTTACACTTTGGACAGCCTATACGAATTTCTCCGGGAAACACTGTTTCTGTTATCGCCATTTTCATTCCTCATCTAGCCACTCACTAACCATGTTTAACTGATCACCAGGAACGTACTCTCCTTTCTTCAGCTTCTTCATGATGCTTTTAGCCAGGGTTAAGTTGTCCTCAAAATCCGGTACAATACTTATGTATCCGTGCTTAAAGAAACCCGCTGCAGTCAGTTTATCTACGGTTTCAACCCGTCTATCTAGGGGGGAGTCACCCTCTATCTTGAAGCCGTACAGTGTGTCACATTTTGAGCATGTTTTGTAGAGTGTCCGGTATCCCTTTTCAGTTTGTTTCCTTTGTCGAGCGTTCTTCCCAGTTTCACCACAAGTAGGGCATTCACCGTATCGTATGATTTCTATGCGTCTCTCATACTCTCTCTCTTGATAGTCAATTGCCTCTTGTATGAGTTCCTTGGTCCATTTGGTCTTATTTATTCTGGGGAGTTTGAATTTTTGTTTACAGTAGGCTATCATCCGATTAACAGTGCGTTTGCTTACACCTAGTTTCTCCGCTACTTCTCTGGTAGTAGTTTTTGGGTTTGCTTGGAACACGTTTACAACCTCCTGGATCTCTTCTGTTCTCCAGGGGCTCCATATGAAGCCTCTATTTACAGTTGTCATTTATCTTTGCCTCTTCAGAATTTTTCCGTATCTTTTACGAACTACGATTGCTGCGTCAAGCTTAAGCCGGACTCTGCTGAGTGAGCTAATGATGGCTTGTTCAGTCATCCCGAGATCATCGGCTGCTAGCCATCTGATATTGTCCCTTTTCCTCACAGCTTCTAGTATTTCATGCTGCCGTTTAGTCAGGAAGATAGTCGCTGGGTCTCTTTTGATTCTTTGTCTTCTCATAGTTTCATCTCGCTACAGTATGATTCATGTTGCAGTGGCATGATTAATCTTAATAAGTCTTATGGTTATATCTATTCTCTTTATAATGAGATTAATGTCATTCAGGTGACATGGTGCTGAGTAACTTACATAGTAAAGATGCTAGTCTATCTCGTTAACTTGGACATGCAAAGGACGAGAATATATAAACATACTTTCCTTGTTTTCTCTATCATAACAATTATCGATATTATCAAAAAGGCGCGTTATACGCATCAATCTCGTTAGTTTATAGATGGCTATATGAATGGATTCGTGAGTAATAATTGACTCAATGTTCTTGATTACAAAGCCGGTATCTTCGGGACAAGATGACATATCTCCAAGATAGATTTGATCTATGTCCTGCTCTAAGTCATCCCACCTTAGGAATGCATAACTAGGGCGTACCCATTCGCAGATTTTCAAATCTACCATCACTTAGACGCCTCCTATGATGGGGTCATGATATGGATCAACGTTTGAACATATTCTGTCATATTGAGAGCACGCTTTTCTCCCTACGTGTTCATGTAAAACTCTGTGCATCCACTCATGGTTTATAGTGTGATGTATGGACCACTCATTTCCTTTTATAATAGTTATGTTCCCAGAATGAGGCCAATAAAGTCCCCCAGCGCCACTATACGTACTAGATTCTTCTGCATCCGCTAGGTTTATCTCTACTGGGTTCATTGGTGGAAAAGTAGAGTCTAAGATAGACGAGCACCTAGTACAATAATACCGATTGTTCCCCCATTCTTCTAGGGTTTTTTTATTAAGTGGCATTTTACATCGCCTACAGAACAGTATATCGAGGTTATATTGAAACACTCGTCCCGCAAAGACTATGTTAACGTAGAGGTTCCGTCGCTCAATTCGTAGATAAACTCTCCAGGGCCATTTTCCCCTCCATATTTCCACTATCTAGATACCTCCATTTGTATCGGTGGATCATATAAATCGGGTGCACTACATACATGTTTTTTATCAACTGCATCAAACCCGTGTAACGCAAAAAAGGCTGGTTTATCTCCCCAATCATCATAACGATCTATTTTCTTAGCTAAGACGATATGAATTGTTTCATGTATTATTAGAGCGACTAGACTTGGTATGTGTTCATACCAGTCTTCTCCCACAGTAATCTGTTCATTGACTATCATCTCAAGATATGCTGTTCCAATAAAAATGGTTGGGAATTTAAGCCAGGGCTTCACATGAGCTGTGGGGATTATAGTAGACCCATCACGCGCGCGACTGACTCCAATTTTTATGTCTATATTATATCTCCAATCCAACCAGACCATCACCTAGACATCTCCTTTCTTCGTCCTCAAGTTTCTAATTCACTTCCTTATAGCCTATACACGAGATGCCTGAATGATGGGAATAGGTATCTTGCTAAGTCTTCAGGTAACTTACTACCAGTTAGTGCAACTTTCTTCCATTCGTCTTTGTGACTTACACCAGGAGTGGCATCTGCATAAGCACACCAATCCTTGGTATCTCCCTCGACTGCAACAACCAGAACCTTGCTGGCTAGAGCCTTGTACTGAGCTTTTTTATTTTCCATTAGTTTTCACTCCCATCCCTTGTCTTGAAGAAGTTGAAGATAGTACCAAAGAATCCCTTTCTTTTGTTCATTTCATTTAGTTCATCAGTCATCTTTTTTACCTGTTTCGTTAGATCGTCTAAGTCGGAAGCAATATCTTTCAGGTTTTGGTTTGTTACCCAAGCCTTGATTTTCCGATTGCAGTGAGCGCATATCAACTCAACTGGTAACATAGGAACGTCCTTTAGTTTCTGTTTATTGTGTCTACGAACAACTCTAACCTTGAAGAGATCACGTTTACAGGCCGGGTTGGGACATTGCATTTTAGTCTTCCCCCTTAATGGCACCGTTCAGTATCTTCCTTCCTTCTTCCGAAAGTCGATAGCAGCCATGATGTGGGTCCTCTATCCACCCAATTTCCTCTAGCCTCAATAGCATCACTACGATGTTCCCTCTTGGCTCCCCCATTTCCTCCGATAAGATTTTTGGTGTGACAAAGCCTGTATCGCCACCCTTACAGAGTTCCTCGATCTTCGCGAGTACCTTTAACCTATAGTTAGTAACGGTCATTTTCCATTCCCTCTAACTCACGATCTCCGAGTCCTGTACATGCAGCAGTATTCCTATTGCAAGTTTTTTCTGGTCACGGTTGATGAGCATTACCACAGAGGTCAGTAGTTCATCGACTTCGGTTTTCGTTATTTTCTTATTCATCTTTGATTCCTCCATTTTAGGAGTCTTTTCTCCCGACCAAAAAAACTTTGGTTTCGGCCAGATTTCATGGCCTTTTCAAGGGGTTCTTTTCCAGATATTTTCCTAAGTTTAGGGGATAGAGGTTCACCACAATTCCAGCAACCTATTATGTGTTTTGGCATCTCTTTACTGCATTTTGGACAGGTTATCATTTCGGTGGTCACGCTTTAGTTCCTCCTGCTTTGTCATATTGTTTGACCACCTCCATCCTTAGTTCATCAAGTTCTTTCTTAGCCATTGCTTCCTCGCTCCACATGATGATGGTTGCCTGTCTCCACATTTCATTGGTCACATCGGTTACAGTGAAGTCCTCACCTCGTCTTTCCATCTTTGCTAGTCGGCTAAAGTAGTCCTGGTCCCATTCATCCTTTGACCTCATCTCAGTCATAACATCAACAACGTAGTGTGCTGCGTCCTCAATGCTCCTGAATATGATGTCCTGTGATTTAGTGCCGAGCCAGAATAAGTCTCTGCCTATTTTGAAACTCATCTAGCTCAGCCTCCATTCCAGTGCCTCTCTGACTTTCTCGCAGTCCTCAGGCTTGGCTCCAATTGCTTCCTCAACGATATCGTAGAACGGTCTTAGTTCCTCTTCTGGTTCTGGTAGGTCCTGGAACTCTATCTCGTCGGTGTAGATGTCACCCTCTCGGTCATAGACATAGTCCTCAAGGGCATCCTCGACCTTCTTCATGAGTTCCTTTGGCTCCCATTCTACCGTGATGTTGAGTTTATCGGTCAGTTCATTAACCACTTCACTCAAGCTGAATATCTCACGGTATGGGTTCTTTTGGTACTGGTGTAGTAACTTCTCTCGGATTTGTTTAGCCATCACCTTGTCCGCCTTCTTCATCAATAAGTCTAGATGCTCATCAATGATTTCATCTTTGATCCGGTCAATGATTTCCTCGACTTTGGTTTGGATCAAGTCCTTCAAAGCGTACTCTGGGCTATCCATGTTTAGTGCTGACTCTACGTCCTGCTTGAAGTTCCATTTTGCTTGTCGTCTGAATCTGTCAACTAGCTCCTCATCATTGTCTGTGGGCTGAGGTTTACACGGTATTTCTTTGATTCTAAAGAACTCCGTGAGGTAGATAGGCAATCCAATAGGCTCTCCCTTTGGATTAGTATAGGAACTGCTTAAGGCTTCAAGTTCATAGGTTTTGTTTCTCTTGAATGTCGCTAAGTCTCGTTCGTCTAAGGTGCCGTGGCGTTCTTGGAACTCAAGGCGTTTCCTTACTTCTTTGTTGTCCATTGGTCTCTTTGCTTCAACATCGTTTGGTAGTCCAATCCTCTCACATACTGAGGGAAAGAGTCCTGCTACATGGACTTTAGGATTTAGTCGTTCTGGGAATGCTTGGTCTGGAGTTAGGTGGCGACTTTCCATCGTCCCATATTCAAGTGATCTGTTCATGTCGTTACCGTAGGCATCACCGTCACAGAAAGAGGTCATTTCCTTCTTCTCGTGGAACCTCTTAAAGAGGGCGTAAACCGCTCTTGTGTAGTTTCCGCCAGTGGTGGTTAGCACTGAGTTGGTGAGTTTGCTGAAACCCGTCGTTACGAGACGAGTTGCAGCAGCAGCTTTTTCAAGGTGTACGATGTTCTGGGCGTTTGTGATGTCCGAGTCGCTTAGGACGGTTCTCGCTAAGTTCTCTGTGAAACCAATAGGCTTCTCAGGATCAGCATATTGCCAGTTGTGACCGTAGTGGACGAATCCCTTTGGTAAGTTGCCAGTTGTAAACTTGGCTCGATCAATGTCACAGAGAATCTCCGTGTTGTTGATTGACGCCAAGACAGCTCCGTAGATTCCTTTCCTGCCTTCAAAGGGCTGTATCAGTTTGGGCTTTCCTCGGAGTGTGTAATAGAACTCCCTCAGTACGAGAGATGGTCCTAGGCTAAGTTCAGCTACACTCCTAGCTCTTGCCGAACGTGGCAGATTCCAGTTTACTTCAGTGTCTTTACGTAAGAGAACAAAGCCAGTTTCCTGACTAAAGAACTCCACGTCCTTTCCACTAGGTTTCTGTGTGATGAACGGTTCCTTTGCATCAAAGGCATCGATGTATTCTTTGCGCAGGTCCGTTCCCTGTATTTGGAATATATCTTTCATTTTTGTTTCTCCATTTTGTCATTGGCCTTCTTATTTCCCGAGCGGCGTCGGGGCCTCGACTCTGCCGTTGGTTTGGGGCCGTTGGGCAATATAGGATGTTGTAGAATGTTATTAAATGTTAGGGCTGTGGCTTGCCAAGGATGGAGGAAATAGTCCTCTACTACGCCGTCATATGGAGTTATATCGTGAGTGTGCTTCAGGTGTCCAGTTCTACCTATCTCAGGATGTTCCTCTGAATTCCAGCCGCAGAGGGAACAAAAGATTCTAGCCATTAGTATGCATCCTCCTAATCATGGTGGATCCATCCAATATCGTAACGCCCACCATTGACATATACGGTCAAACTTCTTTGAAACTCCCCATCCTCCAATGCTCCTGAGAGCCTTATGAATAGACTCATGAGTTAAAGTAGCCGCTATATTGTCTTCAAACATCTCAATAGCAAACGGATACCTATCTATAACACGCTGTGCATTATGGTAGCTATTTATACACACCTCATCAGTCCATTGATGGTATGTCATTACTGCACCTTTGTGCGGTTCTCTCACCCAACGAACATCTCCTTTGCTATTTACTCGTTTACGCAGGTTATAAGATGGTTTAAACTGTAATTCATCTACCATTATGTAACTTCTCCTTTGGGTGCGAATCCTCCTGCTTCTTTGGCAAAAAGGACTCAAGTCTCGTCCATGATCCCTTTTTGATACAGTGTTGACCTATTGGGATGTTACCGTCAACCCAGAAGATGTTTTTTAGTAGAGGGTGGGTTTTACATGTAGGGTGTTGGCACCGAATACCATTATAGGATTCTCGGACTTCTTTAACTATAGTTTTACCGTTCCAGATTTCTTCCCAAGGAGTTTGTTTGGTTCCATTTATTGTTGGGTTCATCCAGAGCAATCCTCCACTGAGACTATGAGTCCAGTTTCATTACAGAAGGCAGCAGTTCTGGATAGAACTGAGATGTGTCCTTTAGTTTTGCAGATTGGACATACCCATCCAGGCATAATCATGGATTTGATTTCCTCGTCTGTCATTGGAGTGGTGTAAAAGTGTTCCATTTCCATCACCTTGACATTGGGAGGGTAGGGGGGGTATACTCCCGCCTTTGGTACGTTTGCCCGTCCTCTGACTCGTTAAAGATTAGGCTGGCATGTTTCTTGATGTCACGTATGTAAACATCTCCTATTTCTCCTCTCGTATAGCCAACGATGGGACTCAGGACTTTACAGTACACTCTGGCGTATGGGTTCTTCGCTTCGTTCTTTGGCTTCTGGTAGTGTCGGTAGACTTCCCAAATCCATGTGCGATCTAGGTTAGCGTAGACTTCAAGTGGCTTAACTTGCTCGATTCGCTGGCTTGTGGTTAGTTTCTTTTTCATTTTGATTACCCCAGCATTACGAGTAGTCCCTTTCCGCCCATGTGAACATGTGGGACATTCAGTACATGGTATTGGCCGTGGTCCCGCTTGGATATCTTTGTGTAGGGGGTTAGGATTTTTTCTCCGAACTTATCTCTTACTATCTTGACCTCGCCAACTGAAGAGACTCTTGTTGGCTCAACCGGTCTAAGGGTTATCGCTTCAACTTCGACTTGTCTTGTCATTGTTATTGCGCTTCTCCTGGATGGAGGTAGACTTATAATGTATTTAAGTGTTATCATATGTTACTTATGTAGTAGAAACTTCAATGGCAAACCAAACTAACTTTAAATACAGCTTTACTAAGGTAGTTATCAGAGACAAAAGACTTGTCCGCCCACTATTTCCGGTGCGGGTGTAGAGGACACTATCAATGACTCATCGAGGACGCAGAAGCCAAGCCGCTCGAAAGAGACGAAGGCAGAAACGATTATCGAAAGTGACCACTTATGATCCGAAAATGGGAGAACTTCTTAATATTCAAGAGCGTTACGTTTTCTTTGAGGGAGTCCCAGAAAGTCTTGGTTTCCTAAGTGCGGAAGTTAAGTACTCCAATACACTTGGGATGATGTTCTTACATGAAGGCGAAGTGCTTACCGATAAGCACGGGAAGGGAACATATCAAACCCGCCCTGAGGTCTATGCTTGATTTGTCCTAAAAAAGGACGAGTAAATCTTATATAGCTAAACTCTTTTAAGACGGCGGATATCAATAATAAAAAAATCATAGTATATAGTAGTGATTCAACATGACTCAACCTGAATCTAAGCCGGAGGGGTACGGTTGGAAGGCATGGAGAATCAATAGGCTACTAGAGATATTGAACCGCAAGGCTCAAGGACTCTCCGATGCTGAAGTAGCTGACGTAATGCCTATAAGTCGATCAACAGTAAGTAGAGAACTTAACAGTCAACAGGCCATTGAGATCGGTCGAGCGCTTAGACTGAGAGCCGAGGGACTTGTATGGTCACTCATAGAGACTCAGCTTAAGCAGATAGAAACTGATAATCTGACGGCTGGTCAAAGATTGATTTACCGAGGAAAGCTGATCAATACACTAGCTAGTCTTGTTCCTAAGCAGATTGAGCAGAAGCTTGAAGCAACGGGTGATCTCAACTTCATATTAGAGACATGGCGACCTGACCCAGACGAAGATAATGATCCTTCATAGAGGCTAGGAGGTGAGAGAATGGGAACGTGTTGCGCAGCATGTTTGACAACCAAGATTCGAGACTACGCTTCGAACGCAGAGAACGGAGCAGTGACGGTATCGATTATTGAGAACCCAAATGTGCCCGTGTTAATAAAAGCAGGAGACGAACTCTCAGCTGAGATGTTAAGAAAACAGATGCTTGCACTAATTCAGTATATGTCTGAGTGCATCAAATGTGATCTTTGTCCAGCTCCAGCAGAGTTCAAGGTGAGCTACCACCCGAAGACTTAGGACGTAGCAGTGCCAAATTTACTGCCATAGAAATCACTGATTCAGTGACTTCAACCCCCTTATTTTTTTAACAGCGGAATAATCAGTTTGGAGCGAGATAATGGTAAAAGTGCGGATTGATTACTATCCTCACGAAGCCCAAATGCCTTTTCATAATGATCGGTATAAAGTTAAGTTCCGTGGACTCATAGCTGGAACTGGGTCAGGTAAAAGTAAAGCAGGTGGTAAGGAAGCGCTTGACTGGGCGGTGGAGAACCCCGGCTCACAAGGACTTATCGGTGCCCCCTCTTTCCGTAAATTCAGAGAAGTCATAGTACCCACCTTTGAGGATTTATTAAACTCTAACATCCACAAGACTCCTTTCTTCACCCGGTTTAACCGCATGGAGATGAGCCTAGATGTCTTTAACGGGTCTAAAATATGGATGATTGGACTTGATAGCCCTGAATCCACTGAGGGCATGAACATTGACTGGGCGTGGATAGACGAAGCCCGACTCATCCCTAAATTTGAGGAAGCATGGGAAAGCATCATGAGGCGTCTAAGAGGTAGCGGTCGGAGCCGACCACTTGATGATAAGGTTCCTGAGAACGCCATCGGAGCTTGGATAACTACTACACCAGATCACCCTGGCAGCTGCCTGCATGGCCTCTTTGAGGGACGCGATAGACTAGATGACAGCAAAGTGTACCGAATGTCCATCATGGATAACGCCGCTTATCTTCCCGCAGCGTTCATCAAAAACATAAGGGACACGCATAAGGGTGGCAAGTATGACATATTCGTGTTAGGTAAGTTCGCTGCCATAGGTGGTGCGGCGTTTGAGTACGATTATACTATTCACTCACAGGGAATCAAGCTTCCAGACAAAAGGACATTATCAATCAGGTATGGTGTTGACTTCGGGTGGACAAACCCCAGCGCAATACTCGCCATCAAGACAGACAGCGATGGCAGAGCCTACGTAATAGAAGAAGTTTACGGCAGACAAATGTCCATGGAACAGATGACTGTACACCTCCATAAACTATACAAGACACATGGGCGCGGTCCAGTGGTATGCGACCGAAGCCGACCCGATAACATCCAAGTATTCGTTGATGCTGGGTTAGATGCAATACCTGATAAATCGAAGCGTGATGATGGTATAGCTGACCTAGGTGGGCGATTTAAAATCCAGGGTGACGGCTTAACCAGAATTTATATATCACCAGATTGCGAAAACCTTATAGATGAATTACAAACATACGATATTAACCTTAAGATTAGGGACCACGCGGTGGATGCATTGAGATATGGTTTAGCTGGATTAATCATAGACGATACATGGGACCCAAGTAAGATAGCGCTTTCTCTTGGCCCACGAGTAGGCAGTCGGAGAAGACGAAGAAGAGGATAATATGAAAGACTGGATAATAAGAAAACTCGGCGGCAAGACAGCGACCGACGTCAACATTGATCGTTGGAGAGCCACAGGCGGCACATCATACGCATCCAGTAGAACATTCATTGGAGAGGTAGATGATAAGACCAGGCTATTCTTGAGTCTCTACGAACCCGTGGTTTACTGGATTGTCACACGAGTAGCACAGGACGTGTTCAACGACTGGTTTACTGTTGTCGATGTAAACAATGAGGATGACATGACGCTGGATGATAGCGTCCAGAAGATACTCACAGAACTTAAAGCTAAAGAGAGGCTAACACGGTTATTCATATTTGAACGCAGATATGGTACTGCTCTGCTATTGTGCCGGTACTCATCCGAGTCACCTGATAAGTGGAATACACCAGTGAGCGAGTCCAAAAAACCTGAGCTGGATGCGATAACTCCGTACCCATGGACTAAGGTGAAGGTTGACGCTGTTGATAAAGACCTATCGTCTCCGACTTATGCTTATCCTTTAAAATACAAAATCTCTCAGGGCATCAGCGGAATCAATGACCTTGACGTAGACCACACTAGAACCATTAGGGCAGCAACACGACTTGACGAACACATGTATCTAGGTGTGTCAATAGTTGACCTCATCGCCGACGACGCTGTGGGGTATAGAACCTTCCGCGCTGGAGTGTACAAGCTCTGGGTGAGATATGGTAGTGGTATGCCCACCATCAAGATACCGAAAGCATCCCTAGAGCAGTTACAGGCGTTAGAAGATGAAGGATACTTTGACGACATATCTAATAGAAGTTACTTCCTTCTCGGGAAGGATGTTGAAGATATAGACTTCAAAGGCGCTGCTGGAGTATCCCTTGATCCCACCCCAACTGATAATATCGGTATCAATAACCTTAGCATGGCTAGTGGGGTACCTTCTGACATCTTAAGAGGCACACAGGCAGGAACCCTGGCAGGGAGTGTAGTAGACGAGAATCAATACTTCAAGAGAATTTCGTCTGAGCAATCGTTAGCAGAACCGACAGTGAGGGCACTGATTGACATTTTAATCAGCACTGGACAGGTAAGCTTTGACGGAGAATACACCATCAAGTGGAACGGTACAGCTCGAATAGATGCCCTTGACATGGCGAAGATTGAAGTGCTGGAAGTCACAGCAAACGAGAAGAAGCTGAAATACATGACAGTGGATGAGGTAAGGGACACGTTAGGACTTGGTCCTTATCCCGAGGAAGAACCAGTTGAGGAACCGGAACCTGAAACAAACCTAGACTCAGTAGGACTTGATGCGCCGAGGACTACAGCGACGAGGACGAAGGTATATTTCAAGCTCAGTGATGAGGAATGGGACGCCTTAACTGAGAAGGAAAAGAAGGAGAAGATTAAAGCCCTATCTGATAGAGAAATTGGAAAGGCAGTTCTCTTAGCCCTGACTCAATATCACCCTGGACAACCGGCGAAAGCGAAGATACACTTTAAACTCAATGAAGAAGAATGGGCTGCCTTAAGTGAAAAGGAAAAGCAAGAGAAGATCAAGGGCGTTAGCGAAGACGCTATATGGAAGTATGAGACTAGACCACATATATCTAAAACAGGTGAATCCTGTGAATTCTGTATAGCCCTCGATGGAAGCGATTGGAAAGAAAGTGAGCTAGGACATTTCGGTAACCTTAAGGTAGTATCCGCAGATATGATCGAGGTTAACTATCATAGTGACTTAGGCTGGAATACACCATGTTATTGCTTACTGAATCGCGTAGGGGAGGAATTCTAATGGGTGATGAACTCAAGCAACGAGTAACCGCTGTTGAGGTTAAGGTCGACAAGATTCAAGAGGACTTTACTGAACATGAACAGCTCAATAGAGCATCCTTCGATAAACTCGGTAAAAGGATAGACAAATTCATGAACAATGAGGTACATCATTTACAATTACAAATAGATGCTATCAAGAAACATAATGGCATGACACGGACCGATTGGGTAAAGATATTAACAGCAACCATAGTAGTAACGGGAACGGTTATAGTAGCTTTAATCCAATACGGAGTGATAGGATAATGACAGACAACAAGAAGACCATATGGGAGAACATCCAGGTAGATGTAACTTCCGTAGAAGAGGACGAGGAATTCCTAACCTTCAAGGACGTGGTCCTCGTAAGGGAAGGAGTTCAGCAATATTCAGATGGGCGTGCATTAAAAGATGCCGCTGAACTAGAGAAGTATGCACCCTATGCCAATGGCTGGGCTGTTGCAGGGTCGCACCCGCCTGAGAAGATACTCACAAGGGTAGATGACATAGCGGGAGAGACTAAAAACTCTCATTTCGTGAAGGACCTGCTAGACCCTAAGACCGGCAGAAGTAACATTCGCGGTGTTAGAGCCGATCTGGTAATTAACAAGAGTAAGATCGATGCACAGATGCTTGAGGACCTAAAGAGTGGGAAGAAGAACGATGTCTCAGTTGGCTTCTTATTTGATGAAGATCCAACACCAGGTATGTGGAACGGGGAGGCATATGATTACGTTCAGCGTAACATGTTCCCGAATCACCTAGCGTTTGGAATTGAGAGGGGCCGATGTCCTAGTCCATACTGTGGGTTGGCGGCAGATGAGGTTACACCAGTCGATGAATCTCTCATCATTAGAGCTGCAGATGGTTCAGAGAGAGTATATAAACTTGTAGAGAACTTAAAACCAGAAGGCGATGTAATGGAGAATGCTGAGATAGACAAGAAAATAGAGGATCTCAAAACCCAAAAGGAAGAGCTTAGAGATAAGATAGACGCATACTATAAAGCACAGGAACCAGCAGTACCAGAGGAAGAGGATACTGAAATAAGCAAAATGTATGAGAAGCTAGACGAGATTACAGCACAGATTGAAGCATACGTAGAGGCGAAGGTTATCAAGGAAGTTATCGGAGATGAGAGCTGGAGTGTAAAGTATGCAGATGCGTATGCTGCTTTACCAGACGATATGCAGGCAACGCTTAAAGATGTTAAGCTACCTGAGCCAGAGCCAGATCCGAAGCCAGATCCGAAGCCAGATCCGAAGCCGGATCCGAAGCCGGATCCGAAGCCAGATCCAAAACCAGATCCGAAACCAGATCCAGACCCAGATCCGAAACCAGATCCGAAGCCAGACCCAGACCCAGAGAAACCTGACTCTAAGACGGAGATAGAAAGAACCGAGAAGCTACTGGAGATCACCAACTCACTGGATGAATTATAGTCAAAGAATGAGGATATAGAATCCATATGGATGTAACATCCATCATTCAATGTTCAGGAAGTCGAGGATGCCTGACTAAACATAGACCTCGTACACCCGAAAGGGAGGGTGTCTAAAAGAGCGGAAAGCCCGCCTATATCACAAAACCCGAAAGGGGAAGAAAAATAAAATGACAGACGGAAAACCCGTAATTACAGAACAACCAACACTAATAGAAATGTCAGTGCGTGAGAAGAACATAGAGATAGTCAGGCTACGAGAGGAGATAGCCGCATCAATCGCATTGAAAGAAGCTGTAGACGCGAAACTCAAGGATGCTAATGATTTCATCGAAGAAGGAGTCAAAAGCAAACTGATTACTGAACTAACTAAAACCACGACATACGACGTATATGCTCTTATGGCCATGGACACTGCGAGACTTCAACAGCTAAGGGACGATCAGACAATGTACTCGGATCGTAAACTAGTTGCTGGAATTGACATGTCCATACCCGAGGGCGATGTGTATGAACCGCTGAGGGCAACGTATGGTAAGTACCACTACACTAGGGAAGGCAGACAATGACTACATGGCCAAAGCCTAGCTCGACTTGTATTCTAGTCGGTGGAGAGCCACTGAAGGCAGAGTACAAGTCAGCTGGTGTAATTTACCCAGGCGACCTGGTTGAGTTTAATGACCCATCAGACGCAGCCGACAAAACCATCAAGGCATGTACAGCTAACTCACTTGCCGCTATAGGATTCGCCATCATCACACCTAACATTAATCCATCGTCAGGAGCACTAACCGGCGGGAAAGTCGGTCAGGCTTTTGCTGCAGAGGATTCTGTGAAAGTTGTGAAAGGTGACTGCTTCTTAATGGCAAGACTGTTGGCAGAAGAGGACATGGAACGCGGAGAGCTACTAGGCCCCGGTGGTACAGGAACTCTAGCAGTTTGGGAACCAGGCACTGATAACCCGATGCTTGTGGTAGCACAGGCAATGGAAGATCAGGCACCAGACAGCGACGACACATACGTACTAGTGAACTGTCGAATTAACTAAGGTGAATGAACAATGAGATATGTACCAAATATCGGTATAGACGAGTTAGTTACTAGGTATGAACTCGAATACACTCAGCGTGAAGTTGTTAAAGTCTTAGCAAAGCAGCTCGTTGGAAAGCGACTGCTGGCTAACGGCATTAACGGCAGAGGCTGGGACGGCGGACCTGGTAAGAAACGCTATATCTACTACACCGAGGTTGAGCAAGACGAAGCACTAATTTCTATGGAAGGCACGACACAGGCAAACACCAAATCCATGAGGGAGCCCAAATATGTAAGAGTCCCTGCAATCACGCAGAGCTGGACTATGCAGTGGAGGGACGTGGAGACCGCGAGGTCCGAGGGATTCGATCTCTTGAGCTTCCATGCACTCGCAGCCGCAAGGGAACTTGCAGAGGCAGAGGACATGCTAATGGTCACTGGTGAGCACACTGGATGGGATGCTTATGGCATCGAAGGTATGGCTACCGCAAGCACGATAAACACCACGGCTGGTGGAGCGTGGCCTGCAGGTACTATAGCTAACGTCCTAGCTGGATGTGCGCTGCTACAGGAAGACGGTTTCCACGACTTACCAATACTTGTTGGTGGGTCTACTTTAATCAAGTGTATCAAGGATGAGAAAAGCTCGGACAGCGACATCTCAATGCTTGCATACTTGTTAAACAATGACATCATCGCTGGTGTCATGGAGACTCCGCACCTAAGAACTGCCGGAGGAACTGCTGACACAACCGTACTATTGGTTGTACCGGATCCTAACTACCTCTACTATGTAGAAGGGCAGGCTCCTAAGCTAACTGTGAAGTTGGACAAACACGACGACGTGTTCTGTATGCTACGGCAAACAATCGCACCGGTCATCGCTAGACCTGAGTGTATCTGTTCGATAACTGGCCTAAGCTGCGCATAGCACTAGGCTAATTGTCTTCAGAGACATGATCCTTTCCCGTATTTTTTAATATTTATCAATTTTCATTAAAATCAAGAAGAAGAGACGATAAAAATGACATGTGGATGTGAAAGCCCGAAATACGCTATGGAATTCATAGGCTGGAAGGACGGTGTCCTAATAAGGGGCGCTCCTAAGCTAGCCAAAGGTACAATCCAAAAGAATTTCCTAGAGTATGCTAATCTCCCTCACTGGAGGCTGATCGAACCAGTCCCTGAGGTTAAGAAAGTTCCAAAAGCTAAAAAGGAGGAATCAGTGTATGAAGAAGTCGATGAGACCAAAGACGAAGAAGCCGAACCCCCTGAAGAACTTGTCGATGAAATTGATTTGATGACCGTCAAGGAACTCAAAATCTTCATCGAGCATCATGGAGGAACGGTGGACTCTAAGTGGCTGAAACCTGACTTGGTGAGGGAAGCGCGAAAATATGTCGAAGAGTCCTTAAGGATGGACTCAGGTGACCCTACACCTGATGAGTATGGTGATCCTCCACCTGCTACACATGGAGACGCTGTCCTTGAAGAGCATGAAGACAGGCTGGAAGTGCATGGAGACACTACCCTTGAAGAGCCTGAAGAGTAATCTCAAGGTCTATACGTGCATTCCATTCCTGAGGACGGGAAAGGAGTGTGAAAAGTACCTGTCAGAGGCAATAAAGGGTATATCTAACCAGAAGACAACGGTAGAGATACTCCCAGTGCGCATAGATAGACAGGGAAAGCGTAGGGATACTCAAAAAGTTAAGGTAGCTAAAACACTGAATTTCTTTGCGGATGAGTTCCTCAAGACGGACAGTACACACATCTTCATAGGGAATGCAGATACCACTTACCCAGAAGACATGATTGAAAGGTTAATTCGACTAGATGTCGACCTTGCTAGTGGAATCTCTCCAGGTCACGCCGACTGGAATAATATAGTAGTCGGCACTGAGAAGGATACTGGAGGAATCGATTGGTTAAGAAGAGACGACATCGTAGGACAAGTTATCGGTGAATATAAGGTAGTTATGACCGGCAACTATTGCATATTAGCAAAGAGACGAGTATTTGAAAGACACTTCAAGGACCAGAACCCATTAAGATGGAGGACAGAGAAGGAGCACGGAAGGAGACTATATGGAGCCGAATTACAGTTCTGGGTTGATGCACAGGAAATGAGATTTAAGACTCTCATTGACGGTAATGTAGTTTGCGGTCACTTACCTGAGTGGCCTTTGAGTTATGAAGGTCATGAGGATATGGCATTTAAGAAGATCCGAGCGCAGAAGTGGACGAAATGACAACCCCTTGGACTCTAAGACTTGTAGTTGGAATATATGTACCGAAGAAGAAAAGATGATACATATAGGAGATAAAGTTAAACTCATGTTTGACTCTGCCAAAGGAGGAATGTTAATAGGAGATTCCCTTGGTTTAATAGATAAAGTGAGCATAGAGGTTCGGCGACCTGTAGATCGTAACCACATGTACAGCCAAGCCTATAGGTATCCAAACCCAAACATAAGTCATGGATCAAACTGGCTTCGATCAAAGGGTTATATTCACTCTAAGCGTTTAGGCGTGCTACCAGCCAGTTACGATATACTCACCAAAATTGACGGCTTAAACCTAGTAATAGACTTTAAACTTATCTTCGAAGAGTCTTTGCCTAAAGTTGAGATGGTGAAAGCCTGGTTTTTCATTAACAGTGAATCCTGTATAGTAGTAGACGATAAGGGCCCTCATAACATATCACTAAGTAGTGATGCCAAGAAGTTCCAGTTGGCCTATCAGGGAAACATAGATAACGTAACGTTCCTTAACCCCAAGGGGTCTCTACAGGTTAGGCGTTCAGGGGATTTTACATATGATCGAATCTGGAAGCACAGCCAACACGCAGAATATGTTGCATTCTGGGTTAATGATGAGGGGTCAACTATACAAAAAGGAGCAGTGTTTGAGGGTTCATGGAGATTAAGGTATTCGAGGTGACTTGAAGGTGCCTCATCTAAAAATTAACATCAGGAAAAATATATGCCCAGCCAGTAAACTACCCGAAGGATACACCGTTACGCTAATTGATGTTGCTGACTTAACCCCCACGGATAGAGAAAACTGGCGGCGAATCCAGCTTCAACGGGAAAACGTAAAGACGCACCATAATCTTCGTTTACCCGAACAGGGTCTAGCATCGTTTGCTAAATATCATGGTGAACTTATCGGCTGTGGGTGCATGGAACATATTTCAGATGATACCGTTGAAAGTAAACACCTTATGATACTCCCAGATCATAGACGTAAGGGAATCTTCAAGGCGTTAATGAAGCTAGTTTGGTGGCATAGCTACCTAAATGGCTATACTTGGATTAATTTATCTCCAGTAGTACAGGCAAATTTCTGGAAAAGACATGGGGCTGAAATAGGGTGGGCAACGTAATAGACGAGATGATATACATATTGGAGAAGAAACAATGAAGGTTCTGATAATCACCGATAGCCCGAAATGGTCCGCATGGATCACATGTAAGAATATCGAGAACCACATTTCATCAGAGTTTGAGGTCAGTATCGAAGCCAGAAGGCAACTAACCTATCATCCTGGAGACGAAGAATATGATGTGGTGTATGTCCACTGCAATTTTAGTGTAGAGGCAGCTAATATTCGTACATACAGGATGCTGAATAGGGACTCCAGAATTATCGCAGGGGTTCGTGGATGGCTTGGCTTTAAGAGGACAAAAGATATTCTTCACTTGTATGATGCCGTAAACGCAGATAATCTCAGACTACTTGAGGCAGTGAAAGGGTATAGTGGGAATGTGTTCCTCTGTCACGCCGGAGTAGATACAGAACTGTTTAAGCCCTTTACTGTTGACAGACCCGAGGAGTTTAGAATTGGATGGGCTGGGAATGAGGGGCAATGGGTGAAGAACGTTGATATTCTCCCTAAGCTAGGACACCCATACGTTATAGCCGGTAAGAGAAGAAGAACCCGTATCAAGCACAAGGATATGCCAGCGTTTTATAATAGTCTGGATGTGTACGTTCACTTAAGCAGCATGGGAGTACTGGTAGGTGAAGACGCTGAGGGATGTCCACTACCAGTCCTTGAAGCTGCAGCTTGTGGTAGAGCTATTCTAGCGACAGAGACGTCGGGTGCAGCAAGGGAGATCCTTTGTGACGGTCAGATTGTAAAGGGTGAAATTCGTCGTGGAGCTGGATTAGTAGAGATGAAAAGGAAGCTCAATGAGTTTAAGGCTAATCCTGAACTGAGAGCCGAGCTAGGATTCAAGAACAGGTCAACAGCCGTCGAGAAATGGGATTGGAGCATAAAAGTTAAGCAGTACGAGAAGTTCTTTAGAGAAGGAGAAGGAGGAGTGAAATAATGGGATACTGTAATGTAGATGATGTACAGGCTATCGTGGACACCGATATGGAAGTCGCCGAGATTCAAGACCTAATCGACGAGTGTGACGCTTTTATCGATGTCCAGCTTCCTGCGGGCACTAACGCCATGATTCTCAGGGCCATAAGCAAGACCTGGGCAGCCTACCGGGTGATGCTGAAGGATCCTGCCTCAGAGAAGATCGGGGACATCAGCGAGAATCGATCAACCAACCTGAAGCTCCTTAAGGCTGAGTACTTGGAGATGATAGACAGCGCCTTGGACTCGGGTGGAATAGCATTCCTCGTCGGTAAGGCAGCATACGTGGAGTAAAGAGAAGTGGGACATACTGGAGGTGAAATAATTGGCATTAGGAGTTAAATATCTGAACACTGAATCGACGGGGACACCCTACGAGACAGGCGAGACGAGAAGCATCGTCGTAACCGCAGAATCCCTCGACTTAGTCGATGGTTATGAGGGCGACACTGTAGTCTACACGGCAACGGTCAAGGACGACCTTGAGGCTTCACTACCCGCCGCATACGTAGCGAGCCTGAAGATCAACGAGACTTTGGTCATCACAGACCAGGCCTTCGATGTGGGTGTCTACGAGCAGGCAACAGGGCTATTAACGCTGTCATGGGTCGTACCCACGACGGTGGGAGCATTCTCTGTAAAACTAGTCGGTGCAGAGCAGATAATATAATAGGTATGGGGTAGACAGAAGTAAGGTTCGAACCTTTTTCTGCTATAAACCCAAGAAAACGGGTGATAGGATGAGGAAAGATGAAAGTACGCTACAACATAGCGTCTTCATTAGGTATAATCATAACAGTACTGAGCAAAGAGTATAACAAAGGAGGAAGTGGAATAGGAAGAATACAACTGCGTAGGATACGAGGTGGAGACTCTGTAGTTGGAACTGCTGGAGAGGACCTAGCCAAGTACGACCTGGTGTACCTAAAGGGTGGAGCTTGGTGGAAAGCAGATAGAGATGCTGCTGCGTCAATGCCCGCAGTGGGAATATGTACAGGAAGCATAAGTGCTGGTGACAATAACTACATACTTCTCTGGGGGATAATTGGTAATTTGGATTGGACGTGGGTAGATGGACCCATCTACGCCTCTGGAACAGCAGGAGGATTAACGCAGGCACCTCCAACGTCATCCGGATATGTTCAGTCTGTTGGGAATGCGTACGGAGAGACGTTCATGCTGTTCAGTCCTGCATGGATTAAACAGGTGGATGAAACTAGGTCACACACTGAACACGTTCAAGCTGGAAAGTTTGGAAGACCCAATACGAATCCACCTGATATTGTAACAGTGGATAATTCTCTTCTGTTGGAGTTTGATGTTAACACAGACCGAGTATTCTATAAATGGGAGGTCTCCGAACACTATGTCTCCGGCACCCCTCTTGACCTTTTCTTCCATTGGACGAATGATGGGGGCACAGATGATAACACCAAGAACGTTAAGATTCAAGTAGATTATTTACCGGTCTCAGATGGAGAGGTATTATCTGGAAGCCACGCGAACAGCCCTAGACATATAGATGATGCGTACACATCTGCATCTGGGAGCGTATTCCATACAACTGACGCCATCACTATCCCAGCGGCTGACTTTGCGGGTAAGCATCAAATAGAGATGAAGATCATGTTCGTCGCCGCTGATGCAACCGCACTTACGGGTAAGCCGAGACTAAATGCGATGATGATAACTTATACGGAATATGTAGACCTGTAGGTTCAAATTTATGCTCCCCTGAATTGACAGGGCATGAAGAGCTCCGAAAGGAGTAGAAAGCAAAAAAGGAGTAAAAAGATAAAATGGTAGTTGCAGACGTAGGAGTTTATCAGCTCACAGTAGGAGCAGACGGAGGAGGAGGATCAGCAGAAGATGAGATTGCCACCTCCACGAGGCTTCAGACACAGGACGACTTCAGCATAGCTGACCTCACTAGTCCGATACCAATTCCGGCAGCTGGATTCAATTACAGCTACTGGATACATGTGTATTTGAAGATTGAGAACATACAGGACGCGACACGAATCAACAACATACAGTTCTTCAGCGATGGTGCGATAGGCTGGACCTTTGGTGCTAGTGGAGAGCTTCGTATAGGTATTCGGGATGCAGGAGACAATGGTTGTCCGATGGACGCAAGCTATGAGGTAGCGACAGGAACACCACAAACCACTGGACACGACATTGATGACGCTGTGAATGGCCACACGTACTATAACGCTCAGACACCAGCGATCGCGGATGTAGAGGACTATGTCACGGGTGCCAGGTTGACCATCGATTCTCAAAACCACGTCGGAGCAGGGAAGGCTGATGCAGCGGTGTTACAGGTGAAGTTGGATACGGCTGCGAACGGTGCTGTTCAGGGTCTACAGGCTGATGAGACGCTGACCTTCGCCTACGACGAAATCTAGGAAAGTAAACCTCTTGTCCCTCAGTTATAGACCCCTAGTGTATATGTGGGTGGCTGAGTACAGTGATGGCTCTGCGCTTCCTCAGTTTGACCCAGATACTGGGAAGGAGAATAGGTTTGCCCTTGTTGATCACTCTAAGTTAGTCCGCTTTGGCTGGTATCCTTTCTCAGCGCAGATGGCGGCGAAGATACAGGGCATGTTGGTAATTCCGACTAGGAATCCTCATCACGTAGTTGAGTTGAAGGAAGGCAATAAGCTGG
>SDBT01003472.1_pt1 | contig 27245 bp, 38 predicted proteins | sample 2277101 | NCBI WGS metagenome assembly SDBT01 (sample SAMN10404973, study PRJNA504765) | marine sediment metagenome | isolation source: marine sediment core GS10_PC15, 103 cmbsf | place: Arctic Ocean: Southern Knipovich Ridge | collected 2010 | reverse complement strand
TTGTAATTGCTGCTATATCTTCAAATTTCTCTATCCTTATTCTTTTTAATATATTTACTAAATAATCTGAATAATTAAATACTGCTATTTCTTGGAGATTAGTAAATTCTCTTAAAGACATTTCTCCGGATTTTATTCTTTTTATTTCTAAGTCAATATCTGAAAGATTTATTTTCTCGGTTGCTGGTTTTTCTCCCGGAACTTCTGGTTGTTTGATTTTAGTTTCTTCTTCTTTTCTTTCTGCATTCTTCTTAGCTTCTAAATCTTCTTCACTTTCTTTTTCTGGTTTTGGTAAGACTTTTGCTGCATCTTCAAAGTTAAGTAGTCTTGCAACTTCTAATTCACACATTCTTCTAAGTGGTTCAGATACATTCATATTTTCAATTATTTTTGTTAATTTCTCTATTCTTTTATTTATTTCTTCTTCACCAGGTAAATTCCATATAAATTCTACTTCTCCAGCAAGTTTTTGTGCTAAAAGAATAGGCTTAAATATCTTTTCTTCGATTATGCTTTCTATATCTTCTTGGATTGCTCTAATCTTTCTTTGCTTTTCTTCTGCTTGAGCCTTTGCTAATCCTTCAGGGATATTCCCTGCACCCCACATTACTAAAGGAATTTCCATTCCATAAGCAAGTGTCTGCATATCATGATCTAATGTCTCTCTAAGTTCTTTTCCAACATCCCCAAAGTCTACAACCTTCATTTCCACATTAGCATCTGTTGGCCAATTTGTTCGGTTAGTCATATATTGAAGATTTTCTGACATAGCATCTATATCTTCTGTTCTTGCTGCTTCTCCTGGAACTCCAATCTTAATATGAAGTGGTGCCCCTGCTTTTCTACTAATTACTTTATGTACATCTTCCTCGTTTAAAACTAAATTTTCAATAACTCTTTCATTTTGCCAAATTATTCCTAAACCATATGCTTCACCGGCAATTTTATTAATCCTCAAATGAGCAATTTGATTTGTTCTAAAGTTATGGAATTTTGTTAAATTTGTTCTATTATACCCATCTAATTTACCAATCCACTGATTATATTCTTTTATGACACCTTTTCTTGTTCTTTTAACATACATATCGTTTGCATTAAGGACTCTTATCTTTAAATTATCTAAATCTAATTCCATAAATCCATTTCCTTTCATAAAACCTTCTCTAATCCATTCCCTTAAAACTGTTGAAAAATCTGTATCTTTAATTAAACTTGTTATTATTTTGTGGACTTTTGGATTTTTAGCTTTAACCATAAAATCTCCAACTATTGAGTCTGTTATTTTGTTTATTCCGCCTGCTACTACTCCTACAGATTTATATGTTTTCTCTGCATCTTCAAAAGTAAAAGGATGTGCTGTTCCCAAATCTCTTGGGAATTTTACTTGTATATCTACCACTTCCCCTGTAAATTGTTCTTTGATTGGGAGGTTTTTGTTAATTGCTATATATCCTTTTATTCCTTCTTGGATTTTCTTCCCTTTCTCGTCAAATTTATATTGTTTTGTCATTTTATACTTTCTCCCTTAAGAGCGGTAATATTGTTGTTGAAGGTTCTTCTACTGTGTAATAAACTGTTATTCTTATATGGTCCACTCCCCAAGTGCCAGCACCACCACCACCAGTACAGTACGCTTGGACAACAACGCCAAAATCTTCATCATTTATATCAGACGCTTCCCAACTCTCACTCCATAAATCGGTGGCTCCCCCATAAGTGAAATATGCCTCACCTGCCCAATTCAGTTCCTTCCATTTGTCTTCATCTCCAATGCTGCCATCAGATTTGACGATTTTAACTTCCAAGTCAGATGCTTCCTTGGTTCCGCTGACTTTCCCTCTTTCTATTTCCACTTTTATACCATTTATTGTTGCTCCTCCAGGTATTGAAAAACCAAAATTAGTTGCCTTTAAATAATGAGTTGTTGAACCAGCTCCACCAGTCCAAGTTGAGCGACTATCATCACTTACTTTTGCATTATCAACATTACTCCATGTTGTATTTCCAACAGCATCATCATCTGTCATTGTTCCCGGACTTATTGCTCCTGTATCTGTCATTTTATATTGGTTGTACTACAAAATTTAATCCGTCTGTTTGAAATTGAATGCCTGCTACTCCTTCTGCTGGGGGTACATATGGTTCTTTATATATTGTTACCCCAATTGTTTGTGTTCCTCCAGCGGCAAAACTCCCTAAAAGATTTGCAGTTTGTCCGTCATGAATATAAACATGAGCTGAACTATAATCTATATTTAATACATTTCCCGCAGCATCAATATCTAACCCGTGTGGTGCACCCCCTCCAGTTGCAAAACTCCCTGTTAGTGAAGTAGTCTTTCCATTGTGTATCACAACATGATCTATTTCATAATGAACATGTAATAAATTCTCTGCAACATTTATTGTTACTCCCTTCGGACTAGCAGGAGTAGCAATACTCCCTGTTATTGTCGAAGTGATTCCTGAATGAAAATAGATATGGTGAGCAGAACCATCAACAGAAGTTATTAAATTATTATCTTTATCTACTGCAATACCAACCGCACTAGTTCTTGGTGTAGCAAAACTCCCTGTAATTACATTAGTAAATCCTTCATGTATATAAATATGAGCATTACCTTGATCCAATGATATAATATTACCATTATTATCTATCGCTATACCAAATGGTGCTGCACCTGGAGAAGCAAAGCTTCCAGTAAGACTTGCAGTTGCTCCATTATGAAAATAGATATGATCAGTTACTCTACTTGTAGTAATCACATCTCCATATTCTACCATTTTATTTTAAAATTGGGACTTCTTTTAATTCTCCACACATTTCACAAACAAATATTGCATGTCTGATTTCTCTTACTCTTGCAATACAAGTCTTATTTTCATCTATGTAATTATCATTTATGTCTTCCAATTCTACAAAATACCAATTATGTTCACAAACCATTTTTCCTCCCATTTATTTTAATTATCATTTTATTTCTCTCCCATATATTGTTACTAATGTTGAACCTGCTACTGTTGCTCCAAATCCAGTATTAATATCTGCTCCTCCAGGAATTATTGGAGTAACAAATGTTTTTTCTATAACCGCTCCAGAGGCATAATTTAAATTATAATCTGCAATTACTACAGGTGTTGTTCCACTTCTTAAAATTCTTACATATCCTGCCAAATTTGTTGATATATGAAAACCATGCATTTCTAACTTACTTCCTGCTCCTTCAACTTCCCAAGCATCAGTATAAGTTCCACTAGCAGTCAATATTCCTCTCTTAAAACAAGGTGAACCAACATCTTCCAAGACTATCTCATTTTTAATCCAACTTTCACTACCAGCATATAATTCTGTATTAACAACTCCACTAACTGCCCAAGGTGAAGTAGATTGAATTACAGAACCAGTGTTTGTTTGTGCTATACTACCTAATACAATCCATGGGTCTGTATTTTGACTTACACTCCCAATTATATTTTGAAAATATGTACCAGATACTCCTATTTCATCTGGGAGATTAACTATTGAACCGGCTACTCTATTTCCAATATCTACTATTCCGCTTACTGCTTGTATTGATAAACTTCCTGCTGTGGCTATATCTGTAACTGTAACTGTACCATCTACTGTTTGTGTAGATAAACTTCCAATACTTTTAGGGTCAGAAACTATTGCTCTTACACTTCCAATATCTCCTATATCTACTATTAAATCTGCTGCTGTTTTCTGCCATATTTCTACTGAACCTAATTGAGTATATGGTTGGATTGACCCTGCTTTTACCCACACTTCACTTCCTGTTGTAACATTTACAGCTGGCATATTTACTATAGACCCCGCTACTCTATTAGTTACTATTACTGAACCTGCTGGCATCCATACTTCTGAACCAACAGTAAGACTGGTGTCAACAGCGAATGTTCCAGAAGGTGTAACCCAAAGATTAGAACCAGGGTATCCTCCAACATCACCTGCATTAGTAATATGAGCTGAACCTATTGGCATCCAAACCTCTGAACCAGTATAAAGGTTTTCTACCACAACTGAACTTCCTAAATCACCAAAGTTTCCTATATCAACTATTCCACTTACAGTTTGTGTTGACAAACTTCCTGCCGTAGCAATTCCTGTTACTGTGACTGTTCCATCTACAGTTTGAACCGCTAAACTTCCAACTTCTTTAGGAGTATCTACACTTACTGTTAAATCTGCTGCTGTTTTCTGCCAAATTTCCACACTTCCAAGTTGAGTATAAGGTTGTATAGAACCTGCTTTTACCCATACTTCGCTCCCTGTATCTACAGAGACTTCATCAAGATTTGAAATTACCCCACTGACCATTACATTACCACTAACTACCCAAGGACTTGTTTCTTGTGTGGCTTGAACTTGTAAATCAGCATTTGATGTTTGCCAAACTTCAACACTTCCTAATTGAGTATATGGTTGAATAGAACCAGCTTTAACCCATACTTCACTTCCTGTTGTTACTGCTACTGCTGGCATATTTACTATAGACCCAGCTACTCGGTTAGTTACTATTACTGATCCTGCAGGTATATAACTTTCACTTCCTGTTGTTACATTGGCTGTAGTTTCTAATCTCCCAGTATCATCTACTAATAATGGATAAATAGTTCCTCCTGAATAGGCAGCTATAGGGACAGCTCCACTATTATTCACTGCCATTGTGTGCTGCGCTGGACTTCCTATAATCATTTCTGGCATTTTATGATCCTGTAAAGAAATATTTAATTCCAAACAGCGACGCTGTAAGGGTTGTTAAGGCACTTAACCACCAATATTGGATTTTTTTAGTAACCCCATAATTTTTAAATTGTTTTCGAATATGGACTACATTTCTAAATAACATTAAGTTTTGTCCTTTAGTTTGCATACTCATAAACTGTTGCTCACTAATATCTAAGCCATTATCCATAGTTTAATTTACTCAAATTCCTTTAAATAGATTGGGATAACTAATATATATTGGTTAGTCTAACGAGCAATATAGCCATATATCCCCTTTTCTTTGTAAACTGCTAATGCTATACTCCAAAATGCATCACCATGCCCTATATCGCTCTCTACGGCCTGTAATTCATTATTTACACTCAATATACTATCAATCTGTCTTTGTCTGTTTAGAAGGGTTATTTGTGGTTTGAACACTTCTTTCTCCTTATAATTTACTAACCTACTAAAATTACTAGCCATATCAAATTTACTCTTTACCTTGAATACTATTGGTTTCCATATGGCTGAGTCTATTAATCTTTTCTCCCTGAAACTCTCTAGTTCTGACCTTGTATCGTCGTAGTTTATTGCATCAATTGAGTAGAACTCTATTAATCCAGTAATAAAATCTACTTGTTTTGAGTAGTCCCAACCATCCATAAATTTCTCATAAATCTGTGTATAATGATTATTCCAAAGTATAAATATTGTAAAGTGTGAAGGATGTGTTTTCTTACCTATATCTAATCCCGCTACAATCTGTGTCTTTCTATCTTTACCTGGTGCGACTTTGGCTTCTTTTAAGTCTTTATCTATCACCCGCATAATCTCATCTCTTTGGAAATATGCCTCTTCTGTCCATACTGGACTACACATATATTCTTTTTTAAAGGCTTTTTCTCCTATCTCTTCATTTCTTATCTCATCTAATCTTTTCCAGGAAAAAAGTTCTGGCCATAAAACTCTCTTAGTTTTCTCATTTAGGATTGCTTTATATTCTGCCCAATTCCAACTCTTATTATCTTTTAATTGAAAGAATAAGTCTGTTTGATGTTGGGCTGTTCCTACCAAATGTATTTGCCCACCTTCTTTTGGAAGACTCATTACTTGTTCCATAAATGTTCTGCTAATCTTCTCAATTACTGTAAAATTAAGTTCGTTTGTTGGATCTGCTAATATATCATCACAAATAACTCCATCACCATGCCAACCACGATTAAATGTTAGAATTCCACTTGGAGTACATCTAAACCTTCCTCCATCTCCCCAAGTATAATCAATAAATGCTTTCCCATGTGTTAAATCTTTTATTTTATTAAAACAAGGATTTGCTTGAATTAATACCTTAATATTTGATGTATGATATAAACTCATCTTTTGGTTATAACTCATATATAACCAACTTAAATTCTCTCCCCCATCCATTCTATAAATCATCCACATAATAAATGCATAAATCATAGTAGACTTAAGATGCTTTCTTGCCGATAAGGTAGCAGTTCTTTTATTATTCTCTACTCTTTTAGCCCACCCAAAAGTATGTGGTGCTTTAGAAAAACCCTTTAATTTAAATGATTGTGGAAATATGTGTTCAACAAACCATTCAAAACTATTGGAATGGGATGCCATCTTTAACAGCCTTTCTTAATTTATCCATATCTACATCTATTTTAATAGTACTATCTATTTCTTGTTTCTCTATGTAACCTCTATCTTTACCTTTTGTTGTTAATAATAATTTAATAGCATTAAAATTTCCACTATTAATTAATTCCATTAATTTCTCTTCTCCAATGTCTATTAACTTTTCTCTTTCTTGCTTAATTTCTTGTACAAGGTTTTTATTTTCTTCCTTTTGTAAAAATAAAGTAATCGCTGCTCTTGAAACATTACACTTTCTAGCTATCACTGCATAAATCCCCATACTTGTTGGGATTGTTTCTCTAATTTTTTTCTTACTTAATTTTGTCATTTTTCATCTGTAAACATAGCTGTTTTAATTCCATGAAATACTCCTTCTTCCTTGCATTTTGGACAATATTCAAAATAATCGTTTCCCTTCTTTAGAAGTATTGTTTCACAAGGAACTAATTGCTTATTTCTTACTACTTTATGTACTTTACAAACCCTTTTACATTTTATCATTTTATTTATTTCAGCATTTGGTTAAAAGTTATATCCTAGGGATATATAACTTTTTAACCAATTATATGCCTTCCAAAATCAATTAGTTAAATTGGTTATTTACCCTTTGTCTTAACTTTTGCCTTCTCATTCCCATAGTTATAACTTTGTTCCTCTGCCAAACTTACTTCTGTATATGGTTTGTTGTTGAAAGTTGCTGTTCCTCTTTTGATTGCAGATTCTTCATCTTCCATAACAGACATATTTGATTCGCCTTCTTCTCCATATCCCTTATAACTATATCTATATGACTTAAAAATTACATTAAAAGGTCTTCTCTTGCTTAATTCAGCATCTCTAACATCTTGTACTCCAACAAATTCTATGTTATCTGTAGATGAATACTTGCTCCAATCTATTTGAATTGGTTTAAAATCGGTTGGTTCTACATATCCATGAATTCTCATAGATTTTTTTGCTTTTTCTCTAAAATACTCATCAAAATCATCCATTGCTGCTTTCTTAAAAAAGGGTATTTTCTGTTTTCCTGCTTCCTTTCTTTTATTACCTAATTCTATTAAGAACTTCTGCTTTGGTGTTTTCACTCTGGTTGGTCCTATATCTGTAAAATCTCTTCTTTCATCAATTGTTGGGCTTCTAAAAAAATCATTCGCCATTTTCTTCCTCCTTATCTTGTTTAATTGATTCAATTGGTTTAATTGATTTAATAGTTACTCCATGTTCAATTTGGTCTTTTAAATTTTCTAAAAGATTTCTATTTCCATTTAATTGTTCCTTAAGTGTTCCCATTACTTTTTCATCTTCTGCTTCCTTTTTCTTTCTCATATAAGGTCTAATTTCATCTTGGAATTTTGTTGATACTTCTTGGAAGTCCATTGTCAATCTATTAAACTTCATTTGTTCTTCTAAATCTTTGTTTTCACTTTCAATCCTAGCTATACCTTTATTTGTAAATTCTATTTCTTGATTATCAAGTTTCCTTTTCACCATTTTTATCCTCCTTGTTTAATTTAGTTAAAAATAATGGGTCTATTTGTTCAATTTGTTCATCTATTACCTTCCTACAAAACTTGTCTGGTTTGAAGTCGGGATATTCATTAAAGAATTCTAATTGTCTAAAATTAAAACCTATGCTTATCTGCATTATTCTCTCTCTTGGTACTACTCTCTTACCCATAAAAGTAGTTAGTGTAATTATGCTTTTAAAGGTTGGGATAGGTTATATATATTATATTGATACCCTTATTGTGTGTTCTAATCCGCCTAGTTTCACTTTTGGGTTTCCCTTCCTCATTGGTTCATAAGATTTTACATGTGCGTAACTTCCCCAATGATTCAAATAACTTCCAGTCAATATGAAATGTTTTTGTTCCTCTTCTACTTTTTTGTTCTTAACATTTATAGAATAATAGTTTCTAATATGATGACTTAATTGATGTAGATGCCCCATTGCATAGATTTCTGCTTCTGCTAAATTAGCTAAGTCTAATACACTTTTAATTTTCGTGTGTGGAAGTCTTGTTCCTGATGCACCATGGGTTGTATATAGACGATAACCTTGATTTCCAACCCTCAAATAATGTAATTTTCCCCAGGAGAAGTATTTAATCCCTAACTGTTTGGCCATCCATTTGGTTATGTCTAATCCAGAACTTTTATACAATCTCATCTCGTGGTTTCCTGCATGCATTCCTAAAATTAATCCTGCATCTGCGAGTGGCCTCATTAAATGCTCAAAATGTTCCAATTGCTGGTCCACTATTTCTGACTGCTCATATATCCCAGCACCGACAGAATCTCGTGTAGCAGTCTCAATTTGGTCGCCCATTAAAATAATTGGTGTTTTCTTTTTATAACAATAATCAATCATTTTCTTGTGCATCTCTTCATCATAAAATTTACTACCTATATGCATATCACCCATTAAGATTAATTCTAATTTATCTGCATCAAATCTCTTATAATGTAGAGTTGGTTTTAATTCTGATTTAGAAGCCGCAAATCTCATGGTCTCCCATTCACTTATATTTTCATTCAATTCTGACATTTTAAATAGATCCTTCTCCAGAATATATTTTACTTGTTATTATAGATGCTTTAGTGTTTGTGATGACTTTGTATTGATCAGCAAAATAATCTGCAAACTTCCCATCTATCTTATACAAAATATTTAGGCCCTTGATGAAAAACTTTTCATTATTGGAAAAGCCAGTCGCTGGTTCTTCTTTTATTAAATCTAATTTCTTGATAAGGTAATGAGCCAACCAAACCCTTTTTTCTATTGAGTCCATTTTATTTTATTTCAAATCAAATCCTTTATTTTTTCTTCTTGTTTCGGAAGAACTTCTCCTAGGGGATATTCAATCCATTCATCATCTGTAAAATATTTGTCTCTATTTTTATCTATAGCATATCTTGTAAGTAATGTCTGAAACACTCCATTTGGCATTAGATGCATCAGGTAATGAAATTTTGTGTCCTCGTATCCGTCTTCGTCTGTGTCATACCCTTTGGTCATGCAAGGACCATCTGCATGCTGTCCAAATTCCACCCATTTCATTTGTTCAGGATTAACTTTTGGTAATCCTTCAGCAAATAAACTACTAACTCCCATAAGTCCTACAAAAAGTAATGCGGTTAGTCTTTTTCTCATGTTATATTAAGTCACATAAACTATAAAAACTTATTGGTTTTCTTTATCTTTTATCATAAAATTGGACATTTTACCATTTAAATCAATTCCACTATTTTCTTAGCAGTATTATCCCAAGAATTCTTTCTTGCTATTTCTAATGCTTTCTTCCCTTTCTCTAATACTCTTTGTGGCTCCATATAAGCCTCTCTCATCGCACTTCTCAGTTTTGTTATGTTAGGAGTTAGCCATTTTATTCCTTCATACATCATTTCATGTTTTACCTCTGTAATTTCTCCATCTATCATCCATCCAGTTTCATTAGAACAATAATCTGTTTGTCCTCCAAAAGTAGTAGTAATTACTGGTAATCCACAAGCCATAGCCTCAATACAAGGTAAATTATATGCCTCCGCTCTTGTTGGACTTACAAAAATTGTCCCTTTATTGTATAAATCTATTAATTTATTATAAGGATAATTCTGTACATCAATATTTATCAAAGGTAAATTCTCCTTTCTTGGTGATAATTTGTTTATGAATTCTTGTAAAGGCGGTATCCCATATGCTGGATTAATTTTAATTATTAATTCCACTTGATCCTTATCTGTAAATTCTTCCATATATGCTTTAATTAAATATTGCATTCCTCCCCTATCTTCTAAATTCCTAAACCCTTTATTTGCTACGAACACACATTTCTTTGGTTTCTCTTTTGGAAAGAATAAACTTGTATCTACACCGTGTGGCATAACTTTTATTTTTTTAAGTGGTTCAACTTCAACATCTCCTATCTCCCATCCTGGAACTTTAATTGATTTTATTTCTGATTTTATAACTTCTTGCCAGGTATTTTCTATTGCTTTTTTTGTATGTTCACTTGGAACAAAAATATATTCTATTTCTGGGTTCATACATTCTTCTATATAACATTTTGGTATCTTATCTCCTTCCCATACTAAAAATACCCAATTTCTTTTAGCAGTAGTGTTTAATCTCCAATACAGTGGGTTTGTTATTATCAAATTAATCTCATCATCTTCTGGTTGTTTTTTAACCATTTCTAACTCCCTGTCATCTACTAATGTTTCCCAACCAATATTTGCTTGGATTGTAAACCTGGCTTCAGTTTGTTTGGCTATTGCTCTTGCTAGATTTCTTGTATGAATATCATAACCACTTGTTCCTAAAATTTGTCCAATTATATTAATCATCTTATCTCCTTATTAAATTTTAATAATTCTTCAAATAATTTTGGTTCGTATCCATTTTGTTTTGAGTGAGAGACTAAGGCATTTAAATCCTTCGGTAAACAATGTCCACCAAATCCCATCTTTCCATCTGTTCCTGGAACTGCTATATGTCTACCTAGTCTTTTGTCTAAATATAATGCATCTTTTATATTGTCATACTCTATTCCAAATATTTGACACATATTATAAATCTCATTAGCAAAACCAACTTGACTTGCCAAGAAAGCATTAGTAGCATGTTTAACCATCTCAGCTTCTGTTGATGTTAACTTTATATAAGTCACATCATCTTCAAAAATTGGATAATAAACTTCTTTTAATATCTCTATCATTTCTTTTGTTCCACCCATAATTATTCTATCTGACGACCAAATATCTCTTAAAGCACATCTCTCTCTTAAAAGTTCAGGATTAGAACCAATTTTAAGAATGTACTTTTTAGAAAGTCTATCACATGTTCCAGGAGAAACTGTGCTTTTTATAAATATCGGGACATCGATTCTTAAGTCTATAATTGTCTGTATTGCACTTTCTACTTGAGACATATCTACTGTACTATCTTCTTTCATTGGAGTTCCTACACATAAAAAGATTATTTCTGAATGCCCCAATATAATTGGATTATCATATCCCTCTTTATATGGATCATAACAAAATAGTTCATGCTTACTTTCAAGTATGTTTTTCATTGCTGTTCCCACAAATCCTAATCCCATTATTCCTATTTTCATTTGAATTGCTCCCTATATTTTTCTAAAAAATCTCCCTTCTCTTTAAAAATCTTTTGAGTAAATTCACTTAATTTTTCATCATTAAATTTTATATTATTAATATATTCTGGATTTCTTTCTCCACCTGATGGTGTCATTAAATGCCAAGCAATTGCTCCTGTATCTACTCCAATTTTGAATCCTTCTAATAATGCTTTAAAACTAAAGAATTGTTCTTCTCTAAAACTACAGAACCCTAAATTAGTTTCATAGTCTACTTTTTTATGTACTTCTTTTTTAATAAGTGCCGCACTTCTAAAATGTGGTGATGGGATTATTTCACTTTCCATATAATTCATACCACATTCATCTCCAAAAGATTTTATCTTTCCTTCAGGATCTAATTTAATATCTGCAATAAGGGGCTTTGCGAATTTTGTTTCTCTTTTAAAAGTAGGAACTCCAAATACTGGAACAACCCCACTTGCTATATCGTATCCACTTTCTATAACCTTAACTAATCTTTCAAGATAATCTGGTTCAAGTATCGTATCATCATCTAATCTACAAATAAGGGTGCCTCTTCCCATTTTCATAATTTTATCTACAAGTATCTTCCTAAGTCTAGTCACACCATATCTTATCTCATTTCTCCAAAGGTGTACCCGATGGTTTTCAATCCTTAATTGATTTATTAATCTACTAATAAAATGGAATGCTTGATACTGAATTCCACTTCTATCATCGTAAATATAAACATCAAAATCTTGGTGTGTTTGGGTTCTAAGTGATTGTAAAAGCAAACCTAACTCGGTTGGTCTATCCTTTGAGCATATCATTATATCTATCTTCGACATTTTGCCTCCAATTCATTTCTTAATTGAATATATTGTTTATTTGAGATTTCTTTTGTTCTAATATTACTTGCAGATTGTTTATCTAATCCTTTGTAATAAGAATCTTCCTTAGAATAATCTGGTTTATTAAAAAATAGTCCGTTATATTCCCAAGCATAATCCTTAAATTCTTTTGAAGGTGTTGCTTCATCATATAATTTACTTCCCGGATATGGTGTTACTAAATTTATATCAAAGTCATCTGGGTTTGCATCACGCAACCAAAGGAAGGTATCTTCTACATCTTCCAGTGTCTCTCCAGGGTGTCCAAGTAATAAAAATGATTCATAATGTATTCCAGCATCTTTAATCAATTTTCTTGCCTCTAAATTCTCTTTTGAAGTAATCCCTTTTCCAATGTTTTCTAACATCTTATTAGACCCTGATTCTACTCCAGCACATAATTTTACAAATCCAGCATATTTAAGCATATTAACTGTTTCTGGGTATTTAACTATCAAATCACTTCTTACAAAACCTCTATGTTGGTATGGTCTTTTTGCAAGGAGTTTACATAATTTAGATAATCTATCTGGATTTATATTTATCTCATCATCATACCACATAAATGATGAATATCCATATTTATCATGAAGTTCGTCCATCTCTTTTAAAATCCTTTCTGGAGAATGAGTTCTTACCTTTCTATACATATCTATATCTCTCCCACAACAAAACACACATTGATATGGGCAACCTCTTTGGGTCTGGATGCTTGTTGTTGGTTTTCCAAGTAAATTATACTTATATGATTTCAAATCTATCAAACTTCTATCTGGTATTGGGAGCTTATCTATATCCATTTCTATTTTTGCTCTTTGCCAACCAGGTTTAAACATATTTGTTGTGTCTTCCCCTTCCCCATCAAATACTGTGTCAAATTCATCTAAGGTTTTAATATTAATATCTTCTATTCCTCTTCTTCTTAATGAACTAATAGCACTTGCGTGTGGCCCCCCAATAACAGTCTTTGCTTTTGGATTCTCTAATTTTAACTTTTTAAATAACTTGTAAGTGTATGGGAATTGTGGTGTTGTTGAACTAAACCCATAATAATCATAATTATTCTTTATAAGAATTTTGGTATGAAAATCTAATTTATCAGAATTAATACCAGAAAAATCATAAATATCAACATGATGTCCTTCATTCCTTAATGTCGTTCCTACCCTAACTATTCCCATATTTGGAAACACCCTTTGATCTATTAAAAAAGGACTTGGTGGATTAATCAAAGCAATATTATACATTTTTATACCTCTCATCATCTGAAAATGGTCCAGATTCTTTAGCAACCCGTTTATTTATTTTATCTGTAAGTTGAGCATAATTAATTATATTTCCAGCCACATTTGAAAAGGCTTTGTTATCTCTTGGGAAACAGGGTCCTCCATAAGCTCCTCCAAATTTAAAATAAGATGTTCCTATTCTATGGTCTTGTCCTATTGCATTAAGTATCTGCTCTGCGTCTGTTCCTATCTGTTTACTTATTTGTCCAATCACATTAGCAAAAGTTATTTTCATAGTGATATAAGAATTTAATGCTATCTTGGCTAATTCTGCTGATTTTAAAGACATATGTTTTACTGGTGCATTATTAATTTGTTTGTGAATCTTTTCCAATATCTTCCCACTCTTTTTATCTTCTTCTCCAATTAACACAAAGTCTGGGTCTTTCATATCCTCTATAATTGAGTTAAGTCTAATAAATGCAGGATTATAACAAACCTTACAATCTAACATTTTACTTACTTGCTCACAAGTTCCAGGCATTACTGTTGAAACAACTACAAATACCTTACAATTAAGATAGCCTTTTGCTTGCTTAATTGATTCAAATAAATATTCATTACTAAAATCTCCATTAGATAAACTTGGTGTATTAACTATATTGAACACAACTTCACAATCTTTTAAAATACTAAAACTTGTTGATGTTGTAATATTGTCTATCCACTTTGTGTATTTATCTACCCCAACTACTTTATTATGTTCTGCTAATACTTCTGCTAAACAACTTCCTAATTTTCCTAATCCAATTACTCCAATTTTCATGTTTTATTATTCTTAAATTTAAATATCCTAAATTGAAAATCATGATATGGGATTGATACAATATAAGCAAATCCTCTTGGTATAAATAAAACCTGTCCTTCGTAAACTGAATAAAAATTTGTATAATTACACATATCAGTCATTTCACCAAAACATCTTTGCCATGTCTTTTCAGGTGTATTTCTAATCATATTTGTAATATTATTTAAATCCAATCTGAATAAATCTTCAGTATAAAGCATAACATAAATCATTCCTCCTGGTTTTAACACTCTCCTAAATTCGTCAACTACTTCTCCTGCATGTTTGATGTGGTGTAAGACTCCATCACAAACAATCCCATCAAAAAAGTTGTCTGGATATGGAATATCCTCTTTCTCTTTGACCAATTTAAATTCTGCTTTGACTTTATTCTTTTTACAAAGTTCTTTTGCATGATCTAAATTTGATTTGAGTATGTCAACCCCATAAACTTTTGCCCCATTTTTTGCTAAAAGAGCGGAGCCTCTTCCTGCTCCACATCCAAAATCTAAAATGTTTTTACCAGTCCAATTTTCAGTAATTGGTAATACACATAAAAACTCTAAGGCTTTACCTGTTAAAAAACTTGCTGCCTGTATCCAAATATCTTTTTTAATTTCTTTCATTATATGGTTACCTCCTTTGGAACTAAATAATAAATATGTAAATCCTCTATCTTAATATCTTTTGATTCATGTCCTTCATTTAAAATTACAACACCAATTTCCTTATCAAATATAGTTGGAATTAAACAAGTGTATCTCCACCTATTTTTTTGTATTTCTTGAATCTGAAAACAACCAATCCCTCTTGTATCACAAAGATTAGTAAGACAATATCCATTATTTACCTTACTCGGAATCCCACCATCGATTGCGAATACAAGGGTTGCTGATTTACTATCTGAATTAAAACTCACTTGTGTTATTTTCCCCTTGCCTTTTATTGTGATGGTAACTCCTTTTTTGTTAAGAACTGTAATTGGATTTACATAAATTGGGTTTATCTCCCATTCAAATCTTTCATTTTTAGTTTGTAAAGAACTTTGTAAAATTCCGTAAGACCAATCTATCATTTTTTCTCCCATAATATATTTATCTCTCCAGCTCCAACTTTCCTAATAAATTTATATCCTTTTTCAATAAGAAATGGTTCTGTTGGACTAACATGTTCTGTAATTAAGATAGGACTATCTCTATCTAATATTTTACTTGCTCCTTTAAGAACCTCTAAATCACAAGTTTCTGTATCAATCTTAATTAATCTTATGTTTTTTATATTATGCATATAATCATCTAAAAATATTGTTTCTTTCTTTCCATCCTTATCTTGTTTTATTTTATTCATACCACTCCAAGGTCTTCCCCCCGTATTAGCATAATTTATTACATACTTAATTTTTTTGTCATAAACTGCTTCATTTACTGGAGTAATATCTTTCCCTTCATTTATTATTGCATTATTTTTAAGAATATCAAAAGTATCTGGTGTTGGTTCAAATGCAAAGACCTTACCTTTTTGAACCGCCAAACTCATTAACCCAGTATTTGCTCCAACATCTAAGATAGTATCTGTTTTTTTAAATTTCTTTGTAATCTTTACAATCTCCAACATAGTTTCTGGATCATCTAATTCTCCTTTTTGGTTCATACAACCATACTGAGTCCTTGTTCTATCATCAAGTAGGAATTTCTCTTTATTAAAAGAATAACCACTCCAAGTTGGCCTTATATTATGCTTTTTTCTGAAATAACCAGCATTTTGCATACTTCTATATTTAAGTTTATCATTAAAGTTTTCTGTTTGTCTGTGATGGTCTACCCAAAATCTTGCCAAATATATTATTAATCCCGCTTTATTGACTCTATAAGAATAATCTATATCATCCCCTGGTCCTGGACTAAAATTCTCATCAAATTTTCCAATTTTGTTTATTGTTTTTCTCGGAATAAATAAACTCCATGTTCCAACCCATTGAAAATCTTTTACATATATCTGACCAGATACTCCACCAGCATAAATAGTAGAAACCACCCCGCATAGTTCCTTATCCTTTCCTTTTACTATTTCTGTTAACCAATCTCTCCCATAAAGATTTGGGATTATTACATCATCTTGAGTTAAATAAACATCTAAGTCTCCTGCTTTATCTATCCCAAAATTAATTGCTTTTGTTATTCCTTCTCTTTTTGTATGATAAACTTCTATATCATAACCTTTCATAAATTTTAAAGATAAATAAGAATCACAAACTTTATCTGTTCCATCTGTTGATTCACTTTCCACTAAAATTAATTTAAATGGATATTCTGTATTATGTAATATACTATCTATTGCTGGTTTAAGATGTTCACCACTATTATATACTGGCATTATTATCGCGATTGGTTTTTTAGATGAAGTCATATGTTAAATTATCCTCCTTTATTGCTTTTTCATATAATATATTATGTGGTTGATAAGTACATCTTGGACATTCTTTAACTTTTATCTTATCAAACATATCCCAATGTTCTTTACTCCCCCAAAACATTTTAACATCATTAAAATCATTTAAATCTTCCATTGTTAATCTGTCATCCCCTCTTCTATCACAGCAAAGTCCTAAATTATATTTCCCATTTGAAGTTGGTGGTAAAAAATCTGCTGTCATAAATATGGCATGACATTCCTTAAAATCATTTGCTTTATTAAAATTACCATCAAATTTATGGGTTATTCCAAATATCTTAAATGTCTCATCTTCTAATTCTCTTGCTTTTACAAGTTGTTCTTGGAACTCTTCAATATCCCCGTAACTAAATACACTATCTATTTTCCTATCCCAAGGATTACCAAATGGTCTTATATGCATATTCCTACAACCAATCTCTTTCGCTATTTTTGCTGCTTGATATACCTCTCTAACATTCCCTGGATGTAATAAGTATTTATAAGAAATGCCATGACCTTGGCCTGGGGCATTTAATGGTTTGCCTTTTGATATTTCATTAAGATTTACTATATTCTCCATCACCTTTATGAACTTGTCATCTCCTTTAAGTTTTTTATAAGTTTCTGGAGTTCCAGCATCTATAGAAACCCCCACCCACGAACAATTAGCAAGTGCTTCTAAATTCTTATCTATTTCTATACCATTTGTTACAATCCCTACCTTAACATTTGTTCTATATCCTTGACAATTAACATCACAACCTGAAACATCAGGTAATCCTTGATTACAACCTGGTTTCGCAAGTTTATCTATAAAATACCCAGTGTTAGGATTAAGTAAAGGTTCCCCTCCTCCTGCAATACATACTGCTTCAAGGCCAAATTGATCTTTTCTCCAACCTTTTAAAAAATCTGCTAAATCTGATAATGTTTCTTTACTTAATTGATTCTGGTTTTGTTTTTGGAGATACTGACTATTACACCACCCACAACTTAAATTACAAACATTTGTTGGGTCAACCGTAACAAGAACTGGTGGTGGAATCTCTTTACCTCTTTGTATTTCCTTCCAACGATAAAGATGTGCCATTAATTTATCTGAATTAAATGGATTAAATCTATTTGACCATTCTTTCATTTTGTTTCTCCCATTAACATTTGATATTTAAATAAAAAATAATCTGGAACTTCCTTGATTTTAAAATGATTAGTTAGTTTATTAATCCACCATTGTTTTTCTTTTTTTATTCTATGTGTTGGATCTAAATTTAAATTTGGATCACCTAAAAATGGGATACTAAATAAGAAACTCTTACCATATGTTTTAACATTAGCTAAAACTTGATCTAAATCTTTTTCTTCTAAATGTTCTAAAACATCTACACATAATACTAAATCAAAATCTTTAAAGTCCTGTGGATCTCTTATATCTCCTTGTTTAATTTTAAGATGATGATATTCTGTATTTTTTACTGCCCATTTAGATATGTCTAATCCTTGATAACCTACTCCCCACATATCCAAAGTATAACCATAATGTCCTAATCCACAACCTAAGTCAAGAACTGTCTTAGGTTTAAATTGAGTAATCCATTGTTTAGCCATTATAAAATGACTTGCATCCAATTGTCCTCTACCTGAAAAATACAATTCATCTTTATCTAATTCATATCTATCATATATCTGTTTTGGTAACTCAACAGAATTAATTTTTTTAGTAGGAAAATATCCAAAAAGATGTCCCACTCTCCAATTATTAAGTATCTTTGGCGAATGGACTACTGAATCTTTTACATGTTGGTTATATCTTCTTACAATATAATCTAAATATGTGACAGGAAGATAACCCAAATGCCATATTGTTGTTTCAGCACAGTTTCCCGTTTTAGTATTATCTTTAGACTCTAAAATTGGATGACTATGTTCAGGATAGTTATCAACTTCTGAAATCTTAAATAATCTATGTGGAACCCAATGAATAGGTAGTGTTGAATCCTCATGACCCAAATCTCCTATAAAATGTCTCATTTTTACTGAGTAAACAAATCCTAATGGGTTTGAATTTACAAAATCCTTTATTCTTTGTAAATCTTCAACAAGTTCATCTTCATCAATACATAAACACCAATCATTTGGGTAATTTGTTTTAAGATATTCTAAATATCTTTGTCTACACTTCCCATTTGTTGCTGGGTCAGATTCATCCCAACCATTGTAAAATGTTTCTATATCTACTGGAACATGTGTACTACTTGTCCAATAGAGTATTTTATCTGCATCTTTGACACTATCTAAACACATTTCAAGAAACTCTTTCTTTCCAGGTCCCATTATTACTACTATTAATTTGTTCATTTTAATTTTTGAGCCTCCATTAATAATTTATCTGCTTCTTTGAATGCTTTCTCTTTTTTCTTACCTTTTAATCCATATGCCATATGCATTGCTCCCATTTGTGTTTTCTTTCCATTAATATAAACTTCTCCCATAGTGACAGTCGAACCACAAACTGAACATCTAGTTTGTCCACTTTCTCCGTATACATATGTTCCTCTTGGAGAACTATAACTTTCCCATTTATGTCCATTTTCACAAGTATAATGCCAGACTTCTTTATTCTTTTGTCTTAATTTATCTTGTTCTTCATAATAAGATATTAAATTCGTTTTAGCATAATCCTTATAGTTTTTACCAGAAAAATCATTTACATTTTTCTTTTTTCCACAAAATTCACACTTATATGTTAATTTATTGTAACGATTTACACAAAATAGAATTTCTGTTACTTCTGTTACTTTTACTAATTTCCATTTATGTTTACAAGTTAAACTCTTAAAAAATTTCATTCTACCCATTTCTTTCCTTCTCCTTTATAAAATTTAACTAATCTTTTAATTCCTTCTTCTAATTTAATTTTAGGTTTATATCCTAATGCCCTCATTGAACTTATATCAATTTTTACATTCTGAGGTTGAGCAATCTCTGGTTCTCTAAACTCCAAATCATAATCTTTACCAGTTTCTTTTCCAATTATATACGCAACATCAACTAATTCTCTGCAATCATTCCCACAAATATCATATGCTCTACCATTAACATAATCCCATCCATTAATAAGTATTTCAATTCCATCAACAAAATCATCAACATGAGTGAAATCTAATGTTTTCTTTTCATCACCATATAAAATAAGTGGTTTATCTGTAAGAGCATTTATTACCCATTTAGTTAACAACCTTGTTGTTAAATCGTGATGTTCTCCATAAACTGTACTAGGTCTAATAATTAAATAATCTATCCCATAACATTGTCTGTATGCTTCACAAAGTTCCTCACCATATTTCTTACTTGCTGTGTAAGGGTTCTTTTCTTCTGATAATAATCTACTTGTTGACATATAAACAAATTTCTTTATATTATTCTTTCTACAAAATTCAAGTGCTTGATATACCCCTTGGGCATTATTTAAATGTGGTAATTCTGGGTGTTTTATTCCTTCCCCTATTTTACAATGTGCTGCTAAATGAAAAAATATATCTGTATGTTGAGTTGAAGGTGTTAATTTGATACTATCTAAATTTAAAACATTTGAACCCTTTCTCATATCTATCTCCATAATACACTGGTTATCTTTATCTAATTTCTCTTTCAATTTTTCTCCAATCAGTCCGCAACTTCCAGATATAATATATCTCATCCTAAATATGAAGCCTCCCTTTTTTCGTCTTGTTTTATTGGTCCTGGAATTATGGTAGTTTTCCTTGCCATATCCTCCACTTGTAATTCCATTATTTTCTCTTGAATTTTACATTCTTGCATCAACCTTAACCGAACTCCCAAATCTTCACAAATAGTCCAAGTTCCAGTTTGTCCCTCTTGTGTTGTAAATGCTATAATTGCTCCTTCAAATTTTAATTTCTCCTCTTTTGCTTTTTCATTTAATGCTTTTATTAAATTAAATTTAGGTGGTTTTATCTTCTCTTTTACTTCTTTCATTCTACATTCACCCCCTTATCTTCATTTAATGCAATCCAACATTTAAGAGATTTAATAAAACCCTTACTAATATTTCTTCTTCTTTGTAATTGTGTAATAATATAATGTTCCCCTTGATACAATGATGCTATCTCATCTAATTGTCTATGGTCCTTATTCTCATAGACTATGTGGTGTCTATGAACTACTTGTCTAAGCATTTGTTGCCTCCACCATCATTTTAATAAGTCCATTGAATTTAGTTTTGGGTTTCCATCCAAGTTTCTTTCTTGCTTTAGTTGAATCTCCCATCAAAAGATTAACTTCTGCTGGTCTAAAAAACTTTTCATTAATTGATATTATCTTTTTTCCATTTTGATCATAACCTATCTCTCCTATTCCTTTACCTTCCCATTTAATTTTAATTCCAGCATAATCAGCTGCTGTCTCAATAAATTCCCTTACTGTATGAAACTCTCCAGTTGAGATTACATAATCATCTGGCTTATCTTTTTGTAACATTAACCACATAGCTTCAACATAATCTCCAGCAAAACCCCAATCTCTTTTTGCTTCTAAATTTCCCATCTCCAAATAATCCTTGCCTGTTTCCCTTTGTGGTAAACCTAATTTAATTCTTGCAATACCATCTGTCAATTTTCTTGTGACGAATTCTAAACCTCTTCTCGGGCTTTCATGATTAAATAAAATCCCACAACATCCAAACAAACCATTTTCTCTTTCTCGTTGAACTGCTTGATGAGCCTTTAACTTTGCTTTACCATATGGGCTAATTGGATTAAAAGGAGTTTTCTCGTTTTGTGGAGTTTCTAAAACTTCTCCAAACATCTCGCTTGTTGAAGCTTGATAGAATTTAGCATTAGGAACATACTCTTTAATTGAATCAAGTAATCTTTCTACACCTAACCAGTTTATTTCTTTTGTTAAATATGGTTGATCAAAAGATACTCTTACTTGTGATTGTGATGCTAAATTATATATCTCATCTGGCCTTATTTCTTTTATTATTTTGTTTAAAGAACCAGCATCTAATAAATCTGCACATACTAATTTTATCTTCCCTTTTAAATGTTCAATTCTCCCAAAGTAATTATCAACACTACATCTCCTATGCATACCATAAACTTCATATCCTTTTTTTAATAATAACTCTGCTAAGTATCCTCCATCTTGTCCAGTTATTCCAGTGATTAATGCTTTTTTCATTTTACCGCCTCCATAAACATTTTCTCAAAAATAGGTGCCACATTTTTGTTAAAATCATATTTTTCTAAAACTGCTTTTCTTCCATTCTTTCCAAATTCTTTTCGTATATCTGGTCTTTGATATAATATTTCAATTTTATTCGCAGCATCATTAACATCACATAATCCTCTTTCTACTTCCCAAGACCCAGTGATACATCCATTCTGTGTCTTAAAATCATAATCTTTTGAATCTAATGAAAATAAATCTATTGCTTCTACTCCAGATAATCTAACACCAAATCCTGCGTTATTCTTAATTACTATTTCTGGGGTAGTAGTATAATCTGTTGCTACTACTGGAACTTCACATGCCATTGCTTCTACAATAGGTATTCCAAACCCTTCTCCTGATGTTGATAAAAAGAAACAATCCATTACATTATATACCTCATTCATTTGATTTGCAGGAAAACCTTGGTGTGCTCTCATCCCACTAAAAATCACTCTATTTTCTAATCCAAACTTTTGTACAAGGCTTCTTATCCTCCATAATGGTTGTGCTGGATCATCTGGATCTAAATGAAGAAATAATACAGCATTAGGTATTTTGTCTTTTAACAACCTCATTGTTTTGAGTGTTCTGTCTAAATGTTTTCTTGGTTGGTTTCTTGCCACTACCCCTATCACAAACTTATCTTGTAAACCATATTTTTGTTTTAATAATGCTCTTTGGTTATCTGGCATTTTAAAAAATCTTTCTGTATTAATTGCTAAAGGAACATATGGTGTATCTAAATTGTGATATTCTTTTACTTGTTTCTTCCCGAATTGAGACATTGCTACGGGATGTTCTATTTTCTTAAGGATATTAACACATCCAATTGGCAGTCCTCCTCCACCATCGGTTGGATACCAAAAGAAAGTTCTAGCAGGGGCAGTATCTATCCCTAAAAACCAAGCGTCAGCTCCATGTAACATAAAAGTATCTAATAGTATAAAGAATATGTCTGCCTTTATATCTTTGATTATTCCTGACATTGAATTTCTAAAATAAGAATGAATCATTTCGCCATAAATCTTAAAATTACATTCAGTCCCATCAAACAGAGTAGCATTATTTAAAGGCATACCAGCATAAGCATTCGCTAAGTAATGTACTTCGTGTCCTTGTTTTGATAAGTACTGAGCCAACATTAAACTTTGATTCCTATACCCAGTTGGAATAAATGGACTATCTGATAATATTGCTATTTTCATTTTTTAATTAATAAATTTAAGAACTTCTTTGCAGCATCATTTGATATTTTATGCAATTCTTTTTTATTCAAATATTTGTTCCTTTTCTTTTTTCTTCCATATTCATCATAAAAAGACATTGCTATATTTGCTTGCCAACTGAGATAATATCCTTCATCTTCTCTTAATTCTTTAAATACTTTATTACATGCTTTCTTTAATCTCATTTTTAACCTCCTGTTTAGTTGCTTGTGGTTCATCAAACTCATATGCTTCTACTTGTTCTTGTGTCGGCACAATTGATGCTCCAGAATAATAAATAATTGATGTGCCAGACTTCTCTACTGTAAATACACAGCCACTAAAAAACATTGCTATGTCTTCAGGACAAGTAAAACCTCTTACTACTTGACCTGTGGTTTTTGAAATTATTAAGTTTCTTAATTTTAATTGCATCTTATATATATAAAAATTGTAAATCAAGGTATTTAAACTTATGGGATAGAAAAAAAAAGAAAAAAAAGCGAAATTTATACAATTTCGCTATTAAAAAAAAAAGTAAGTTGAATTAAACTCTTATGCTACTTCGACATTAATTGCTTCTAAATCGTCAAATTCTCCGTCTTCGAATACTACATCAGTTTCAAAATTGAACTTTGTTCCATCTTGTTTGAAACTTCCTGTAACATGTACTATTGCTTCTCTATCTTCCCAGTCTTCTATTGTAACTTCTAACTCATCTGCATCATCATTTATTCTAAGTCTTCTTAACTCGTCTTCATCTAATTCGTATACATCTTCTCCATCTGTTACTTCTAGCTTGTCAACTTCATCATATAAATCAGCTCTTACTGCATCTACTGCTAATTTTCTAACTTCATTAACAAACACTATCTTATCAACGATTTGTTCTACTTCATCATCATCTAAGTCTTCAGTCAAATATTCTACAAAACCATTATTGTCGTAAATATGCTGAAGAACTAAATCAAGATTTCCGTTATCAACTTCTACTTCAACTGTTACATTGTAAGGTACTTCAACTGTTACATTCTTTTCCACAATAACTTCTGTTTCCACTTCTCTTGGTAAAAGTAATGCTCCACCCAATCCACCTATAAGAATTCCAATAGCACCGACTGCAAAAAACTGTTTCCATTTAAAATTTTTCATTTTATCCTCCATTTACATTTAATTAGTGTAGCTACACAACTACTGTGATTTTTAGGTTGAAATCGCATAAAACAAGGAGTAAATTAATCCTTTTAAAGTATGTATGTTATATTAATTACCCTATCTAGAGTATATATGTTACCTATTTATAATACATTTCTTTAATTTTTAAGATCGCCTTATTCATATCCTTTTTAGCATCCATAAGTTCATTTAATTCTTCTTGATGCCCTGGGCATCTTGGTTTTGAAATTGTTGCTATTGAACCTCTATCTTTCATATCTACAAGTATCTTTATGACTCTTTTTCTTTCTAATTCAATTCGCTTCCTTATCAATATATAATTTGTATCATTTACAAATACAAACTTCGATTTGATATTCCCCAATTCCTTAATTATATGTGCTCTTATTTGAAAATTATCCATTTACTCTGCTAACCTCCATTCTTCTAAATTTACTTCTCCAAGTGCTGTACAATCTAATTGCAAACTACTTGTAATACAATATCCTGTCATCTTATCATCCCATATTACTGCAAAGGCATGTCCATATTCATCTCCATAAATATATGTCACATATGCATTCAATCCTAACTCTATTGCTAAATTCTTATAAAGATGACTCCAATCAAAACAATCTCCTCCATTTACCATTACATCTGCCATAGTTCTTAATTTATCGCTTCTCATTTTATATTTATAATGTGGTTTAATATAATCTCTAATACACTCCACTTTTGTAAAGAATGTTAAGTTTTCACATTCAGATATATCTCTAATAAACTTAATTTCTTCTACACTTTCTGTTGGTTTAGGTGGACGAGCACCTAATATTAGTATTACTAACATTACCGTTACACATATTATTACTACTGTTCTATCTTTCATTTTATGGTGGTCCTTAGGTTAGCCGCCTGAATAAAGGTTATTATCCTATCAATGGGGGGCAACTAACCCTTAAAGACTGAACCAAGCCTTATAAAAATCCCATGACTATAACGCGATTGAATATAAAATGGAGTTACTATCCTTCAGGATAGTAACCCACTAATAATAAATTTTTATGCTTTCACTGGGTACACTACGATCATTTCCTTTTTGTAGATACTATCTAATTCTTTCTTCAGATCCACAATTTGTCCTTTCCAAGTTTCGTCGTTTTCTCCGAATGCTTCAATAAGGTTTTGCATACTAAAGTTATTAAGGAACAAGTCAAAGGTTAGATCATCTGTTTGAGAACTTAAAACTGCTTTAATATTCTTCCCAAACTTAGTTTCTACATCTTCAATTTGCACGATTACTGCTTGCATTTCCCTAAAAGGTATACTATTTTCTCCTGTTGCTGTTATTTTCATCGTATTGTTTATAGATCTTGCTTGTCTAATTGTCATTTTCTAATTTATCCTCCTGCTTTCGCGATTTAATTGTTCCCTTAGAGTTTTTACTCTTCGAGTATGATCGTTTTATATATTTTTCAAAATCTCCACGATTATATGCTCTTTTCATCATGCCCCATACAAGAGAGGGGAGAGATGTAAAATTCTCTGACAATAATCTCTCTTCCTCTGTTGTAAGCCATATTTTATATAAAACTTTTCTCTTTCTACTTCCTGTTTGTTTAATTTTTTCCATTTTATCCTTTTACTGCTTTATTTATTATCTCTCCTGCTTCGTCTTTTGTTAAGTTAGTTAGTTTTGTTTCAGGCGGTATTCTCCCTTGCTCCGACAAAGAGTCGATGTATTTCAATTGTTTCTCTGTTGCTGGTTCATTTGCTTTATATTCTGCTATAAATTCTGTTCTCTTATCTAATGCAAACTGTTCTATTAATTTTAATGCTACTTCAGGTGACACTTCCTTCAACAAATCCTTGTACATTTCAACATAGTTTTTTATTTCCATTTTGTTTCCTCCTGGTTTAATTTAATTATCATTTGAATTGGTTAATTGGTTATTTTGGTTATTTGACTAATTTAACTAGGCATTTATTTGGTTAAAAGGTTATATCTCTTAGGAGATAACCTTTAACCAAATGCTTAACCAAATAATATCTAATCCATTAAGTCCTCCTTATCTTCATCTTTAATTACTTCATATGTCCCAAACCCTGTATTTTTAATCCTACCTACATCCTGCATTTCTATTAATGCATTCTTAAATGTACTTTCTTTTATTCCTTTCTTAAAGGCTACTTCTTTTGCCTGTCTTGTTGTAAAATGGGTAATTTCACTTTCTGTAATCCAATATATCAAAGTTTCTATACACTGAGTGGTTTTACTAACATTCATAAATTCCCCATCATATTTCATTCCTAAACTATCTTCTGTAAATTCACATTTTATCTTAATCGGTTGTTCTTCTGGTGCATTTCTATTCTTTAATTGTTTTAATACAACTTCCCCCTTTCGTCTTTCCATTTTTAATATTATATCTGCATAATTAGCTAAATCTGAACTTCCCCTTATCTCATCCATTTCATCAGGAGAATTGCCATATCCTTTTCTATCATGATGAATAAGAACAATAGATATGTTATTTTTTTCTACAATTGGTCTTAATGTGTCTACAAATAACTTAGATACTTCTCCTGCATCATTTTCATCAAAAGAAATACCTCTTCTATATGTATCTACAACCAAAAGTAATGGTTTATGTTTTTCTATTAGTTTTTCAATAGCCATTATATCTCCTAATTTATCTATTTTAAGTTGTGAAAAACATATAAATCCAACTTTTATATTTGTTCCATCTATTCCCATACCTTTTTTCAACAT
>SDBT01003471.1_pt1 | contig 27247 bp, 21 predicted proteins | sample 2277101 | NCBI WGS metagenome assembly SDBT01 (sample SAMN10404973, study PRJNA504765) | marine sediment metagenome | isolation source: marine sediment core GS10_PC15, 103 cmbsf | place: Arctic Ocean: Southern Knipovich Ridge | collected 2010 | reverse complement strand
CGCCCGAAGATTCGGTGCCGATATCACCATCTCGGAACTTATTTCAGCGGAGGGAGTCATACGTAATGGCAGGGGAACCCTCGATTTAGCCAGGTTCGACGATGACGAGCGACCCTTCGGCCTCCAACTTTTCGGGAACAACCCGGAATCTATGGCGTCGGCGGCTAAGATTTTAAGCGAAATGAAACCGGATTTCATTGACATAAACTTCGGATGCCCGGCGCGTAAGATAGTTAGTAAAAACGGCGGCAGTTCGATTCTCAGGAATCTGGAATTGATGGAGAAGATCGTCGCCAATGTTGTCAATATCATTAGCATACCGGTAACCGTCAAAATGCGGTCAGGATGGAATGATGAGACGCCGGTTTACCTGGAGGCCGGGAGAATTATCGAAAATTGCGGAGCCTCAGCCGTCACCCTACACCCCCGCTCCAGGTCCCAGGGATTCGATGGAAAAGCCGACTGGTCGCAGATCTCCGAATTGAAGCAAGCACTGGGAATCCCGGTGATCGGAAACGGCGACATATCTACGCCCGAAGATGCCAGAAGAATGTTTAACCAGACCGGATGTGACGCCATCATGATAGGCAGAGCCTCCATCGGCAACCCCTGGATTTTCCAGGACATCAAAGAATACCTTAAAGCAGGTATTGTCCCGCCGCCAGCAACTGCCCGCCAGAGGATCGAATTGGCTCTGGAGCATTTTGACATGAACATAGAATATTACGGGCTGCCTTCGGGACTATACAAGATGCGTTCCCGATTTTGCCGGTATATCAAGGGATTTCCGGGAGCATCCAGAATCAGGAATAGATTGGTTCGCCTGGAATCGCCATCGGAGATAAAGGACCTGTTTTATAGATATCTCAAGGAGATTGAAGAACGATATGATAGCAATGATAAAGTAACTGCAGCGGATATTATAGACTGATTCCGACAAAAACCATGGATTCCAAGAAGATAAGATCGATTCTTGAAAATATCGCCTCCGGCAACCTTTCAGTCGCCGAGGGTGCCCGGAAGCTCCAATCTTTCTCCTTTGAGGATATAGGGTTTGCTAAACTCGATCATAATCGCACCCTCAGAACCGGGATGCCCGAGGTCATATTCGCACCCGGGAAAACCGACAGGCAAATACTAAAGATATTCGAAAGAATGCACAAAGCAGGCTCGGATATATTGATCAGTCGCACCGATAAAGGGCTATGTAACAAACTGCAACGCAAGTATAAAAATGTAAAGTATAATGAGGCTGCCAGAATGATAGTTAAAACCCGCAGGCGGAAGAAGGCAGGCACAAAAAGGGCCATTGCAGTCGTAACCGGTGGCACCTCGGATCTCAGCGTGGCCGAGGAAGCCGGAGCGACTATCGAAGCCTTCGGGAGCAGGGTGGAGCGGATATACGATGTCGGTGTGGCCGGAATTCATCGATTGCTGGCATATCAGGATAAATTGAGGAGCGCCTCGGTGGTTATCGTGGTGGCCGGTATGGAAGGAGCGCTGCCTTCCGTGGTGGGCGGCCTCGTTACTGCTCCGGTGATTGCGGTTCCCACATCGGTCGGGTACGGTGCATCCTTCGGGGGGATAGCGGCGCTTCTGGCCATGCTAAATTCCTGCGCCCCGGGGGTGACTGTGGTCAACATTGATAACGGTTTCGGCGCCGCCATGGCGGCGCTGAAGATGATAGCAAGAAAATAAAAGTCTCAGGTTGTATTTCCATGAAACTCGCCTACTTCGACTGCTTCTCCGGCGCCGCCGGGGATATGATTATCGGCGCGCTCCTCGACGCTGGATTATCGTTTGATGATTTCAAAACTGAGATCGAAAAAATCGGTCTTTCCGGTTACAGGCTATCGTTCGAAAAGGTAACCAGGAATCATATTTCTGCCACCAAATTCAACGTTGAAATTACCGGGCGTCAACAGCCTCGCAATCACGATGAAATCATAAAGATAATCACGGATTCAAAGTTGGACGCTGATGTAGGGCTAAAGTCAATTGCCGTTTTCGACCGGCTGGCGAAGGCTGAGGCTAAAGTCCACGGTCAACCGATTGAAAAGGTGCATTTCCATGAGGTAGGGGCAGTTGATGCTATCATAGATATTTGCGGCGCCGTAGCCGCTTTGAAGCTTATGGGAATCGAAAAGATCTACTCGTCGACGCTTCCCCTCGGCACCGGTACCGTAGAGACCGATCATGGGCTTATGCCGGTCCCGGCCCCTGCGACGGCCGAGCTTGTCAGAGATATCCCGATCAGGATAACCACTGTGGAAGCGGAGTTGACAACGCCTACCGGCGCGGCCATACTGACGACTCTCGCAGAATTCACAGATCCCGGAATCATCAGATTCGAAAATACAGGTTACGGTGCCGGAAGCCGTGAACTGCCGGGGCTGCCTAACTTGATTCGAGTGATGATAGCCGATACGGAGTCTGAATTCGATCACGATACGATCAAGATCCTGGAAACCAATCTTGACCGAGTGACGCCGGAAATGTCGGGTGCCCTTGTTGATGAATTGATTTCGGCGGGCGCTCTCGACGTTTTTATCACGCCGGTAGTGATGAAGAAAAACAGGGCGGGACATCTGTTGACGGTGTTGTGCCAGCCGGATGAAATGAATAAATTGGCAAAAATTATGTTCGCCCGGGGGAATACGCTGGGGATACGCGTGGAGACGAGATCGAGGATTAAATTGCATCGCAAGGAAGTAACAGTCCCCACGTTGGCTGGAGAGATACGGGTAAAAATAGCAACATTGGATGGACGCGATATTATCCTCCCCGAATTCGATGATATGATAATGGCAATGAAAAATACAAATAGAAGTTACGAAGATGTCTATTTTGAGATAAGGGATGCGTTGAGAAAGGAATCGTAGATGGCTGGTAGTAGCGGGATATTGACATTCGCGGAGTTAAAAGAGGGTAAGTTAACGCCTGTATCGAGGCAGGTCGTGGGAATGGCCAGAAAGCTGGCCGATGAGAAATCCTGGAAGGTAGCATCGGTGCTGATAGGCGATTCTGTATCGCTTCTGGCCGATGATTTAATAAAGATCGGAGCAGATAAAGTCATAGTTTGTGAAGCGGCGGAACTGGCCGATTTCATAGACGAGTCCTATTGTAAGATCCTGGCGGATGTGGCCCGGAGTGAAAATGCGGCGGTAATTTTCGGTGGAGCGACGTTTTTTGGAAAATCATTGTTCGGGCGGCTGGCGGCGACGATGTCATCCGGGCTGGCAACGGATATAATCGAGATTGAATGGGATGGCGACAGCATTCTGGCCACCCGTCCGGCGTATGGCGGGAAAGCGATCGTGAAAGTTTCGGCGGTGGGCCCGGGACCACAGATGGCCACGTTGAGATCCAAGGCCTTTGAAAATCCTGTGCCGGACGAAGCCCGCGCGGGCGAAAAAACCGAATTAACATTTGATCCTGGTAAGTTCGGAGCCAGAACAAAAGTACTTGAGAAATTTACTGAAACGGGCCAGGAGATCAGTCTCACCGATGCCGATATCATCGTTTCCGGCGGTCGAGGCCTGAGAGATCCTGAAAATTTTAAATTGATCCGCGACCTAGCGGAGGTGTTGGGAGCTGCCGTGGGGGCATCCAGGGCTACCGTTGACGCCGGCTGGATACCGTATGCCCATCAGGTGGGACAAACCGGTAAAACGGTCAATCCCAAGCTATACGTTGCCTGCGGAATATCGGGTGCCATTCAACACCTGGTTGGCATGCAGTCATCGAAGACAATCGTTGCAATCAATCGCGACGGGGAGGCTCCGATATTCAAAGTCGCCACTTACGGAATCGTGGGCGATATTTTTGCAATACTGCCCATGCTAACCGAAAAATTGAAACAACTATCCGGCTGATTTCACTTAACGCGATACCCGGGGAATAAACGGGGGGGAAAGAATGTTTCCGAAGCAGAAACTGCTGGCAATCGCTTTTATAGTCGTTTTCGTTTTATCATCGGTTTCCGTCCAGGCCGATTCTGATCCTCATCGCTTCGATCAGTATTTGAAAACCGATTGGTATGGCATTTACATGCAGGGAGCCAAAATCGGATATGCCGAGACGGTACTGGATCGAGTCCCCGGCCCGATTGAGGGTTGGCGGATGCAGATGGTGATGACAATGATAATCAGCGCTGCGGGCAGGACGGATACGATAACGACCACCGATATCAGACTCTTTGAATCGCCCGGCGGCGAACTCTATTCCAGCAAACTCATAAATAGGGGTTCCACCGGCGATATTATCGTGGAAGGTACGAAAGAGGCCGATGAATTCATCGTGGAAAGCAGAATAGGCGGCCAATCAATCAAGAAAATATTCGACTATCCGGTGGATTACCTCGACAGCCTCTATTATTTGAAGCAATACGTTTCTTCGGGGATGGCTTCAGTCGGAGATAGCGTTACAATCAGCTTTTTCGAGGCTACTCCCCCTCTAACCGGACTGATGCATCAAAAAATGAAAATTGAATCGCTGAATCAATACATATTCAACGGCGTTCCCACCGATGTTTACTCTGTAAACTGGATCATCCCCGAGATGGGCATGGCAGGCAGAACAGTAATTGACCGTTCGGGAAACGAACTCGAGACAACTGTGGGAGCGGGAGTGCTCATGAAACTCGAAAATGAGTTTCAAGCCAGGAAGCTCGATATCACATTCGACATACTTTCAGATAATATAATCAGGCCGAAAAAGAGAATCGATGATCCCAGAAAACTTAAATCCCTGAAGCTGATTATCGCCGGTATAGAGATGGCCGACCTACTTCAAACCGGCAGGCAAACGGTATCCGTTGACAGCGCCGGGATGCTGGCGGTTGAAATCAAAAGGCAGGACGTTCCCGGGAGCGTTTTAAGTCTGCCAATAGAATCGAGCAGATTGAGGCCGTTTCTGGAGGCCGGCCCCTACATACAATCCAACGATGAGGAAATCATCAAACTGGCCCGCGAAATAGTTGGCGGTGAAAAGAATTCCTATGAAGCCGCGAAGAGAATCAACTCCTGGGTTTATAAAAATGTCGAAAAGAAATTTACAGCAGATATTTCCAATGCTTTGCAGACTCTGCATTCCAAACGGGGCGATTGCGGCGAGCATGCGGCCCTATCCGTGGCCTTGATGCGGGCCGCGGGGATACCTGCACGGCCGGTTGCAGGTCTCGTATACTGGCCGCCGGGTGACGGATTCGGTTACCATGCCTGGACCGAGGCCTTTGTCGGCGACTGGGTGATGATGGACCCATCCTGGGACGAAGACTTGATCAATCCCACTCATATAGCGTTAACCAGGGGGAACTTAAAAGATCAGATCAGCATTCTGTTCCGGGTCCTGGGGAGGATAGAGATAGAGGTAGTGGAGGCCAGGTAAAGGCTTATCAAGCCAGTGTCAGCCGAAGCTGTACCGTTAGCAAAATGTAGTATATTTTGTAGGCAGACGGCTTGCAGCCCGCAAGTATCTTTATAGCCCCGCCTTTATAGATGGTTATTTACTCCACCCAATCCACTATAAAAATGTTGGTCTCTCGCGGCCGGGAGTTATTCCGGTTGGAGGCCAAGATCAGTTTGAAACCATCGTAGGAGAACATCGGGAATCCATCGAACTCCTCGCTGAACGTGACTCGTTCCAAGTTGCCGCCGCCGGTGTCGATGAGATAGAGTTCGAAGTTGTGTTCTCGAGGGTTATCCAGATCGGAGGCGAAGATGATTTTCTCGCCGGAGGGGTGAAAATAAGGCGCAAAATTCGCAGCTCCATTGGAAGTGATCTGTTTTCTATCTGTTCCATCGATATTGATGGTGAAGATTTCCATCTTCGATGGTTTCACCAGGTTTCTCGAAAGCAATTTCTTATATTCATCAAGCTCCTCGTCAGACTCGAACATCTGCGCCCTGAAGACCAGCTTTTTGCCATCGGGCGAGAAAAAAGCGCCGCCGTCGTACCCGGGAAAATCGGTAACGCGTCTTATATCGCTGCCGTCGCTGTTCATGATATATATCTCGAGATCGCCGTCCCTGGTGGAGGTAAAGACGATCATGCTGCCGTCGTATGAGTAAACCGCCTCGGCATCATAACCCGGGCTTGCCGTAAGTACCTCAAGCATGGAACCATCGGGTGCGGCGGTGTAGATGTCATACCCGGGAAAGATTCCCCAGACATACCCCTCTGCCATGGATGGCGGCGGGGGACAGAGAGTGTCGGCCAGGTAGGTGGATGCGTAGATGATATTCCCACTCCGGGGATTGAAAAAAGGACAGGTCGTTCTCCCCAGACCATTTGAAACAATCACAAAGCCGCTTCCATCGGCGTCCATAGTGAATATCTGATCACAATCATAGTCATCCCGGGTAGATTGCAGGATTATCCGCTTATCATCGCCGGAAAAATAAGCCTCGGCGTTTTCACCACCGAAGGTCAACTGACGCATATTTCTGAAATGCCTCTCACCCTGCCCTATAAGATCCTGTGCACCGGACGGCATCGCCGCCAGAATCATAATTACTGGAAGTATTATCGATTTCATCAACAACTCCTCTCGAAACCAATCAAGTTTTGCGCTCGATCCCATTCCTTTTCTCCGCATTATAAGAAAACGTAATGGTAAATCAATGATTATTCTCATGATGCACCTGAGAGATTCCGGTGTATTCAAAGATCTTTTTTATACGACTCCAATTATTCAAGCCAGATGTTTTTTTTCAGCAAAAAAGATCATTAGTGTAACCTGGAATAATAATAAAATAAAAAAGGGGCCCTCGAAGGGCCCCGACTATTAGCCTGGTAATAAACCTAACGGGTATGACGATGAGTCCAGCAATACTTGGACTTGCCCCAAGCTTTGTTTTTGCAGCGCTTCTTGGTCTTTGTCCAACCGGCGCATCTTGATTTGCGAGCCATTCATTCCTCCTTGAATTAGTGTGATCAATAACTTGTATCGGGCATTACGGGGGGCTTCATTACAAACAGGAATAAACAGCAACTTCGGGTGTGTTCAATTCTGTAACGTGCTATTTTTCTGAATTTGATTGAAATTTTCATTCGATCATCAGAGGAAACATTATCTGAAACCCAAAGAAAATTATATTTGAAGAAGCAGTATTAGGTATTTCTTCCGTTGTTGGTTCAGGCCAAGAAAGAGCTATTGAGAGGATGTATTATCCGACATAGAGGTCACTTTAAACAATCAGGAATTTATGAATCTCTATATGGGCCAGAACCTCAGGATGGGGATAGAGGAACGCCTCGGGTGGTTCCCTTCTTTACCTCATACAGTGCGGTCTGCTCCGGATCGACCAGCGGTATTTTCACGATTACTTTGCTTCCCCGGCCGATTTCACTTTCGATGCCAATAGTACCATTGTGGGCGGTGATTATCCCGTACACTTTCGACATGCCCAGGCCTCGGCCGATACCGTCCTTGGTTGAAAAGAACGGTTCGAATATTCTGCTTTTAACCTCCGGGGTCATACCTGCGCCCTGGTCGCTGATTTCAAGCACCGCCTGCTTATGTTCCACTTTCGATTCGATTATGATCGTACCGCCTTGCGGCATAGCCTCCGTACAATTCCGCACTATATCCTCAATCATGGTGCACAAATCCTCCGGATTGCCGAATATCTGTCCTGAACCGGTAATTCTGACTTCAAGTTTGACATCTCCGGATTCCTTATGACCGATCGATCCATCCTCTCGCAGTTGTTTCTCAATCAACTGGATTACCCGGGCTAACTCTACCTGCTGGAACTTCCGGTTCTGATCTGAGCTCAAAAAGCTTTTAAACCTTTCTACCATCTTATCATAATCATCGATCGTTGCACTAATGGACTCCAGAATCGCCGCGAACTTTTCATTTGCCGACATACTTTTCAGGCTGTCGACCTCATTTCTTATGGAACCAAGCAGATTTTCAAGGCCATCCGATATACCTTTGGACATGCCCATAACAGCCCGGAGACGTTCGATCTGAACCGAACGGCTCTGAGCGGCCTGTAGTCTATCGAACGATTTCGTCAGTCTGGAACAGAATTGAGATCTATGAATTGACGATGAAACATGATGGGCGAGATCCTCGAGAAGATTTTTCATCTCCAGTGGGAAATCCGGCCTGCCGTCAATACCGACCGATAAACATCCTAGACGCCGATCACCATAGATAAGCGGCGTTATCATGGCCACTCCATTTTCCAATCCTGGTCTATAGAAGTCCTTCTTTTCCAGAAATAGCCTCTCTATTTCCTCTGCTTTCAATATTTGGGACTGGCCTGACAAAATAGCGATCTTGTGAATAGGTAAATCCTCGATGCTATATGCCATTCCCATGGTTCCGAGCGGCACTCCCTCGCCGGCGCTGGTTTCAGCGGTCAGGACCAGATTCTTACCATCCTCATCGACCATGAAGATTCGGCAGAATGAGACATTCTCAAGTTCGATAATCTTTCCGGAAAGTTCGGCAAGGGCAGCGAGCAGATTCTCGGAGGAATCCACAATATCAACGGCCTCCAGCATCAGTTTTGACTCGGATGCTTGCCTTGAAGTATCAACGTGTTTCAAAGTCTGATGCATAGAAACGGCAATCCTCTCGGCAAGATGACGACAATAATTTAGCTTTTGCTTGTCAAACTTCATCCGGGGGGAAATGCCCAGATCGAGAATGCCGAAAGATTCAGACCCTCCTGCAAGCGGTATCGCTATGCGGGCGTTTTTTGTGGTTTTGTCAAGATTCTCAATCAAAAGAGTCCGGCCCGAATTCGCCCGGCTATATATTCTGGGCAGTCCCTCGGCCATCGCCTGAAGCCGAGGATCACCCGGCACGAATGTTTCCTCACCGGGTTTATTAGTTGAACCGGGGATCGAATAGCGGGCCAGAAGTTCTATCGCTCCGGTAGCATTGTTTTTCAGATACAGAGAACCATCTTTCAGCCCCAGAGCCGGGATTAACTCTTTTAAGGAATTCTCGGCCAAACTCTCAGCATCGGTCGACTCGAATCCCATGGCAAGAAGTTTCATCTCCGCAGCTTGAAATCTTTGACTGACTATTGTATTTCGCCTTATACGATAAGCGGCGTAGATTACTAAAAAACACCACGGGATCATCGGGATCAATACCACAATGAAGACTCCGGCCAATAATGAGCCAGAGCCAGTGGGAAACACTCCCTGGTCCACCGTAATCACCAGTGCGGCGATGACTCTACCACCCCTGGTAACCGGCGATGAAAATATGGAATAATCAAGGTCTGATTCTTCGGGCAGCACTACATTGTCAATCCCCAAGCGGGAAGGCGATACGAAGTATGTTAACAGGTTGTCTTCATTCCTGGTATCGCCGACAGTGAATATCGGGCGATCATCGCTGTCGAGCAGTAAGATGGAGATAATATCATCGGAAAATGCGGGAAGGTGGTACAGATATGATGCAAAGTCATTATCGATAAACAGGCTGTCGTCTATGGCATCGGAAGTCTCGGAGGCGATGATTGAGGCAAATTCGCTCCATTTCAGGATAAAGGAGGATTTTTCCGCTTTTATATCTTCGAGGTGATGGGTAAACAGCACTCCCGAAATCAAGAAAAAAGGGACAATTATTAAACCCATGACCAGAAATACGGTTCCGGCTGGAAACAATCGTTCATTTTGGCTTCTAATTCTCTTCATTGGATTCCAACAGGGGAAATATCCTAAAACTGGACTCGCGTGAACCATCCGGAATGAGCCCCCTGGGGCCCAGGACCACCAATTCTTTTTAATTATCGGTAAGGCCTCTGTCCGCTTTAAAAGGATATTCTCAGCTTATACTCACTGGCCGCCATTGCCTTTATTAGAGCCATAGCTAATTCCAACTTAATTCTCCTTTTTGTTGCCTGAATCGCTGAGAGCGCTTCGAACGACGACCTGTGCCTTTCATGGCGCCTGTTAGCTATGATAGAATTAAGGCTGTCGGCCACAGCGACTTAATTCTCGAATTGATCAAAATCCCCGGTTTCTTTAGCGTAGCTTTTGCCCTCTGGCCTGTTTGATTTGCCAGCATCAACCCTTATATTATATCCATGATAGACACACATGCGCACCTCGATTTCCGGCAATACGACCCGGATCGGGACGAGGTTATCAGATCCGGCTTCGACAGCGGGCTGGAAGCTATAGTCAATATCGGCACTGACCTCGAAAGCTCCCGAAAATCAATTGAGTTGGGTGAAAAACATAAGCATATCTATGTTTCAGTCGGAGTTCATCCCCACGATTCAAAGGATTGCCCGAAAGATTATATACGCCGGTTGGGTGAGATGACGACCCGCAAAAAAGTTGTCGCCATCGGGGAAATGGGACTGGATTATTACCGTAACCTCTCGCCGCGGGATACCCAGAAGCGAGTATTCAGCGAACAACTGGAGCTGGCGCTAAGACTCGAACTGCCGGTGGTTGTTCATATTCGGGAGTCAATTGACGAATCTCTTAGAATACTGGAGAAAAGTGGCATCAAACGGGGTGTTTTGCATTCTTTCCCCGGCGATGAGGATGAAGCTAAAGCCGGAATTGATATGGGATTTTTCATATCCTTTGCGGGGCCGATCACCTACCCCAAATCCACCCGGCCCCCGGTTGCAAAGTCTCTGCCCCTGGCTAGAATAGTGACGGAAACTGACTCTCCATACCTGACTCCCCAGGCCTTCAGGGGCAAGCGAAACAAACCGGAATACGTTAGATTTGTGATAGATAAGCTAACCGAAGTCCTTTCGCCTTACGCTTTTCATGACATCGACCGAATAACTTCATACAATGCCCGCAGGCTGTTTGGCCTTCCTCCGGATAAGACGCCGAAGATCGCCTATAAGATAAGGCAGTCTCTATATCTCAATCTGACCAACAGATGTAGCTGCAACTGCTATTTCTGCCCCAGAACTGCACCAGGCAGCGGTTATGTTGCCGGGCATTATCTTCGTTTGAAAACGGAGCCCACTGCCGAACAGGTCTTATCCGCGATTAATGCCGAGTCCGATTTCGATGAGATAGTTTTCTGCGGTTTGGGCGAGTCGACGATTCGTCTAAAAGAGCTGCTTCAGATCGCCCGGGTTTTGAAAGCCAATGGCCACAAAACACGGCTCAATACCAATGGCCACGGCAGTCTCATTAATAAAACCGATCTACCGTCGAGATTAGCAGGATCTATAGATAAGATCTCGGTTAGTCTTAATGCTCATGACGCGCAGACTTATGTAAAAATTTGCAAACCGGATCACGGCCAGGACGCCTATCAGGCTATGATCGAGTTTATCAAGGGATGCCGTTCTCATGGTATCCGGACGGTTGCTACTGTTGTTGACATACCCGAGGTTAATCTCGAAGCCTGCCGCAAGCTGTCGATGGAATTAGGCACGGAATTCAGGATTCGAAAATACTCTAAGTATAATCTCTGATCCGATCGAAACGTATGAATAGACCCAAAAAAAGATTCGGGCAACATTTTCTAATCGATCTGCGAAAAGCAGACCGGCTGGTGGACGCCTTACATATTGAAGATGGAGAAGTGGTCCTGGAGATAGGGGCAGGGACGGGGATACTTACGGAACGGATACTGGCAAAAGGTGCGGATTTGATAGCGGTGGAAATCGACAGAGACTTGATCGGGAATCTTCAGGAACGATTCGGCGGTACAGGGCGGTTTGAGCTTATAGAGAAAGATATCATCAAGTTAGATCTGGCAAACCTGACGCCGGACAGGGTAAAGGTGATAGGGAATCTGCCGTATAACATAAGTGGAGCCGTTGCCGAGTGGTTGATCGAAAACCATGGTTCCATAAGGTCTGCCGTAATTACGGTTCAAAAGGAAGTTGCCGAACGCTTGAAAGCAAGCCCCGGGGGTCGCGAGTATGGTTCCTTATCCGTCATGGTGCAATGCTTTTACGATATCGGCAGGCTGTTCGATATTCCTCCGGACTGTTTCAATCCAAGGCCAAAAGTTGACTCAACCGTTTTGCGGCTCGATTCCCATGAGAAACTCGATAAGGAAATTGATTACAGGCAATTCAAAGAGTTCTTAAGAGGATGTTTCTTCCAGAAGAGAAAGAAACTAACAAATTCCCTGGCCTCCGCCATGAAGATTTCAAGGCAGACTATCGAAAAAGGTCTGGCCTCTCTGGGCCGGAAAACGGATACAAGAGCGGAACAGCTTTCGCTTCCGGAGTTCACAGAACTATATAAGGCTTTCAGAGTCGATGTCTAAACGTATTATCATAGTTATCCTTGCGGCGATTGTGATTTCCGGTATTGTGCAAATCGCCAGAGCAGGAATCAAGGTTGATTTCGACCGCGATAACTTCACATATAACTGGCTGACCTCTTTTAGTCATACCATGGACAAAGGCGCCAATCGCATCAGATCCTATTTCGACGGGCAGTCCAACTTGATTAAGGGCTCCTTTAACCGCTGGCAGGAAAATGCCTCCGCCGGATTCGACTCGGAATTGTCTATCAGGAAAAAGCTCAAGTTCATCGCTTCCGGCGAATACACTGTCAATGGTCTCGACCGGCGTCGGGTCAGGACGTCGGAGTTGGCCGTGGGATTTTCGTTGCGGCCCGCTAAATATCTGGAGTTTCGCCCGTTGGTTCGAGCCGATAACAAGAAGCGGTCGGAGTTAGAGACGCAACTTGACGAGAAGGGCCTGGGGTACGGTATCGAAGGAAGGGTTTTCCCATCTGAATTTAGGCGGATCAACATAAGCAGCAGTTTTTCCTACAATAAGGTCAGTCTCTCCAACATACCCCGTCAGGAAGGCAGAGGCGATTTCAACGTGTCAGCCAGATTTGCCGGTTCGGATACGCTATTGGTTTCACTGAGAGGACTCGAGGCGACCACAAAATATTACGGCCCGGGTGGAAAAGTCGAAGATATAACCAATCAGATCAAACAGGAGAGGCAGGCTGATTTTGCGCTTTCATTGGCACTTCCGGCTAAATTTCGTTTGAGGGTCGACGGCAACGCGCATTTATCGAGGTACCTTTACCGGCAAAGTCAATTCAGCGAAATGCCGCAAATTCAGAGAGACAATTATGGCAGGGGCGGAGCATATGAGATAAAGTTGATGGGAAATATCATGGATGCCGTCAGGATATCCTTTGACTATACATGGGGCACAACAAGTGAGGATTTTCAGGGGTTAGAGCTGGATCAGGATACGGATACCGGGGAATTGTCTTTTCATGGCAAGGTTATACTATCGGCTCGAGACACCCTTTCGGCCGATGTGGTCTTCGGCGTGAAATCCTACACAAATCCTAATATCGGGTCTGATCATGATGACCGCGACCAGAAGACTATTATGGTAAATGGCGGATACAGCCATGTATTCAGCAGGTATTTTTCGGCAGGATTAACCGGCGGCGCCAACAGCTTCCACCAGATATACGTTTCAGGGTCCAAGTCCGCAAATAACGGCAGAAATGACACATATATATTAACTCCATCGTTGAGATGGATTCCTCACGGCAGGATCTTTATCACGCAGTCATTCGATATCCAGGCCAATTATATTACCTTCGATTTCGACCGGAAGGCAGTCGCAACCAAGAACAGGATCTTCAGGCGGGCAACATCGCGTACGGAGGTGAAGATGGTTATTTCAGAGAGGCTGACGGTGACGCAAGGATATCTCTATCGTTACGAAGATTACGGGCAGTTGATCTGGGACGATGGTTGGCAGCAGGCGGTCAGCTGGGACAGAAGACGAAACGGTCTGGAGACCAGAATCTCATACGCACCAATAAATATGATCAGAATATCACCATATTTTTTCTGGGAGAAAACCAGCGACTATAACCATACTGTCGATCCCGGAGCGGGACTGTCCGATCCCCTTGAGCTACGATATTTGCAGGACGAGCAGGTTAAGATGTTCTTTCAGTTCCAGATGATATTCAACTGGAGAGATCGGCAAAGTATTGCGGTAGATTTCTCTCATCGACTGCGAAAATTTATGGATCGTCCAAAGGAAACAAATGATTATATAAGAATTTCAATGGAGTATCTGTTTTGAACAGGCGATATCTGAAATTGGGCGTGATATGTTTATTTATTCTTATGGTGGCCTGTACGAAGAATCCATTCTCCACCAGAGGCACGCAGGATCCTTATGGTTCCGCGGGCACCTGGGATACTCCGCAATCTCCAGGCGTGACCCTGCAAAATCTTCTTTTCGCATATAACGAAATGGTGATATCCAATTATCAGCTTTGTTTCTCCGATTCGTTTTTATTTTCCTCGCCGGAGGATTCTATAGATGCGGTAAATGACGGCCGAGGCGATCTGTTTGCCGATTGGGATAAACAGGCCGAAGTCAGCGTGGCAAACAACATATTCGCCACGTATTCGGCCGCTGATACTCTGGATCTGTATTTGATCCTGACGTTTGCTGAAGATTATGTCGATATTATCGAGGACACCAGTGCGGTTCTTTATCGACACTACAACCTGGTCCTTACGACGACAACCGATGATCGTGCCGATACGGCAACCGCTGAGGGCCTGGCCTCCTTCCACCTCTATCAGGAGCAGCTCAACTGGTGGACTATTTACCTCTGGGAAGATATACCGGCCGTGTCGGGTGAAACCGATTGGGGGGATATAAAAGCGGAGTATCGACGGTGAATCAGACGATTATGAAAATAGTGTTTCTTCTCGGCGCGGCAGCAGCTATTCTCTCATGCTCCAATCCCTTCGCACCGCCGGAGGTGGGCCCGGGCGTGCTGGCCCCGATTCTGCCCCAGAACTGCAGCGAATGCCCCGACTCGGTTAACGCCTTTGCCGTGCTAGCAAATTTCAAATACGCATACGAGAATGGCGATATTGACATCTACGAGAACTGCCTGGACTATGATTTCATGTTCATCTATATCGACCAGGACAGGCAGGGGGAGATCGAGGAAATCGAAGTGCCTCGTGACGGGATATCCGGGGATATTGCCCGAACGCGTCGCCTCTTCGATGCCTTCAACGAAATCCGGCTCGATACCTGGATTCCCCGCAGGCTCGATCCAGAAGATTCCTCCATGCACGATGGCGAATACTGGGAGGTCTGGATTGTTACCTTTCATCTATTCCTCAGAGATTTAACGGGAGTTTATAACTTCCAGCAATTCGAGGCCAACGGTCTTGCATTTTTTAAGATCCGCAAATCCGGCGATGGTTTCTGGCGCATCGTGGTCTGGGAAGATCATTCCTTTACCCAGTAGATATGAATAATCTCCAGCGGCTGAGCAGGAAAGAACGTCGACGGCTAACTGTTAGTAAGAAAGCCCCTATTGCCCTGGGTCTGGCTGTTCTGCTTTTTCTTTTGATTCTGGGCAATACTCAATGGTGGAGGATTGAGCGGCTGTTTGGATCTGATGATACCGGCGAAACCCGGGCCCTGGCATATTCAGTTGCAATTCAGACTGGAGAAAGCTTTCATTTGAGTGATTCGTCCTACACAGATTCGCTGCTCACTCAACCCGGCGGTCCTGATGGCGATTATATCATTCCGCGGATTCGCCAACCATGGCCAGGCTATCTGCCGTATGAGTTTTACGTTGAGAGATTGCGAGAGCTGTCCCGGGATAACGGGCTGACTTGCGATTGTATCGAATCTAAGAAAGAACGGCGACTTCTCTGCACTATTGGATCGGGCGCCTCTGTTGGAGTGCAAGTTGTCATAGAATTGCAGCGCAAAACGAAACTATCCGGTCGTGAGGTAGCTTTCGTATTTCAGAACCTGGGAGCTTTAAGCAACGAAAAAATAATGGAAATTCTCGATCAAAATATCTCGTTCAGCTATTTCGCCTCGCCGGACGTTTATCCCTCGCGCCAGATGAAGAAAACACTTGAAAAAGCCGGCATAGTCTCGATCATCGAGCTACCGGCAGATATATCGAATCTGGCTGAGTTGGGGTCATCGGGTAATAAGCAATCGCCAGGAAACACGCGAGACCGCAAGCAGATAAATTACACGGAGGTAGTCAAGAATCTATTCGGGCGTCATCCCAATCCCGGGGCTGTATTTTTCAAAAGATCCAATGGTATCGACTCGGCGTTTGTCAGATCAGTTATCGAATTAGCCAGAGCGACTGGAATCGCCTATCTTTATGAAAATTCTACTCCTGACGGAATAGATAGTCTGGCTTATTCCAGCGGCTTAACGATGATATCTATGAATTCTGTTGCAGACTTCGGGGGCAGTTCCATCGGTGAGATCCAGCCAATGCTGACGCATGATCTGATAACGTCTCGGATTCCAGTCAGAAAGATAACGTTATTCGATGGGGTAATGCTGGACACAAAAGAATTCATAGACCTGCATAATACCCTTCGAAGATTGGGGGTTAACATATTGGATTGTATATCGTTAGCAGATGTCGAGGAATCACTGTAAGGGATTTATGAAAAGCTGGCAATAGGCCGCATTCCGCAGATCCGGCATCTGGCGTTCGATAAAGGTTTGATCGTTAAGCCAGACATGAAAGCGTGCTGCAAGTTGTCTGGGGGTTAGATCCTCATGCCATTCAAGCTCTAAGTAATCCACCAGATCGTCGCCTATCCAGGCATCCTTCATCTTCAGGCTGAAACGGACTATCATCTATATAGGTTTCGGCAAGGCCAGATTATTCTTGACACAAATTAAAAGAAGATCTATATTATTGGTAGAGAGAGAGAAGCGAGTTTTAATTTCTTGGGGTTTCCAGGAAATCAGGTAAGCTCGGACGGGCGCCCCTAAGATCTTCTTTATAAGTCTTCTTACTTATTAAATAACGCGGCTTGTATTTGCGCGGATTTTCGTTGACAGCTAAATAGGGATTAAACGTCTCGTTGGCCGGGAATGGGATTTTGTGAACAGGTATATAACGTCGCACATGTGCAATGCATATATAATAACTGACACTTATTCTCATATTAATGATGCCAGTTCCTGTGGCAAATCTAATATATCGATAATAGGGGGATCAGCATAAAAGATAGAAAACAAATTTCGCCAGAGAATACAAGCAAAGGAGAGATTTGATGTCGTATAGCTATAGAGTTTTACGATCCACATCTCCTGGGAAGACAGCTTTCATTGGGTTGATTGTAATTGCGCTGATAGGCATTTTCAACCTGGCCCCTGTTCTTGCAGGGCCGCCGGCGGGGACATTTTATTATCCTCCCGGCAATGTTCCGCCCGGGCCGCCACCGAATTACAATCAGGTGGATACTTCTTATTTCATCGGAGAACCGCTCATACCGCTTCCCCCGCCGGATTCCGGAGGCGTATATGTCTGGGTCGGTTCCGATGGCTCCTGGAATGTTGCAAACCATATATATTCGAGCGGCAATTCGCTGGAGCAATTCCACGGCAGCGTCCTGGCCTTCCTCGATGGCCCACCCGAGCCCGGCGTCAACGTTTTCGCCACGAACTTCGAGCTATACGGCGATACGGCATCCAATTATTGTTATAAGCAGAACGATCGCTGGGGTTGGTACCAATGGGCTGAGAACTTATACGAGATCTGGTGGGACGTTAGTACGCGCGAATGGAGACAGGAAGAGGGCGATATCAATGATTTTATGAGAATCAAGATAACTGGATGCGCCATAGATTTCAATATCTGGTCTAGCGGCCATTCACAACCCTTTGAAACAAATCAGATATTCCTCGGGGCTTCAATGTTTCGGTTAAGCGATGTTCCGGGATTTGAAGATACCTATCCCGGAATAACCGATCCCTACCAATCGCAGGCCGGCAATGATCCAACCGGGGACCCCAATATAACCATCTTTACGCCTATCGAGGGTATCGGCGAGGCTTACAATATCGATAGCCTCATATCGCCGGGCCAGACATATCCATGCGGGCCGGTATTAGGTGAAGATTATGGCGACCGTTTCGGCAGCACTTTCGTCTACGAGGGAAACGGCGTTCAGTTTTCATCATCGTGTCTCCACGATCCCTGCGCTTTCAACAATCCTCCCGTAGCCACCAGCCCTGACGATTTCACCATGATAGTGTGCGATCTTGGCGAAATCTGTCTGCCGGGATTTTTCTGTAGTGATCCCGACGGCAACCTCCTCTCTGTCGTGGTCTTTGGGGGAACCTTGGATGGCGAAACCGTCTGCTTCACACCTATTGAGGGGATTAATACGATAACGCTGATTTGCACCGATGCTTGCGGGGCCGCCGATACTGCAGTTACACTGGTCACTGTAATTCTCAATAGTCCTCCGGTGATTACCTGCATCAACGATACCACGGTGATCATAAGCGATCTCGAAGAAATCTGCCTGCCCGATATCGGGTTTACAGACCCGGATGATAATATCGTCACCATAGATGTTACCGGCGGGTATATAGTTGATGGCGTCTTCTGCTTTATGCCTGATTGGGGTATTAACACCTTCACAATCGTCGGCACCGATTCCTGCGGGGCCACCGATATCTGCGAGTTTGAAATAACTGTTGGATGCTGCGAATTTACGCCCGGTGATGCCAATAGCGATGGGTCGATAGATCTCTCTGATGTAACGCATTTGATAAACCTGTACCGGTTTGGCACGGCTTTACCGGATACCTGCGATTGTCGACCGGGTAACCCAATATATCCGTTTTTCGGCGCTGCGGATACCGACGGTGATTGCAATTTGCATACTCTGATGGACATAGTCTATTTGCTAGGCTACTTCAGGGGACTGATAGATGAGTTGCTGTTCTGCCAGTGCTGCCCTCCTACCGGCGGATGGTATTTTCATCTCGGAGATAGAGGACGAAATCATCAGATAATCGATTATAGGGAAAAGAATTCTATCGATTAATAGCATTTTGTCAGATTTATCAAGGCTGTGATTTTTTAGGGCCTTCATCAGGAGGATACTGCTATCCTCGGATGAAGGCTCTTTTTATGACATCCATTGTGGAAGCTAAAACGAATCAAGAGCCATGGCTGTTTTATATCTGCGAATGTATGTCAATTTATATGCGATGCCGGTTATTGTCCGGGACTACGCCGAAAAGTCTAGAATCAGCGGGGGAGTTCAGCTTACGTCTGCCCCGGGAGGAATATCCTTATCGGTGGCCAATAGCACCAGGTCCTTGCCTGATTGTGCAGCCAGGAGCATGCCGTTAGATTCAATTCCCCTTATTTTGGCTGGCTTCAAATTGCAAACCACCACCAGAGTTTTCCCGATCATTTCCTCGGCAGTGTAATACCGGGCTATACCCGCGACTATCTGTCTTTTTTCGTCGCCAAGATCAATCTGCAGTTTTAAGAGCTTATCGGCGCCTTCGACTTTCTCGGCGGCGATTACCGTGGCGGTCTTCAGCTGCATTTTACCGAACTCTTCAAAACTGATTATCCCGCCTTCGTCTGTTTCTTTCATCTTCGATCCTTTTATATCCGATTTCGATTTCGATTCATAATCCGTCTTCTGCAAACGCGGGAATAGCGCTTTGCCGAGGTTAATTTCTATACCCGGCTGGATGACTCCCCAGTGATCCTTCTCAAGCTCGAATTTCGGCTCGCATATTCCAAGCTGCTTCTGAATTTCGGTGCATTTAGCCGGCATAATCGGTGAAAGATATACGGATATTTTTCGCAGAGCCTCCGAGCTATTATAAAGGACGGTGTCTAATTGTTCTTTATTTCCATTCTTCGCCAATTCCCATGGCTTATTCCTTTCGATATAACCGTTGAGGTATCGAACGAATTCCATGATTTTTTCAAGGCCGACATTCAACCGGAAATCTTTTATCTGGGTATCTGCCTTTATTTCCAGACCCGGTTTGCCTTTTTCTCCGATCCACGTTTTGAAAAGCTCATTATCCTGAAAATTGCCGGCTGGTTCGGGAATCTTCCCCTCGCAATAGGAGGCAATCATCTTGACCACGCGTGAGAGCAGATTCCCAAGGTCGTTAGCCAGATCGGAATTATAGCGGTTAATGAATGCTTCCTCGGTGTAAGTCGCGTCCTGGCCGAGGGTCATTTCGCGGATTAGAAAATACCTGAAAGCGTCGACACCGTATTTGTCGGCAAGCTCCAGCGGTTTTATGACATTGCCGCGCGATTTCGACATCTTGGTCTCACCAATAAGCCACCAGCCATGGGCGAATATGGTCCTCGGCTGCTCCACACCCATGGCCTTGAGCATGCACGGCCAGTACACGGCGTGCGTGGTGAGAATGTCCTTGCCGATCAAATGTATCGCGGGCCACCATTTTTTGAACTTCTTATCATCGGATAAATAGCCTATGGCCGATATATAGTTGATCAGAGCATCGAACCAGACATAACAGACGTAGTCTTTATCAAACGGCAACTCTATACCCCAGGAGAGCCTCGATTTCGGGCGGGAGATACATAGATCCCCCAGCGGTTGTTTTAGAAATCCCAGGACCTCGTTGCGCCTGAACTCGGGCAGGATAAACTCAGGGTGATTCTTTATATAATCAATAAGCCAATCTTGATATCTGGACATTTTGAAAAAGTAATTCTTCTCTGTGATTTTTGAGACGGGCCTGTTACAGTCAGGGCAGTTGCCGTCCACAAGGTCTTTTTCCGTCCAGAACCGCTCCTCATGGACGCAGTACCATCCCTCATAATCGTCGGAATAAATCTCCCCTTTATCGTAGATCTGTTGCAGAATCTTCTGGACGATTACCTTATGGCGGGATTCGGTTGTCCTGATGAACTCGTCATTTCTGATTCCGAGTTTTTTCCAGACGTTTTTGTACCGCACGACCATTTCATCGCAGTATTCCTGCGGTGGGCGATCATTTTTCTTCGCCGCATCCTGAAGCTTCTGGCCGTGCTCGTCAGTCCCGGTCAGAAAAAATACTTCCTGGCCGAATATGCGACGATATCCCGCCAGGACATCGGCCAGAACGGTCGTGTAAGCATGTCCGATATGCGGCTCATCGTTAACATAATATATAGGCGTTGTAACGTAAAATTTATCCATTCTCTCCTTGCATCAAATTGATATTCTGACGGATGTGAATGTAGATTCCAATTACAGGCAACGCATCAAAGGCTTCTTTTTGCATCGAGGAGTACAACAGCTGCGAGGTATATATTATAAGTATCATAGAATTTCACGATTTAGTTAGCCCTCACGTTTATTCAGTCCACTACCGGTTTCGGGTGTAGTTTTTTCGTAGTTATCCAGGAGTTTGAAATTACCACGATTCCTGGCCTGCTTCAGCTCACCCAGATTCATCTTTATTTCCCCGGCTTCATCGTGCAGGATGCTGATCTCCTCTTTGAAAATATCAACTTTAGTTATAATGCCTGCGCCATGCCTGGTTACACAGCGTGCTCCAACCGGTGGATATTGCGGCATGGCATCATTGTAGAAGGCCATTTCGTATTTTAGACAGCACAGGAGGCGCCCGCAATTCCCCGAAAGCTTCTGGGGATTCAATGCCAGATTTTGTCGGCGAGCCATCTGTGTCGTAATGGTGGAAAAATCCACCAGCCAATTCGAACAGCATTGTCTTTTGCCGCAGATACCATAACCATCGCGACGTTTGGCCTCGTCTCTAACACCTATCTGTCTGAGCTCTATTCTGGTCCTGTAGGTGGCGGCCAGGTCCTTGACCAGCTCCCTGAAATCAACTCGTCTCTCAGCCGTGAAAAAGAATGTGATTTTGTTGCAATCGAACTGGTATTCGATATCGACGAGCTTCATCTTGAGCCGATGCTTTTCTATAAACCTCAAGCACTCGTCGAATGTCTCCTCTTCCTTCTGACGGTTGAATATCATCCGATCGCTGTCAGATTCGTTGCCCAGCCTCAATATCTTTGGAATATCGGCTTCAGGGTCATACTCACATTCCACGGCCCTGCGCTCTATGGTGCCGTAATCCTCACCTCGCTCGGCCCCGACAATAACATGAGTCCCCTTTTCTATCTCAAAGCCGCTCGTATTTACATAATAGCTTCTTCGGTTTCCCTTGAAGGATACTGTGTATACATCCATCGTGAAACCTCCTGCTTTACTTAAGAACGAAAGATGGCCGGTCATCGACTAAGGTAATTTGAATCTTAGCCCCTCGGGGTTACGCATAGCCTCAGCACAAGAAATGTAGAAAAATACCATCCCCGTACCGGCGGCGACATTGTTGACCAGACAGGCTTGCCTGATCTCAGTGCAGCACGTTTTCCAGGTGTTCAAAACCTCCAAATCCGGACACTGCACATCCGAAAATTTCTTTTTAATATCGACATTTATGATGTGATTATCAAGGCGATTTTCGGCCATCAGATATAGATCATGTATTATAGATTCCATTATATCGAAATCCAGCTTTACCTCGTCATAACTGACCCGGCCCAACCCGTATCTTTGATTGACTTCGTCAACCAGCAAATTGGTATCGGCGCGCTTCAACAGTTTTTCAAAATAAATCATAACCAGATCACGTTTCTGCGTGATATCACTTTCGTACAGGTGGATCGCCATTCCCGGGGAACCGCCGGAAATCCTGGCCAGGTAGGATGCTTCATGCTTGTTTATTTCGAGCTTTTCGGAGAGATATTTCTCCAGCTTCCCGGGTGGTGCCGGCGGTATTTTTATCAGGTGAGCTCTCGATAACAGCGTAGGCAGAAGCAAATCCGGCCTCGATGTTGTCAGAATTACATGGGTGTTTACCGGGGGCTCCTCGACCGTTTTGAGGAAAAGATCAGCTGCTCCGAAAGCCATCTTGTCTATATCCAGAACTGCGGCTACACGTCTTTGTCCCCGAAGAGGTTTTCTGGATAAAGAACGCATCAGGTCCTTCACCAGATCTACCGGTATATTCTCCTTCTTGTCGAAATCGACTATAGCATACGGGTCGGAGAGTTTGGTTTCTTTGTAACGCTCGATCTCGTCGTGGGTATCCTCTGAAAACCTGGCGCCGGAGGAAACCGGATCCGAAAAAGGGAAGACCGTCATCTTTTTTGATTCCGGCCGAAGGTTGGGAAACGGGAAAAGGAGAGGAAAATCAGGGTGATAAAGCTTGTTTACTTCTCTGCAGGAGGAACACTTACCACATCCCGACATGTTCTTCTCACAAAGTAGAACTCTGGCTATCTCCATAACGAGAAAGAATTTGCCAATTCCCGGGCGGCCGACAAGAAGCAATGATTGGCTCAGACTGCCGTTCCGTGCGGATTCCGAAAGAGCCTTAGAGAGTTTTTTCAGATGGTCGGTCATTAGATTATCTCAGCCAATCGAGAGGGTTTAACGATTCCTTCTTGTGACGCAACTCGAAATGCAATCGAGGGCCTTCCAGCGTCCCCGAATCACCGACCTCCGCGATAGCCTGACCTGCTGTCACATTGTCGTCGACTTCGACCGAGGCTGATGATAGATTTGCGTATAAGGTATAGAAACTTTTTCCATGATCGATTATTATGAACTGTCCATACCCCCGCAGCCAACTTACATAAATAACTTTGCCCACGGCCGCTGCCTTTACCCTGGTCCCATAAGAAGCCTTGATATCGATTCCCGGATTGGTAATTTCCCACCCCCGCGCATCCTTTCTGGTGCCGAACGATCTGATGATTCGCCCATGAACCGGCCATATCAAATCAGTTTTGCTCCCCTCCAGGCCGGGCAATTCCGACGGCTCCAGCTTGATGTTGATATCTGTCTGTAAATCATCCAGAATGATGGCGATACGTCCCGCATCCTCTTCTAAGCTCTCCATGGATCTTGCTACTGCTGATTTATCCTTGCGCAATCTGTCCAGGAGCTTCCTGCGCCCGCTCAGAGTTATCCTTCGAAGCTCCAATTCGGTTTCGCTATCGCTCCTGAGATTGTCCAGAAGTCTTTTATCGCTGCGAAGCCTCTCCAATCTTCCCGATATGTTTTTTGAAAGGTCGTTGTAGGATTCTACGAGGTGCTTATCGAAAGCTATAATGGCTTGCATATTTTTAAAGGACGTTAGAGCCTCGGTGGGATTGCGCGACGAGATAACCTCCAGCCAACCGCGACGATGGCCGACCTTATAAATATAGCGCAACCTTTTTAGCAGCACCTTTTTCTTTTTCTCCAGGTCTCTCTCTGCAGTCTCAAGCTCCGCGTGCTCTGCTTCGATGCTTCGCAGAAGCTCTCTGGACCTTCTTTCTATTCTAAGGATGAGTTGCCCCGACAGGGCCATTTGCTCCTCTATATCGCGAAGTCTGGCGAAATGGTCCTTCTCTTTAAGGCCGAGCTTCAAATACTCCGACCGTTTTGATTGCAATTCATCTTTGATTGTCTCGATCCGATCCCGTCGTTCAGAATCCTCTCCTGCCAGTCCGGGATCCGACAAGACGGCAAAGACAAAAAACAATGATACTGTTATGAATAGTCGCAACATCAAATCTTCAAGAATCTGTTCGTCGTCAGCAAGGCCCCTACCATTCCCAGCAGAAGACCCATTAAGATAAATGCCGTAATCTCGTAGGTATCTAAAAAGAAAACTGTTACGAGACGCCGCGAGATGAAGTTTGTCGAAAGCCATAGAAATAAAGTTGCCAGCGTGGCACCAAGAAGCCCCATCAACCCTCCCAGGGAAACGAATGGCGTTAATATATAGCTGCGGGTGGCACCCACAAGCTGCATAATCTCCACCGCCTTTCTCCGGTCGGAGATGGCTATTCTCACCGTATTGGCTACTATAAATATAGCGGAAAATGCGACAAGAATCCCGATGGCTATGGCGAGTATTTCAACTGAATTTATTATCCGATTCAGGCTATTTAGCATTTCGCCTGAGAACACAACGTCCTCAACACCAGGTAGCGCGGATATTCGAGCCACCAATGAATCTGCTGCTCCCGGCCCCGCTGATCTATAGGATTCTAATAGAGATTCATCCAATCTCAGCACGAATGATGCTGGCAAAGGATTCTCATCGATGCCCCTTATCATTTCCAGGCCGAAAGTCTCTCTCATCTTATAGAGCGCATCCTGTCTCGAGAGATACCGTGCCTCTATTACCCCTCCCATAGCCATAAGTTCAGATTGCATGTTCACGACTTCGCCAGCCGACGGCTCATCTATCAGGAATACATCGACCGTGAGACCGGTTTTGAGTTCATGCTCGACTCTCGAGAGGTTATTGGACATTATCCATAATGCGCCCGGCAAGCTCATGGCCAGAAATACCGTCAGGAGAGTGCCAAGAGTGGATAACAGCTCATATCTAATGGCGCGGCCGATTTCGACGGCAACCCGAAACAAGACTCTCAACTTCTCTCCTCTCTGATCACGCCATCATCAAGAAAGAAAATTATCCGGCCGTATTCTTTAGCCAGCGAAACCTGGTGTGTGGCGATCAAGATAGTGGAACCCCGAATGTTTATCTCTCTGAAAAGCTCAAACAGCTCAATCGAGTTCTTGTCGTCGAGATTGCCCGTTGGTTCGTCAGCCAGTATGACCAGAGGTTCGTTGACCACCGCCCGAGCCAATGCTACCCTCTGGGCCTCGCCGCCCGATAGCTGGTGCGGATATTGATTCCGTTTCTGCCAGATTCCAACTACTTTGAGGATATCGTCGGTCTTTTTTCTTATCTCGCTGCCTGTCTTCCCGACAACCTCCATTGCCAGGGCCACATTTTCGGCGGCAGTACGATCGGGGATCAGCCGGAAATCCTGGAAGACTATCCCCACATGCCGCCTTAAATACGGTATCCGGCTCTTTGGTAGACTGTTCAGGTCGAACGGGCCGAGCTTGATCTCTCCCGAAGTAGGTTTCTCCTCCAGAAACAAAAGTCTTAAGAGGGTGGATTTGCCGGTTCCTGATGGCCCTGTTAAGAATGCCATGTTACCTTTATTCAGCTTGAAGTTTATATTGGTTAAGACAGCCTGACGCGGGCCGTAATATTTACTCAGGTTCTTCACAGATAACATGAATTTGAAATTACAGGATGCTAAGTCAGGGGTCAAGTGCTGTTTGGCGGTCTCATAAATTATGACAGGCCATTATGATTTGACATATCCTGATGCAAATGCGATCTTGGTTTGCCATGCGAAGAAAAAAAATCATTAAACGAGGGTTGGGTCTCCTGAGAAATAAAAGCGTCGCCGTACTCGGCTACGGATCGCAGGGAAGGGCGCAGGCTTTGAACATCCGGGATTCCGGCATCGTGCCGTTAATAGGACTGCCGTCTGATAGCAAATCGAGAAGAGCCGCCGCCGCGGATGGTTTCGCAATTGCCACTCCAAAGAGAGCGATAAAGCGATCCGACATAATCGCCGTATTGATTCCCGACCATAAGCATAAGGAGTTGTTCGATGGGCTTCGGAAACTACAGATCCTTTCCGGCAAAGCGCTGGTTTTTGCGCATGGTTTCTCCATCGCTTTCGGCCTGGTAAAAACGCCTCCCGATTGCGACGTGATACTGATAGCACCGCACGGTCCGGGCCTTCGGCTGCGGGAAGACTATTTAGATGGAAAGCCTTTTACCGCTTTCAGAGGAATCGACAACGATCATTCCGGGAAAGCGCTGCAGATAGCCGATGCCTATGCTACCGCCATAGGATGTCCGGAGAATAATTTATTCCCGTCAACATTTAAAGAGGAAGCGATCGGGGATATATTCGGCGAACAGGCAGTGCTGTGTGGAGGACTCGTTGGGCTGATGGAATCAGGCTTCGAAACTCTCATCAAGAAGGGACATTCCAGGGAATCGGCTTATCTTGAGTGCATATATCAGCTCGATTTATTGATCGATCTGGTGAAGCAGTTTGGGCCCGCGGGAATGTTTGAGCGAATCAGCAAAACTGCTGCCTTCGGATCGCTAAAGCGTAAGGAATTTTTATTCGACTCCGGATTCAGACAAAAAATGGAAGCGCTTTATGACGAGATACAGAAGGGACGATTTGCGAAGATGTTGTCAAGGGAAAGCAAAAAGGAAATGGGCGGCTTATTTAAAATGCTCAATGCCAGCAGGAATTCATCGCTGCAGAGGACTCATGATTCATTATCACACAGACTCAAAGGCCGGCGCCGAGACTCGGGCCGTCGGAGGCGCAGCGGGGAATAAAATTCAGGGAAGCCTTAGCGTTTTCCACCATCTTCATATATCCGGGCAGTTCAGCCAAGCATTCACAACAGAGAGGCATACAGTTCGCCCTCTCGAATGGCCGGCCACATTTCGAGCAGATTCTTGAAATACTCTGTGATCTCATCTTTTTTCTTGAATTATAGCTATGCATCAGCCGCGCGTCGATATTATTCCCTGACTGATTGTGAGCGTCATCC
>SDBT01003470.1_pt1 | contig 27248 bp, 29 predicted proteins | sample 2277101 | NCBI WGS metagenome assembly SDBT01 (sample SAMN10404973, study PRJNA504765) | marine sediment metagenome | isolation source: marine sediment core GS10_PC15, 103 cmbsf | place: Arctic Ocean: Southern Knipovich Ridge | collected 2010 | reverse complement strand
ACCAACTGGAGATTATGCGACTGTCGCTGAAGTAACAACTGTTTCAGGCGACTTAAGTTCCGAGATTGATTCAGACATCTCTACTCACACAAGTAATACAGATGCTCATCACGACGAGAGCCATTCTGTAGCAAGTCATTCTGATACAACGGCGAGCGGCGAGGAACTTAATACTTTAACAGACAACTCTATTGCTGATGCCCTTCACAGACATTCTGAATTAGTTGCAAGTGATGGAAGTCCAGACCCTGCTTTGAGTGTTGATGCTGCTGGTTTAATAAGTACACACGGCACCTCCTTAAGTATTAATAACCTTGGAAGCGGAAATAGAGCCGTCAACCTTAATCTTATTGGAGATGATACATATACTATTTATGGGGTACAATTATCAAGAAGTAGTTTGGGAGCTAATGCTAATTCTTCCTTAACTCATAGAGGAACAGGTGGTCTTTATCTTCAAACGTTAGATGGTGGCCCGATGGTGTTTTATATAGGAGCTAACCCCGTAATAGCCATTGGAACAGATAGAAAAGTTACGCTTGATAATGGAACAGGAATAAACGAATTTTCAACAGATGGCACACTTGCAGGTGATAGTGATGATGCAGTTCCTACTGAAAAGGCAGTTGCCACAGCTATTAATACTAAATCAGACAATATTTTAATTAATCAAGACTTCTCCATCTGGCAGGAGAACACGACTTTTACTAATCCAGCCGGTGGTGTTTATACTGCTGATGGGTATCTTATTTTTAGTACAGCGGGGGGTGGAACGCTTCCGACTATAAATATAAAGAAAAATACTGTTAATATGGACACAACTTACGCCCAATGTTGTGAACTTGAAATTACCAATGTTGGCGTTTCTGATGCTGGAAGATATTATGCCTATAAACAACCTATTGAAGATTTTATTAAATACAGAGGTAAAGAAGTAACTTTTTCAATCAGGCTGGCTGCATCAACAGCTATTACCATGCCAGGAAGGTTGTATATTACAGATGGTATATCGGGAGGATTTACAAGTATAACATCAATAGGAACTGATTATGCTACTTATTCTGTAACATACACTGTAAATGTAGCCGCTACATTATTGCAGTGTGAATTTTATCTTATTTTTGGCGCTGGTATAATCTCCACAACCGGCTCAATCTACATCCAATACGTGAAACTTGAACTTGGCTCAGTTGCCACGCCTTTGATTCCGAGAAAGACAGGTAAGGAATTAGCTCTTTGCCAAAGATATTATCAGAAGAGTTATTTGCAGACAGTTTTTGCGGGAACGGTAACTTTTGTTGGTAAAGAATTTGTAGGAGATACAGGAGCAGCAAATGCAGATCATACATTATATAATAAAACAAATTTAATTGTGCCGATGAAAGCAGCTCCTACGGTGGCTCTTTATGATGTGGTAGGCACTGTTGCCCAAGTTACCATGGAAAATGGCCATGTTGCCGGAGTAGTGGCAAATATAACCGAAACAGGATTTATTGTTTATGGAACCAACGGGGCCGCAAGTGTTAGTCATCATATGAGCTATCACTACACAGCCATATCGAGAGTATAGGAGAAAGTATGAAAAAATATAAATTAACAGAAGATGGGATTCAAAACACAGAAACAACTGCCTTTATTCCAAATGACGAAAGAAATAACGATTGGAGAGAATATCAAAATTGGCTTAAAGGTCTTGATGTAAATGGTGAGGATTTAGGAACTAGCGAAAATACACCAGACCCACAGTTTACAGAAGAAGAAATTGAAATAATTGCATTGCGTGAAGAAGAACAAGTTATTGACAAAAAAATAGCCGATGAAATTCGTAAAGTTGCTATTGATAGTTTAATAGCAAAAGAAGAATTACCAATAGATTATAAAGGATAAAAACAAAATTATAAAAAAGCGGAGTAATATATGATAAGAGTAGATATATCAGAACAGTTTCCAATTTTAGTTCAACATAATTTTCAGAAAATGATTAAATAAAATAACCAAAGGGGTTAAAAACAGATGTCTATTGCGCAGTGGCTGGCCAAAGATACACAATGGGTAGAAGTTAATACCCATCAGTGGGTAGAATCTTTAGATTTATTTAATTATGTAAAACAAGTATGGACCGATGAAAATTATGTATATGCAGCCACTTTGGTGGGGTTGGATATAATTGACATAGAATCAGAACAAAAATATGCTCAATTAACTTGCAGCGGTGGTTTTACAACTGTTTGGTCAAACGATGATAAAGTGTATTTGGGTACAACTGAAAATGGAATCAAATATATTAATAAAACATGTATAAGTGGAAGTATTTTCGCGCCAACAGAATTGTATAGTTATTTAACAGATTATGTAGAACAATCATTGACATCAGATAAAATTAGATATATACATGGGAATAATGGATTTTTAATGTGTTGTACAGCTGTTGGTGTTGATGTAATAAAGAAAGAACCACATGGTTATAGAAGTTACACAACAATTTCCGGCGCCAGAAAATGTTTTATGACCTCAACAGGAAAATGTTACTACTCAACATGTAGTGGAACTTCCTGGGAGTTAAATAGAGTTAATGTATCTTTAACTGATTGGGTAACACCAAGCCACGTGTATGGAGATCCATTAATCGCTTCTAATGAAATAACGGATATGTTTGTTACAGAAGGGACAGCTTCAGATGGTGTGAGTAACACATTGATGGTGGCTACAAGTTCGGGCGTATTTATTATATCAGAAGAAGATAATCAATATGCAGTTTATTACACTCAGGAGTAAGAAATGTCAAATAAGTTATCATACAAATTCGTTAAATGTAGTTTTGAAAAGGAAGGATATACTTTATTGAGTAAGAAGTATATTAGTGCTCATCAAATGTTAAATTACACCTGTCCAGATGGACATAAACATTATATAAGTTGGACTAATTGGCAACAAAGAAAAAGATGTCCATATTGTGCTGGCAAAGGTAAACCAACTATCAAGTTTATCAAAAAAGAATTTGAAAAAGAAGGTTATATTCTATTAACAAAAGAATATAAAAATAATAGACAAAAATTGAAATACGTTTGTCCACACAGCCATGTGCATGCAATTTCTTGGAGTAATTGGAAGCACGATAAAGCTAGGTGCCCTTATTGTAATGGTGTAGCGAAACCTAATATAGAATTTATAAAGATCGAATTTGAAAAAGAAAATTATGTGCTATTAACTAACACATATAAAAATTGTGATGGAAAATTGGAGTATGTTTGCCCAGAAAATCATAAACATACTATTACTTGGGATAGTTGGCAACGTGGTTGTAGATGTTCTTACTGTTGTGGTAATATAAAACATACTATAGAATTTATAAAAGCGGAATTTAATTTAGAAAATTATAAATTATTAACAAATAAATATATAAATAATAGACAGAAGCTAAGTTATGTTTGTTCTGATGGTCACTTACATTCAATAACTTGGCGAGATTGGGTTACAGGTAAGAGATGCCCTGAATGTGCTATTATAAAGATGTCAGGTCCAGGACATCCTAATTGGAAAGGCGGTATCTCCTGCGAACCGTATTGTGACATTTGGACAGATAAAGAATACAAAAAATCGATAAGAGAAAGGGATGGTGATGTTTGTTTAAACCCAATCTGTAAAAGAAATTGTAGTAATTTACCGTTAACAATACACCACATTGATTACAACAAAAAGAATTGTGATCCTAAAAATTTAATTACCGTTTGTAAAAGTTGTAATTCTAAAGCCAATTTTGATAGAGATTGGCATGAATCTTGGTACAAAGCAATTTTAAATAAAAGATATGTTTCGTGTAATTAGTGAAAATGACTCATCTTTAAAAATATATTATACACAACAATAAGGAGTATTAAATCATGGCAGAAATTTATAATATTCTCGCTGGCACTTCAAATCATTTCACATCTGTGTGGGCATATGATGGAAAGATGTATGTAGCTTCTTCTGATGCATTTTCAGTTGTAAATTTAGCTTCCGGCGCTTTAATAGATTGTTACACTCAAACTTTTGGCGGAAACAATAATGAAACATTAATTGGTGACGACATAGTAGATATAAATGCAAATATGTAAAGGAGATAAATAATGGCTTGGTTAGGTAATTGGTCAAAAAGAATAAAATTAACTATAGACCATGAAAGAATAGATGGAGATCTTACTGATTTTCCAGTGCTTGTAACATTAGCTGATGATGTAGGAAGAAGTAATACTGATGTTACTGACGTGTTTGATGAATTAATTTCTGTTTCCGGCACCAAAAAAATAGCTATTACTACAAATAATGGTATTACAAAATGTTATGTGGAAATAGAACGTTGGGACTGGGACAATGAAGAAGCTTACCTTTGGACAAAAATACCAACCATTGTCCCAGGAACAGACACAGATTTTTATCTTTATTATGATAAAGATCAATTGGATAATGATGTGTATGTGGGTGACATTGGTTCAACCCCTGGCCAAACTGTATGGGACAGTAATTTTAAAGCCGTTTATCATTTTAGCGAAGATCCAACCGGAGGGGCGGGTTGTATTAAAGACTCTACTTCTTCTCCAAATCACGGAACCCCTAACGGGTCAATGACATCTGGAGACTTAGTTGATGGTCAGTTAGGAAAAGCTTTAGACTTCGACGGAACCAATGATTATATAGACTGCGGTTCAGATAATTCTCTAGATGATATAAATACAAAAACTATAGAAGCTATTATTTATATGGATACTTTTGGTGAGCTCAACTCCGGTAGAATAGTTCAAAAAGCTAATGCTAATATTGATGGTTGGAACTTAATAGTACAAGGTGATCTATATAATAGATTATATTTCGCACAAGATTGGAGTAATGGAACGTTTGCTTCCTGGCGAACCAACACATCTACTCTTGCAGTATCAACGTGGTATGGAGTAGTTATAACATATGATAAGGGATCTACAGCTAACAATCCTTTAATGTACATTGATGGAAATTCAGGAAATGTAACCGAATTTGTAGCACCGGCAGGAACTTGTGACTCCGACGCAGCAAATAGTATGTGGATAGGAGCGAGAAATAATTCTGGGTCCGATAGGGAGTTTGATGGAAAAATAGATGAAGTAAGAATATCTAATACAATAAGATCAGATGCATGGATTAAAGCAACTTATTATAGTAATTGGGATAATTTAATGGTTTTTAGTGAGTCACAAAGACTTGTTTTTACTTGTTCAGGGACTGTGCAGGTAAATAGCATTCTCACTAATGGTATAGATGTTAGATTATATAGGAGAAGTACCGGTATGTTGGTAGAAGAAACAACCACAATCAGTGGGGGTTTATTTGAGATTGATTCTTATTACGACGAAGATCATTATATTGTAGCTTTATACACAGCAAGTGGTACAAATGCTCTTATTTATGATTATGTTAGTCCATAGGAGAAACAGTAAGGAATGAATGTTTATACACCACCATCAAAAAATAATATACCTTTTACATTTACTTCGGGCGGTTACCAACCGCCTCAATTTGATAGTGTAGCGTTTAATTTTCGTACAAAATCTAGCCAGATCTCCAACTTATCCGCTTCAATAAGTGTAATGCAGCTTTACCAGGATTCTACTTACACATTTTTAAAATACCGCGAACAATATGTAATTGGTTATGGTTCTCGTGGTGTTCAAATAATTAAAGGTAAATATCATTATGGTGGTATAAGAGATTTAGGTGCCATGGTTATCGGTGCCCTGCCACTAGCAGGTGTGTCTGATTTAACAGCAACATTACGAGGATTTGTTGTTGATGATTTAACAGCAAATATTTATAGTATCCAAGGAGTTGATTTATCTGGTTTAATTAATGCATATGCTCCTGCAAATTTAACTGCTTCTATAAGGGGGTTTGTAACCCGTAATTTATCTGCTAGTTTGAATGTGATGTTGTCTAAAGATTTGTCTTCATTTTTAAATCCAGTACAGCCAAAAGATTTAACAGCTTATTTGAAAGTTTGGCCAGAAACAAACTTAACAGTAAATTTACATAGTTGGCAAGAAGAAGATTTAAGCGCTTATGTTAATATAACATTTTCTAGGGATTTGTCGGCATTTATTACTACACATATCTCAACAGATTTAAAAGCAGCGTTAAAGGGTATAGTTATAGAAGCTACACGTGATTTAGGAGCTAATGTTTTTTCTTACGCTTTAAATGATTTACAAGCTACGATTAAAGGAAGTGAGTTTTCTGATTTAAATGGGTACTTGTTTCCAGTTGTTCCTAAAAATTTGCAGGCGTGGATCAGAGGATGGCAAGCCTCAGATATAACAGCAGGTATAATTGGAGACCCTTGGCCATGGGATTTATCAGCATCAATTATTGGTTCAGGCTCATTATATAATTTAACAGCAAATATTAGACCAGTAACTAATCAAGGGTTACAAGGAAATTTACAGGCTTATATTTTAGCAACAAGAGGTGTACAAGATATTCAAGCCACAATTCACAGTTTTCATTTTAATAATCTACAAGCATTCATTGATACAGGAGTTGGGATCAGTAATTTAACTGCTGAAATTAAACCAAAAATGATAAGATTGACAGCAGTACTTTCGATTGTTACAATGGAACACAAGGATTTATCAGCTACTATTAGTATCCCTTGTTTTTACTCAGATTTTAGAGAATTGAGTTCTTATATAAGACCCGTATTCTTAAGTGATTTGGGAGCTATTATTAATCCAACAGGGTGGGTTAAAGGGATATCTGATTTAGGAGCAAAATGGGGTTTCGCGGCCAATTATGTTGTGCAAGATAAACTACCAATAACCTTTAATTTAGGTTTGGCGCCAGAAACATATCGCGTTGAAGATAAATTAAAATTATATTTACAAATTTATAAAAAATCTGTTAGTTTAACTTCCTCTATTTTTGGTGAATATATAAATGTTGATTTACCAACTTATATATATGGTGTTAAACTTACTCCATACGATTTTGAGAGATACACGGGGAGAGAACGTGTATATTCACGAACCTACTATCAAACATTGATTGATTTTGAAGATGTTGCTATAGAGTTTGAAGATATAGTTAGAGATTACATATACAGTAGTGGTAGTAATGTTGTTGCTAAGACTGATCGATACCAACATTTTTTAACTAAAATTAGTTCTTATTATTCACCAACCACAAGTGAGAGAATTGATTCAAAATTACATAAGGTAAGACTTTTGTATGGTTTGCGTAGATTTAATAATATAGATGAAGCCGTTAAATATGCAATAAATTATGTAACATCATATCCATATGCTAATGTTGGGGCTTATATAAACGCTATAGGTGTGTACACAGGGCTACCGGCATCAATAACTGGTATAACCACTGTATCAACTATAGAAAATTTAAGTTCGCAGATAGATGGAAAAGTAACACATACGTATGAGGTTATTTTAGGATTTACTGACGATGGTGTGGGTTATTTACAATTTTAACTTGACAAATCGAAATTAATGATTATATTTATAATTAATAAAAAAGAAAAAAAGTTAAAAAAGTTACTTGACAAATGAAAAATAGTGCTTATATTGTAGGTAAGTAGGAAATTTGAATAATTTATAGGAAAAGGTTAAAGAAAGGAATAGGAATATGAATTTTTATATAAAGACTTATGATTTACAGAAAGCTATTAAATTACTCAGTGTTACAGCTAAAATGAACACGAATGACTCTACCGGAATGGTTTTATTAAAAGCGGCCAAAGACAATACGGTTACTTTTTTATCTGACAATCATTCTACAGCACTTTCTTATGTATCAGAGGATGTTGATGTTAAAATTCCTGGTGAAATAGCCATTGAATACGGAAAAATTAAATCATTTGCCTTATCTTTTAGTGCATGGAATAAGAAACAAGGAGCAAAAGATTTTTGTTTTATGCTTAAAAATGGTAAATTAAACATTTCAACTGAGACACTTCATGAAAATGGCGAAATTTCTAAAGGTAGTTTAGATTTAAGAACATATGATCCAAATAGTATTCGCCTAAGAAATCCATTCAAAAAATCGAATTTCACTTTAAATTCCAACATTTTTAAAACAGCCACAAATAAAGTGTTATACACAATAAATCCAAATGAGACTAGACCGTTTCTTCAGGGAATGAATATTAATTTTGATAAAGAATTTATTTATTTTGTTGGAACTAATGGCCTAACTTTATCTGAATATAAGGTTAAGAATATTAGTGACTTGAGTAGCGGTGATTTTCTTTTGAAATATGATTTTATTATGGGCTTGCGGCGTGCCTTGGGAGAAGATACAAGTATTGCTTTTGAGTTTGATAAAAATGAAGCAAAAGCAGCATTTGATAATGTTTATTTTTGGGGAAAAACAATTATAGGTCATGATTTTCCAAGTTATAAAACTATTTTGGAATCTTCAACACACTCAATTGTTTTGGATAAAAAAATGTTAATGGTTGGTTTACAATCATTTATTGGTAATTTAAATCCAGAAGATAATTATAGAGTAACGTTCTCATTAAAAGATAAGAAGATGACCTTTATACATGATGGTGGTACATTTGATTCCAGCGGCAAAATTAATTTTAAAGATGAGTTCAATATTGATGTGAATGGTAGATACATGGAACAAACAATTAATGTAATAGATGATGATAAAATTACAGTTAGTTTTTCTGATGATAAAGGTGTGTTACTTTTTGATTCTGAAAACTTTAAAGATCAAAAAGCATTAATTACTCCCATTAGAAGAAGGTAAATATGGTTCAGAACACTGAAGATTTTTTTCGCGCGATTGAAAATGGGTTATTAGAAGCACAACAGGGAACCTTGTTTGAATCTCAGTCTGTAAGTTTAGAAAAAGCCTGCGTTAATTATTTAAGATATAAAGAATACAGTGTAAAAGAACCCCTTATGTATCCTTATAAAATTAAGAAATTAGATGATTTAATTGTTTTGTTTTATGTACTCTTATCTAAATATAATGATAAAGATGTTGTAGTATATAAAAATAAAAAACAGGATCTTAGAATAGCTAAAAGTTTTGTAGAGTTATTGCAATACACAGATGGTTTATCTAAACAGTCAGCAATGGGTTACTGTGCTTCTATTATACAAATTGTTTTTAAAAACATAGATAGATTCAATTTTACTATTCCTTTAACATTTGGAATATTTGGCCAAAAAAATATGGCATGGGTTACTAAATTAGCAATAGAAATATTTAATGAAGAAATTGCTAAATATAAAGAATTAGAAGTTGAAAAAAAAATAGATGAAATGGTATTGAGATATCCTAAAGAAGAGATAGGGTGGTCAGATGATATGATTAATGCTGTTTTAAAACGACAAGAGGAAAAAATACATGGCAAAAAAGAAAATAGTTAAAAAAAACGAAGAGGTTGGCGGAATTGATAATTTAGATGTAATAAAGAAAGCAATTACGAAAAAATATGGAAATGTAATTAGTAAACTCAGCGATCATGAAGATATGGTTATACCTACTGTTTCGACTGGGTCGTTAAGTCTAGACTTAGCTTTAGGACGTGGTGGGATGGCCCTAGGTCGTGTATATGAAATCTTTGGACCTAACAGTGGGGGTAAGTCTACATTGGCAGCAAACGTTGTTATACAGGCTCAGAAGCGTGGCTTAAAGTGTTGTTATGTTGATGCTGAACACGCAGTTGATCCGGTGCTGTTTAAAAATTATGGTGTAAATATCAAAGATTTGGATTTAGTCCAAGGATTCAACGGTGAAGAAAATTTAGATATATTAGAAATGTTGGTTCAATCTGGTTCTTACAAAGTAGCAGTAGTTGATAGTGTGAGTTCTCTTATACCAAGCGCCGAAGCAGAAGCAGAGATAGGTAATGATTTTATTGCTCTTTTAGCTAGACTTATGAGTAAGGCTTTACGAAGATTGACTCCTATAGCTAACCGTTCTGGTTGTTTATTAATTTTTGTTAACCAACTTAGAAATAAGATTGGTACATACGGCAATCCAGAAATAACTACCGGAGGGGAAGCGTTGGGTTTTTATACAACCGGAAGAATATCTATTAGGGGTCCAGAATCAAAGAAACGTAGAATTCCTGATCCTATTACTGGTGAGATAATAGGCCATGAGACTATATTTGAAATTACTAAAAATAAATTAGCACCACCGTTTAAAAAATCTACCATCAATTTAATTTATGGTAGTGGTTATGATTTTCATTGGGAAGTTTTAAACATGGCTACTGAGCTTGGCATTATTGACAAGACCGGGGCATGGTATAGTTATAATGGAAACAATGTTGCTCAAGGGGAGTTAAACGCTTCTATTTTTCTTAAAGAAAACGATGAAATTTATAATGAAGTTAGAAATAAAGTTATAGATATGCTTGGGTTGAAGGAGCTTTATGAGCGCCATTGCAGATAAAACTGGTGATATTTTAACCAAAATGTTTCCTGATAGATTAGGTCACCGTGTTGTTAGAGAAGTTTACGTAAATTTTAAAGGAACACGTTTGTTTTTTGATTTTTATGTTAAAGAGTTAAGTATATATATAGAAATTCAGGGCCGTCAACATACGCGGTTTGTAAAACATTTCCATGGTGATAAAGAAGCATTTCTTAAACAAAAGCGCCGCGACAATTTAAAAATTCAGTATGTGCAAGAAAATAATAAATGTCTTATACGATTTAATTATGATGAAGATATAACTGGTGATTTAATTATGGAGAAAATAAATAAAGTTTTAGAGGATGGGTGCTTTTATGAGTAATTTACTAATAAATATACCTAATTCAGAAAGGATTGATGGTAGAACGTCTGATTCTATAAAATATAATAAGAATTGTTTTGATTTCCAATCTTTACGAGATGGAACAATAACAGGTGAATGTAAATATTGTAATTTAAGTTTAAATTGTAGACAAGTAGATTTATCAGGCGGTAATCCAATACCAATGGAAGCAAACTATTTACCTATAGCAGACCCTAAAACAGGTGAAGTAATAGAGCATCAACTTTTTTGTACCGGTATGTGGGATTTGCGGCCACTTAAAGAACGTTTAGAAGATGATAAAGTTTCATAAGGAGACATTTAAATGGATAATGGAGTTCTGTCTTTTACTAAGGTAAACCCAAATAAAGATTTAATTGATGAGATTTGGTCTTTTGATGTAAAAAATACAGATAGTGTGACTGAAGCCACAATAAGTAAATATATAATAGCACTAGGCCAATGGTTAATTTATTATCGAGCGCAAGTTAATGACACAAAGGCCCAGATTAGTCAATTAAATAGTGATGTTGAGTTTCTTGTAGTTACATGGATGACACCCCAAATTTTAAAAGAACATAAAACACAAACAGCGGCTAGAGACTATTTAATAAGAACAAACCCAGAATCATCTATAATGAGAGATAAAATAACAGAATTAAAGAAAGATTTAATAAAGGTAGAGGGTATAGATAAAGCTGTAATAGAATTAATTGCTGCATTTAAACGAGATTTAACCAGACGTGATAATGAATTATATACATTGAGGAAAGAGAGGTATAGTAAATAATGACTCGTGAAGAACAAAAAGAATTATTTTGTAAACCAACAGATGAGAGAGCGTTATTGTCGTATTGTTTAAAAAACATAGACAAATATTATGATTTGGTGCATAAATTAACTCACAGTGATTTTTTATATTCAGACCACGATGTGATTTTTACACTATTGGGTTGTTTAGTTCAACAAGGAATTAAATCTTTTGATTTACCGATGCTGGTTAATTCTGCTCAAGAAAGTGGTGTACTAAAAAGTATCGGCGGAATAGATTATTTAAAATCAATAACAGAGATGGGTATTTCAGATGACAATTTTGATATCTATTTCCAAACAGTTTTAGAAGCTAGCACCAAATTTAAATTATATACTGCTTTGCAAGAAAATATAAAATTAATTAATGACAACGCAAAAGATGGAAAGACAAGTGCTGACTTGATTGGTACAGTAGAAACAAATGTGTTAGATTTATCAACAGAAAGTAAAGCTATAAAAGAACCAATAGATTTGTCAGATGGTTTGAGTGAGATGATTGAGGAGCGTAGAGTAAATGAAGTTAAACAAATGGGTATTTCTACTGGTTTTCCTATTTTAGATTTTCAAATTGATGGGTTAGTTCCTGGTACCTTAAATATAATATCAGCTAGGTTGAAAGTTGGTAAGAGTGCGTTTCTTTCCACTATAGCAGCGCATGCAGCTTATTTCGAGGGAATACCTGTATTATACATTGATACAGAGATGCCGTTTGTTCAATGGAGAGATCGTATTATAGCTTCCATGTCCGGCGTTAGAGAACGTGATATAAAACACGGTGGTTACAGTGCTGAGATTTATGATAAAATAGTAAATAAGTGTATTAAAATAGTAAATAATGGTAAACTGTTTCATGAATTTATGCCAGGTTATAATGTAGAAAAAATAGTGGCATTATACAAAAAATACAAACTTAAACATAATATAGGTCTGATGATTTTTGATTATATTAAAGAACCAGATTCGTCTAGTTTAGATAGACAGCGTAAAGAGTATCAGATTTTAGGCGACGTTACTACTAAACTTAAAGATTTAGCTGGTGAATTAGATATCCCTGCTTTGGCGGCAGTACAAATAAATAGAGCTAATGACATTGCTGATAGCGATAGAATAGCAAGATATGCTGACGTTATATGTCAATGGATGGTAAAAACAGAAGAAGAGATCGAAAATGGCGGTGACCCAGCTGGTACTCATAAGTTAGTTGTTCGCGAGACAAGACGTGGTGGATCTACACCGAAAGAAGGTATTAGTTTTAAATTCTTTAAAGAACAATTATGTATCAAAGAAGTTAATGCCCCAGACCAACTCATTCATTATGGTGAAAAGGTTATAAATTCAGGAAGTGCCAGTGATGAACTCAAATAAAGAATGGGAAAATTTTAGGATTCGACTCAGTAATCTAAAGGAGTCTGTAGATCCTCATTATTTAGTTGAATCTTTAGGATTTGTTGTTAAAAAGGAAACACCAAAAGAATTAAGATGTACTTGCCTTGTTCATGGTGGTGATAACCCAACATCATTTAGATTTAATAAAGAGCGTAAAACTTGGGTTTGTTTTTCACATAAATGTCACGAAGTGTTTGGTAATGATATAATCGGATTAATAAAAGCAACACAAAAAATAGAATTTGTTGAAGCGGTTGAATATCTGAGTAAACTAACAGGTGATGTAGAGGGTGATTTAAATGTTTTAAGTTATAGAAAGGAAAAAGAACGTAGAGAGTTTATAGAAAACACTAAAATTAATAAACATAGTCATCCTGAAGTTAATGAAGAACGGTTACTTAGGTACAGACCATTGCGTTCTAAGTTTTTTAATATAGAAAGCAGTTTTTCAGATGAAGTTTTAGATAAATTTGAAATAGCTGGTGGATATAAATCAAGTGATGGTTTAATTAGGGACATAATTCCTATAAGAGATACCAAGGATGAATTAGCAGCATATAGTTTACGTGATATAAGACCGAATGTAGATTATGAAAGAAAATATAAAATAACTTATGGTTTTAATAAGGACGGTGTTTTATATAATCTACATAGAATTATTCCAGTTGATAAGCCAATTATTGTTGTAGAAGGTTTCAAAAGCGTCTGGCGAATGTATCAATACGGAATTAAAAATGTTGTAGCTGTTATGGGGTCTAAAGTTACTCGTGGCCAACGTAGATTACTTTATTCACATGCTTTGCATGGCGCAGTGATGTTTTTTGATAATGATATTGCTGGTGTTTTAGGAACTATAGATGCTTATAATCATCTTAATCTTAAAATGGATGTCAGTTCTATTTTTATTACAGAAATTGATACTGATGGTAAAGGATTAGATCCAGCAGATTTAGATAAAGAAACAATGTATAGTTATTTACAGGAATATATTTAAAAGGTGAGTATTATGCTTGGAGAAAATTTTGTAAGTTTGGTTGGTAAAATAGAAAGACCTAGTTTTAACACGGTGGGTCAACATAACAGCAGTTTATTCAAAGCTAATTTGGCAATACCTACACAAAATGATAATAATTTTCAGTATATAAAAATAGTAGCATGGGGGTCTATGGCAGATGGGCTCATGGAATTATCTTCTGGGGCATTTGTAAAAATTCATGGTCATATAGAAGAGAATTCTTATAATGGTAAATGCCGTCATTGTGGTGGATTTGATAAAAAATATTGGACAAATGTAGTTGTAGATAATTTTATAAAAATGGAGGAAGAATAAAATGACAAGAAAGAAAAATAAACAAGATGCAATGATTGATGATGTGTTTTTGCCTGTCACTGATGTTGGCAAATCCCAGGTAGGTACACCCACTATGGCTTTTTTCCCGGCCAGAAATTATCATTTTAAGGTGGTAAAGAATAAACATACCATTACTGTACCTAGATTGGGTAATTACCATGAATTAGCACCAGAAGTTTTTCCAAAAGACGAAGGTGATTTTATGTTGTATGATGATAAAAACAGTGTTATGTATTTACCATCAATTTCTAAAGTATTATTTGCTGTAGAAAAATATCCTGATTTGAAAAATAACCAGTTGTTTATGCCAATTTTTTTAATATTTGATAAAGAAACAGTTGATATTGTTGGTCAAATAATCGAGATGTTACCACCATTAAATGCTACTTCAACAGCTAAGTAGAGGAGATAAACTATGAAATGTTTTAAATGTGATAGTAACGAAGAAGCATCGTTTTTTGAGGAAATTTTTGAATGTAAATGTGGTGAAAAGTTTATTTTTAATTATAATTTGTGCCCAGATTGTGGTTTATCTTGGCGTTCTGTAAATGATGAGCCATCTGAAGATTCAATAGTTTATTTTAAAGATTTGATGGAGTTTGCTTCTGATACACCAGAGGATCTTTCTGAAGAGCAGTTAGAAATAGTTAAAAATATGGAAAAAGAAATTAGCAAAATTGATAAAATTAATACAGGTGAAGCCACAATGATTGATTATGTACATAAATGTTTAAGATGTAATTCAGTGGCTCACGAGGTAGAACAAGATAAATATATTTGCGATGAATGTGGTTTTGAATGGGAGATTACTAGATTTGAATAAAGACTATTATAAAATTTTAGGTGTTGAAAAAGAGGCCGATGCTGCTGAAATAAAATCAGCATTTAGATCTTTGTCAAAGCAACATCACCCGGATATAGGTGGTGATGAGGAAAAGTTTAAGGAAATATCTGATGCATATTCCGTGCTTTCTCATCCACAAAAACGACAAGAATATGATAATCAAGGACCTCCTGGGGGTTTAGGTGGTTTTCCTTTTGGATTTAATCCATTTGAATCTTTTGGATTTAGAAATCGTAGACCTAACCCAAATGCACCAAGGCCCGGAGGAAATATAGAATTAATTAAAGATGTACCTTTACATATTTTTATTTTGGGTGGAAACATAGGAGTACGGCTATCATATGATGACCCATGTAAAGAGTGTGGTGGTAAGGGAGCAATAAAGACAGAACAATGTAGTGATTGTAAGGGTTCTGGTATGGTTACAGTTTTACAATCAAGTCAGGGTATGCGCATACAAATGGCTAGACCGTGTCCTACATGTGGTGGTACCGGACAAATTTCTATAGAAAATTGTGAAGCTTGTAGTGGTACTGGGAAAACTAAAATTGAGGACAGACGTGTGGATGTTTTTGTACCTTTTGGAATTAGAGATGGTCATGTTTTAGTTAAACGTGGAGAAGGTGGATCTGGTTTTAACGGCGGCCCTCCTGGTGATTTAATAATCAAATTAAGTATGAAGTTACCAATTAGAGGCGAACTTACTGAAGAACAAATAAAAATATTAGAGGGGTTGTAATGGATGATAGATTTAACAAAAATTCTGAATTCTGCCCACATTGTTTAACAAACGAATATTTCTATGTTGACGGTAATAGTTGGACACCTGATAGATGTCCAAACCATAAAAATGATGATTTTATTTTATGGAAACAGATGAGTATATTCAAAAAAAGTAGAGCAGCTAAATTGTTTAATACTATGTGGAAAAAGAAGTGGGACGGTGATTATAATATAGTTAATAAACAGACATTTAACTAACTTCCTTTTAAATAGGGGAATCGATTTTTGATTCTTACATTCTAAAGGAGGTAAAGTAAAATGGCTAAAGAAACACCCATAGATATTTCATATGTAAATAGAAAATGGACAGTAAAAGAAAAACAGCAAGTCGTGGATTTAAGAGAAAAGGGACATGGTCCTAAAAAAATATCAGATATAACTGGATTTCCAATAGATCAAATAAGATTTTGGATATATGGATTACGTCAAAAGAAAAAAGTTAAAGAAGTATCAAAAGAAGTAGCTAGTAAAAATTCTCTAAAAACTTATTATAGGACAAAATACAATAATTGGTTTACTTGGAAAGCCCAGTGTTATAGATCTACATTAGTAAAGGTTGCTAAAGGGACTGGGGAATTTAAAGAGAATTTACCGACTAGAATAGAATTAGAAGAATTTTTAATAAAAAGCAACAAAGTGTGTGGTTATTGTGGAAAAAAATTGATACAGGAAAATATATCATTGGATCATAATTTACCTACAGCCAGAGATGGAAAATCTGTATTAAATAATTTGGTTTTATGTTGTAAAAATTGTAATATAGCTAAAGGATCTATGACAGGTATAGAATATATTCAGCTTTTAGAGTGTATTTCTAATTGGGAAGATGGTGGTAAATATTTATTGGGGAGATTGAAGGGCGCAACCAGATTTTTTGGTAGATAAGGAGATTAAATAATGGCAAAAAAAGAGATAAAAATAAGTGCAACAAGAATTAGTTCATTTTTAGAATGTAAGTATAAATATTGGTGTAATTATGTAGAACACCTACCAAAGGTACCTAGTCCAGCTTTCAGATTAGGACTAGCAGTCCATGAATCTTTAGAGTTAGCTGGTCAAATATGGATGAAAAAAGAAAAATTTTCTGCAGTTGATAAAAAGAAAATACTTAAAAAATTTGATGAAATATCTATACGTGAAGGTATAGAGGACATGCGTATTCACAAAGAAGGCCGACAAATTGTAATAAATAGACTAAATAATTTTGCTTTGGGGGATAAAATATTAGGGCTTGAATTAAAATTCGGTTTTCCTGGTAGTGAAAATATAATCACTAAAGACGATGTACCTTTAATAGGAGCTATAGATAAAATAATAGAGGTTGATGAAGATACATTGTTAATAGTTGATTATAAGACAAATAAAACAGCACCAACAGCAGATCAAATGAAAGTTGATACCCAGTTATCAATATATGATTTAGTGGCGAGTAAGAAATGGCCACAGTATAAACGAATTATTTTAGCATTGGATCTTTTAAAACATGAGCTTCTTTATTCATATAGAACAGAGGAAGAACGTAATGATTTTGAGGAATATCTTAAATCTACTCATGAACAAATGGTAAGTTTTACAAAGAAAGAAGCTGTCCAAAGGTTAAATATATTTTGTCCTTGGTGTGACTATAGAGAATATTGTTCTTCATATAAGACAGCTTGTAAAAAATCAGATTATAAATTTCTTAAGACACTTAACCTTAGTGATGAAGAATTGGTTTCAGAATGGAAGGATGTAAAAAATATTAATAAGATTTTAGAAGAACGTAAGCGCGAATTATCTATGATTCTTATGGAAAAAGTAAAAAAAGCGGGTGTTAATTTAACTACTGATGATGAAGAAGTTTATATAAGACAAAGTTCAAAGACAACATACGATGTTGACAAGGTAGCTAAAATCATACCTTTGGATGATTTAACCAAAATTATTAGTTTAAATAAGAAAGGCGTCGAAAACTATATTAACATAAATCCAACAGTGAAAGAATTAATCGGTGATGCTAAGGAAACTAATTTTATAACACCATTTTTAGCAACAAGGAAACTTAAAATTAAAAAATCAAAAAAAAGAAAGGATGGGAAAAGTAATGTCAAAAAAAATTAAGAAAAATGTTTCAAAAAAGAAATCGTGGCAGACAGAAATACCAAAAATTAATGTGTTGGCATATTCTGATAGCCCAACATGTGCAACTGGATTTGGGACTGTGAGCCGTAATATTTTTGAAGGTCTCTATAAGACTGGTAGATACAATATAGATATTTTAGGAATCAATTTTTGGGGGGATCCTCACAATTTTCCGTATAGAATTTGGCCAGTCGGCACCAATAGTGAAAAAGATCCTTATGGAAGAAAAAAGATTTGTGGAATGATTCCTCAAATGGAGTATGATATTCTATTTTTCCTACAGGATACTTTCATTTTGGATTTTTTACCAGAACTTATACAATATTTAAAGAATCAAGGAAAAAAGTTTAAATCTGTATGTTTTTCTGGGGACACAGAGATTTTAACAAGAAATGGTATAAAAAATATAAAAAACGTAGAAGTAGGGGATTTAGCGTTAAGTTATGATACAAATACAGGAGAGACGTTATATAAGAGAGTTACAAATATCTACGCTGTACCTTTTGAAGGGGACATGATTAATATTAAAGGACAATCGGTAGATTTGTCACTTACACCAGATCATAGAATGTATACATGTCGTAATAGTAATGGTGATAACTCTATATATAAGTGGACAACATCTAAAGAAATGTACGAGAGGGCTAACTCTGTTTCTGAGTATTTTCCTGGTTTTAGTGCAGTGTCTAATAATAAAAAGATAGATATTGATTATTTTCACTTATATAATAATATAAATAAAGAGTCAATTATTATTATTAAACCTAATGGGAGATGCAATGATTTTAGAAGAAGAGTTAATGAAATAAATATATTTTCAGGAAAAAAGAAAAGAAATTCTTCTGGCAAATTAATAGCAGTAGAGTATGATCATCATATCGGTGGGTATAAAATCCCACTCCATAGATTCGTTGATAATGAAATTGATTTAATTAAATTTTTAGAAAAATATGATTGTAAAGGATGGATAAAAAGTAGACATGGTGATAGATCACAATTACCTTTGTCAATTTCAATGGATGATTTTATGTGTTTATGTGCTTGGTATATAACAGAAGGTTGTTGCACATACTATGTGGATTCAGACAATAAAAAAATTTATAATGAATTATCTATAGCATCTAGTGTAGAACAAGGCAGAGAAATTAATTATCGTTTACATATAAAAAGTTTATTAGATAGAATAGGGATAAGGTATAGAGAAAAAAAGAGCGATTTCTTACTTAAGGGAGTTACTCTTGTAGAATTATTTGAAACTTATTTTGGTAATGGGGCATTAAATAAAAAATTCCCAGCTTGGTTTTTTGATCTTGATATAAAATATTTAAGAATATTTTTTGATGAATTATTGAAAGGCGATGGTACTATAGATAAGCGTAGTTATACAACTAAATCAGGTAAATTAGCAAAGCAAATTACATTGTTGTCTTTTATGCTTGGTATAAAGGCACATTATAAATATTATGTGGATAAAGATATATATATTGTGACTTTTATATATAGTAATTCCCCAAATTTTTTTACTGGTGCAAGGAAAGAAAATTTTTCTAAAGAACCATACAATGGAAACGTATATTGTGTTACTGTGGAAGACACATATACTGTTTTTGCTGGCAGAAATGGTTGGTTTACTATAGCTGGTCAATGCTATTTCCCAGTTGATGGAACACCTAAAGAACAATGGATTAAAAATGTTAGTGTTGTAGATTATCCAATTGCTTATTCAGAATTTGGTAAAAGAGAAGCAGAAAAAATTTATTCAGATGTACCTAATTTGGATATAATTCCACATGGAGTAAATATAGATGAGTTTAAACTGTTAAATAAAGATGATGTTAAGGATTTTAGAAAAAGATATTTTGGAGAACAAGAAGATAAATTTATTTTTTGTAATTTAAATAGAAATCAACAAAGAAAAGATATACCAAGAACTATTCAGGCTTTTGTTGAATTTAGAAAACATGTAAAGGATTCTGTTTTGTACTTACACATGGCGCAAGTAGATCAAGGATGGGATTTACCAGAAGTTTGTAAAGCTTATGGTTTAAATATAACAAAAGATGTTATTTTTCCTGAGAATTTTGGTCCTAATCAAGGTTACCCACGTAATGTAGTTAACATGCTTTATAATTGTAGTGATTGTGTAATTAGTACTACATTGGGTGAAGGTGCTGGTCTCTCATGGTTGGAAGCAATGGCAACTAAAACACCGGTTATTATGCCTGATAACACAGCTTTAGTTGAGTGTATCACTGATGATAAAGGATATCTTGTAAAAAGTGGTGCAGACCCAAGTCACCATACAGTTTTATCACACGATAATGAAATTATCCGGCCGTTAGTAGATGTAGAGGATATGGTAGAGAAAATGCTTCACATTTATAACAATTATGATGAAGCTATGAAGAAATCAGAAAAGGCTTATGAGTGGGTAAGAAATGAGTTAAATTGGCAAGGTAAAATTGCTAATAGTTGGGTAAATATATTTGATAAAATGTATGAAGAATTAATTAAGAAAGACGAAGTTCCTGAAGACGGTGAAGAGAAAAAAGAAATTGAAACAGAAGAATTTTAAATTATCTAACCGTGTAGTTGATAGAGGGATAAAATAAATGTTAAAACCGATTTTTATAGAAGCCAGGGATTTACCAGATGCATGGTTTTCATGTATCTGGGAAATACTTGATAATGGAAAGAAATATACAATTGATAGGGGCAGTTATGTAGGCCAACAAAGGTTAGAATTTGACTATGTAACTGTCCATATAAAATATCCAGAAACACGTTCCTTACTTCCCGATATACCACCAGCCTATGGAATTCCAAACCCAGTAGCAGATGATTACTTGGATAATTACATGCCATACCTTATGACTGATGTTAAGATGGAGGGGGAGGACTACACCTACGGGCAGTTTTTATATAAACAGATTGATGAAGTTATTAAAATGTTTAAAGAAAATGGATATGGTACAAATCAAGCTTATATGACTGTGGGGGATACTGAGTCTATTTATTTAAATGATCCTCCCTGTTTGAGAGGTATAGATTGTCGTATCTCAGATGGTAAATTACACTTTATGGTTTATTTTAGAAGCTGGGATTTGTTTAATGGTTTTCCCGCTAATTTAGCGGCCATTCAATTGTTAAAGGAATACATGTCGGCTGAAATAGGCGTAGAAGATGGTGAGATAATAGCGGCCAGCAAGGGCTTACACCTGTATGACTATGCTTGGCCATTAGCTGAGTTAAGAACTACGAAAAAAATTAGGAGTTAATTGTGAAAATAAAAGGAATAAAATACATAGCACCAATTTTTGATAATTCTGGTTACGGAAAAGCATCTAGAGGAAATATACTTGCTCTTAACAAACAAGGAGTTCCTCTCACGTTGAATCCAATATCGTTTGAGCAAGCTAGACCTGATTTGGGCATTGATGGTGAAATTTTAAATGAATTAGCAAATAAAGATATTGATTACAATGTAGTTTTAATTCATACAACACCTGAGTTTTGGTCTAAACATAAAGAGCCTGATAAAATTAATGTTGGTTTTACATTTTGGGAAACCAGTAAAATACACCCAGATTGGTTAGGTTATATAAATAATAATGTACAAAAAGTTTTAGTTGGTTGTGATTGGAATAAGGATGTATTTAAAGAATCAGGTGTAGAAATACCTATAGGGGTGGTGCCGTGTGGTATTAATATGGATGGGTTTAAAGGAATAGAACCGCTTCATGTAGCTGGTGTTAAAAAAGATGCTTATATGTTTTATAATATTTTTCAATGGGTTGAGCGAAAAAATCCCATAGCACTTATTAAAGGGTATTGGCGTGAATTTAAAGAAGAAGATAATGTAGCATTGGTTCTTAAAACTTATCGTGGTGATTATACTGAAGCCGAAAAGGATGCTATACGTACTACTATTAAAAGATTGAAAATGGTTTCTCCTGCTGATTATTATCCACCAATTCATTTAATTCCAAATATGCTTTCTGAAGCAGAAATACTTGGTCTACATGCACGTGGTGACTGTTATGTATCTTTAGATCGTGGTGAAGGTTTTGGCCTTAGTCACTTTACCGGAGGGGCAGCAGGTAACCCTTTAATAGCTACCGGTTTCGGAGGAGTTAATGAGTATGCTAAGGATGATAATAGCTATCTTGTAGATTACACACTTACACCAGTCTACGGTATGCCATTCTCACCGTGGTACAGATTGGATCAGTTATGGGCAGAGACTGATGTATTACATGGTTCTTCACTTATGCGATATGTATATGAAAATCAAGAAGAATCTAAAGATCGCGGACAAAAATTGAAGAAGTATATTTCTGAAAATTTTACTTGGGAAATTATTGGCATAAAAATTATAAAGGAAATTGAACAAATATGAAATTAACACTAAACATAGGTTGTGGTGATAGGGTTTACACTGAATACCCATTTGGACATAAATGTATAAACGTTGATGAACGTGATTTAAGTAATGTTGACGAGATTATGGATGTACGTAAATTAAATTTTTCAGACAATCATTTTGATTATATACTGGCAAGCGACATAATAGAACATTTCAAAATTTCTGAAACTAAAGATGTTTTAACTGAATGGAAAAGAGTTCTTAAAATTGGTGGCATTATGGAGTTTCGTATGCCAAATCTTAGGGCAATCTGTAAAAAATATATAGATGGTGTGTATGATACAAAGTTAGTTAGTTGGTTAATCCACGGTGGAAGCGACTACAGCGGAAATGTGCACTACACTTCTTTTGATAGGGAGTTATTTAGATCTATTATAGAACCTTTAGGGTTTAAAGAGATTGAATATAGAGATGCAGACAACAATTTTGAAATAAAATTACAGAAAGTATAGGGGGTATTAAAGTATTATGAAAACGATTACGTTTCCTGTGGGATATCGACCAGAATATTTAACAAAATTTTTGGATTGTTTAAAAGGCTGTGATTTATCTGATTATAAAATAATTTGCAGCACAGAAAAGTGTCAGCCATGTGTTAGTATATTGGAAAATTGTGGGTTGCCTTTGACAATTCTTCACAAAGAGAACTCCAGTGGTGTACGTTCGCCAACCGGCCTCCGTGATAACACATACAATGTGCTTAGTTATGCGTTTAAATCTGGATCAGATTTTAATGTTCATTTAGAAGATGATCTTGTGGTATCTATTGATGCTTTTTATTTAGCAAGTTGGTATTATGATACTTTTAAGGAGAAGCCTTTAACTTATATGTCTTATGGTCTGTTTAATCAGCAAACCAACGGTGATGATTTTACCGGTTTAGAAATTATTGAGTCGTTTGAAGGTCTTGGTTGGTGTACTTTTAAAGAAGGATGGGAGTTGTGTTTTAATAAGTATTGGTATGATGATACATATGCTAAAAAATATTTTAATTCTTATGGTTGGGATTGGGCTATGGCTGGTGCATTTAGAGAGTTTGAGTATAAAGGAATTAGACCATTAATTGCTAGAACAAATCACTATGGTAAATATGATGGGACGCATTGTTTACCAAAGTACCATGATGATTGTTTCAAAAATTTGGGTTGGAATGAAACACAAATAATAAAGGAATTTAAATTACCAAAGGGAGATGTATAATGGATGCAAAACGAGTATTAATTACAGGTGTTACTGGTATGGATGGAAGTTATTTAGCAGAATTTCTTCTCAGTAAAGATTATGAAGTTTATGGGTTAGAAAGAAGAGCATCAATGAAGCATTATGAAAACATAGAAACTATTAAAGATAAAATTGAACTTATTTCTGGTGATTTATGTGATCAAAATTCGTTAGCAAGAGCTATAAAACTCAGCGACCCTGATGAAGTTTATAATATGGCCTCGCAATCGTTTGTTGCGGAGAGTTGGAATACCCCTGAATATACAAGTAATGTTACTGGGTTGGGGGTGTTGAGAATATTAGAAGCAATTAGAGAATATGAAAAACCAATTAAATTTTACCAAGCATCTTCGTCAGAAATGTTTGGCAGAATGGTTGAGAATCCAGCTAATGAAAATACACCGTTTTATCCAAGAAGTCCATACGGTGTGTCTAAACTATATGGGCATTGGATCACAAAGAATTACAGAGAATCATATGGTATGTTCAACTGTAGTGCAATAAATTTTAATCACGAATCTGAAAGACGGGGTATTGAGTTTGTAACTCGTAAAATTTCAGACGGCGTTGCTAAAATACATTTAGGATTACAAGATAAAATAATATTAGGAAATTTAGATGCACGGAGAGATTGGGGGTATGCTCCGGATTTTATAAGAGCTTGCTGGTTAATGTTGCAACAAGATGAACCTGATGATTATGTTGTAGCTACTGGTGAAGCACGTTCTATTAGGGAGTTTTTAGATTATGCTTTTAGTCACATTGGGATTATGTATTGGGAAAAGTATGTTGGACAAGATGCTAGATTTATGCGCCCGGCGGAGGTAGATATTCTTCGTGGTGATTCATCAAAAGCACGAGAAAAATTAGGATGGAAACCAGAAGTTTCATTTGAAGAAATAGTCACCAAAATGGTAGATAATGACATTAAAAAGTTTTCAAAGTAAAAAGATAGGAGGTACTGAATGGGTATTAAGGTTTCCATAATAATACCATCTTATAAAAGATCACATCTATTAAAGTGGAATTTATTTTCTTTATCAAAACAAGATATACCATTTGATTTTGAAACAATAATTTTGAATGATGGCGTTCATGATGATACAGAACAATTATGTTCACATTTTAAAGAAGAACTTAATTTAAAATATTTTTTCACTGGTCAAAGGAATGTGGACGGCGGACCGATTTGGAGAATTCCTGGGTTTGCTATGAACATAGGAGTCAAAAAAAGTAAAGGTGATATTATTTTATTGTGCTGCGCAGAGATGTTTCATGTAAATAACGTTGTGGAATTAATTACTTATGTGTATAATTCACCAAATTCTGATAAAGTTATAGCGTTACCTAAAGCTAAGGATGATAATGGGAGGTTTTTACAACACCTTGAAACAACATGTGGTGAATTTAATATTAAAGAGTATTACAGTCAACCACCACTTTTAAACGTGAGATTTCCTTTTTTAATGGCAATGAGAAGACAAGAATTTGTTGATATAGGTGGTTACGATGAAGACTTCACCGGTATGGATTATGATGATAATGATTTTGTAGACAGATTATTAGAGAATGGCTGTCATTATGTTGAAACAGAAGCATTAGCTATACATCTATGGCATCAGAGAAGATCATGTGCACCAGAAACAATGGCGAAAGTTAATCATAATGAAAAATTATATATACAAAGAAAAGGCGTTGTAATTAGGAATGTTGGAAGTGATTGGGGTGTGATTTGAGAAATCTAAATTTTATAAAAATACCAGAAATTTTTAATTACCGTAAAAGTTATTGGGCTGTTTCGGGTGTTTATTGCATAAAATCAAAATTAAATAGTAAAATTTATATTGGAAGTAGTATAAATATATATAAAAGAGTATCGGATCATTTTTATAAATTGCGAAAAAATAAACATCATAATCAATATTTACAAAACTCCTTCTTTAAATATGGCGCAGACGATTTTTATTTTGATGTACTGGAAAAATGTTCTGTAGAATATCTGATTGAGAGGGAGCAATTTTTTATTGATATATTTAGAAGTGCCGATAGAAGATTTGGATATAATATTGATCCAACCGCTAATCGTAGTGTTGTAGCGGAAGAAACTAAAAGAAAGATTAGTGAAATACAAAAAGGAAGAGTAAGTAACAGGTTAGGTGCTAAATTAAGTGAATTTACTAAAGAAAAAATACGATTAGTAAATTTAGGAAAACATATTCCAGAAGAAACAAGAAAAAAGATAAGTGCTTCGTTGAGGGGGGTAAATACATGGGCAGCTGGGTCAATAAAAGGTCCGCGTTCTTTGAGTGTAAAAGAAAAAATTTCTTTGAAAAACAAAGGTTCTGGTAACGGCATGGCTAAGACAGTTGTATTTATGAGAGGTAACATAGTAGAGAATTTATGGGGTAGTGGTGTTGAAGCAGCCAAATTTCATGAAATAAAGGATTATACATTAAGGGCTTATATAAAAAAGCAAAAAATGTATAATGGGGGTTATTTTAAATATGAAAAATAAGAAAGTGATAATCAGCATTTTGGGGATAAGACCTGACATTATTAGATGTAGTGAATTAATAAAAAAATTTGATGAAGAATTTAATCATATCTTGGTTTGGTCAGGCCAACATTACGACAGCTCTTTATTTACAATATTTTTTGAAGAGTTTGGATTAAGAGTGCCTGATTATAATTTAAAACTGGGGTTAGAATTTAAGACTCACCACACTCTTTCCGGTATGGTGGGGTCAAGGGTAGTAGATTTACTTGATAAGGAGAATATAAAACCAGATGCTTTTTTTTTCTTAGGTGATAGTAATTCAGTTACTGCTGCTATGACATTAAAAAAAGAATATGGTGATTTAGTTAAAAATATACATTGCGAAGCCGGAATGCGATCCGGCGATAAAAGAATGTTGGAAGAAATAAATAGAACTGTTTGTGACCATTGTAGCGATATACATTTTGTTTATCATGAGAATTATAAATACAAATTAATGAAAGAAAATTTACCTGAAGAAAATATATATGTTGTGGGTAATACAATAGTTGAGGTGTGTAATAAATATTGTGCTGATTTATTTAAAAAAGATAAAACTAATGATTTTATATTGATGGATATTCATAGACCAGAGAATTTTAAATATGAAAATAGATTAAGAAATATCATAGAATTTGGCGAATATTGTTCAAAATACTTCAAATTACCTGTAAAATTGTTGAAATTTACAAGAACTATGGATTACATGAAGAAGTATAATGTATCCACAGATTTAATAGAATTCGTTGACTTAATGTCATACAAAAAGTTTTTAGAGATACAGTATAATGCTAAATTTTTAATTTCTGATAGTGGCACCGCTCAAGAAGAGCCTGCTTTATTAAATACACCAGTTATAGTTCCTAGAAACTATACAGAACGACCAGAATCTATGATTAATAACTGTTCAATTATGCTCAATGTAGATGAACTTGAAAAGAGGGCTTGTAGAGTAGCCGCTGAATGGGTACAAACTAAACT
>SDBT01003469.1_pt1 | contig 27248 bp, 24 predicted proteins | sample 2277101 | NCBI WGS metagenome assembly SDBT01 (sample SAMN10404973, study PRJNA504765) | marine sediment metagenome | isolation source: marine sediment core GS10_PC15, 103 cmbsf | place: Arctic Ocean: Southern Knipovich Ridge | collected 2010 | reverse complement strand
CTGCAAGAAATCCCCACACCGTGGAGGACCGGAGGAGTGTGTCAGTTGACCTGTCTGCTTATAGGAGTACTCGCGCGCCATCGCGCTCGCGTAGTAGCCACCCGTTGAGAAGTCCGGGCTAGAAATGCCGGGCCACGACCTCCTGCGCCACGCCCTCTGCACGCCTGGCGCCGCGACCTTCATTGTCAGTGATTACTATAAAGCAGAATTTGATAGTATTAGTCTTATTAAAACCCTAAAAGACCGGAGGAATCATCAAAGATCTTGAAAAACGTGCGGTGGATCGTTATAGATAAGGTGAATGCGGTGAACCAACTCCCATTCGCCCATGCAGGCCCGCTCGCGGGTCTTGGGGGGAGCAGGAAAAGGGTAGGGGAACGGTGAGAATTCGGTTGCTGGCAATTGGCTCAGTGGTTGCCACGCTCGGCGCTCCAATGGGTGGCCGGCTACGGCTGCGGTGGGAGTGGGCCGATCTCACCTTCCCTGTCCCTTGATGAAACGTCCTCCACCGCTCTGACGGGTCGGCTCACCATCCTGATGACGGATGCGCCGATCGACGATCTGTCTCAGGTTCTCAGTGCCTCTGGTTATGTCCCCGAGCTTTCCTCTTCCGCGCACTCACGCATTCGCGATCTGTCGAGATGCCCGGGCTAGTGGGTAGGGTATCGTTGGGGCATGGGAATCGAGCTTTTCGGCAGCGACTGGCCACGCAAGATCCTACACATCGACCTCGATGCCTTCTACCCTGCCGTCGAGGTGCTCGATGATCCGGAGCTCACCGGCAAGCAGGTCATCGTGGGAGGGCTGGGGCGGCGCGGCGTCGTCTCGTCGGCTTCCTACGAGGCCCGCGAGAAGGGGGTGCACTCGGCAATGCCGATGGCGGAGGCGCGCCGGCGCTGCCCCGAAGCGACCTACCTCAGGCCGCGATTCCCGCGCTACCGGGAGCTCTCGCGGCAGGTCTTCGCCATCTATCATGCGTGGTCCGAGCAGGTCGAAACCTTGTCGCTCGACGAGGCTTATCTGGACGTTAGTGGTCACCTCAGCTCGCCCGTCGATATCGCCAAGTCGATCCGAACCTCGATCCGCCGGAAGACCGGCCTGACGGCCTCCGCGGGCGTCTCGTACAACAAGTTTCTTGCCAAGCTGGCCTCCGACTTCGACAAGCCCGATGGACTGACCGTGATTCCCCCGACGGAAGCCGTGGAGTTTCTGCGCGCTCTACCGGTCAGCAAGCTCTGGGGCGTGGGGCCGGCTACAGCCGAAAAGCTGATCGAGGCCGGCTACTCGACGATCGGTGAGATCGCCCGCGCCGACCCGGATGCTCTGGCACGTTTGATCGGCAGAGGGGGGAAGCAGGTGTGGGATTTTGCGCATGGCCGCGACAACCGACCCGTGGAGCGGCCGAGCCGTCCGAAGTCGATTTCCGAGGAGACTACCTTCGAGCGTGACCTACCCTCCTGGGATAAGGCGTGGCCGAGCCTCGCGAAGTTTGCCGAGGATGTCGGTGACAGTCTTGGGCGCTGGAGCCTGTCGGCACGGACCGTCATCCTGAAGGTGCGGTTTCATGACTTCACGACGATCACCCGCTCATACACTTCAGGCGAATTCGTCCGGCAGAGCGAAGATCTGCTGGCGGCGGCCAAAGTGCTCGTTGGTCGAGTGGCCCTCGACGGCCGCCGTATCCGCCTCGTAGGGTTGGGAGTGTCGAATCTCACGGACGAGGAAAGTAACGAGCCAACGCGAGATGAGGGCGACACGCCGCAGATGTCTCTTTGGGGCGAAAACCAGGAAGAAGCCGCGACGCGCTCGGATCGTCCGGAGGCGCGCGGCCGAGGAACCTTGGCCAATGCGGGCTAAACCCTTCGTCCGCCTTCTGCATCCTATGGTTCAGAGAGGCGGGTCGAGCAGGCATGCCTCGCACTGGCGCGAAGGATGCCGAACAGCCGCGATGGAGGGATCATCAGCGCGACCTTCCAGGGACTGCGACGGACTCAGATGAACGATCTGATCCGCGCAGCACAAGGGGGCGACACCGCTGCTTTCGAGCAGCTCTATCGCGACAACATCGGTCGCGTGTACGCCCTTTGTTTGCGCATGACGGCAGATCCCGGGCGCGCTGAAGAGCTCAGCCAGGATGCGTTCCTGCGAGCCTGGAACAAACTGTCCTCCTACCGCGGCGATGCCGCTTTCTCTACCTGGTTGCACCGTTTGGCGGTGAACGTGGTTCTCGCCGACCGGCGCTCGCAGGGGAAGCGTTGGGCGAAGCTGGTAATGACTGATGACATGACACCGTTCGGGGATGACGAGAGCTCCTCGGCGGCAAACGGATCGGGCTTGGGTATGGACCTCGAACAAGCAATTGCATCGTTACCGGACGGCGCCCGAACGGTGTTCGTCCTGCATGCGATCGAGGGCTACCAACACAACGAGATTGCTGAAATGACTGGAACTGCTGTGGGGACCTCAAAGGCCCAGCTCCACCGGGCCCGCAGGCTCCTGCGGGAGGTACTCGAACGATGAGTTGCACGATCAAGGAAGAACAGCTCGACGACTATGTCGACGGGCTTCTGACGGAACAACAGCAAGCCGAGACCGAACGGCACCTCGCGGGCTGCGAGACCTGCCGGCACACAGTTGATTTTCTGCGTGCCTTGCAGGCCACCGCCGATGCGATGCCACGCGAGATCGAGCCAGGCCGCGACCTGTGGGCCGACCTTGAGGGGAGGATTTCGCCGACTCGGGTCGTGCAGGTCGATTTCCGGGGGCGCGGGCCATTGGCTTTGTTCGGCGTTCGCTCCGCCTGGGGGCAGTGGGCAGCGCTTGCCGCGGCGGCGCTGGTCCTGGTCGTTGTCTCCTCGGGCATCACTGCCTACTTCCTGAGCGGCCCTGAGCTGGGTGTTGGCCCGGGGATGCCTGGTTTCACCGGTGTCGGTGAGCCCGTGGCCTCGACGATGGAGGAGTTCCGCTCGGCCGAGATCGGCTACGCACAGGCGATTGACGATCTTATCCAGACGCTCGGTGAGCGGAGCGAGGATCTTGACCCCGAGACCTTGACGGTAATCGAGGCCAATCTGCGCGTCATCGACGCGGCGATTCGCCGGGCACGGGCCGCGATCGAGAAGTACCCGGAGGAGTTCGAGCTAGCCACGGTTCTCGCCGGCAACTACCGTAGGAAGTTGGAGTTTCTGCAGCGCACCAACCGGCTGATTCAGCGGAGCTAGGCAAATGAGGAAGATCAGCATTGCACTCGTTCTGGTCCTTGCCCTCGGGGGCAGCCTGGCCACAGTGGATGCGACCGATGCCGCTGCGCTCGGAGCCCAGCAGCGTGTCGATGAGACGAGACGCGTGTCACGCAGCGCGGACATCGAGATCTACAACCTCGCCGGGTCGGTGCGCATCATCGGTTGGGACCGTGCCGAGGTGCAGGTCACGGGAACACTGGGCCAAGGGACCGAAGGGCTGGAGTTCGACAGCGACGAAGACGACGTATACATCGAGGTCGAGGTTCCAGGCAGAGGCCAGCGTGGCGAGCAGCAGTTCGACCAGGTCTACGGCTCAGACCTCGAGATTCGCGTCCCCGAAGGGGCACACGTCGAAGTCGACTCCCTGAGTGCCTCTGTCGAGGTCGTCGGCGTTGGAGGCGAGATCACCATCACGACAGTGCGTGGCAGGGTGCAGGTCGATGGCAGCCCGCGCGAGCTCAACGTGGATACGGGTAGCGGTGACATCATCGTTCATGTGGGCTCCGCGACGCGCGAGATCGATCTCATCAGCGGCAGCGGGTCGGTGGAGCTGAGCGCCGAGGGGTCCGAGGTCTCAGTGGTGACGGTCGGCGGCAACATCACGGTCGTCGGCCTGAGACTGCGTGACACTTCCCTTGATTCCACCGCCGGGTCGATCCACTTCACGGGCGACCTGGTTGGTACCAACGACTACGATTTCGAGAGCTTCAACGGCAATATCACGCTCGTTGTTCCGGCTGATGTTTCGGCCGCTTTCGAGGTTTCCACCTTTGCCGGAGGGCTCGAGAACGGCTTCGGCTTCGAGCCCCGCTCATCGGGAAGAGGGAGGGTGGGAAAGCGGCTCGAGTTCGAGGTCGGAGATGGCGACGCCGACGTCTCGATCAAGACATTCAACGGCAGCATCGAGATCAGAAAAAGCTGAGCCGGCTGCTCTCCGCGGCCTACTGGCGGTCGAGCAACCGGCTCGAATTCTGTTCAGGGGCTGGGGGCCGAGGTAGACCCGGCCGGGCACCTACCAGATCCAGACCTTCACCTCTTCGTCTCCATCGCGAACGTGCAACAGCTCGCCGTGGATCTCGCCGATCGACCTGATCAGGTCTTTGGTGTAGAACCCTTCTCCATCGTACTGGTCGAGAATGTCGACAACCGCATCCAAAGGAATGGTGACGTGTACTTCCTCACTGTCCCCGTCGACATCGATCTGGAGATTCTCGCCGACCTTGCGGATGATGACCGTTTCGTCGCGTTCCTCAACCGAGACCAGAACGCCATCCCTTGCTGCACGCAACTCGCCAATGGCCCGCTGTATGGCAGGAATGTACCCGCTGATCTCCGGGCACGGGATGTACTGTGCGTCCTCGGGGGCAAAGGTCAGCGCAACTCGAGCCAATGCCAAGGGCACGGGAATGATGATGTGCATACCATCCGGCCCGCCCTCGCGTACATCAACCACTGCGTAGTCGGCCGAAATCACCACGCCGAACATTACGATGGGGACCAGCAGAACGCCTACCAGGAGTTTCGTGGGCATTGTCTCGAGTCCTCCGTCGCTATTCGATCCAGATCCGCACGGAGGTGTCGCCGTCCTCGATCATGACGATTTCTCCCTCCTGGGTGCGAATCAACTCATTCAGGGCAGCGCGAATGTTGAGATCATTACCCTCGCCAGAAAACAGTGCGTCGACGACCGCCACGGGCACCTCGATGCGCCCCTTCTCGGTGTCGTCCTCGAGATCCTGCATCTCGATCAGCACCTTGCTGCCCTGGCGCGAAATCTTGATGAGCTCGTCGTCTTCCTCGACCGTCACGAACTCGGCATCGCCAGCGTCGCGTAGCTCGTTCCACATGCGGCGCATGTCAGCGACGGTAATGTCGGAATGGTCGATGTCGAAGTGGCTCTCCTTGAGAATCTCCGCCTCGGCGATGTCGAGTGCTACCTCGACGAGCGACAGAGGTACGTTGACGCTCACCTTGCTGCCATTCTCGCCACTTTCGTTCACCCTGATGTGCAACCAGGGTGCGTCCTCCTGGGCCTGTGCACCACCTGCGACAAGTAGCCCGGCAGCCAGCAAGGCAACCCAGACAGCTCGCTTGATCATTCGACTCACTCCTCCTCTCCGCCGTTTTCGTATTCTGCCGCTAATGATGTAGCCGAAAGCTCTCCGGCCTGAGCATGCAACGTCGCTCACCCTAATAGACGCAGGGCGCACGGGAGAGTTTCATGCCGTTGCCCGAATCCGTTGGCCGAACCCGCAATTTCGCGGTCGGCTGCTGCGCAGCCGACCGGCTGGGGGCCGACGGGCAAGTTGCAGTGCCGCTCGTTCATCGCAGAATCTACTCTTGATTAATATTGCACAGATACCCCCCGCTTTTTGTCATCAAATCCTTTGACAGCCAGCGGGAGTCATCTGAGAATTAGACGAGTCTGGTAAGCTCAGGAACCCACACCATTCTGCTTGGTTCCCAGGGGGGAGGCTTCCTGGAATCCCGGTCAAGTGAAGAAGATGTCCGAAGACGGGACCGACAATAAGGCCACGGACGGCGATCTTTTGCCTGACTTGAATCTGAAGAATGCCGCCAATTCGATCGCCGCGGTGAGTGCTCGCCTCGAGATGCGGCAGTCTATCGGGAAGAATCTCCGGGGGGCCATCAAGCACATCCTCGAGGCTCAAGAGAAGCTCGAGGGGCACAGCACGGTCGCTGAGCTGCGGCTTGACTTGCTCGAGGCCATTCGCCTCATCGGCGCGGCCGAGTCAGTGCTCAAGAGCTCCGAGACCGAAGCCGGTTCTGAGAGGCAGACAAGGACAGTCTCACAGCGCGTATCAGCCCCGGAGAAGAGATCGAAGCTCCGTTCTTCTCTCCCCGACCTGCGCACAGAGTTGGATCCTGGCCCGGACTCGTCGGCCCGGAGAGGTCTTCCTCTGCCTTCCGACCCAGTGCCGTCCCGGGTAATAGCGCCCGAACCTGGGCCCGTGCATGCCGAGGGTGGCGCGGTCGACCCCCTCAACCGTCGGGCCTTCGACCGGCTTGCCGCCACGTACCCAATCCAGCTGCAGCCTCCGTACAACGGATTCAGCACCTCCGATCTCACTCAACTGTCGATCAGCGGGATTACACTGAACCTCAGTCGGGGTGGTATGCTGGCCCAGATTGAACAGGGAACCCTCCGCCATGGTCGTTACCTGATCCGTTTCTTGGGAGCGGGGCAGGGTCTCCGGCCCGAGATTATGTGGGGGCGAGTGCGGAGGTCCCGCGCGGCCGATACTGGCTGGGAAGTGGGCATCGAGTTCGATAGCCCGCTCGAGATGCTCAGACCGTAATAGCCCCAGGATGGGCTCATCGCGTCGGCGCGGCGCGGTCGAGGCTAGGGGATGGATCGCACGGGGGTGAGTGTGGAACGTCGCAATTTCCCGCGGCTTGTACTCTGTCGACCTGTGAGGCTCGAAGTGCATCTCGCGGGTCCGGAATTCCAGATCAACGGATTCAATACTGATGGTGTCACCGTGAACGTCAGCCGGGGTGGTGTCTTGGTGGACGTCAACCGGCGCATCGCGGTGGGTACCTCATGCACTATCAGCATTCTAGAGGCTGATGGAGAGTTGGCGCCGAATATTCTCCAAGGCACGGTCCGTCACACGTGTGATGGACAAGTCGGTTGGCAGATCGGTTTCGAGTTCGAGCGGCCACTCGAGGTTCTCCAGGAAATCGAGTAGGAGGGTGTTCGAGAAATGGCTGGGATACCGCAGATGAACCTCTCGTTCCATGGTGCGGCACGTGAGGTGACCGGGTCGTGCCATCTGCTGGAGGTCGAGGGCTCGCGGATTCTCCTCGATTGCGGCCTCTACCAGGGTGGCAAAGAGCGCCACGAGAGAAACAGGGAGCCCTTCCCCTTCGCCCCAGATCAACTCGATTGCGTGGTGTTGAGCCACGCGCACATCGACCATTCGGGGCGATTGCCGCTGCTCGTCAAGTCCGGGTACAGCGGTCCCATTTTGTGCACCGCTCCCACCGCCTCGTTGTGCGAGATCCTCCTGCGCGACTCCGGGCACATTCAGGAAGAGGATGCGCGCTGGAAGATCAAACGGTTGCTCAAGGCGGGTGAGGATGCTTCGTGGGTGAAGCCTCTCTACACGGTGGAGGATGCCGAAGCCGCACTCGGCCAGTTCGCGTCGGTGGACTTCGACGAGACAGTCGCCGTGGCCGACAACGTCGAGGTCAGGTTCATCGAGGCCGGCCACATTCTGGGCGCCGCCATTGTGGAGCTCATCATCAACCGTGGGGGAGGGAAGACACGAGTTGTCTTCTCGGGGGATCTGGGAGTGGGCAGCGCCCGGCTGCTCGGCCCGCCCGACGGTGTCGCGTGCCCAGACTATCTGATCATGGAGTCGACCTACGGCGACCGCGTCAGCGAGACAATGGAGGACCCCACGGAGCAGCTCTTCGAGATCATCTCCCAGACGGTCGAGCGTGGCGGCAAGGTCGTCATTCCCTCGTTCGCCGTGGGTCGCACCCAGGAGATCCTGGCCCGCCTCAACGACCTGGTTGAGAGTGGCCGCCTGACGGGCGTCCCCATCCTGGTCGATAGCCCGATGGCGGTGCGGGCCACAGACGTGTTCTCGATGTACCCGGAGTACTACTCCGAGAGGGCACAGCGCGGAATCGATGCCGGCGACAAGCCTCTTGAGTTTCCCGGGCTCAAGTTGGTGGCCAATGTCGAGGATTCGAAAGCCATCAACTTCGACTCGACGCCCTCCGTGATCATCTCGGCGTCGGGAATGTGTGACGCCGGGAGGGTCAAGCATCACCTGAAGAACCAGATTGGCAACCCCAAGAGCACGATTGCCTTCGTCGGCTACCAGGCTCTCCGTTCTCTCGGCCGGGCGATCATGAAGGGCAAATCGCCGGTGCGGATCTTCGGGGAGAAGCACCGGGTGCGAGCGCGTGTGGAAACGGTTGAGGGCCTTTCGGCACACGCCGACCTGAATGGGTTGAAGGACTGGTACGGCAAGATGGGAGACAATCCTCGGCAGACCTTCATCGTGCATGGTGAGGAGGATGTGGCCATGAAGTTCGTCTCCACGGTGGCGGATGAGTTCGGGGCGAACGTGTTGGCTCCTGAGCGCAACGAGGGCTTCGCGCTGAACTGAACGATTCGGGAGGCTAGCGTTTCTTTCTGAGCCAGGCGTCAACGCTGTAGCTGCCGCCGCCGATGGCGAACAGAAAGAAGAAAAGGAAGCAGTAGAGCACGGCCCTCTCCCCGCTATTCTCGATAGGCCAGAACCCGCGCGGCATGTGGCGCCAGAAGTAGGCCACCGCCATCAACCCGGACAGGAGGAAGGCCACCGGGCGGGTGTAAAGCCCTGCCAGGATGGCGAGCCCACCGAAGAACTCCAGCATGCCGGTCACCCACATTAACGAGAACAGCTCCTGGGCATTCCCACCCATCAGGCCGAATAGCTTCTGCGCACCGTGCTGAAAGAACAGAAAGCCGGTGACCGCGCGCAGAATGCTCAAACTGATATCGGCGAAGCTACCCCTGGTGAGTTGTGACATTGCAGCCTCCTGTTGGCGCGTTCTTGTGAGACCTGGCTGGAATCGAGATCGGGCCAGTTTCGCACAATCCGATCGGTTTTCTCGACACCCGGCCGCTTCTTGATCGGATGCCCGTAACCCCTGCCGGCGGTTCGCCCCCTCAACAAAGCCAAGTCTTGAAGGACTTTTTTCGGGTTTCAGTCGTCCTAGCAACTAGCAGGCCGTGGTTAAAGTCGCCCCATCACCCATCAGCACGGAGATACAAGCATGCTCAAACCGTCCCTCAAGTGGACCGTTGCGGCGTTTGCTCTGGTCGCCCTCGTGGCGCTGCCCGTTGCTGCCAGCCAAGAGGCCGGTAGCCAGGAGCTCACCGCTCAGGAGGAGGAGATTCTCGCCAAGGTCAAGGAAGAGGTAAAGGCAGCCATGGCCGAGATGAAGGAGAGCCTCGCCAAGATGAAGGAAGAGCTCGCGGCAATGCATGAGGGTGGGATGTTGCTGCGCGAGTTCCACACCAAGATCGACGACTTCGAGCTCGGGGAGGAAGAGATAGTCCGGGAGCTCAAGCTCGCCCAGGAGGGGACCAAGATGGCCATGGAGGAAGCCATGGCGCAGGCTGAGATCTCAGCCAAGATGTCGGCCCTGCGGCTTCCCGAGCTCTATTTCGCTGGGGAAGGTCCTCGAGTTTGGTCGTGGCGCTCCGCCGAGTACGGCAGCTTTGTCCTCGATCTTGCAGAGAAGCTCGCTCTGACAGACGTGCAGCAGGATCAGATCCGTGACCTGCAGCGCGAGAACCGTCGCCAGCAGATCTCACGTCGCGCCGATATCGAGGTTGCGGAAATGGACCTCGAAGCTCTGGAGGGTGCTGATGTAATCGATCTGGCTGCCATTCGAGCCCAGCTCGAGACGCTCGGCAGCCTGAAGATCGACGATCAAATCGCCGGGATGCAACTCGAGCAGGACATCCGCCAGGTCCTTACTCCTGAGCAGCGTACCCAGATCGATGAGATCGGTGAAAAGGTCGGACCCCACCGCATTCGTTTCGCTACCAGGCGCCGCTAGATACGGCTAATCATTTGGTTTCACCGATCTCGGGGGTCGCGGATGCGCGCGGCCTCCGAGATCTCTTATGCTGCGGCATGCCCCGTCGAGAAATCCAGGCCAGATCGGCCACTTCCGCGAGATCCCCGATGCCGCAGCAGGACGAGAGCCGCGATCAGAGTGCCGCCGCCGGAACTCTCTACCGGCGCTACTTCCGGCTCACGGCGCTGAACGTCCTCGCCAATGTCACGGTCCCATTGGCCGGCCTGGTGGATACGGCAATCCTCGGTCACTTGGCGGACATCCGTTACCTCGCGGGTGTCGCTCTGGCATCGCTTCTTTTCGACTACGTCTACTGGACGTTCGGCTTCCTGCGCATGGGCACCACCGGAACGACGGCGCAGGCGGTGGGCAGGGGCGATGAGCGCGGCGCCTACCTGATTCTCTATCGCTCGATTCTCCTGGCGCTCGGGGTATCAGCGGCATTGCTGGTATTGCAGTGGCCAATACGCACCCTGGGCTTCGCACTGCTTTCGGGAACACCCGAGGTGGAGCTTGCGGGGCGGGCGTACTTCAATGCGCGCATCTGGGGGGCGCCCGCAGCACTCGCCAGCTTCGCGTTCATCGGCTGGTATCTGGGCCGCGAGGAGAGCCGCTACGTGTTGGCAATGACCGTGGCAGCCAACGTCACCAACGTCGTTCTCGATTACCTATTGATCGTGTACATGGGGATGGCGGCGGCGGGAGCCGGCCTGGCTACCATGGTGAGCCAGTACGTCGGCCTGGCCACGGCGCTGGTGATCTTCTTCCGGCTTCGCCGGCCACGGCGCTGGAACTGGCCCGAGGTCCTCGATCGACAGGGGCTAGCGGCACTGATCACCTTGAATCGCGACATCCTGGTGCGAACCTTGGGGCTGATCACTACTTTCGCACTGTTCATCAACTTCAGCTCGATGATGGGCACGGTGATTCTGGCCGCAAACGCTATCCTCTTGCGTGTTTTGAACCTGGCCTCCTACTTCATCGATGGCGCGGCCTTTGCCACCGAGAGCCTCGCCGGCATCTTTCGGGGTGAGCGCGACGTCCGCTCTCTCCGCCGCCTGGTGCGGCTCTCGCTGATTCTTGGCGAGGCTTGCGCACTGATCTTCATTGGCGCTCTGGTCTTGCGGCCCGCCGCTCTGTACGGCGTGCTTACATCACATTCCGAGGTGCTCGCGGCCGCCGTGCAGTTCGGATGGTGGCTCGTCCCTGTCCTGTTGTTCGGTTCGGTAGCCTACATCTACGATGGTCTCTTTCTCGGACTTACCAAGGGCCGGACCTTGAAGAGCTCGATGTTGTTCAGTGCCGTCATGGTGTTCCTGCCGATCGCCTGGTGTGCGGTACGATTCGAGAGTAATCATCTGCTGTGGCTGGCCATGGTCTTGTTCATGGCTGCCCGCGCCGCGACACTGGGTTTCGCGGCGCGCAGTGTTCTGCAAGTGGACGTCGACGGAATCCAGGAGGCCTGAGCAAGATCGGCATGAATGAAGGCGACGATCCCCGAACCGATGGCAATTGGTCCGAAGACACCCGGGCCGCTGAAGAGAGAGCCGGCGACAGCGAGTCCAGCGATATCACTGCCGCCGCTGAGGCCGACATCCACGTCGTTTTCGTCTGCCCGGAGATCCATGGCAACACGGGGAATTCGGGAAGAACGTGCCTGGCCACGGGCGCGCAACTCCACCTGGTCGAGCCCCTAGGCTTCTCTCTCGATGACCGCCGCGTGCGCCGCGCCGGACTGGACTACTGGGAGCGAGTACGTCCACAAGTGTGGCCCGACTGGCCGGCCTTCGAGCAGGAGATGCCATGCTACGGAGAGCCTTTTTTTTTCACCTCGGAAGCCCCGCGTGAGCTGTGGGACATCGAGTTTCCCCGGCGCAGCGTGCTGATCTTCGGGCGCGAGAGCGTCGGTTTGGACCCGGAAGTCAGGGAGAAATACACGGACCGTCGGGTGCGGATCCCGATGCTGGATCCGGGCATTCGCTCGCTGAATCTGTCGAATGCCGTGGCGATCGTCCTCTACGAGGTCCTCAGACAGCGCAAGGTCTGACCGCCCCGGCCCTTGCGCCCGCTCGCTTCACGACCCGTTGAGAAATCCGGGCTAGGGACGGGCGATCGTGCTATTCGATGCGCTGCGCCTCATACACACCACCCCCCTGAAAGACCGTCAGTTGTTCCGCCACCTCGCCGTCGGCCGCGAAGACGACACTGATTTCCTCGTCGTCAGAGGCGATGAACCGGTGATCGCCTTGATAGAGGAGTCGCAACGCTTCCTGGCCCGTTGTCTGCATCACGAGTCGACCTTCGTCCTCGGAGACTTCGAGCAGTAGGTTGCCCAGAGCATAGGTACCCACGTTGCGAGCGATCTCTTCGGCCGGAATCGGCAGGTCTGCTACCTCGGGCTCGGGCAGATCGAGGACGGCCTGAGCAATGAGACGCTCCACGCGACCGGGGTTGGCTCCCTCGGTGTTGGCGAGGACGACGATCGTGACGTCATCATCAGGGTAGTAGGCCAGAGTCGTATTGAACCCGTTGATACCACCACCGTGTGAGATCTTCGCGTGCCCCTCGATTGCACCGATGGAGAGCCCATATCCGTAGGTCAATGGAGCTCCGTCCGCGAGCGTCTCCGGTGTGATCATGCGCTCGTAGGTTGCGGCGTCCACCAGTCGGTTTGAATTCAGTGCCCACTGCCACTCGACGAGGTCGAGGACGGTTGAACACAGGGCACCGGCCGAGAATGGCGAGGTCATGCTCAAGATCTCGGCATTGACGAGCTCCCCCTCGCGCCGTGCGTAACCGGCGGCGCGGTGCATGATGATCGGCTCGTTGCGGCAGTAAGAGGTGGCCTCCAGGCCGAGGGGCTCGAAGATGGTCTCGCTCAGGTGTTCGGCGTAGGGATCTCCGGTGACCTCCTCGAGGATCATGCCGAGCAAGTAGTAACCGGAGTTGTTGTAGGCGTAGCCGGTGCCGGGAGCGAAGTCGAAGGGTTCATCGGCGATCATTTCCACGAGATCGTCATGGCTGAGGTCGAGGCGCGACTTGCCCCAGAACTCCTCCCCCATCGCCGTGTAGCTCTTGATGCCTGACGTGTGATTGAGCAGGTGGTGGACCCTCACTGTCTGGCCCTGAGTCGAGTAGTCGGGCAGAAAGCGCGTGATCTCGTCATCGAGGCTGATCTCGCCCGCTTCCACGAGACGCATGAGGGCAACCGAGGTGAACTGCTTGGTCACCGAGCCGAGGCGATAGACGGTGTGGGCTGTTGCCGGCACCTCGTTCTCCACATCAGCATAGCCGTAGCCTTTGGCGGCGACGATCTCGGAGCCCTGGGCCACTGCAACGGAGATCGCCGCGGTGGGGCCATCCTCGAGAGCCTCCATGACGATCGCATCTATCGTCTCGACGAGAGCGTCACCCTCCGTTACCGTTCCTGGCGTCGGGTTGCCGGCCGGGCAGGCGGCAATAAAGAGGATGCAGATCGAGATGAAGGCGTGGACAAAGAGATTTCGCATGCTGATCTCCATTGCTGGACGGGGAGGACTGGGCGTCCGGCATTGTGTGGTGCAGCAATTCTCGAAGTCAACTGACTGGAATGGAGAGCTCCTGCCCCTCCGCGAAGGTTGATTTTGGGGCGCAATTCGTCCAAACCAATCCTGAACCACTCGCATCCAAGCTGTTGAGAACAAGATCCGATTGCACCTGGTTATCGAGGACCACGGCCCGTAGCGGGCGCTTCGGGCACAGATCCACGGAGGAAGGTCACATGCTCGCTAAATCTCTTCTATCTCTCGCACAATGGCGTCTCGAGGGTCGCCGCACAATGTCTTTGCTGGCGACACTGGTGGTTCTGGTGGCGGCGTCGCTCCTGCTGCAGACTCCCGCGCTGGCGGCACAGCAGGAGCGTCAAGTCTCCAGGTCGTTTGATGCCCGCGATGGCATGATTGTCGAGCTCGAGAATCTGGCCGGCGCGGTGACCGTTGAAGGATCGCCGAGCGGGCAAATCGAGATCGTCGGCACGATCCATGCCGACGGCAGCGGGGCAGAGTCGCTGCTGAACGAGCTCGAGATCACCTTCGAGACCAGCGGCAATCGGATTGAGGTAACGGCCAAGTACCCGGTGGACCGCTACCAGGTGTACCGCTACCCGCAAGAGGGTCGTTCCCGCACACAGACCAAGTATCAGGGCGTCAGGATCAAGGTCGTTTCTCGGGATGAAGACGATCCTGTCACCCTCTATGCGGATTTCCACCTGCGCCTGCCGCACGGCGTTGGGGCTGACATCGAAAACTACGTCGGCAATATCAACGCGACAGGAGTTCACGGCCCGCTTTCCGCCGACACTGGTTCGGGCGATGTTACCGCCAGCGATGGAGTCGGCTCGCTGAATGCCGACACGGGCAGTGGCGACGTCAGGATCCAGAACTACCAGGGTGACGTGAACGCCGATACCGGCTCCGGCGATGTGACGGTCACCGGCGTGCGGGGCGATCTCAACGCCGACACCGGCTCCGGCGATGTCGATGTAACGGATGTCGAGGGCCGCTATATCGTTGCCGACACTGGCTCCGGGGATGTCACCATGGCTGGTGTCAAGGGCTCCATCGAGGCCGACACCGGCTCGGGCGACGTCGAAATCCGTGACCTGAAGGCTGGCGCGCGCCTCATGGCCGACACGGGCAGCGGCGATGTAACCATGGTGGGCGACCTGTCTCAGGTCGAAGAGATTGAGATCGACACGGGCAGCGGCAGCGTTGAGATCAGCATGAGCGCTGCCCCGGGGATGCGCCTGCTTATCGAGACTGGAAACGGCAGCATCGACGTAGACCTTCCGGATCTTCGCATCACCCGCAGCAGCAAGAACTACTTTCGCGGGGAATCGGGTGACGGGCAGGCTGATGTAACGATCTCCACAGGTTCAGGTAGCGTAAGCATCAGCGTCCGAGGCTAGCTGAGACTCCAGCAAGCCGGCGCGAGCAACTTGGAGTGGTATGAAAGGGCGGTGAGGCATCAGGCCTCGCCGCCCTTTTCTTGCCACTGCTGACTCGCTGCTTGCCGCTTGCGGTCGCCGCGGACGCGACTCATACTCCACCACACGACGTCGCAGGCGCAGCGCGGGCAAAGGGCGGATGAGCGTGAGTCTGGCATGGAAGAGCTGAAAGCTTGGTATCTCGGTACCCTGTCCGTGGCCATCAGTAACTTCAAGACAGCGCGCCGAGAGCTTGCGCAGGGCTCCCCGAACGTGGCTGTCAAGATCCGGGAAGCCGCGCACCCCCTGCGAGGCTCCGGCGGCACCTATGGATTCCCCGCCATCAGCGCTGCAGCCGCGGCTGTCGAGGAGGCAGATGACGACGAGCTCCTTCCTCGCCTGGATGCTCTGCTCACGACGCTGGCCACTGTGGTTGCTGATTCGGGCTCAGTGCCCGTTCCGGTCGCCGCGGTTGCGCCTGGCGGTGGGCGCCCATCCATCGAGAGATCAGGAGGCCCTGCTGCCACCGTGATCCTCGTCATCGAGGACGATCCATCGGTGGCTCATCTGCTGCAGGGCGAGCTCGGGAGTGCAGATCGGGAGGTGCTGGTTGCCGGCACGGCCCTCGAGGCGCGCGAGATCGTCGGCAAGCGCAAGATCTCGCTGATCATCCTCGACCTCGTTCTCCCGGACGGAGATGGGCGTACGCTCCTGATGAGCCTACGATCTCGGCCGGCGACTGCCGCGGTGCCCATCATTGTCCTGACCGTGCGGGGCGGAGCGGAGACAGAGGCAGAGTGCCTGAGCCTCGGGGCCGATGCCTTCTTCGAAAAGCCATTCGATCCGACTCCGTTCCGGGCTGCCGTACTCGAAGCACTGCGGGAGGTCCCCTCCCGGGATGAGCTCGTACGGCGCGATCGCCGCACCGGTTTGCCCAACCGTGCTGCCCTGCAAGAGATCTATGTGGAGAATGCGCCCGATCGTGAGGCCGGGGCAACTGCCTCTCTTGCGCTGATCGACCTCGATAAATTCCGGGCAGTGAATGACACCTGCGGCGCGCAGACCGGAGACAAGGTCCTCGCACATGTCTCGTCTACAGTGGGGTTGGCCATGCGCGCTGGAGACCGGCTGGCGCGTTGGCAGGGTGATCGCTTCGCCATCCTGTTTTCGGGCACTGACGCCGAGTCGGCTCGGAAGATTCTGTCGGGAGCACGCGAGATGGTGAACAGGACGCCATACGTACGCGAGCGCGGCGGCGTTGTCGAAGTGACGTTTTCAGCCGGGATCGTCGAAGTCGGCGAAAGAGAAACCCTGGAGGATGCCGTCAACCGTGCCGACCACCTTCTGTACCTCGCCAAGGCCTCTGGTCGCGATCGCATCGTTGCTGCTGAGGACCAGGTGTCGGTACGCCACAGGACGGTGCTGCTGGCCGAGGACGATGAAGCAACGGCGCGCATGATACGGGAGCGTTTGAAACGCGAGGGCTTCGATGTGCTGCACCGTGAGAACGGAAAGACAGCCCTAGAGGCCGCCCACGGGACCTCGATCGATTTGTTCTTGCTTGATGTGAGAATGCCTGTGATGGATGGTTTTGAGCTCCTCGAGACCTTGCGCGCAGAGCCGTGCTTCGTCACCACGCCGATCGTAATGCTCACCTCGCTGGGGAGTGAGGAGTACGTGGCCCGGGGCTACGACCTGGGAGCGAACGACTACATCGTCAAGCCTGTGGATCCCGCCGAGGTGGTGGCCCGAATCCAGAAGCTGCTCGGACGCTGGGTGACAGGGCAACTCGAGGACCTCGTCGGCAGTGAGCTGTACGCTGCAGCCCTCGAGTCGCTCGATCAGGTGTTCGAGGCTGTGCGGGCTGGGGAGGTGCTTCCCGTAGCGGGGCCCGAGGAAGTTGCCGACTGCCTCATAGAGGCGTTGTGCGCCAACGGCGCCGGCCTGCTGAGCCAAGTAGCGATTCCGGACGCCGGGGATGACGATCCCACTCTTCGACACTCCCTGAACGTTGCCATCCTGGGAGTATGTGTCGGTAGTGAAATGAATCTCGGCGATGACAACCTGCGGGCGCTCTGCCTGGCGGGATTGCTTCACGAGATCGGCTGCCTGAGGCTTCCCGCGGGATTGCTGCAGAAGTCAGGCGCCCTGAGCGAGGCCGAGCAGGGGGAGATTCGCAGGCGGCCGGAGTACGCGCGTGAAGCCCTCGCAGCACTGGGGCCTCCCTATGAGCGTGTCGCTGAAACCGTCTGGCAGGTGCACGAACGGCTCGACGGCAGCGGCTACCCACGTGGCTTGCGTGATGAGGAGGTTTCACCTGAGGCGCAGATCCTCGGCACAGTCGATGCTTACGAGACCTGGACGCACGTGCGTGCGCACCGATCCGAGGTCATAACGGCCAAGCAGGCACTGGAGAAGCTCCTCGTCCGTGTTCCGGGTCAATTCTCCAAGGAAGTCGTGAAGGCGATGATCGATCGCCTCGGGGTTTTTCCCGTTGGCACGTATGTTGAGCTTCTTACCGGCGAGATCGGTCAAGTGATGGAGAGTCGCCACGACAACCCTATGCGCCCACTCATCGTGGTGACGCGGGATTCTAAGGGGAGGCCCCTGCCGCAGCCCAGGATCGTCGATCTGAAGATGAGCACCACGAACGCCATCAAGGGCCCGGCGCCGTTCCCAGGCTAGGGGCTAACTCGCCAGAATGGCCTCGATCTGCGCCCGCAGCTCGGCAGGGTGAAACGGCTTCGTGATGACGCCCTTGGCTCCTTGCGCGATTAGTGAGCGCACGATTTCCGGCTCGGACTTAGCGGTCAGGAAGATCACAGAGATCCCTGCCGTCGCAGGCTCAGCGCGGAGCTTCTCGAGAACCGAGGGACCATCCAGGTCCGGCATTGCATGATCCAGAATGATGACGTCGAGCGCCATCTCTGTCGCCAAAGCCAGAGCCTCTCGGCCGCCATGAGCGTGCGCGACCTCGAAGCAGGAATCCGGCCTGAGCACAGCGTCGACGATCATGTGGATGGCGGGATCGTCGTCGACAACGAGCAGTTGCATCTGCATCACCAAACGGATCGGGGCATGCTTGATGTGGGGTGGCACCTGCCGATAGTGTGATACCGATGCACATCTACTGCAAGGAGCTCAGCGATGAGATGGTCCCGACCGGTTGCGATCTCACTTCTATCAGCGATCACCCTGCTAGGTGCCATTGTGCCGGGCAGTGAGGCGGGGCAGCAGTCAGAGAGTGCCCAGGCGCAGGGGGGAGGCTACGATCGTCCTGCCCGCAGCCCCCGGAGCAGTCGCTCCGAGGTCATCGCACCCCACGGCATGGTGGCTGCAAGCCAGCCTCTGGCTGCCCTGGTCGGCATCGAGATCCTCAAGGCCGGCGGCAATGCCATCGACGCGGCTGTGGCGGTCAATGCCATGCTGGGTCTGGTCGAGCCCCACATGAATGGTATCGGCGGTGACATGTTCGCCATCGTCTGGGATGCCGAAAGCCAGAAGATGTACGCGCTCAACGCCACCGGGCGCTCGGGACACGCCTTTACGCGCGAGCTCCTGGAGTCACGGGACCTGCAACAGGTCCCTACCTTCGGGCCACTCGCTTGGATGGTGCCCGGTGCAGTCGACGGCTGGAGCGAGCTCCTCGAGCGCTTCGGTACAATGAGCTTCGCTGAGGTACTTGCTCCGGCGATCGGTTACGCCCGCGATGGCTTCCCGGTCACTGAGATCATTTCCGGAAATTGGCAGGCTGCCGAGGAGGCTCTACGTGAGTGGCCTGACAGTGCGAAGACCTATCTCCCGAATGGTCATGCACCCCGTCCCGGCCAGGTGTTCGAGAATCCCGGGCTGGCACGTAGCTACGAGATCATCGCAGAGCAAGGCAGGGACGGATTCTACAAGGGGCCCATCGCCGAGCAGATCGTTGCCTTTGGTGAGGCCAACGGCGCGGTTTTGTCGATGCGCGACTTCGCCGAGCACACCTCGACCTGGGTCGAGCCAGTGGGGAGCAGCTACCGTGGCTACGAGGTCTGGCAGTTGCCGCCGAACAGCCACGGAATCACGGCACTGATGATGCTCAACATCCTCGAGGGTTACGACATTGCCGCGCTCGGGCACAACAGCGCCGAAACCCTACATTTGATCACCGAAGCCAAGAAGCTCGCCTTTGCCGATCGCGCCGAATATGTGGCCGATCCCGAGGCCAGCGAGCTGCCGATTGCAGAGCTGATCTCGAAGGAGTACGCGGCCGCACGCCGCCAGCTCATCGATTTGCAGCGAGCCTCAGACGACTTCACTGCCGGCGACCCTCTGGAACACGGTGACACCGTCTACATGACCGTCGTCGACAAGGACCGCAACGCTGTTTCTCTCATTGAGAGCATTTACTTCTCGTTTGGCTCGCATGTCGTGCCGGGCGACGTGGGATTCGCTATGCAGAACCGTGCCAGCGGCTTCTCCATGGACCCGGATCACTACAACGCGGTGGCGCCGCACAAGCGCTCTCTACACACCAACATGCCGGGCATGGTCACGAAGGACGGCCGGCCACTCCTGGTCTACGGCGTCATGGGTGGCAACATGCAGCCTCAGGGGCACGTCCAGGTGCTACTGAACATCATCGACTACGGCATGAACCTACAGGAGGCCGGTGACGCCGCGCGCATCCGGCATCAGCCCGACACACCCACGGCGGTTGCCAGGGCGAATGGCGGCACGATCCTGATGGAAAGCGGCATTCCGGAAGAGGTCGCGGCTGCGCTGCGCGCCATGGGTCACAACGTCCGCCGCGCGGATGGTGGAGTCATGGGTGGCTACCAGGCGATCCTGATCCACCCCGTGACCGGGATGCTGCATGGGGGGACAGATCCCCGCAAAGATGGCATGGTCATCGGCTACTAGCCGCGCGCGTCAATCGTGTATTTCGACCTTGGTCAGCGCTTCCCGGGCGGCCGTGGCGACGCGAGTCACAGCATCGAGGTTGGCCACGGTAAGGGCTGGAATTGCAGCATCGGCTGCGGGCCCAATCCGTCCTAGCGCGGTGGCGGCGCTGGCTCGCACATCCGGGTCCTCATCGAGGAGGGCCTCTGTGAGAGCTGGAACTACGCCGCCGGCTGCCGATCCGGCCTCCCCGATTACCTCGGTGCTGACCCGTCGTACGATGCTGGACCGGTCACTAGTGGCTCTGATCAAGGCGTTCATGACCTCGGGATCCGAGGCTGCCAGCGGGGCGAGAGCTTGCGCAGCACGGGCTCGAACGCTATGAGCGCGGTGCCCGTGGAGGGCCTGCCGGAGGTCGCTGCTGATCTGCGACCCGAACCGTCGCAGGGTACTTGCAGCGGCCTCGCACACGGTGGGATTGGGGTCGCCGAGAGCATCGATCAGCGCAGACGTCACCCCTTCCGCGCCGGGGCCGATCTCCATCAAGATCGATACGGCTGCCATTCTTTGGCTGGCATCCCATGAGCTCTCGAGTTGCTCGACCCACGAGCTCGCTGGTCGGCCGAGATAGGATCTATTGGAGGAGGGCTCTGTCGAGGGGGTCTCTCCGGCGAGGGCTTCCGGTGCCGTGGCTTCAGCCGCCGTCACCTCAACCTCCAGCAGATTGCCACTGCCGGCACTCGTCTCCGCAGTGGCTGCCCTGGCCGCTGGGCCAAGCTTGTACTCGGCCGCACCCGAATTGCAGCCGGACACCCCCAGAACGACAAGAGCAACCCCGACAAGCGCCGGGGTTTCCCGCATCCGTCGCCTCCTGTATAACGACCGCATTGTGTTGGGGCAAGCGCACATCGCCGCATGCGCGCGAGGGCCCCTACCGTCAACCAGTTCTCAGATCCACGAGGGCAAGCATGCACGCTGATGACCTCACGGGCAACCGGCTGACCTTACTTGACGCCTTTCGCGGGCCACTTCGATCGCTTCGCGACCCGTTGAGAAGTCCGGGCTACCAGCGCAAGCCTCCCAGCGGTGAACTGCTGGGAAGTTCGGGCCTTAGCCCGGACTTCTCAACGGGTGGCTACTACGCGAGCGCGATGGCGCGCGAGTGCGGCGTTGCGCTTGATTGGAGTGCTCGACGTACTGCACGAGTACGTCTCCGCGCTCAAATCGGCGCGCGCCTTGTCCTCACGCGCCCTCGCGCCCGCTCGCGACGCCACCCGTCGAGAAGTCCGGGCTAGCGGTAGAGAAAGCTGGCGAGAAGAAAGAAAATACTTGCCGCATGCGGACGAACGAGACCAGACTGCATGCGAAGATCACGATCGTGTAGCAGCAGCGCATGTTGGGGAGGACCTGTACTCATGGAAAAGCCGGCTGAGACGACCTACCAAATCAGTGATCTGATCAAGCGGCGATGGAGCCCCCGTGCCTTCACTCAGGTTCCCGTCGAGGCGGGGCAGCTTCACTCCATGTTCGAGGCGGCTCGTTGGGCGGCCTCGTCGTTCAACGAGCAACCGTGGAGATTCGTGGTGGCGACCCAGCAGGAGGAGGACAAGTACCAGGCGCTCCGCGACTGCCTCAACGAGGGGAATCGCAAATGGGCAGAACGCGCCCCGGTCTTGATCCTCTCGGTAGCCAAGCTCACCTTCGATCGTAACGGCAAACCCAACCGGCACGCCTATCACGACGTCGGCCAAGCCTTCGCCAACATGGCGATCGAGGCGACGCACCTGGGCTTGGCGGTGCATCCGATGGGTGGATTCGACGTCGACAAGGCGCGCGAGAATCTCGCCATTCCCGACGATTACGATCCGGTGGCGATGATCGCCGTCGGCCACGCCGGCGATTTCGATGGCTTGCCCGATGAGCTCAAAGCCGAAGAGTTGGCGCCGCGCACGCGCAACGCCTCCAAGGACTTCGTTTACTCCGGCAAGTTCGGAGAGCCGATGCCTTTCGAGTCGCGTGTGAAGCGAGCCCTGATGGGGGATTGAGGGAGAAGATGGCCGACAGGAAACCGGCCGCAGAGCCGAGCCAGGCCGAAGTGAAGGTCCAGAAAAGACACTTCCTGGTTCTTCTGGTCACAATTGTGTCGATCGAGGTTGCGCAGGTCATTCTTGGCCCCGTGCTAACCGAGTCGCGCCTGGTGGGATGGCTTCAGGCGATCGTCATCTGTGTGACGATTTACGCCGTTGGCGGGAAGAAGAAGCTCACCATCGCGGCCTTGTTTCTAGGCGTTCCCGTCGTCATCGCGCGTGTTGTCAGCTTGTCGATGCCGGTTACGGAGGCGGAGATCATCAGTTTGGCACTCGCGGTCGTCTTCATAGCGTACGTCACTTGGGCCATCATGTCAGCGGTCGTGCGTCCCGGCCCGGTCACGCCGGACAAGATCTACGGCGCTATCTGCGTCTACCTGTTGCTGGGAATGCTGTGGGCGAACTTGTACGGCATTCTGGAGATCGCCCAGCCGGGATCCTTCTCATTCTCGGAACGCACCTCCCCGGAGGCTCTGGTCGAACAGAGCGATTACCGTGACCTGGAGCACGAGCTCAGCTACTACAGCTACGTTACGCTCACCACCCTGGGTTATGGGGACATCACGCCAGTCACCCATCGAGCACGCCAGCTTTCCTGGCTGGAGGCCCTGTTCGGCCAGCTCTTCATCGCCATCACGATCGCCCGACTGGTGGCGAGCCAGCTTATGCACTCACGGCGGGACGACGAGTAGCCTGCGCCAGCCTGCACCCCTCCCCGTGGGTTTGCTGCGGGCGCGTGAAACGCGGGCCTTAGCACATGCCGACCGAGGCTACTGGTAGCCCACCCAGAAGTAGAGCTCGGCCTTGCCGTCTTCATTGATTCCGACACCGCCGCCGATGGGGCCGAAGGGGGTCAGGTACTGTAGTCCCGCGCCTCCACCCCAGAGGATCGAGCTGAGATCGATCTCGTCGCGGCGCTGCCAGACGTTGCCGCCGCCGCCGCGAATCGTCATCTGGAATACCGGGCTGAACAGAAAGCTGTATCCGGCGCTAGCCGCCAGCGCCTGCCGGCCCCAGAACTCCTCGCGATTGTAGCCAGGCATCAGGACCGGCCCACCCATCATGAAATACTCGTGGATGGGCAGGTCGTCCCAAGATAGCCCGCCCATGAAATCGAGATGCAGGATGTTTCGGGACCCGAGCGGGGTGGCAAGCTGGAATCTGAGCTCGGCGCGCAGATAGTCGACGGAAGCCCCGAGCCGCGGCGAGCTCTTCTGGATGTCGAAGGATGTGGCCAAGCCTCGGGTCGGCGCGTCCGGGTCGTCCAGACTGCTCCATAAGAAGGCGGCATCGAATCGCCGCAGGCGGTTCGTAACAGACTCGAGCGGAACCCCGGCGCGCTCGCCGATTTCGACGTCTTCTGCCGCGTAGTCGAAGCGCACGCGACCCGCCCGGGTGATCGGGATTACGCCGCCCAGCGAGGCACCTTGGCGTAGGAAGCTGGCGCGGTTGATGAACTTGCCGTCCTCGAACCAGCGCGGCTTGTCCTCGCGTACTCCCGCGCGCAGCTCATAGCCGATTCCGGTGGCCCTGAGTCGGTTGGCCGAGAGCCTGAGATCGAAGCCTGAGAGCCGGGAGCTACCGAAAACGTCTACCTGGAACTGCTGCCGACTACCGAGGATGTTGTGGAGCTGCCAGCGCGCGAATCCCGATATGCTGTCGTCCTCGTTGTAGCTGGCCCCGATTCCGAGCGCGCCGATCTCCTCCTGGACCTCGATGATAATGATCACACTGCCGTCGCTGCCCGCCTGGTAGTCGAGCCAGATCAGCTCGAAGAAGCCGGTGGAGTACAGCCGATCGACGCCTTCCATCGCCTTCTTCAGCGAAAACAGATCGCCGAGATCGAACCCGAGCTCCCGGATGATCCTGCTGTCGGGAATGTTCTGGTTGCGGAGAGCGCGAATCTCGGAGATTGGCCGGCCTTCGAGTGGCTTGCTTCCGACGCCGGGCCCCCTACCAACGGATCTGGCGTTGTGCGTGGCGATTCCCATGTCCGCCATGCGCTCGAGGATCTCAGCGGTCATCTCTGCAGTCGCTTCGTATCCCCATTCGGCCAGGGATTCCCACTGGGTGTAATCGGTGTAGTAGTGGCCGTGCAGATCCGGCTCGAGGAGTACGTCGGGCTCCTCGCTATAGGCCTCGCCTGCCTGGGCTCGCAGGACGTCGGTGATGCTGTAGGTGACGCTGAAGATGTCCCTTGTGAGCGAAACATCAACAGGTGGCGAGGCGATATCGATCGCAATCACGAGCCGCGCGCCCATGTCACGCACGACTCCAACGGGCAGGTTGTCCAGCAATCCACCGTCGATGAGTAGGTAATCGTCGATCGCCACCGGTGGGAAGGCCAGCGGAAAGGACACGCTGGCGCGCACGGCGCGACTCAGGGCCCCGCTGGAGAGAACCACCCGGCCAGCGCCGGTCAGGTCGGTGGCTACTGTCCGGTAGGGGATCGGGAGGTTGTCGAAATCTCCTCTCGCAACGAAACTAGGCTCGGCGAAGAGCCTCATCAGCAGCTCGTTGATGCGTTGATCGGGAAGCATCGCCTGCGGTAGTGAGAGGGACCAGTAGTCGAAGGGCAGATCGACGAGAGGCCGGGTGTCACGGAGCCGGTGCCATGGGGGAATGACGGGGCCCTGCAGGGGCTTCATGAAGACCCTGTACCAGTCGATCGCGGCGGTCATTTCCCGGATCTCCTGAATCGAGTAGCCGCCGGCGTAGAGCGCACCGATCAGGGCGCCCATGCTGGTTCCGGCAATGCACTCGATCGGGATCCCCGCCTCTTCGAGTGCCTGCAGTGCCCCGATGAGGGCGAAGCCGCGGCTTCCACCACCGCTCAAGGCGACCCCGACCCGGCAACGCGGCGCGTCCTGGCCCGCCGCCCGTCCTACTTTCTCAACGGATGTACGGATCGACTCTCGGGCCGCTCTCGGAGTGACCTCTTGGGCCTCGGCTACGCCGGGCCAGCCCAGGCCCAGCGCGAGAATCGCCAAAGCGATAACGACGCGGGCCTCAGTTGAGCGCGTGAGGCTTGCAGCACGTCTCAGCAGCCCCTCAGAGGGTCTTCTCCGCATACACGAGCCCTTCTTCGGTGTCTCGGCGTGTCTCGAAGCCCGATCCGATCAGGTTCCGCAGCACCGTGTGACCCACCTTGGATGGGTCGGCACTCGCGCCGATCACGGCTACTCGTTCAGGCTTGAAAATCTTGTCTAGGTTGCGAATGCTCATCCTCGGATGCCTTCCTGGATAGGACCAAGAAACCAGGATAGCGCGGGGGGGACTGCCAGTGCTAATAAATGACGCCGCCGCCGGGAATGTGCCCTCGGCGTGGCTGTTCTCGCCCGTCACATGGTCTATGCTTGGCGGCCATGAACACGATGACGCGCAGTGCCCTGTTGCTGATCGCTTTCCTGCTGGTCACGGTTCCCGCCTACGCTCAAGAGTTCGAGGTCGAGGCGCCAGAGGTCATTCTGACCGGCATTCCCTTCGATGTTTTGGTCCGCAGCGCCGACGGTCCCGTTCCCGCCAGATTGGCTGCCGGTTTCTCGCTGCAGGTCGGGCTCGACACCTACCCGCTGGTCTCCCTCGGGGGCGGCGAGCTCATCGCGGAGGACATCATCATCCGCGGCAGAGGTGTTCAGGATATCTCCCTGTTGTGGGAGGGTACCGTGCTGGGCGAAGCATCGAGCCGGGCCGTGCCCGGCTGGCTCTCGATCCTCCCGCCTGTCCTGGCCATCGTCGGAGCGCTGATCTTCAGAAACGTGATTCCGGCGCTCTTTCTCGGCATCTGGGTGGGATCGTGGACGATCGCGGGCCTGTCGCTGTTCGGCCTCTGGCGCGGGCTCCTCGAAAGCTTCCAGGTCTACGTGCTCGGGGCCTTATCCAACCCCGATCGGGCCGCCATCGTCCTCTTTTCTTTCATGATCGGCGGAATGGTGGGGATCATCTCCAAGAACGGCGGTATGCAGGGTGTAGTCAACCGCATCATTCCCTGGGCCAGCACGCCGAAGAGGGGCCAAGTAGCCACAGGCGCGCTGGGGCTCATCATCTTCTTCGATGACTATGCCAACACGCTGGTTGTCGGCAACACGATGCGCAAGGTCACCGACAAGCTGCGCATCTCGAGAGAGAAGCTCGCCTACATCGTCGACTCGACGGCCGCCCCAGTGACGTGTGTCGCGCTCGTCACCACCTGGATCGGCTACGAGGTCGGGCTGATCGGCATTGCCGTGGAGCAGATCGAGGGCTTCAACGAGGCGGCCTACTCGGTGTTCTTGAGCTCCATCCCGTATAACTTCTACCCGCTGTTGGCAATGCTCTTTGTCTTCGTCGTTGCTCTCTCACAGCGCGACTTCGGCCCCATGTACAAGGCCGAGGTGAGGGCGAGAACAACCGGCCAGGTACTGTCGCCCACCGCCGACGTCGACGAAGCTGCAGTGAGCGGCAAGGAGCTGAAACCCCGAGAAGACAAGCCCCACCGTCCCTTGAACGCGGTGATTCCCGTGTTGGTGTTGATCTTCGCGGTGCTGGGCGGGCTTTATGCCACCGGTGAGGGCGAGTCGTTGCGCGACATCATCGGCAGTGCCGATTCCTACAAAGCACTGATGTGGGCCTCGCTGGTCGGTGCCCTCAGCGCGGCCTTGCTGTCCATCGGCCAGCGCATTCTCACACTGCACGAGACGGTCGAGGCCTGGTACGCGGGCCTTAAATCGATGCTGTTCGCCATGATCATCCTGGTGCTTGCCTGGTCGCTGTCGTCGGTAACCGAGGTGCTGCACACGGCAGATTTCCTGGTTTCGATTCTCGGTGAGGCATTGCACCCCGGGGTCGTGCCGGCCCTGGTCTTCGTACTGTCTGCGGCCACAGCCTTTGCCACCGGCTCCTCCTGGGGCACGATGGGCATCCTCATGCCGCTGGTGCTGCCGCTTACCTGGGCGGTTCTGCTGGCGAACGGTGTGGCCGATCCGAGCCACTACCACATCATCTACTCGACGGTGGCCTGTGTTCTTGCTGGAGCGGTGTGGGGTGACCACTGCTCGCCGATCTCCGATACGACGATCCTGTCGTCGATGGCCAGCGGCTGCGACCATATCGATCACGTGCGCACGCAACTCCCCTATGCTGTGCTAGTTGGCGGAGTGGGCGTGCTGGTGGGCACGCTGCCGACGGGGTTCGGGTTTCCCTGGTGGGCATCGTTGCCGCTGGGGGCCGTGGTCCTGATCGTCTTGCACCGATACCTGGGGAAGAGGGTGGTCCACGGCGAAATCGACGACGAGGGGTCGCCCGCGGCGCCGGCGAGCGCTTAGCCCGGACTTCTCAACGGGTGGCTACTACGCGAGCGCAATGGCGCGCGAGTACTCCTATAAGCAGACAGGTCAACTGACACACTCCTCCGGTCCTCCACGGTGTGGGGATTTCTTGCAGGTTTGGTTGGCCTGGGGTGTTGGTTTCTGGTTGGCTTCGTCG
>SDBT01003468.1_pt1 | contig 27250 bp, 34 predicted proteins | sample 2277101 | NCBI WGS metagenome assembly SDBT01 (sample SAMN10404973, study PRJNA504765) | marine sediment metagenome | isolation source: marine sediment core GS10_PC15, 103 cmbsf | place: Arctic Ocean: Southern Knipovich Ridge | collected 2010 | reverse complement strand
TAGCCATGCAATTATCATGGCTGATTCTCGCGCGGCCGCTATTGCACATGCCGAGAAAATAGCAGGCAAGGTATTCCCGGATATCAGCTATAATCAGTTGCGCGTCATGCGCGGCTTTAATACCTCGCTTGAGACTAGGTCGGTTTTGGCCAACTTACGCGACGAGAAACTTCGCAGCGAACAAGCTGCAGAAAGTAAACAACAATTTGTTGCACGAGTTGAAAGATTTGTAGCTAGGGGCAGCCTTGTTGATGAGGTTATTCGCTATGGCGAAGGTCAATATGGTCTGACGCAGGATGGGGGTGTTTGATGGCTGTAATACACATGGTTGGCGGCAAAGGAGATCAGAGTGCGGCTAATATAGCTGCCGGCGGTGCATTTGACGATAGCGGGACAATGGAGTGGGATGCGGCGCAAGGCACAAATGGTGCTATACTGGCCGATACTGGGATAAATGGAGGGGATATTACAGATAACGGCTCGGGCAAGGTCAGGATAACTGACGCTCCAACCTTTGGTGCTGGTGTGAGTAATGCCTGGAAGGATATATATATAGATTTGGATGGTGTTTCAACCCATGCTGCCGGAAAGTATAAAATTACAGCGTCCACGGCAACAACTATTGATATTGACCTAACCTATGCTGGCGATGAAACATGCAGGGCTAGAGTTGGAGGGGCTTTGCCGAACATAACTCAGTCGGGAGTGCAGGACTCGGCAGATTTGGTTACTGCTGGTGATTTTATCAGGGTCGCTGTTGACGATGGCGGTTCTGCATCAATACCCTTTTCAAGCACTGTTGATATTGACCAAAACAGTGGTACTGTTAATTCGCGGATAACAATTGAGGGCGTGGATAATGCTGGTGTGCGATTAACGCCGGGTGCTGAATTGCCTGTATTTACAACAGGCAGTGCATTGGCAGGTGGTCTAGTACAAATAGGCGTGAATAAAACATATTGGGATATTCATACGCTTGATGTTAATGGTGGCGGTGAGGGTAAGGCGAAATTCGGTATATACAATCCAAGTGCTTTTTCAGATTTCTGGAGAATATTTAATTGCAAGGTACACAATACGGATCAACAAGCAGTCTCTTGGGTTGGTGATCGTGGAACATTTGCATTCAATGAGGTATATGATGCAGACAAAGTTGTCGGCGGTTTCCGTGCCTTGGTATTTCAAGGTCAATATTCGCTTGTGATTGGAAATAGCGTCCATGATAATCCAGGCACCGGCCTTTATGTAAACGACTTAGGCATGAAGGTTAGCAATAATCTGGTTTACGATAACGGCGGCATTGGAATTGAAGTTGAAGAAGCTGGCGATTTTTCATCACTTAACAATAACACAATTTATGGCAATGATGTCGGTGTATTCATTGACACCGACGCCGAGTTTTGTTTCGTTTGGAACAATACATCAAGTGGCAATACGACCGTCAACTGGGACTTGGACGCCGATGCAACACACTTCGGGTACTTTGCTTACAATCATTCTCATGACGGCGGTGGCGATGTAGCAGACAGTTTTACCTGGGCGACTCTTGGCGAAGGCAATAACATCACGGGTGATCCGTTATTTGTCAGCGTGGCTAGTGGCAGCCAAGATTTTACACCACGACACGGCTCAGCATTATTAGCTGCGGGCGCACCTGCGAGCTTTGCGATTGCGGGCAATCCGCTCGCTATAACGAATTATCAAGACATCGGTGCTGTAAGTAGGCAAGAACCTAAACCACGATTGGTAGCGTGACTAATGTATTTAGGCGATACAATTGAAGATGCGACTATTGCGTTTGCTTGGAATACTTTTGGTGCGCTTGGCCAAAGTATAACTAGGGCTACGGATGGCACGATCAAGGTCCGTCGGCTCGACGATGGCACTGATTGTACTGGTACAAGTGTGACCGATACCGAAGATACGCCGGATACTGGTATTCACGAATGTATTATTGACACAAATGATAATGCTAATTATACGACGGGAAACGATTACGCTGTATGGCTTGACGGTGCAGTGATAGATGGTCAAACCGTTAATGCTACATTAGCTATATTCAGTATTGAAAACCGCAGTATTGGTTCGCCGATTTCGCTTGATTCCGGTACAGCTACGATTGCCGGCATGCTAACCAAAATGGCCGACGATAATGCTGGTGCTGATTTTGATGCTGAGACTGACAGTCTCAATAAGATTCAAACTGCCGTTGCCAGTGGTTTTCCGACTGCCGTAGTTGCTACGGCTGAGAACTTTACGACACCTGCAGCAGCGACCTCGGGTTCCTTTACAGATACTGCCTTAGATAATGGTGTGTATCTCCAAGTTGCTGGCAATGGAGGCCCTGCAGTTGGTGGATTTGGAATGAATATGGATTTGACCTTTGCACTAGGCACAGATCGGACTGCTGCCACCGTATTCGTCAATGCAAAAGAGGATTTGGCAGGCGTTGTTTTAGTATGGGCTTGGAATTATTTAACTTCTACTTGGGATCAGATCAGCGATGCCAATACCGGAATCTCTGGTACTAGCGATGCTGATTACACATACATTCTTTTGCCGCGGCATCAAGAAGTCAGTACAGGCGATGTGAACATTCGATTCACCAGTACATCAACTCAAGCAAATAAATACCTATATCTCGATCAGGTATTAGTCACGGGTGTAAGTGTAGGGGCTACATTTACCCCTGCCGAAATTGCTCAAGCTGTTTGGGAACAGGAATTAGGAGATATCCATGCAGCTAATGCCGATGCTGCTGGCCACATAGTCAAGGATATATTTATTGTTCAAGGTGATCTGGCATCGGTTGATATTACTAGCCCAACTATCATTTTTACGCTTAATTCCAACGCAGTGGGTATAGCAGACGCATACAATGGGATGCTTATTTTAATTGAAGATGCAACAGATGGACATTATGAAACTCGCAGAATTATTAATTATACCGCTGGCCGTGTTGCAACTGTCGATAGAGCGTTTGGCTTTACGCCTGCAGCAGCAGATCACTATGAAATTTGCGGTACTAGTTACGGGAATACAAATGTTACTGCGATTGATAGTACTGCCCAGCGAGCGACTGATTTGGCTGAAATTGCTCAATACCTATTCGCCAACTCTGTTACGCTGACCGACATCATCGCAGACAACAGCGTTATTGCCCAAAGCCTTGCGACCAGCGGCGATATATCTGGTTATGTAAATACAACGGATACGCAGCAGGCAATCCGAGATGCAATTAGCGATATTCCAACGGTCGGCCAGGGCGATATAAGCGTTGACCATGATACAGGCGGCACTGATAACCTTGCTTATAAGACTGCAGCAGGTGCTGGCATAGACAACGCTATCGTTCGTGCATATCTAACCACTGACTATGATGCTGGCAGCAGAACAGAGGCGTTCGTAAAAGGTACAACCACAACCACAACAACAGGCCGATGGTCAAATACAATGCGACTTGATGCAGGCGATTATACATTTGAGTTCAGTAAGCAGGGCGCATATGGTCCTGATACTACAGAGCAGGCGGTGAGCTAATGGCTGTTATAGGCACACCAATTACAACGCCACCAGCTACAGGGTCATATATCGACCAGAGCGATATCAAAAATGTTTTCGGCGAAGATAACATTGTCAAATGGTCGAATCTCGATAATGACGGCTCTACTGCCGACACAAATCGTATCCAAAAGGGCATAGATTGGGCTGAAACATATACGGAAAACAGATTCAGGAATGGCAGATATGCCGTACCATTCAGCAGCGCGCCGGAACAACTACAAGATATAATGGCAAAGCTGGCAGGAATATGGCTATACGAATCACGCGGATTGACAGACGAAAATACCGAAGGCAATAAATTGGCTGATATGCGGGTAAAAGTTGACGACGAGATAAGCCTTATATTGAATGGCGCACGTAAGCTGAGCATAGCACACGCGCGCAGTGATATGCCCGATACTCCGCAGATAGTGTGAAACATGGCAAAAAAAGAAGGCATAGATTTAAGTCCGCTGAAACGCTTCCAAGCTGAAATGAATCGGTCCTTGCGTAGCGGCCAGCTTACCGGCCCGATAGGGACGATGTTCAAGCAGGTCGGCGCGCTATACTTGACATTCACACGGCGGAGATTTATTCGTATGTCACGCGGCGGCTGGAAGCCATTAGCAGCATCAACGCTGAAAAGTAGGCGAGGCGGCAAACGGCGGGCTACACGAAGCCCAAGGGCCGGAACGAAAACAACTACACGCGGGTCAGTAGCAAACGTGTCGATCTTACGAAATACGGGCATATTGCTGAATGCACTGACAATCGGTGCGCCCGGCAACTTATTCAAAGGTATTCGCAGCGGTATTCGAGTAGGTTTTGGCGGCCCTTCCAATCATCCTGGTGGCAAGGCTACGATACGTGATATTGCTATCGTACATGACGAAGGTAAAGGCAACATGCCCAAACGTCAGATATTGGCACGGCCGGACACCCAGACGGTCAGCCAAATGCAGGGCAGGGTTAAGATAGCAATACAAAGACTCGGCAAGAAATCAGAGCGGCGATAGACAATGGCAAATGATTTTACAATCGATCCTTTGACACAGATACATGATAAGCTGTGGGAAATCCTTGAGGATAACGAGGATTTTACAGCTACAGTCAAGGCAGGCAATCGAACAAAGTATTCTGGCACAAATGAGAATCCGAGAAAACAAGAACGGATGCGCGCGGATACCCCGGAAGTTACAATAATACCACAGGGTGGGCCGATTAACCTGCATCTTAGTAGTGACTCCATGATGATGACTCGGAGTTTTACACTGATAATACAGGGCGGCAGTCAACGTGCAAACTTGCAGGTATATCCGCTCGAATGGTTGATTATCAAAATCTTGTACAATGCGTCTGATACATTAAACCTGAGCTTCGTTAAAAAGTTCAGGGTATTAGATGCAGCACTATCGCTTGACGAAGTAGAAACTTTGGGCGCAAGGCGAGAATGGTCGTCCAGTTTAACTATAGAAGTTGATGCCATAATACCAAAAACAGACTTAACAATATCGTAGGAGTAATACAAAATGGCACTTACAGGAAGCTCATTAATCAATATCGCTTTGTCGCTTACAAAAGAATTGGACTTGAGTACACCGGCAGATTCAGTCAATCAGAAGTTTACGCAAACTCTGAGTGATTCGGAGACAGCGCCTCTGGAAGCAGACGAATTGTGGCATGACACTCGGCCTTTGACCGCAGGGCAAGCTGAGACTCTTGACTTGACAGCCAGCCTAGAAGACGCATTCGGCGATTCTGTAACATTCACTGATATTAAGATGCTGTTCATACGCAACAAGAGCACAACGGGTACGCTGAAAATCGGTGCTGCAGCGTCTAATCCATTGCAGTTGTTCGATGCCAGTGCAAATGACATTCTTGTCTTACCCAAAACAACGCAGATTCTATGGCAATTCTCACATGAGGACGGCCTAGCTGTAGGGTCGAACGACCAACTAAAGATAGCCAACGGCGACGGTAGCAATGCGATTGAATATGACATTATCATAGCTGGGCGCAGTGCGGTTCCTACGCCGACGCCGACGCCGTCGCCTACACCAAGCCCTACTCCGTCACCTACACCAACTCCGACTCCAAGCCCGACACCGACTTAATCTGCATGAAATCGGCAGCGTAAAATATATGGCAAAACAATAGTAACCTATAGGAGTTTATCATGGCATCTGAACCGACAAGCGGACCTATCAATGGTAGTGGCGGCAACGCATCGTTTAATAGCGAAATTACAGACGTTCGCAACTGGAGTGTTAATCGCACGAACGAGCTAAAAGAATACGTCAGCAGTGACACGGGCGGTTACACGAAAAATCTCAAAGGCAATTTCAAGGCTGATGGCGCATTCGATTTTTACCTCGATCAAGGCGCGCAAGATGTTGGCTTTGAAGTTGGCGATTTGGGCGACCTTGTATTAACAAGCGCAACAGGCAAGACTTTCACAGCCGAAGCTCGGATAGCAAGCATCGCGCCTGGCGTAGATATTGAAGGCAATGAACTCGAAGGCTGTGCAGTTGCTTTCAACGTCAACGGAACTTGGGCAGTCGTATAATTCGACAGAAAGGAATATGTATGGTAACGAAACTAGATAAAGCGGTAGCTGCACCGGTAGATATTGAATTGTGTGGCACACAAGTTACTGTCTATCCACTTCGATTGCGTGAATGGGGGCGACTCGAACGATGGATGCGACAAGAAATAATTACAGCGGCTAAAGACGCGATGCTCAGCGATGTAAGTTTACGTGAAAATAACATGCGTATCATTATGAGTGAAGCGACAAAGAGTGCCACTGGTATTTCGGTTATCAGTAAAGTAGCACGTGATGGTATGCTGCAATCCCTTGGTGCTATGCGTCAGATAATTTGGATGTCACTATCCCGAGGGAATGAATCCTTGCGTGACGGAAAACGTGAACTGATTATTGATGTTGTTGACGATCTTGTAGGTGCAGACTTTGAAGCTATGGCCGAATGCGTTGAAACAATTTTTGGTCTTAGTTTACCCGAAGAAACAAAAGCAAATAAAGGCAAGCCAAACGCAAACCCTCCAGATCAGAGTTCCGAATAGACGAACTCTTGTGCGAACTATCTGATGCGAAATTATGGTCGCCGGATATTATTGCCGATCTTACTCTGGCCCAACTGTATATGTATCTGGAATGTGGCCAAAGGAAAAAATCTCGTGGCAAGCAAGTTCAATCGACTAAAGAAGCGCAGAAAGTACTTGATGCGATGAGACAAGAAGGCAGATTTGGCTAGGTGTAATTTATGGGATTTCAATCCGGTGAAGGTTTTGTAGATTTCACGGCGCGCGACTCTAAAATGAACAGAGTTTTAGGGCGTATGGAATCCCGTCTGCGCCGAACTCAAGCAGTGATGGCTAGTGTTGCAAATGTGGCCAAACGTCTATTTTTAGTTGGCGGGGCAGCATTAGGCGTTGCCGTTAAGTTGGCGGGTGACGCAAATGAGATAATGAGTAAGTTCCGGGCTGTGTTTAAGGAGCAGGCGGATGCAGCAGAAGATTCAGCCGATAGAATAGCTGATGCTGTGGGACGTTCTCGATTTGAAATCATAGATTTCATGGCAACATTACAAGATACGTTTGTACCTCTCGGTTTTTCACGCAAAAAAGCCGCTGAATTATCTGAGACACTAACACGCCTTACGCTTGATCTAGCTAGTTTTAACAATAAAGCTGATCCGGAGGTTCTGCGCGATCTACAAAGTGCATTGGTTGGCAATACCGAGACTGTCCGTAAGTATGGAATTATTATTACGCAAGCAAGTTTAGGGGCTGAACTACTGCGTCGTGGTATAGCTAATAGCGTAAAAGATGCAACAGAACAAGAAAAGGTTATGGGGCGGCTGAGCTTAATTCTTAGCAACACTAGTGACGCACAGGGCGATGCGATACGGACAGCGGCAGAGTTCAATAATACTATAAAGCGATTACTGGGAACACTGAAAGAAGCAACAGTTGAGCTTGGCACAGCGTTTTTGCCAAACATTGCAAAAGTAGCCTCTCGTATTACAGATATAGTAAATAAAATTAAACCCTGGATTGCAGCGAACGGGGAATTAATTATTCGTATCGTCGCAATTACAGCGAAAATTCTTGCGCTTTTGATAGTATTGCCACGTCTTACGGGTGTGTTTATTGCACTCATAAAAACCGTATCATTTCTTGTAACAAATCCGCTGGCAGCATTGATTATTTTTCTCGCTGCAGTAGCCGCTCGGTTTGTAATAGCTGCGCAAGAGGGCGATACGTTTGCTGCAAAATTGCGTACTTCCTTTAGGCGAATTGGCGAACTTATTACATGGCTTAAAAGTATGTGGGAGGTTTTATGGCTAAGCACTAAATTCGTTTGGAAAAATATATTAACCTTACTTGATTTTGCTGTTACGCGCATTGCATTATTCTGGCTAACCGTCGGTGAAGACATAAAGCATTTTGTCGCCTCTGCATTGCCCAGACATATGGCGAATTTGCAGCAGATTATAATCGCAGCATTAGCGGATATTGTCAATATAATCAATATCGTCTCAAGCAATATAGGCGAGAACATTATCAATCTGGTAGCTGCAATAATTCATGTAATTCGTACAGGACAATGGGAATTTGCCTGGACTCCGATGCTTGAGGGGTTTGAAAAAACAGTTGCCAAAATGTTCCCTATATTGGAGCGTGATATTACAAAACTGGAAATGCGGCTGGCTGAAAAAGCATTTGCATTGGGAGAAACAATTAAGAAGTCATTTTTCGAGGGAGTCATTCTACCTCTTGCATTTCCAGAACGTGTACCTGTAACGGCAGGCGGAGAACCAGAAGTACCTGGTCTTCCGACGGCTCCTGAGTTCAAGTTGCCTGCTTTTGCAGGCGGAGGGGCAGGCGGAGGGGCAGCCGGGGCCGGGGCTGGTGGTCGTGGTGCTGGATTGCGATTCGTAGGACTCGTAGAAGCGTTCAAACAAATTGCGACTGCTGGTGCTGACCCAGAAAAACAACAGGTAGATTTGCAACGACAAATATCCAATACATTAAAAGAGCAAACGCGGTTACAGCGAAATCAAAATGAATCATTGGAAGAAATCGCCGTTAATACAGGCGAAGGTGTTTTAAGATAAGACATTGAGGGTATTGAGCTATGCCAGTCGTTGTTATACCAAATACAATCACGATTACACATGAAGAACTTGATGGTTCGCCTATAAGTTCTACAGACGAAAATGGTAGCCTTGCAACTCGTCTATTAAAATGTGCCTGGGATGATAAAGAAACACTAGAGGAACAAATTCTTGGCGGTCGCCGCTGGGAACCTACGGAAGGCGCCCCATTCCCAGGACAGCAGGGAACGCTAACCATAATTCTTGCCCAGCAAAATCCACACAGTTCAGCAACGCAGCGCGCAAAGAAGGTGTCAATCAAACCGTTCGCCGGGGCAATAAATGACCCGGCATCACGAGGTACGAACCCGAAAATAAAATATGAATTTGCACAGTTGACAGTTGAGTATCGCTTGGCGAATACAACATCAACAGACGAAGGCGAGCGCGAATCTACACAGGAAACATTGCGGCCTTCTGCCGAGTTCATAACATTGCCAGGCAAACAATTATTCTGGGACGATTCGCAAACTGAATTATTAACAGACGAGGACGCACCGGGCCAGCTTATCCGCATGATGGAATGGGTATATTCGATAGCACCGTCAATCAGGATAGCGGACGAAACATTAGATTTACTGGGCAAGGTAAATGATGCAGCAATTGAATCAAGCGAGATATTGACTACAAGCGGGCCGCTAACCTTTGCTGCAGAAACATTATTGTATAACGGTCCCAGTCTTGGCCGTCGTGTTGTTGGCACTTCTGAGTATTCCTGGCGCACTGAACTTGTATTTCTATGGCGGCAGAACGGCTGGAATAAGTTTCCGCATCTAGTTAGCAACGAGATTGTCTGGCAAAATATATATGATGGCAGTGGCAATATCGTCAAGCCTTACGTCCCCGGCGATTTGCGCCCGCTACTTGTTCGATAGGAGTTGTCGTGCCTGCTATTGATATTCCACATAAACGGCCTGGCGATGATTTATTTGCGCGCGAAGTTAATGAATTCACGCAGAATATTAATTCTCTGCTTGGAACGAAGGGCCCGAACACGATTGTTGATTCGAGCGGTGTGCATCAGAGGCGGGGGCGGCAATTAGGTAGAATACAAGCATTTATATTTGTGTCAGACGGCGACGATATTCTTGAGTGCCATACATGGGATGGCGTGACGGAAGGGTCCACAACGGTTAAGATTGCAAAACCATATCTGTTACGCAAAACACCGTTTCACGATAAAACCATCGACGGGCTGACTTTTACTATTACAGGTTCGCAAAGACGTACAGTAACACGGACTGCAGGGGGCACATTAACTGAGCAACAAAGAATAATCCCAGTATATAGGGATGCGGTAGATGATTATATTGGCGACATTGTTTATGCGATTGAAGTGGACAATCTAAATATAACTGATGACGGCACAGTAATTCGTTGGCTTGATCTCAATGTTGATGGGCGGCAATGGGGACGGAATAGGTAACATTGGATACAGATATTGAAAATACACGAATCCGGTCAACGAAATTAGGATTTGCTCGTTCAACGCATTTTAATGGAACAATCCGGCGTGATGGCGGCTCGTTAGTTTGTTATACTTCTAATGGAGCCGCAGCACTTGGTTGGTATGATGGCGCAGAACTATTCAGGCAAGACCGATTGGATGATACCATTAGGGATTTGTATGATTTTGCTGAAAATGCTGACATCTTGACTCTTACGAATACCTTTGTGTATCGCATTTCTAGCTGGGACCGCTCAATAATATGGGAAGATCCACAGTCTGATGATGTTGAGGGTGTAGTAGGTTCTGTTTCCGGGAATGATCTGTCTTGGTCTAATGGCGATACAATTAAACAATATCAAGCGGATGGAACAATTAACTGGAGTCTTAGTCCTGGCGTTGGAATCTCGCACCGTCTAGGGCATGGCCTTGGTGTCGATGCCAGTGATAATGTATATTATGTAACTCGAACTTTTCCGGCTTTTGTTGTTACTCATAATGTCCAATCGCGTGATGCAGCGGGGAATATACGGTGGACATATACTATAGGTGCAGCAGAAATATATGATGTATCAGCCAACGCAGATATTGTTGCTATTGCGCATGACCGTATAGGCGGCGTATCAGTAACAGTGCTTGATACGAATGGCAATTTTGTATGGTCATACGATACCGGGGCAGATACAGCAAGCGTCAAAGTCCACCAAACAACCGGAGATGTTTATGTCTGTGGTTCACCGTCTGGTGGAAAAATTGCTTGGGGATTGAATGTGTTAGGTAATTTATTGTGGTCATCATTACCGGTGGCTCTACCTACTGGTTACGAAATAGGAACGTACATAGATTACGACGAATTGGATGACATATACATATCCTATTCGACCAGCGTAGTTACATATATGAGCGTACTCCAAATTGATTCAGGCCCGCCCATAACGCCTATTCTAATTGACGCAGGACGATTAGGGTCTTCCTTTGGTGCGAGATTTGCCGTATGGCGTGGCGGTGTTTTGCCCACCCCAACACCTACCCCAATACCTACTTGACAAGGTCCGTTTTTGTGGTATATTATAGGAAACCAGAAACCCCATTTTCAAAGGAGCATGACATGACTGATGTGTGGCATAAGTTAATGAAGTTTATGGACTACGAGCGGGGCAAGGTGATCGGCCTAGCGTTGGCGCTGATAATCGGCCTTTCGGTTATCGGTTGTGACCCCAAGGTTGCCAACCCGTTCGAGCCGGGCGGCCCAAAGGTCTCGGCTACGGAACTGGAACTGGCCGCGATTCAGATCGAGGTCGGATTGCAAAAGGAATTGTCTGAGTATGAGGCGTTAGGCGTCCAGTTGGACGCCAAAGTCATTGCTTACAACGCTCAATTAGAAGTCGGCCAAGATGCTATCGCAACAGCAACACAGCGGCAAAATAAATTTATAGAGATTGCCGGGGGGCTGGCTACTACGTTGCTGACGGGTGGCACAGTAAACGCTGCCGGAATTATAGCATCACTTGTAACATTAGCGGCGGTCGGCGCTGGTGCTGGTGCTGTCGTGGACAAACGACGCCTGAACGGCATTATAGCCGACAACAACGATTCAAGCTGATAGTTCACCTCCTTTCGTGAGTGCCGCGCCTGGTCGTTGGACCCGGCTGGGCGCGGTTATTATTTTAGGTCTATGATATAAAAGGGTGCTATATGAGACAGGCTATTTGTGTTGTAATACCAAGCCGAAACGAAACACTGCTGTCAAGGACTGTAAATCAATACCTGGCAGCAGCTAAGTTTCCGAACGATGTAGAAATAGCGGTCGTACTGGATGGGTGGGACGTCAGGCCAAAAGGGAAAATCACACAAGAACTTGCAGACGCATATAAGCGTCAGATACACGATATAAAGGCCCTGGCAGCTATTGACCCCCGTATCGTAGTACACGAGCTACCAGAGGCTAAGGGGGTACGTCACGCCCTGAACCGCGTTGTCGCTACGACCACGTGCAAATACTTTATCAAGCTAGACGCCCACTGCGAATTAAGCCAGAACTGGGACGACGAACTTATCAAGTCTTATGAAGACGCTGGCCTTGAAACGCTGATTATTCCCCGTATTTGCAGCCTTGACCCCGAGACATTCCAGCATGGCGACAGGTTTTTCGATTATCTGTATATCGATTCCGATATACACCAGCGGCATTGGCCGGAATATGCCCAGAGTGCAGAGGCACAAAAGGACGTGTGCGAAGTTATGAGCAACCTGGGGGCGTCCTGGTTCACATCCGTACAGTATTGGTGGCAACTTGGCGGCCATGACGAAAGCCTCTATATGTGGGGCGAATCGGCCCCGGAAACGAGTCTCAAATGCTGGCTGTCAGGCGGTCGTCAACTGCTCAATAAGCGGGTCTGGTTTGCCCACGTATTTAGACGGCGATTCCCATATCGGCTTAATGGCAACCGAGTTATAGCGAATAAGCAGAGGACAAAAGAATACTGGCTGAACAATGAATATCCGATGCAGATTCACCCGGTCGAATGGCTGGTTAAGAAGTTCGCACCCGTGCCAACGTGGGAGGGTGTAAAATGAACCCAGAGCAAACAACAGCAATATACTATACCGACAACAAATTGCATCAAGGTATTGCCCAAATGGTTAGGGTAGAATTGCGGGCGGCCTATCCGCGTTATCTGGTATCGGTAAGCCAGTTCCCGATCAACTTTGGGACAGATCGAGTCGTACTAGGAGAGCTTGAACGCAGTCGGCATTCGATGTTCAAGACGATTGTAGCGGGATTACAAATTGCCTATCGGAATTGGAAGCGTGACGGTATTCTATTTATGTGCGAGCATGATATGCTTTACCCGAAAGGCTATTTCGATTTCGTTCCTGAACGTGACGACACATTCTATTATGCTGACAATCAATTCTACATGGACGAACAGGGATTTGCCGAAAAGACAATTCCTACACTGTCAGGCTGCGTATGCTCGCTCAGGCTGATGCTTGCCCACATGCAATTACGGATATATCGAATCGAGGCATTGAACAAAAAGAAGGGCGGCTGGACGAATAGCGAACCGGCGATAAGTGCGGGCGACGAGCTTGGAAGATGGGAACGCTGGCGCAACCCAACCCCTATGGTTGATATTCGCCACGATAACAATCTATCAAAAATCGATCCTGTTGGTGAGCACTTCCAGACCATACCACATTGGGGCGACCATGAAAGTCTTATGAAACACCTAAGATGGAACCAAACTTAACTACTATTATACTGCCTGCGCGGAACGAAACGCATCTTGTGCAGACTATCGAAAATCTGTTGGTCACAGCGGTTGACCCGATAGAAATTATCGTACCACTTGATGGATGGAATACAACTGCTGAGGGAAAGGTCACGGCTGAATTAGCGGCCGCATATAAGCATGAACTTGACGCCGCGACTGCATTGGCAGTAAAAGATAATCGCATACAGATTGTGCTGTATAACAAGCCTTTAGGCCAGCGTATAATTATCAATCGGGCGGCGGCTAGTGCGAAGGGTGAATATATTTTCAAGCTCGATGCACATTGCCTTATGGACCAGTGCTGGGATGTGGAGCTTAAAAAGGCGTGTGCGGATGATACGTGGCTGACAACCCGGATGCACAGCCTTGATATTGCGTACAACAAAGGAACGCGGAATCTGGACTTCTGCAAGATCGGGCCCGACCTTGGCCTGGGCTGGTGGCAGGAATACGCAGAACGCACGGCCGATGTTGTAGCCGAGACAATGGCATTTTTTGGCACGACATGGTTCTTGAAAACAGAGCTATGGAATAAGCTGGGCGGATACGAAGACAATCTGTCGCCCTGGGGCGAGAGTGGATTCGAGTTCAGTATGAAGGTCTGGCTTCGCGGCTATCGCATGCTAGTACATCGCGGCGTTCCATGTTGGCATTTATATCGCAAGAAATTCCCATATCGCGTGACAGGTGGGCCACGCCAAAAGACCAAACGAGTATTGCGTCACAAGTACCTGAACGATTATGACCCGTTGCAAATACATCCTATCGAATGGCTGGTCGGTAAGTTCTGGCCTGTGCCTGGCTGGGACCGTTCGTTATTCACAGAAGCAGAAAGGAACAGATGGAAGCCCAAATCGTAACAATTGCATTCGGCGATAGACGGAAGCAATTAGTATCCTTCCTTCTCAGGCTGCGTGAAATTACGCGTTTACCGGTGTGCATAATAAGTGATTGTGGCGATAACACGCATATAGGCGACCAATACGGCGTGACATTCGAGTTTGTTGATACTAAATGGAAGGGTCACAATCGCTATGGCTATCGCAATAGCAACTGGTGGCGGTTCAAAATCCTGCAAGAGATCGACGCGGACTTTGTAATATACATGGACAATGACATCCACTTGTTGAATTTGGCATGGATTCAGGGACTACAAATAGCCAAACTGTTTGGTATGTGTATGCCTTTAAGTCCCCGCGTGTTCGTTCATTCTGATGCTATACGCGGAGTTGATGCACAGGTAAGGCGACAGGATTTATCTATTCCGTTTGCCCCCGTATGCAATCCTGGATTCTTTTTTGCATCGGTCAAGGACGAACGGACTCAGCTATTTGTGAAACATTTTCTGGCAACGTATGATGCTAAGCCTGGGCGCGGACCGTTAGGCGTATGGCTGGCAGCGGAATCCTGCGGTTATCATCCCCATGTATTGCCGCACCAGTGGCTTGTCTGCGATGCAAATGCCCAAGTGTGTGCAAATTATCCCTATGATGAAGTGCAGCCAATCGCAGCCCATTGGAGCGGACGGACTGTTAAGAAACATCTAGGCAATCAGGACAAATAATGCAATACGTCTTAATGACATATCACACCGCCGATGATAATATGTTCGAGACTTGTCTCAAGACATTGCGGCAGGTGTCCGATTGCAGGATGGTTGTCATTACCGATAATGTTCCTGCAGAGTTCCGAAACGAATTGACCAAACGCTATGGCGTCGAATGGGTATTGGTCACGCCTGAGTTTATGGACGGCAACCGGGCAGGCTGCAAGGTCACTGAGTCGCATAAATACTGTCGAGAATTACAGGACGGCGACGAAGTAATTATTGCAGACGTGGATTTATATTACATGGCCGACCCGTTTCAAGCGTTTGTAGAATTTCCCGATTTTGATCTGGCCGTTACGACGCGCGGCTATCGTTATCGGTGGGCAATCAACGGCGGCGTTTATTGCTATCGTATATCGAATCGTCTATGGCCATTTTTGGATTTTTGGGATAGGCAAGTTGCCGAGCCTACTTGGCAACCCTTGTTAGACATAATAGACCGATGGGACCATTGGCGGCAAATACCAGATTGGCGGATAGGACAAGATTTTTTGAACGCTATATGGGACAATAAACTACAAATATATGCAGATTATTATGTTGATATTGCAGACATCGGCCCGAACTATAATTGGTCGCCCGGCAAAAGCAGTCCGCGTTTCATGGTCGAACTATACGAACACTACAAGGCAAAAGATTGTGCTGTCTTACATCTAAAAGGTGGCGCGACAAGGATGTTATATGATGACCGCTTATTCGATCAGGCGGTTACGCATCATGCTAGAAAATTCCGCGATTGGGGGCCAAAGCTAATGGCAAAAAAAGAACCCGTAACAGACAGGATGTTCTAATGAAACGGATTTTATTATACACCGGTCGAGTAAGCATGGGCGCTCCACGATGCAGGGCTATGGATATTGCTGAGCATCCTGATTGGCCCTGGCCGTTGGATTGCCCTGCAGAACATGTGACAAAAGACGATATTGTTATCATGGTAAAATGCTTGAACAACAAGCTGGTAGAACGTGCTGGCAAAGCGTATGTTGATATTGTTGATGGCCGTAAAAAATTGCATCCACGCATTGCCGCCAATTCAAATATCGGCGTCATCGTCCAGATCAAGGAAAACATACCAGAGGCAAAGTCTCATTGGTTTGCTGATAACGAAGTGATTGCCCTGCCACACGCGCACGCGAATAATGAACGACGCGAACGGCCACGCGGTCCGGAAGTTAAGCATATCGGATATACCGGAACGACACAAGGATTCCCGCCCGATCTATGGGAAGTATTCAAAGCGAAGATCGAGCCGGAAGGATTTGTAACGCACTGGGGCCGAAACCCTATCAACATGAAAGAATATGTAGGCCAGCAACGGCAAATGTGTTGCGACTTTTATTGCAATATGGATATTGTTGTTTCGTATCGACATAAGATGTGGACGAATGGTTATGGACCTTACATGAAGGGGCCGACGAAGCTGAACAATGCCGGTTCGTTCCGTATTCCAACTGTGGCATTCCCAGAGTGTGCATATATCCACAATGTCAACGGACCTGCGTCGTGCGTTCTGGTAACGTCTATTAACGAAATGGTACACGCCTGTATTAGATTGCGTGACGATCAGCAGTATTATTCCCGTATCGCTGACAAAGCATGGTCGGACGCGCAAGAGGTTCATATCGACGAAATTGTCAAAACTTATAGGAGGCATTTTGGTGTCTGATAATCTAGTAAAATATAGTTGGGGCGAACTGCTTGATCGATTCACGATACTTGTCCGCAAACATACCTTTGACGCGGAAGCGTATCGAGACAAATTGGACGCATTTATTATTGAATTAGGACGATTGAATATTACCCCAAGTTTGCTATTGCATATTTGTTCCCTCCAAATGATAAATGTCGATATATGGAATCTTGAAAGCGACATACGCAAAGGCTGTGAAGGCGAACTCGGTTTGGCCGAGGTTGGCAAACGCGCATTGCATATCCGTGATTTGAATAAGAAACGGATTGCATTTGTCAATGAAATAAATCATTTACTTGGTGATGATACAACCGAAAGGAAATTTGACCATGCAAGCCAGTAATATAATTGCACACCGGCAGGAAGTTGAAGCCTTGCAACATGGTACAATGTGTGCGCCGATATTCGCTGATTTACATCTATCGAATGTCTGCAATCAACGATGTAAGGGTTGTGCGTATCAGGACAATATGGGCAAAGATACAATATCGTATATGTCGTTACCAGATATTAGAACGACGATTAACCGATTAGCCTTTGCAGGAGTGAAAGCGTTTGACTTTGCCGGCGGCGGAGAGCCGTTGTGCATACGAGATATTAGGACAGCATTTTCGTATGTGATTGACCATAACTGCGCTTACGCTCTTATCACAAATGGCTTGCTGTTCGAAGGTGATCTGATGAAGCAGGTCATTGACGAAGCAGCCTATGTGCGTATATCGCTGGAGGCTTCAATATTACATGCTTATGAATACTATAAACAATGCCATCATTCCGTGTGGGACAAGGTGTTAGATAATATCCGTAAGGCGATCATGTATCGCAATCTAACTGGTAGCACATGCGAAATTGGTATTAAATTTTCTGTCAGTAAATCATTGCGCGGACGCGACCATTATAGGGCAGGCATCGAACTAGGCAAGCGGCTTGGTGTAAATAGCATACAATTCAAAGCGTTGCGACATGAGCCGGAAGAATTAAATCTTACCGAAAAAAATACAGAAGCAGAACTATTATCACGTATAGTTAATGCGTGTGGAGTTGGCGATCTGATTCGATACTGGATTGTACCTGAAAGCGATATACCGCAATGCTGGCTAAGCCCATTGCATATCGTCGTTGACCATAACGGCGATTGCTATATCTGCTGCTATTATTATTATCGTGGGGCCGAACATAAGATCGGCAATATCCTCGACACGCCTTTTGATGATTTCTGGTATAGTGAAAAACACAAAGAACAGGTGGCGGCAATAGATAGATCGAAGTGTGAGCTGGTCGATTGTAAGTTTTTCAGGCATCACGCCGTAGTAAAATGGGCGTTCGACAGGAAGCGGGCATATTGGCTATGATTGTAATTGCATACGGCGGTACTGGCTCAACGCATATAATGAACAATGCCTTCAAGGTGTTGGGCCGCAAGAACGTACACAAGCGACCTGACGTAAATATGAAGCCGCAATTCTGGCCGGAGGGCAAAGATATTGAACTGCCTGATTACAACGGATATGATCTTGTCACGCCAGAGAACGAATGCGAATACTTTGCAAAGCGCACAAATGGTTATCGGTTAATGATGGTTGAACCCTCACTCACGATAGACGAAAACTTATTCCATTATGTCCATCATGTACGAATGCATTTACAACTTGCCGTTATGACTTGGGCTACATGGTGGCAATTCTTTAGCCGTAACAGAATCAAAGACGTTGTATTTGTGATTCGCCACCCGTTGCATCAATGTCTTAGTTGGGTACATCCCACAGAAAAAGGGCATGGACGTTCATTCAAAAAGCACGGTGACAGTCTATTTACTGTAGCCGGGATAGACAGGTTCATTAGAATCTGGAATGCAAATGTCGATGAATATTTGCGGTTGCGTCACTTGATGCTTGACCCTCTGGCAGTGCGGTATGAGTATATGGACAATGACCGAACAATGATACCAGGCGAAAAGTTCCGCAATTGTTTTGTTGACTTTCGTATGGACAGACGGCATTTTGATATACTACCAAAAGATTTAGAAAAGCGATTAAAGCAGCGTTGCATGTGGGATATATTCTATGATAAATGGGATGTCTAACAGGAGATTGTATTATGGGTTTGCGACTCCGTGACAATAATATTGCCCGATTGATACGGGAACACAAAAGCCGTGTACTAATGGAAATTGGCATTTGCCGTTGCAGGAATAGTCGATCTATGATTAAGGCTGCATCGAGGGCGTGGCCGGTTGAGGATGTTGTATATTACGGCTTCGATGTGTTTGCCGATTATTCTACTGACGGGAACAAGGCAATCTGGCGAAAAGAAATGAGCGCGGTTCCCTGGTCACTTGAACACGTAAGTAGAGAGCTTAATAAAACAGGTGCTAAGATATATTTATACCAGGGACTCACTGCTGCAACTATACCGCTTTTTGCTTTGGCGCACCATTGTCCGATTGATTTTATTTGGCTTGATGGTGGTCATTCCTTGCCTACGGTTACGTGTGATTGGGAATTAGTACAAATCTTAATGACGCCGGAAACCGTTGTCCTATTCGATGACTATGCGGTCCACACGGCAAAGGACAACGAGTGGCCTGTATCGGTTATAGTCGATTCGATTGACCGTACCAAATATACAGTTGAACATTTAGAGCCTTACGATGACAATGTAATCACGCAGCGAAGCAAAGAAATCCGTCAAATGTGCGTAGTAAAGGTAATGCTAAAATGAAAAAGATTATTATCACGACAACGATTCACGAGCCGACCCCGGCAATCAGGCTGTTCGATGCTATGGATGATTGGGATTTGATTGTCGTGGCCGACAAGGGAACGCCCCAGGACTACCAGCTTAAACACGGTACGTTTATTGCCTGTGGCCAAATTGAAGCGGACTACAAGAAGCTACTTGACGCCATTGGCTGGAACACTGTTGACCTGGGCCGGAATGTAGGTTTTATCGAAGCGTTCAGGCGTGGGGCTGATATTGTTGCCACCATCGACGATGATAATATCCCGCTGGCGAATTGGGGTAAGAATGTGAGGGTCGGTTCTGATATTCACATAACCGAGTACGGCAATCCAGATTCGCTATTGTTCGATCCGTTATCAATCACGACACAAGGCCACTTGTGGCATAGAGGGTTCCCATTATCGGCTGTGGCCGAACGACCGGAGAGCCAGCAATTCGAAATGGTTCGACGTCGCGTATTGGTCCAGGCCGATCTATGGCTCGGCGACCCGGACATCGACGCTATCTGCCGTATGATACACGACCCGCTTGTCGATGATTTTGGAGTGCTGCCAGCACTATTCGCTGGTGGCCGGTTCAGCCCGTTCAATACACAAAATACATTCTTGGCCCGAGAAGCCCTGATCGATTTCTGCAGCCTGCCATTCCTGGGCCGCATGGATGATATCTGGGGTTCGTATCTGTTCGAGGCAAACCACCCCCGGTCTGTCGTATATGGGCCGCCCAGCGTCTATTCGCAACGCTATCCCCATGATATACAGCAGGATTTCAGGGACGAGATACTGGGCTATGAGCGGGGCTATGAGTTCGTGACCGCCCTGGCCAGCGGCGATCGGACAGCGGCCCTGGCCATGATGCCGCCCGAGACTGGCGAAGCCTTTGAAATTTACAGGTCATACTACCGCTAGAAAGCCACAATCCGCCCCAGATTCGCCCAGGCTTGCTCGAAATCCAATATCCGAGCCAATCTACCTGCGGGCAGGAAAATCGCTGTCAAACTCCCATATATCAAGTTGGTCGGTTATGTCCATGCGATAAGTAGCATGGCGCCCATCTGGTGTAATATTCACAATTGGGCAGGCTCGATATTTGAGCCGGTGGACTATGGCGGCCAGCCGGAAGCACCCGAACTGCTGTAGGGCCTGCTGGGGCGTCAGGCTATGGCCAGCCGCCAAGTGATCGAATATCTGCTCAGTCTGAGTTTTCTTTTCCATGGTCGGCCCTTTAGTATTCTGGATTATTGACAATTTCGAGCTTGCCACCAGGATAACCAGAACCCATAATTAGCAACCAAAAATCGCCCTCATATTTAGGGTGGGCCTCTTTGAGAAACGCACCAAACCAATAATAGAGCGCTGGCGCTCCTTGCAGTTCCCAAATCTCTGGGGCTATTGTCGTGTGGTCGCACCATTGCCGTAGCGGTTGTGGTATGTCGTGCCAATGTTTAACTCTGAACAGGTTGGGGTCGTCTTGATTCTTCCAACTAGAATCATATGGGGCTATATACACGGCGTCACGCCCAGTTTGTGTGTGTTTGAATATCATTAATTATCCTTTCGCTTCCACTTGCTCGGCGGCCAGATGATGACTGAAAAACAAGGCCGATTTTCTACCCAAGGCAAAATAACAAAAATTACCTTTGCTAAGGGCCCAGCCAACCCAGCTAGTAAACACGCCATTAAGTCTCCTAGCGTGAAGTCTTTATTATCGTGACATTGTTGCAAGCATATCACAAACCCTATCGCCCACCACGACACGCCACATAATATCCAAACCCAAATAGGCATATTACACCTTCCTTTCGTCAACTATAATTAGGGATATGACCTTCTGTTTTTTCATAGAATTGTCGCAATGCTTCTAATTCTGCGTCAGTTCTGCGTTCCAGTTTGCTTAGTGTCACAATGTCGTGACCGCAATTGTCTTTGATTCTAACTCGCCAACCCCCATGTGCGGTTACGACGCGACCAAGCTGAAACTTGGACCATAATTTGATTTTATGTCTCTTGTTGTAATAACGGCCTTTTGTAGTCCAAGGCATATCACACCTTCCTTTCTGGCGGCTTAACAATGCCGCCCAAAAATACCAGCACCCACAACAGAAGCCCGATAATGCCGATTGTTAAGATAACGTATCTCATTGGTTGTTTTTTTGTCGAACATATTCTGTACAGTTTGGGTCACAGTATATTATCTTTACATCAACCTGGGGACAATCGTGAAAATAAGAAAATACAAGACCAGAAAGAATCCAAACCCCAAAAACAAGGCAAGCCAATTTTGTTGCGTCTATTGTGTTCATATTAGGCACCTTTCTTATACTTAACCACGCGGCCCCGCTCTGCAAGTTCCCCGAGCGGCTTATCCCAGTTCGAGCAGTAGTCCCGCCAATGTTCGATTCTCACACCGAACAGACAGCCCTTGACTCTGTGCCACCTGCAGGCGTAGCATGTTTTAGCTATCGTCTGCTGCATCTAACAAATCCCAGTGTTCCTGCAATGCGTCACTTTCTGCATCACGCTGCAACATATTAGTCGATACGTGGGTACTGTCAATCCCATCACCTTCGGTACGCACATACCAGGTTTGCCCGTCAGCGCTGCGCCGCGACCATATTGTGATTTTGTGCATTTGCTCTGCCATGATTATTCCTTTCCGCGATTATCCCAGTGTCGATTTTGCTCAAAATAATACTCGAACCCGCAATCACACATGACTTCTACCGCGTCCCAGATATTGTTTGTTTCGTGCCATTCGGGTTGCCCATCGTACATGCTCAGGTCTTGTCCGCAGTCTGGGCAGAAATCGGTAGGTGCGTCAATCCAGCGGAGGCGTCGCAAATCCTTTTCGACTTCTTCGTCAGTCATATATCGCATGTTAGCAGCCCCAGTCAACAGGTGCTTCATAGATAGACATCGGCGTACACTTAGTAACTAGTGACCGCATCGGCGTTTCACCATCTTCTGTTGATAACCATTCGTGCGGTCCATCAGATACATCTTCGCAATGCTTTTTTGCTCTGGCAAAGGTACTGTAGGCCCGTGGGATTCGTCCCGTGCCCGGCATGTGACAAACTGTGATAAATACGGTTTCCATTGTTCTGCCTTTCCGTCTTGGTTTTGATTGCTGTCTTTCGCTACATATAGTCTAACACATATATCGGCGATGTCAAGCAGAAAACTTAGAAAATACTAAAGATTTATCTATACGCCAGATGTGCTGTAAACACACACAGGGTAAAGCGTTGTGACGATTTGCGGCTGGGCCGTCCAGAATAATTACAAAAAACTAACGGGTTTCGAGTTGACAGGTAGGCAATTACGGGTTATACTTCATGCAGAATCAAACGATAATTAACGGAGTTCAAACAATGGCACACGGACCAGCAAAGCACGTTCTCATCAATGGCGATATTATGAAGCATATCAATTTTGTGGCGGCTGATCGTAAGATAACACCTGCGGCAGCCGCTCGCCTATTGATCGAATCAGGGGCTAAGTGGTTAAGCGAATTAAAACAACAGCAGGAGGCCAACGGTGAGTAAGCCTGAGTTGCACCAATCCGATCTGAATATGTTTGAGATGTGCGCAGAGAGTTTTCGCCTGATAAAAATGGAAGGCCGGGGCTGGGTGAGCAATCCTGCTTTGGCGCGCGGCACTGCCGTTCACGCTGGCCGCGAAGTCAATCTAGGCCAAAAGATTGAGAGCCAGGAAGATGTGCCTTTGTCCAATGTGACTGATGCAACACGTGACAGCGTCGTTAAAACATTCGACGAGAACGAAATCGTGTTGGCCGGTTCCGACTGGGCCGAGCAATCAAAAGATGCGGCCTGTCAAGGATTAATCGATAGCAGCACTCGTATGATGACGGTGGATTATACCGATCAAACTGAAATCCAGCCGACCGCAGTGGAGCAGACGATTAAGCTGGAATTGCCAGATTTTCCCTACGATTTGGGTATGCGAATTGACCTGATCGAAAAGGGCAACGTCCACGATCTAAAAACCAGCAAACGAAAGCCCAGTGATAATGCGGCAGAGATAAGTCACCAAATGCAATTATACGGCATGGGGTATCAAGCATTCTATGGCGAACCGGCGCGAAACCTGGTTCTTGACTACTTGGTGGATACAAAGTCAAAGGGGGTGCAAACGTGTCGAATTGCGATTAAGCCGGATTACGCAAGAGAGTCCGCGCTACTCAAGCGTATATCTCAACTCCACCGGGCCATCGAGGCTGGCGTATTCGTGCCGGTATCGCCTACACACTGGAAGTGCAGTCCGCGCTTCTGCCAGTTCTGGGGTACATGCCAATATACAGAAGGTCGATCAGATAGAAAGGACGGTTAGCATGGCGAAGGTGAACGCAATAGTCAAAGTAGTAGAAGGCGAAGTCGTTGAAACAGCATTGGCGATACAAACTAGGGTTGAGATTGAAACGCAGATAGCGACTGCCAAGATGTACCCGCGAGATATTGAGAAGTACAAGGATACGCTGGAAGGGCTTATTAAGGGCAGTATTTCGCTGGCTGAGGATTGCTTCTACGTCCTACCACGCGGCGATGGCATACCTGGGCCAACGGTACGGCTTGCTGAACTTGTCGCAAATAACTGGGGAAACATTGTCATTCAGGCTGAGACATTGCATACCGACGAAAAGTATGTCTATGCCCGTGCGCAATGCCGAGACCTCGAAAAGAATGTGGCCTACAGCTTAATGGCAAAACGGCGGATAACCAAGACAAACGGAACACGGTATAATGATGACATGATCGGCGTCACGGCAATGGCGGCATGTTCTGTGGCGTTACGTAATGCAATTTTCAAGGTCGTGCCGGGTTCTATGTGGATGCCGTTTTATGAAATGGCCCGGTCATTGGCAACCGGTGATGCGAAAACGTGGGCAGCCCAACGAACTAGAGTTATGAAACGACTGCAAAAGCTGGGAGTGGATGAGGCGAGAGTATTGGCATCGGTGCGCAAGGAAAAGGTCGAGGATATTACACCGGACGAAGTGACCAAGCTAATTGGCTTTGGTACGGCTATCAAACATGGTGACACAGCAATTGACGACGCATTCCCCGAAGTCCAAACTGAGCCTGTGCCTAGTCCAGAGGACGTTAAAAAGGCAAAAGCAACTACCGACAAAAAAGATGAGGCAATACAAGAACCGGAAACGCTTGAACAAAGCGGGTCACTGGTATTTTGACTGTCTTGGTGGGCGGGCGGTTGTTCGCGACCTCCTTTCGGCTGCCTGCCCGCAGCCACAATTTTAACCCGGATAGTGCGGAGCGGTAGATGTAAGTTTTTTCTCTCAATTGCCGGCATTTGCCGCTTCGCACACTATAGGAGAAAGTAATGAAAAAGCCTGCATGGTGGCCCGAAAATCCGTACCCCAAAAGCGTATTTCCAATGCAGGACGAGGAATACCTTAAAATCGTGCCTGACCCTCACGTTAGAACAGCATTGAGCGGATGCCTTGGCCGACTTTTTTGGAACATTGCATCTGAATCTATTTGGGCGGCAGTAATCGAAGCGGGGGAAGACAGCTTGTTGGGCCAATTAGATGCACACAATAGTATGCGAGACGAATATGCTCGCGGATATAATGATGGTATTCAAGCAGCAGAAAACGAATGGAGAAAGCAATGAAAATCAATCGGGTCCAGATCAATAATTTCGGCGGTATAAAACAGGCAGACATAGAACTGCGAAAGCTAAACCTCTTTTTCGGTGAGAACCGGGCGGGCAAATCCAGCATAATCCATGCAGTCGCGTATCCGTTTCTTGGTACATGCGTCGAGCGGGGGTACAAGAATCGCAAAGCCGGGGCGTCGATGGCAACCGGGTCGAATATGTCTGTCACAATAACGGTCGATGCTGTGGAATATACGCGAGCCCCCAGCACAGGCAAGGTTGTCGGTCCGTGTGACCATGACGTGTTTGCAGCGGTCATGAACGCAACGCAACTGCTGACGGCCCCTGCCGCTGACATACAGGGATTGTTTGGCAGGCTCAGCGTGGGCGGGCAGAGTGGAGAGATCAAGACGTTCCTGGAACACGCTGGATACAACGGCGAAATTATCAAGATGGTCGAAAAGGATATTGACGTCGCTCTGGATTGGGCAACAGAACAGCGACGACAAGCGAAGCGAGATATTAAAGGGGCTGAGGCGCGATTGCAAGAAGTCCTTAGCGTCGTCACAATCGACGGTAAACAACTCGACCTGGTAAAGCAGACGCCCGCTGTAGTGAACGCTGGAATTGCGCAGCTACAAAAGCAGCGTGATACTCTGATAGCTGCTGGCGAAATCGACGTTGATGCACTGCTACAAGAACAGGCCGAACTGAAAAAGAGCCTCCACGCACTTGACGATAGTGTTCTCGAAAACACACTGGCCGAGAATACAGCAGCCTTTTCACGGGCTAAGACTGAACGAGAGAAGGCATACAAGGATATGCTAGGGGCGCAAGCCAAGGCGGAACAGCCAGAATGGGAGCAAATAGCGTTCCTGGAACTGGCAGGATTATGCCCGACTTGTAAGGCAATAATGGTAGATCGCCGCGACAACGCCAAGCAACAACGTAAGGCCAACGCAAAATCATTAACACAAAATGCCGAAGTAGCCAAGCAGCGGCATATCAACGCGGCCCACAATGAGAGCGAATTGCAAATTACACTCAAGGAATTACGGGAAAATAAAGCCAAGAGCGAACTATTAAAACGCGAAGGCGAGAATCATTTGGCCAAGGTCGAATCAGACTTGCTTGAGGTCGCCGAATCGTCAAAAAGCCCGACCGAACGAATCGATAATATTGACACCCGCCTTGCCAAATACCAGGAGTTGCTAGCCGCGTCCACGGCATACCAAGTCCAATTAGGCTCGCGCGACCTTGCCCAAGTCGGTATTAAGATGGGCACAAAACAACGCGACAATATGGACGCCCTGGTTAAGCTGCTCGAACCGGCAGGCGAAGTCCGCAAGTTAGCGAATGCCGGGATTGCGGCTTGTCCCTGGGACGCCGATCTATTAGAAGCCTGGACACTGCAAAGCCTGACGCTGCAACCAGACGGGATAATTACGCTCCACGACGAGCCTATTGCTGTAGCCAGCGTATCCGAAAAGTATATGTGTACGTTGCTGATTCTCGAACGCTTGAGCCGGGCAACTGGGCTGGGCCTGCTAATGCTGGATGGGCTGGAGGTGTTAGAATCCAAAACACGGATGGCATTGTCCACAGTATTCAACCAATGGGCCGAAGACTACGAAACGATTATCTGTGCAGCTAGTGTGGTGGAACGCCCAGAGGTCAAGTCGAATGGTGAACGTGCGGTATTCTGGGTGCAGGATGGAACGGTAGAGCAAATCTAGGAAAGGATAGAATGATGAATAAATGCAAACGTGACAAAGAAGGCAAGTGTTCCGAAAACAACCAACGTAATTGCGAACTCTTCGAGGCCGAACCTGAGGCTCCCGACGCGAGTAGCTTGGAAAAAACGACGGTAGATAAATTGGCAAATGGTGAACAAGCATGGTTCCCAGGCACCAGAACCTTTCATCTGAATGACGGCGGTCGTTATGTGAATGTGGCCCCTAAAACGCGCGACCCTGTTTGGATAGACCCAGAGGCCCCCTGCTACCGCCGCGCACCCGCCAAAATCAGGGCGGACCAAGTACCGGACGGCAGGAAGTTTAGGCGAGACAATGGAGATATTCACAGGCGGGTTGTGTGCCCTAGAGACGACAAGGGCAGCATT
>SDBT01003467.1_pt1 | contig 27260 bp, 33 predicted proteins | sample 2277101 | NCBI WGS metagenome assembly SDBT01 (sample SAMN10404973, study PRJNA504765) | marine sediment metagenome | isolation source: marine sediment core GS10_PC15, 103 cmbsf | place: Arctic Ocean: Southern Knipovich Ridge | collected 2010 | reverse complement strand
GTTGGATGACATCGCTATCGCAGGATGCGGGGGAGTCGATATCGACGATATCGATTCTGAAGAGGTTACGCTGGTCACGGTCATTATTGATGCCAGTAGTTCGATGTACCCGTATGCCTCCGACGTACTAGCTCAGTACAAGGATCAGTTTCTTGATCCACTGCGCGGAGCCAAAAATGCTGACTCCATCCTTGTTTCTGTTTGGGTTTTCTCCGACGACGGCGGTGACAAAGTCCGTCTGGTTCATGGGTATGTCCCTGTCCCTGATTGTAAAGACCTGACCAGCGCGGATTACAATCCCTCTGGTATGACGCCGCTTCGAGACGCTGTCATGAAGGGGGTCATCGGGTTGGTCACCTACGGACAAACGTTGCGAGACAACGGTACTCGCACCAAGTCCATCGTTCTGGTACTCTCGGACGGGGCTGAGAATTGCTCCAGAGTTTCCGGGGTAAAGGTCAAGCGACTTTCTGATGACGTTCTCAGGGCTCAGGAATTTGTGCTGAGTTACATCTTTTTCGGTGAGGAGTCTGAAGGCGACAAAGCCGCCAAGGATATTGGATTTCCGGCACATCACCGTCTGACTGACAGCCTCGATCCATCTGGCATTCGTCGGGTCTTCAGGACGGTCAGTGCATCGGTTATTTCGACGAGTCAATCTGTGGTTTCGGCAGCGTCGATTTCAGCCAACCCGTTTTTTGGAACATAAAGGAGACAGACAATGGCGAAGGCAACGAAGGTAAAACCCAAACCCAAAGCGAAGGCGAAGCCGTCGATTCCCAAATGTCCTGCCGGGAAGTTTAATCTCGCTGGGCTGAAAGAGGGCAAAGATGGCTACGCGCCGCTGGAGGAAGCCAATATCACCACGGTTGACGCGTTCCTTCAATCAGGAGAGAGTGACTCCTATTGGGGGCGACAACCCTGCGTCCGTGAAGATGGGGGCAATCTCGCGGTTTTCGTCATTCGGGGAAACGGGTCGCTTGTACGATGCGGAAGCTTTTCTTCGTCAGGTTTCTTGCAGAGTTCCTGCTGGACGAATGCGTCCGGAAGCGCTGCGGTTCTTGTGAAGTCGTCGAAGCCAAAGTTGCGAAAATTCGATCTCATCCTCAATGGAGACGATTCTGATCCTGATGACGAACCTTCTATCTGTCTTGAAGACAAGTCGGATGGAATCACTGCCAGCTTCCAAATTTTCAGCGAACTTTTGGGTCCGATAGGGAAACGCATCCGTGAGAGTCAGATTGTCGGCTGGCTCAACGATGGGACGATCCAGATTCTTGATTGCTCTTCAGATGAAACCAGAAAACTAAATCCTGCTGCACAGCGGAAAGTTGCCGCTCTTAAGGAGAAAAACAACAACCGCACGCTTTCTTTGGAAAAGTTGCGGACGCTGATACGTCCTCCGGAGGCGGGTTTCACGCTCATGGCTGGCTTGCAGTGGCATCGCGCAGCTACCATCTTATTTCGACATTCCCGTAAGGTCTACCTTATCGGTCAGGATGGTGGAACATATTTCGGATGCGAGTTGGCGGATCGACCAGAGACGATCAAGGAAGCCTACTACTCGCTGATGCCTGAGAGGGCTCGTAAAATCGTCGGACCAGAGCGACAAGGCGAATGGTTTGCAATTCCGGTCCCCGCGAGCAAAGTCCCTGCGATGGACAAGTGCCTCGCCACCTTCGACCGTGAGGGGGGAGATAATGGTATCGTCCTTCCACGTGAGAAGGGAGGACATGCTCATAGTCTTACGTCGGACGACGGACGTATTACCGCTGCTGGGGTCTTCGTCAAGGGCGGATGCCTTTATCACGAGGAGCATGAGGAACTGAACCTGTCAGAGAAGCGATGGATGACTTTCGTGAAGAATACGGCTGTACGATCCGTCAGCATGGAGGGCGTGGATTAACTTTTTACAGGACTTGACATTCCTGTTGAAGTATGGTATAATAAGGGTGTTGGTGTAAATTGGGTCTGCGTTTCGGGGCACCGAGGCGTAGTAGGCATTCGCGGTTTTAAGCTGCGAGGAGCAGGAGTTAACCGTCCTGTACACTTTTTCTTGTAGAAGGTGTTGGCTTAGATGGGTTTGCATTTTGGGGCACTAAGGTGCAAATAGGAGCAGGCGTAACCCGCTTGAGGCAGGAGTTAACCGTCCTGCACACCTTCTTTTTTTCGGGGCTGACAGGATTTGACGTGGTATCGGAGGTTCCAGTTGCACGGACTGGGTGGCGACCTGGCCAGTACGAGCTGCGGTGCCTTTCAGTATATTCTGATTTTTTACAAAGGAATCTTTGGTTACCTTTTTGTACTAAAAGGTGATCGGAGAAACCAATGCAAGAAATCGCAGATTTGTTTGAAAAAGGAGAATCTCTACGTTCCATAGCTCGACAATTGGATATGGAACGGAAGTCTGTGAGAGCCATCGCCATAAAAATGGGGCTTTATACTCCTAATAGCAAGTTCGATGGTGTATGTACTCGTTGTCACAGAAAACTGAAGCTTGAGTGTTTTGCCGAAAATCGTCTGCGGCGTAGTCAATATACTTGCCGCGAATGTACATCGCAAGAAAATCACGAGCAACAGATCGCAAAGCTTGGCTGTAGCAAAGAAATGTACGATGCTTTGTTGTCCCAACAAAACAATGTATGTGCGATCTGCGGAAGCGATGTAGGACATGTGACAAAAAATGGCATTAAAGCTCGATTGGCAGTTGATCACGATCATCAAAGTGGAAAAATCAGAGGATTGCTCTGCAATAGATGTAATCGAGGTCTTGGATATTTAGAGAATTTTCTTCAGTCTGCTACGGAGTATATTGAAAGGCGCCGCAGCCGATAAAAGGTCGCCGAAAATTAAGTAACGAAGCACCACTTCGTATGGCGGCATGACCGCCACGTCCTCTGCTTGACTTCTCGCTAGAGAAGAGGGCGAAAGCAGCGAGATAAGCGACAGGTTGGTTTCGACCACATTGCCGAAACTGTTTGCTGACAATTTAGGCCGACACAGCTGTATCGGAGCAGCGGATTAGATACCCGCAAGGATGGCAATCCTGAACGCTTTGCAGTCGTCGTTAAACGCAAAAATCGAAATTGCCTAACCGTGTAGACACTGGTTCTGAAGTATTTACGGACGAGGCTATCGTATGCCTCCAGCTCCATATTACAACCCTGCATCATCTGGTGCAGGGTTGTTTTGCGCTCCATCATCAATGACATTTGTCCAGGAATGCGGTATAATTGGGCGTATATAGAGAGGGCTGGATGGTCGATCCTTCAGCCATTACACGACCAAGAAGGAGGAATACACACATGAAATTCTCATGGGCCATCCTGTTGATTACGATATGTGGTTTTACGTTGTCGAGTTCCGCACAGTTATCTCAATCTTCTGCGGCTGGACTACTGTCGAAGCGAGTCGATGTAGACTTTTTAGAAATGACGTTTGACGATGTGATCGTGTGGCTCAAGGAGCAAGGCGAAGAGCGGGTCAACGTTGTTCCACGGTGGACGCATCTTGAGATTGAGAACGTCACGTCGGAAGCGCTTGTTACGCTGCAACTCAACAATACAACCGTCGCGGATGTGCTCAACGAGACGCTGGATCAGTTGAGCGAGGAGGGTGAACTTGCTTACCGTGCGATTGGCAACAAGCTACAGATTTCGACCAAGGCGGACTTTGGACGCAAGCTCCACGTGCGCGTGTACGACGTAACCGACATCCTCTTCCGCATTCCCAACCTTCAGCAAGGCGCTCCGGTAATCGACCTCCAGAGAGTAGGCCAGCAGGGTGGCGGTGGTGGCGGAGGTGGAGGTGGAGGTGGAGGCAGCCAGGGCGTCTTTGGTGGCGGTGGCGGCGGTAGTAGCGGCGGAAACCAGTTCGGGCAGCAGGGGCAGGATGATCAAGTGTTCCAACAGCAACTAGACAAGCTCGTCCTGTTGATCACGACCGTTATTTCACCGGAGTCGTGGGACGTGATAGAGCGGTCGCAGGGGGCTTCGGTTGGTGGAGGAGGACGGGGGCAGATCCAGACGTTCAACCGTTCTCTGGTGATTCGGAACACGATTGAAGTTCACGAGCAGATTGCGGGATATTTCTTGTTTTTCTAGGGCTTCTGAAGCCTTGACATTTGTCCAGGAATCTGGTACAATAACGTGGTTGGGGTCCCGTGCCTTGCGGTGGAAATTAGCTTGGCCAATTGTGGATAATGCCTCCACAGGAGAAGCCACAGGAGAAGCCGCAGGCGGTGGCAATAGGGTTGGCCGTGGGTGGGTAAGCGGCTGCGGGACACTTTTGAGAGGCCCGGATAGATTTCAGATCAAAATTCCTTGACATTCTCACGAAGTATGGTATACTTGGGGTTTGGGCGTCAACGTGGCGCAGGACTCTGGGACCGAGTGGAGGAATTGAGATGTTCGATTTTGGTTCGATTTGGATGTGGGTTGTTGGTCTTTTCGCTCTTTCGTGGCTGGGAATTTTCTAGCCAAAGGCGAAACGCAGGTGCATTAGAGTGCTTTGGGGGTGGCCATCCACGAAATGGTCGCCCCTATTTTTTTGCGGGAGGAATTTTGAATGTTTGAAAGATTCACAGATCGTGCCCGTACAATAATGCGTCTCGCCAATCAAGAGGCGCTCCGTTTCAATCATGAATATCTAGGAACCGAACACATCTTGCTTGGGCTTGTCAAGGAGGGCTCTGGAATTGGATCGTGTGTTCTGAGGCATCTTGGCATAGACCTTCCCAAGATCCGTCTGGAGGTTGACAAGAGACTTACTAGCGGCCCCGACACGGTGACTATGGGCAAGCTGCCGCAGACGCCCCGAGCCAAGAAAGTGGTCGAGTACGCCATCGAGGAAGCCCGCAAACTGGATCACAACTACGTGGGTACGGAACACCTATTGCTTGGAATTTGTCGTGAGACTGAGGGTCTGGCGGCAGAGGTCTTGAAGAGTTTGGGTGCCACATTGGAAGTTGTTCGGAAAAATGTGACTAATCTTCTCGGTGAAGAAATAATTCCGATTGATCTGACTAAGATCGATGTTAGTGGTGACGAAGTTGTGGCTCCATTTAGTTTTCGTTTCAAAGATCATAAGAGTCAGTTTGAACTTTTGGATGCAGATGGCACGGTTGTGGATTCGCATGGATTTACAGGACTCATTGGAGCGTATCTATTCAACGCCATGAAGAAACATGAAAAGTCTCAAAAGCTGCTCCGAGAGATAGGGATTTTTCTTGGTAAAATCGAGTCGTGTCCAGAGAATGATCTTCCACGTCTGGACGATTTTGCGCGGCGAATCCAGATGATTTTGGACTCTGATTGAATGGCATTACATCACTTCAGCTCATCGAAAGGAGGTCTCGCATGTTTAGATAGTTATTAAAGGAGATCTAACTATGCGAAACTTTCAACGCAAGAAGCCGTGTGGCTTTCGTCGCGCCCGTTCTGCGCTTCATCGCCATCGTCGTCCGAAGCCTGTCCCTGCTCGCTCTGTTCGCCGTTCTGTCGATCAGGATAGCAAACAGCGTGATCTCCGGACGATCCATCCCAATCGCGAGAAGCTGCGTGATTTGCGTCGTATCGCACGTAGCGGAAGCTACAATCCGTCCATCTTCGAATTGTTCCATAAGTACCACCCCGAAATCAAAGAGCTGGAAAAACATCAGGCTGACGGCATTTGGCACTGGAACACTTCGGAGTGGAACATCATCCACGATATGAAATACGACTGGGTGACCAAGATCGCTGGCCACTGGAATGCTATCGGTGGTTCAGATTCTTATTTCCGCCATGGGCGTCGAGCACGAGAGGTCCAGGCATTTCGCCGCGCAGTACGTGATGACGCCTGGGATGATTTTTTCATACCTCGTGAGCGTCGGGAGTGGGATTAGGTTGAAAATAGCCTTTCCGAGTGGTATAATACTATGGGAAACCATGGTAACGCTGACAATAGACCACTGGATAGCTGCGGATCGCCGCGTCTTTAACACTAAGAAGAAGTACATCCATGGTGCGCTTAAAGGCGAGACTGGGATTATTGACGGCGTAACCGAACAGAACAAAGAAGACATCTTTTATATGTTGATGTTTTGTCTATGCGTTCCTCAGAGCAGAGCCATCAAAGCTGAAGAGGCTATTGAGGTTTTGCGTGAACAGGATTTTTACACTAAGTCCCTGTCTCTTGATCAGGTTGTCAAGATTTTGACGGGACGAGTACGGTTTCAGTCCACAAAGGCTCAGCGTCTCATGGATGCTAAGGAACTGTTTTTGGAAGTTTCACAGTCCACGGGAACAATTTTTTGGGAAGAGCTATGCTCTCGATTTAGAGCCTATAGCAACATTAGCGATGAAACAAGAGATGTAACATTGCAAAGCATTCGTAATTTTCTCATAAATCGCGTCAATGGCGTTGGCATGAAGCTGTCGAGCCATTTTATGCGGAATATTGGAATGGCTGGTTTGGCTATATTGGATGTTCATGTTATAGACGGGCTCAAGAAAAGGGGCGTCGTTGACATTGAGAAGCTGGGTCCTTCGCAAGCCGAATACCTCCAAGTCGAAGACAAGATGAAGGAATATGCGAAGGAAGTCGGAATCGAGCTGGATGAACTGGATCTTCTTTTATGGAGTCAAAAAACAGGCTATGTCTTCAAATGAATGTAGGCACAAATTTGATCCTCGATATACTTCTGGTCTCACGGATTCGGAAGTTCTGGCCAGTATGGCTGCGACCCTTTTGAGCAGTGATTGCAGCGAAGTGGTGTGGCGGCAGTTTAACAAGACGGTTGTGGAGTATCGAAAAGCCAAGGTCTACGCAGGGGATATGTGCCGTAAGTGTGGATTGAGGGTGGGTTTCAAAGATCAAAATCGGAGTGAGCAATGTCCATCAGCCAGCTCAACTGTCTAAAGCAATCTGTTTGGGTAGATCACTTAAGCCGTGACTACCTGGAAAACGGGGGAGTTTCACATTAGAGAGGGAGTGACTGGCATTACTTCCAATCCCACTATTTTGCGCAAAGCGATAACTTGCTCGGATGTATATACTAAAGAGATTCAGGAGCTTGCCCAAAAGGGCCATGATTCTATCGACATCTATGAGGAGCTGATTCGTAGAGATATTCGTATTACGGCTCAACTTTTACACTCGGTTTACGTTTGCACAAACGGTATCGACGGATATGTAAGCATTGAGGTTGATCCCGCCTTCTCTAATCGCGTTGACGCTACGGTCTATCAAGGAGCCTATCTGTATAACCTTATTGACTGCCCCAACGTCATGATCAAGGTGCCAGGGACTGAGGCTGGGATCGAAGCGTTTAAGCGGTTGATTTTTGATGGCATCAGCGTGAATGTTCTTTTGTTTTCTGTGGATCAGTATGAAAGGGTGGACTGGGCGTATATCGATGCTCTTGAAGCGCGAAAAGCTGACGGCAAGCGAGTAGACGATGTGGTGTCAGTAGCTTCGTTCTTCATCAGTCGTATCGATGTTGTGATCAACCATATACTTGACTCGTGGAATGGAGACATTGCGAAGCGGTGAGATGAGTTGTGGGGCAAGGCGGCTATCGCTGTGTTTCGGAAAGATGGGAACATGCCAGCAGAAATTCTGAGTCTGGACCTTGATTGGTTTAATACTATCGAGCGAGGGGATCTCAAATTCCAAATTAGACACTTCTTTGCAACTCTCAAACGAGAATGCAAGCTGCCTAAATGTGTGGACTATGTTCCTGAACATCAGTATCTTTACCCTTGGAGCGTAAAGCTTCTTGATCGATTGTCTTATCGCAAAATGAACGTGATAAATGTAGACGAACACCACGACTTTTACTGCTTGAGTAGCGTGGAGTTTAGCAAACCAAACGAAGAGGTGGGGTGTTGGAATTTTTTTGCTTTTATGGCTCATAAAAAATTGATGGGAAATTACACTTGGGTTGCCAATAGCACCATACGCAGTGCTTCGCGTTACAAAAAAGAACTCATGAATGAGTTAAAAAAAGCTCGATCATGTACTGTCCGTCAGTTCAAAAAGAATATCAAAGTAGTTGATGCTGCTAAAGTTTTTGATACTCTCTCTGGACGTCGATTTGATGGATTTATGATAATTCGCTCACCGCAGTATACAGATACGTACAGGCAAGTGTACTATGCTGTGGAGGAGTCTTTGGCGAAGGAATTGCCCCGCACCCGAGTAAGGCGATACAAATGTCGTGTAAACTTCAAAAACAGTCAAGTTCGTCATCGCGCCAACAGCCTGTTCTGGAAAGTTTAACTTGTGACATCTGTCCGCACAACTGTGTTGTGTCACCAGGCTCTTCCGGTCGTTGTGAGGTTATTCAGAATAAATCTTCCGAATTAGTCAACGCCTACGCGGGGTACTGTTCGAATCTGTCGGTCGAACCGATAGAGAAACGTCCGTTTTTTCATGTCTTGCCAGAGTCTAAGTTTCTATCTGTGGGATTCTTCGGCTGCAATTTTTTTTGCAAATTTTGTCAAAATCATCGAGTTTCTCATCAGGCCGATGGCAAATCAACATTCTATTCCTCGTCCGAGCTGGTGAAGCTGGCTCTTGAGCGTAAGGCTGAGGGAATCGCGTTTACATATAATGAACCAACTATATACCATGACTACATTGAAGAAGTCGGGCACGAAATAGGCCGATCTCAACGTAGTTCTCATCTCAAGTTGGTGGTGAAAACAAACGGGTTTGCTCGTCCATGGGTGATCCGCAATCTCTGCCTGTATGCAGACGCCATTAATGTTGATATCAAGGGCGACAATAACGATTACAAGAAGACGTGTGGCGGGTGGATTGATCCTGTTCTGGATTGCATCGACTGGATCATCCGTATGGAGGTGCATCTGGAGATAAGTTATCTCGTCTTGCCGAACAAAATACACGACGACAGGTTTAATATATACTTCCGCAATTGGTTGGCGGATATCGACCCCACCATACCTGTGCATCTTCTCTATTTCTATCCATTCCATCGCATGGTCATACCCTCTTACAATCCTTCCGAACTTTTGCCTCTGCGAAAAATGATGTTGGAGAAGCTTGATCACGTATACATTTCGAACTATTTCGGTTCCGATGTTGCCGCAGCACGTGATACTATTTGTGGGGTTTGTGGCAAAATAATGATTTCGCGCCAAAAAGGCTCTATCCTTTATGACAATTCTTGTTGCGAGGTGGGACTCCCTGGAGTTTTCGCCAAATAGAAGAACGTTTGTGTATAATTAGAGCATGGACGCTGAAACTCCTGATCTTTTTATAGATCGACAAATATCAACCGAACGCCTGATTGACGTATGTAAATACCGTCAGGGGTCAGGGTGTTGTCGGTATATCTATTTTCCTCGTGAGAAGAGGGAATTTTACTGTATCAAGACAATACCTGAGATGAAAGAAAAGCTGGATAGGGAGGACATGACGGCTCAAGGGGATAATTGTCCGGGATTACCACATGAGAAGAGCTAGAGATTTGAGAGAACATAAAGATGCACTGCACAGGAAGGCAATCGAAGAGCGTCAGCGCAGGAGAAAGCAAAAAACGAAGAATCGAGCGTCGATAGCCAGAAAGAAACGCCTTGATACCACAGAAAGAAGACACTTACAAGAATTACGAAGCTCAGGAGCCGCAGCGGCTAAAGAACTAAAATTAAATTTGCAGCAATTCGATGGATATGTCTGCCAAGTCAAATCTCCGCCTTTGAAAGTTTGTCATGTTATAGAGAGTTTAGGCATGGGTGGTGGTCAAACAATGATGATGGAACTTATCAGGGCTCTTGATAAATATTATCCTGATCATATCCAAAACATACTTTGTTGTCCACGTCCTGCTCACCAAAAATTCAGCAAAGGACTTTTCACTTCTTATGGAGTCTCTCCTGCCGTTATGCGGGAAAAAGATTTTTCTCGGTATTTGGTTCGTGAAAATATACAAGTGGTTTTACAGCATAGGCTTGCGGTGTCAAAGTGTCTTAGAGGGTTGCTGCCTGCGGGTGTGAAATATGTTGTCATGAATCATACTTTTCATCAGCTCGGCAAATTATCTGGTTTTATTAAAGCGGATGCCTATGTTTCTGTGTGTGAATTTCTCCTTAAGGAGACTCGATGGTCGCGAGCCATACACCCAAGTAGGAAGTTTTCGATATTAAATGGAGTAGAAAATGACTACATAGCAGATATAGCTCCTGCTGAACTTGATGGAGAGTTCAAGACCGGAAGGTGTCACAGGCTGGTTAGTAGCAAGTTTAGAGCAGATTCTCTCAAGTGGATGGATAGCGTGGTCAAGAAACACATTCCTGGGCATCGTCACTATTTAATAGGACACCACCCTGAGGCAAAAAAGATATGCAAGAAAAAACCCATTTGTAAGTATTTCGGACAGATACTTGATCGGAACAAAAAGATGTCAATCCTGAAATCTCTTGACGTGTATTTTTATGAAACGTTTGGACACGAGGGGGCCAGCGTTGCTATTCTTGAATCGTTGGCGTGCGGTATTCCCGTGTTGTGTAGAGATTATGGTGGGAACAGAGAATTAATACAAGACGGAGTAAATGGATATATTACAAATAGAAGAGACGACTTTCTCATGAGGATGAAAGACCTGCAAGACAAAGAAAAGCTTGCTGAGTTGCAGGCATCTACCATTGAGGATTTTAACAGCAGGCTCCATGTGAGGCATACGGCTGCTAAGTACATGCAACTTTTTGAGGCCCTCCTATGAAATTCAGCATATTAGTTGCATGCCGTAACAAAGAAAAGTTCATCAAAGACTGTATCGGCAGCGTCCTTGGACAAACGTATGACAACTGGGAGTGTGTCGTTGTAGACGATTGCAGCACGGATGGAAGTTATAAGTACTTGGAGACTCTTGTTGATCCTCGGTTTAAGGTTTTTCGAAATGAATCTCGGAAATTCTGTTCATCTACATATGCGGAAGCCCTGAAGCATGCAACTGGCGATGTTTGTGGCATTTTAGATGGAGACGACGTTCTTTCCAAGAAAGCCATGTCAGTGGTTGCGAAGAGATACAATTCGTATCCTGATATAGATTTCATTTATACTCAGCATTTTTGGTGTGACAAATCTTTGCAGAAGGTACGAACTGGGCTATCGTCCGCCCCCAAAGGCAGGAGATCTTTGGCTCAAATGGTAGATGCAGGTCGTCATTGCTTCTCTCACTGGAGAACTTTTAGATTGGACTTAGCAGACAAAGGCGTCCTCTTCCCTGAGGGGCTGGAAGTTTCTGTTGATAAGAACATGGGGTTTGCTCTTGAAGAATTAGGCAAGGGCGCGTTTCTGCCTAAAAAAGTGTACTTCTATAGATACTACAAAGGGAATATGTCATTAGTCCAAGGAGACAGACAGAAGCAAGCTACTAAAGAGATGGCCAAACAGAGACTTCGTCGTCGCCAGGCAAATGATATTAAAGTTCACCCAATAATAAAGATAGATTGATGAACTGTATTTTGGCATTTATTCACGTAAAGAAGACTGGTGGGATCTCCTTGCAAAATGTTCTTGCTAAGCAGTATGGTAAGAAATTTTTTGGAGGACATACCCACTCGGTTCTGAGAAAAGTCGCAGCTGTCAATCCTATCGAGAAAGATGAGCTTTACAAGCTGCCAGATGGAAGCTGCATTTGTAAACATTGGACTTATGACGACTATGCTCCGATCCATGATAGAGCAAAGTTTGTGACAGTTTTACGTGAGCCAGCTGACAGAATAAGTTCTCATTACAACTTCTATCTTAAACACCATCCAAAGGGCCAGTCGTTTGATGAGTATGTTCATGATCCAGCGAATATTAATCTCTACTCCAGATCCCTTCCAGATGATCCTGTTTTACTGTCTGAGATCTACTTGTTTCACAGACTTCGAGAATCTATAAATCGCTCCAAACTAATTAACCAGTGCAAGCTTCCCCATACAAACAAGACTCCCTATCGATACAAAATCAATCATGGCGAGATTGCTCTTTTCAGAGATTTGAATCAAGACGATTTGAAACTTTATGAAGAATATATAAAAAGTTCTATTTAACTGGAGGCGTCCATGAAAGTATCTTTTTCCAGAGATTTCAAAGGCAAGGCAAGAGGCATCCAGAAGTTTGGCATACTGCTATCAGAACATTTGCAAAAATTTGGTGTCAAAACCGTTGCGAAGCATGAGAGGTCGGACATCCATTTGACTTTTGTACATGGTTCGCACAAAAAGGGAGCCAAGACGATTTTAAGGGTGGACGGAGTCTACTATGACCAGAAAAGGCTGCGTTCGAATGTTTCTATCAAGAAATCTGTTGCTTCCTTGGATGGCGTTATTTACCAGAGCAAGTGGGCACAGGCGTTTGTAGAGGGCATGCTGAAAGTCCGAGCCAGGAAGTCTACCGTCGTCCACAATGGCACGGATCAAACTGTATTCAAACGACATCCTTCAGGGTTTGATCGGGTGTTTGTATGTTGCGCTAACTGGCGTGTTAATAAGCGCCTTGAATCAATTGTGCGTGCGTTCGTGACGCTCGATCCGTCAGAAAGGAATTTGGGCTTGTTTGTGATTGGTAAGCCTGACTATGTTTTGGAACATCCATCCATTCGGTATTTTGGTCGGGTTGAAAGTGTTGCGGATGCTTATGCTCAATCGGATTACATGTGTCACATTTGCCATCTGGACGCCTGCCCTAATTCTGTGGTTGAGGGTCTATCTGCGGGGCTTCCAGTATTGTGCAATAATATTGGTGGAACTCCAGAGCTTGTTGGCAATGATGGCATTGTTCTGCCTTTGGATAAAGCTTTTGATTTCAAGCCCATAGGAAAGATGGTGGACGTAGGACCCAAAATAGTAGATCAAACCTTGCTCGTGGAAGGAATGAAAGAAATGATGAATCGCGAGTGGAGTGTAAGCAGACCAGATCTGAGTATTGAGGTCTCTGCTAGACGGTATTTTGATTTCTTTACAGAGGTTCTGGGTTGATGCCAAAAGCTTTGTATGTTCCTGTTTTTACTGGAGAGTTAGGCTGGGAAGTCATTAATTACGTCCCTCATGTGAACTATATATGTTCTCAATCAGAGTATGATGAGGTACATGTAGTTGTTCGAGATGGGAGGGAATGCCTATATCCTATGGGGACTCACTTTTATCCTGTTTCTTTATCAACGAGGAACAGCATGGGTAATGGTGGCGTTTCTGCTCCAAGAAATAACATTGCTTCACAGTTGGTGGCTCGTGGATTACAAGTAGATGAAATTGGAATTCCCAAGTCAGGAATGCGATATATTAAGACACGCAAGTATCTGCGCTACAAAGCAAACCAGAATATTCTTTCGAAGTGGAATATTCCAGAAAATGGGGTAACCATGCTTGTTCGTGGTCGTAAATTTGGTTCTCATAAAAATTGGGCATCAGATAATTGGATAGCATTGTGTGAGTACATTTTAAGCAAGAGTCTTGTCCCAATAATAACTGGATTGCAGGAACAGGTCACTTTTCAGGAGCCTGCCGGTTGTTTGAATTTACAAGGACAGACGACTCTGGAAGATTTGCTGACAATAATGCAGCGTTCTAAATTCGCTGTTGGACAGTCAACGGGTCCGGCTCATTTTGCCTCTTTGGCTGGTGTTCCTCATGCTATTTGGGGCTCTAGGCGCATAGAAGAAAGATATACGGGTAGTTGGAATCCTCATAAAACAGTAGTGGAATACCATGTATGTGGGGAACAATTTAAATGCAGCATTGAAAGCGCCATTGCTCTGGTGGATAGAATATGCAATAGGTTAGGAACATGAATGCAACAGTTGTCATAAGCAATTACAATTATGGACAATTCCTCAGTTCTGCCATTGATAGTTGTTTGGCTCAGACTTGCTCGTGTGATGTTATTGTAGTTGATGATGCCTCTACTGATAACTCATGGAAGGTGGCTTTGGAGTACGTGAAGGATGGAGTGAAAATCGTTCGGTTGAAAAGCAACAGCGGAGGCAATGCTCGTGGTAAAAATGTGGGTATTTGTTTGAGCAATACTCCTTACATTACTTGCTTGGATAGCGACGATATGCTTCTGCCTACTTCTATTGAAAATAGACTGGTGTTTGCTCCTGATTATGATTTTGTCCACGGATTTGCCCAGAAAATCTGGACTTTAGAAAATTATCAAAACGTAATAACCCCCAAGCTATTGTCTAGGCCCTTCGTTTTGCGGGACAGACCAAAGAAGTTGATGGGAGAACAAATACAATGGACGTTTGCTGTAGACGCTTCTACGGTTTTGACGAGCAGGTCCATGTATGAGAAATTTGGGCTGTACGATGAAGAGATGCGATGGACTATTGATCGAGAAATGTGGTGGAGATGGCTGTCTCATGACGCCACACGTCATGTTCTTAAAGAATATGTGTCAGTATACCGAAAACATGACAAGCAAGTAACAAGGGACAGAAGTAGAAAAAGTCCTCAAAAGTGTGGAAAGCTATTTAGAGCCAAGCGCGAGCAACGTAAGAATATAACTCCTGAAAACACACTGATGATAGACCAGTATAATTATCAAGAGTTCATAGATGACGTAATTGGAATAGAACTTTGAAAATAGTATTCAACTTACTGGGCACAGGGCTTGGCAATAACGGAGGCTCCAAGACTCTGATACGATCAGCGGAGACCCTTCAGGAGATTGGAGAGGAAGTGTATATAAGCTGCCAAGCCAATTCGTGTACTTGGTGGAAAATTGGCGTCCCAATAATAAAGAAGCTGGTTCCATGTGATGCTCTGATTGCCACAGGATATGGCAGTGTCAAGTCTACTATAGATTATGGCCAGTCCAAATTGAAGCTGTGGTATGTTCGCGCTCATGAAAACTGGCGAGCTAACGATGCTCGTCTTATGAAGGGGTATAGAAGTCTGAGGTGTATCGCCAACAGCAAATGGATCAAAGACTGGCTCGCAACTTTTAATATCGATTGCGAGCTGGTTTATCCGGGAATAGATTTTGAATGCTATTCCGATCCAGGCGCTCCACGAGAAAACATTATGGGAGGATTACAACATAAGCACAAACGCAAGCGACCGCAAGATTGTCTGAAGGTGCACCAAATAAGCAAGTACCCTATGCTGATGCTTAATCGAGATATAAGCACGGGCAACTTCGATCAATTGTCAGATTTCTACAACAAGATCAAAGTCTGGATGTCTCCGAGTGAGAATGAAGGACTTCAGAATGTCCCTATAGAGGCTGCTCTGTGTGGCTGTGGGCTCGTTTTGACGGATCATTTCATGGGCGGGACAGCAGATTACGCCAAGCATGAAGAAACCTGTCTTCTGTATCCTGCGCGTGATTTAGCAGCGGCAGCAGAATGTGTGGACAGGCTGATGAAGGATGACGAATTGCGAACTCGTCTCAATAGAAATGCAGTTGAAGTTATTCGTTCGAAAATCGGAGACAGGCGTCACAATATGAAAAAGTTTATCGAATTCCTAAGAGAAACCGCATGAACATAGATATAACTACTTCTGCGACGATTCGTCCGGGGTTATTACAGGCGACGTTGTCCAGCTTTCGTGATAATCTGCTAAACGACAACCACACTTATAGGCTCATTATCAATGTGGACCCAGCAGGAGAAAAAGACAAAACAGCCAATGACGTAATAGAAGTGGCCAAGTCGCACTTTGACGATGTGGTTTCTAGGACTCCAAAATCTCCGTGTTTTGCCAGTGCAGTCATATGGTGTTGGAGTCAGGTGGAATCTGACCTAGTTTTTCATCTGGAAGACGACTGGGTTATGTTGCGATCGATAAATCTTGATAAAATGATAGGAACTATGGCTGAGTTTACTAATTTCGATTCATTTAGGTTAGCCAAACAGAATCAAAAAGGTTCTAAACAAAGAGTAAAGTTGTATGATCGACTGTCATTGAATCCAGTATTTATTCGCAAAGAATTTGTCAAGAAAGCCGTGCGACATATGTCACCTGATAAAAACCCTGAAAAGCAGCTCAGGGTTGTTGACCCAGAGTGTGGCAAATTCATCAAAAAGACTTCGCATGGAGTATATGTAGAGCAGGGTTCTGGAATCATAGTTCAAGATATAGGCAGGGAGTGGATGGAGAATAATGGAGTGTATGTAAAGCCTACCGGTTTTTTACAATGGAAAAAACGGAAAAATGCCAAATAAAACACTCCCGTACGTCAAGCTAGATTATCGCCTGTTTTCATATCCGAAGAGTGGAAGAACCTGGATTAGAATGATATTAGCCAGGGTGCTGTGTAATCTAGGGATAGACCCATACGAGAAAGAAATGTTAGCGGCGTCTCATTCGTCCTACGAGAGTGTACACAAAAAGCATGACCCTTCTAAAATGAACGCATTATTTCTGTACCGAGATCCTCGTGACTGTGTTGTTTCTCGGTATTTCGAAATAACACGTCGTCCCTTGCGTCGTCATCGTATTTCACACAAAAAACTAGGGAAGGGCAAACGCAGTGAGAAGGCTAGTAACAGCACTTTGTCTGAATACATAAGGCGAAGTGATCAATATGGCATTGAGTATATCGTGAGTCATATGAATGAGTGGATCAGGAACAAAGAGCAATTTAGATCATTTTTGTCTGTTTCATATGAGGACTTGCATGCAGGCGCGGCGATTGAGGTGTCGAAGATATTGAACTTCTTGGGAATTGAATGTTCTAAAACCATAGTTGAGGAGTCTGTTGAATATTCCTCATTTCAGAATATGCGCAAAATCGAGATGTCAGGGTCCGGAAATTTGATTAAACGATACCATGGAACATTTGGACGCAGGCACAAGGAGTCAGATCCTGAATCTTTTAGAATTCGAAAAGGGAAAATAGGCTCTTTTGTTGAGTACTTGAATGTCGAAGATATACAGTTCTCAAATGATGCTATGAAACTTCTGGATGAATTTTTTTGTTATGAATAGTTCATTAATAAAACACATCAAACAACAGTCTCCAGTGTTGGACAAGAAGAATGCATTCATGTTCTTCTCTAACAACAAAGTGGCTCAGACATCTATAAATAGACATCTGCTTAAAGATAGGTGCATTGTTCGCAAGGATGACCATCAAAGGTATGATGCAAAGCTTGATTCTGTTGACTTCGGCTCGGTATGGAAATTCACAATTGTACGCAATCCATGGGACAGAGTGGTATCCGCCTTCTCTTATCTCAAAGTCCGCAAGCGCCTTTCAATGGATATTAGATCTATGAAGTTCGAGAATTTTGTGATGAATGTACTACAGAAGCACGGCACTGCGTTAGACGCTCATTTTGAACCCCAGTTCCCTAACGCTTTTCACGATGGAGACTGTTTCGTGGATTTCATAGGAAGAATGGAGAACATTGAATCAGATTGGAAAACAATTGCCCAATCCATTTCTGCTCTCCTTGATCTGCCGCACCGCAATAAGAGTAAGCACAAAGATTATCGTAGCTACTATGGTCCCAAAACCGCAGAAGTGATCAGGGATCTGTATTCAGAAGATATTGACAAGTTCGGATATTCATTTGAGGTGTAATGTGAAGCTTTTATTTTTGCGTGGTTCCGTTCCTGCCGATAGAGACCCTCAGCAGATCGTATTTGATCGGCTCGAAGATTGTGATGACATGTGGTCGCAGTTGGCGTATCGCATGTTGGAACCTTCTGATTATGGTGAGATATGGTATTGGGGTGGTAAAAGAAACCACAAGTTCGCTGACAACTACACAGAGAGATGGATCAAAGATTTCAAACAGACCAAACATGACTTCAAGCCGAATGTTATTATCTGTCGTGGTGGATTCCCTCAGTTTGATCATGTCATGGGGCGAAATCCTGGGGCTTTGAAGATCTATTACGGGGCTGGGAAGCGGTTTTTCCCGGTTTCCAACTTCAAGAACTATGATATTATTCTTGTGGATTCGTTGTCTCAACAAGAGATTGTTCGATCAAAATTCAAGTGTAAATGTGAGGTATTTGTCAAGCCAGCAGCCGACAATGTTTTCTATCCTGTTAGCTCAGAGAAGAAGTACGACGTTGTTTTTGCTCCCAATATGTACTCTCCGAGAAAGCGATGCGAATTTTTCCTGAGTTCTGTGCCCGAGTCCGTACAGGTGGTTGTAGCAGGCAAAGTGGGCAAATCCATGGTTCGACGCAAAAATTTGACCTACATTGGGTGGGTAACTCGCTCTCATATGCGTAGCGTATACGCCCAGTCGAAGATTGCAGTATGTCCATCTTCAGGAGGAGACTCTTGTCCTCGGGTCATTCCAGAGTCTTTGGCATGTGACGTTCCGGTGTTGGTATCAAGTGATGTTAACTTGTGGCAGGATAAGTATATCAACGCTCAAACAGGGAAGATCGCTTCCTTGGATAATTTTTTCGAGGAATTAGAGGGGATGTTATCCAATTATTTATTATACGAACCCCGTGCGTACTACGAGCAGAATCTGAGCTTGAATATTGCTGCACAGGGTATTAAAAATCTGTTCTGATTACGGAGAATGAAATGAAAGCGCTTGTAACTGGCATTACTGGATTCGTGGGAAGTCATCTCACGGATTTACTTCTGAAAAAGAACGTCGAAGTCATTGGTCTTACTCGATGGCGTTCGCCTAAAGAGAATATACTGCATTTCATTGATCAGGTTACCCTGGAGCATGGGGATTTGGTAGATTTACCATCCTTGTTGTCTGTTTTTGATAAACATCGTCCCGATGTAATATTCCATCTTGGTGCCCAATCTCTGGTTCCATATAGTTTTCGAGCGCCTATAAGCACATTAGAAACCAACGTTATAGGCACATGCAATCTGCTGGAGGCGATAAAGATTCTACGGAACGATAAATTTGATCCTATCGTGCATATATGCAGTAGCAGCGAATGCTATGGTCAAGTTCAGGAACATGAAGTTCCAATCACGGAGAATAATCCATTTCGTCCTGCTTCGCCCTATGCAGTATCCAAGGTCGGAGAAGATATGCTTGCTCTTCAATACTGGCTATCTTGGGGTATTAAGACGATAAGAACTAGACTTTTTTCGCACAGCGGACCCAGGCGTGGGGATGTTTTTGTGATATCTAATTTTGCGAAGCAAATAGCGAAAATAGAAGTGAGAAAACAAGATCCTGTCATATCTGTGGGCAATCTTAACAGCATTAGAACGTTCATGGATGTACGCGATGCGGTTAAGGCATATTGGCTTCTGGTAAACAATTGCCCTGCTGGAGAGGTCTACAATGTTGGGGGAAATGCAACTATGACCATAGGGGAAATGTTGGATAAGCTCGTGCGGCTGTCCACCCGAAAGGATATAGAAGTCCGCGTTGATCCTGAAAGGCTGCGTCCATCTGATGTGACGTTGCAAATTCCATGCACTGACAAATTTAGAGAGGCTACAGGATGGGAACCAGAAATATCCTTTGATACTACATTGCAAGATACTCTGGAATACTGGAGAGCCTGGACTACTAAGGATGGAACATGTTAATATGTCACATATACCAATAGATAGCAGTTTGCCTTGTGTGAATTTAGATCTTAGAGGAGTGCATTATAAATCAAGCGAGTGTCTTGTTAGTGTAATAATGCACTCACGTGGTCGTCCGGATTTATTCATGAAGTCGGTAGCATCTTTGGTTAAAACTTGTTCAAATATAGATGAAGTTGAGATTGTTATGAAGCTCGATTCTGATGATGCCACAATTCCTGAATATTTGGATATTTTGAACAAATGTCCATTCTCTTACAAGGTTTTGGTCTATGATCGTATGGAAGCATATTGGAGCTTATATGTTTTTCAGAACGATTTATCCAGGATCGCAAACGGGGACGTACACTGGCTTTTTAATGAGGATAATCAGATTGTAAGTGGGGATTGGTTGCATGCCTTTAGGGACAGCCGAAGCGTTTTCCCGGATAATATTTACGTTTGTCATGTTCCTGGACATATGTCTAAAAAAACAGGCAAATGCGTGTCTCCGGCTTATACTCGTGAATGGTTTCAAGTCATGGGCATGGTCTCTTCACATGTGTTTTCTGATAGATTTTTGTCAGTTATTGCCGGACGGCTTGGGAGGTTTTTATATACTCCTTTAATCGGATCGATACAATTTATACACGAAGAAAAAAATAAAATACCCCGGCCTCAATTGAGTTCCACGAGAGGGGCGCTGATGGTTGATTTGAATCGGCGCGTAGAACAGTGCGTACCTATATTCCGAGATGCAATTAATAATTATGTTCATAAAACTACAGACAACACCAAAGATGCCAGTAGCATAGTTTCGGATAAAAAATACCCTCCAGGAACCAAAGTTGGTCCAGGCTATACCGAATAGGAGATGTCATGTTTTCAAAAGAAGATTTGATCGCCTTTGAGACTGAAATGTGTGATGCTTTCTGCGAAGGCAAAATCCAAGCCCCTGTCCATTTGTCTGATGGCAATGAGGATAGTTTGATAGAGATTTTTAAGAATGTCCGATCAACCGATTGGGTGTTTTCTACTTGGCGCAGTCATTACCACGCTTTGCTGCACGGCATCAGCCGCTCCTGGCTGCGTCAAGAGATTATGGAAGGGCGCAGCATTACTGTCAATAAGCCTGATCAGAGGTTCTTCTCGTCAGCCATCGTGGCGGGAATAGCTCCAATAGCTCTTGGTACAGCTTTGAGTGTTAAATTGAATAAGCAACCAGACCAAGTTTGGTTGTTCGTTGGAGATATGACAATTCGTACGGGAATTTTAAGTGAAGTCCAGCGATATGCCAAAGGGCATTCATTGCCGTTAAACATAGTCGTTGAGGATAATCATATATCTGTTCAGACTCCGACCAGAAAAGTATGGGGAGAAGACAATGCGGATCTCAACATAACTGAATACGAATTTGAGAGTAGTTATCCGCATGTGGGAGCTGGAAAATGGGTGACGTTTTAACATATTTTGATAAGATTACTTCGGCAATGAATCAGTTGGCTGAGGACGAAAAGGTAATATTCCTCGGACAGTGTGTAGGCTATCCTGGTAATGCTCTATTTCGAAATCTGGAATCAATAGATTCGAGTCGTCGTATAGAAATGCCCGTAGCGGAAGATCTACAAATGGGAATGTCTATAGGCTTGGCTCTTAATGGGTTTGTGCCGGTGACTATTTATCCACGGTTTGATTTTTTGCTCTTGGCAAGTAATCAGTTAGTTAATCACTTGGATAAGTTTCCAGGAATGAGCAACGGGCGTGTAAAACCGAAAGTCATAGTCCGGGTTTGTGTTGGGAGTACTTCTCCGTTGCATCCTGGAATACAACATTGTTCAGATTATTCTGAAGCATTTTCTTGCTTATTGAAAACCGTCGAGGTTGTGGTTCTTGAGAAACCAGAGGCCATAGTGCCGTCGTATATGCATGCCTTACAAAGGGCAGATGGAATCTCTACTGTTTTAGTAGAGAAGGCAGACTTATATAAGGAATCGTAGAATGTTCGATAAAATAAATGTTCTTGTAACAGGATCTGCTGGGCTGACCGGCAACGAAGCTGTTAAGCAATTGCTGGATCGTGGAGCCCATGTGAGAGCCACGGTTTTCAATCACCCAGATTACAAGCATCGCGAATTACGTATATCGCATCCCAACCTTGAGATAGTCCCGTGCGATCTCATGTTTTATGAAAATGCCCAGAAGGTTGTGCAGGACATGGACATGGTAGTAAATTGTGCGGCGTTCATTTGTGGAGCCAAAGGACAAACAGAAAACCCTTGGCAGCTAATACGCAAAAACTTGGTTCCATATATAAATGTCATCGAGTCTGCTTGTGTAGCTGGAGTAGATAGATTCGCGTTTATAGGAAGCTCTACGATGTATCCAGATCGAGGAGCGGACCCTCTGGTAGAACATGAGGCTTTTCTAGGAGATCCTCCTCTGTGTTACGAGGGATTTGGATGGATGAAGCGTTATTGCGAGAAAGCGTGTCGGCATTTTCACGCGGTCACTAAAACGAAATTCGCGCTAATTAGAACTTCAGCCATTTACGGTCCTCATGCTTCGTTTGATCCATTAAAGTGTCATGTAGTCCCAGCCACAATACTTAAAGCCCATGGAAAGATAGATCCATTTCCTATTTGGGGAAATGGGAAACAAGAACGAGACTTTATCTACGTAAGTGATTTGATCGAGGGTCTTCTGCTGACTATGGAGAGACATGCCGAAGCTGATCCAATTAATATAGGAACAGGAACTGGATCGTCTATTAATGAGTTGGTTCGTCTTGTATTAAAAGAGTATGGCTATTCTCCACGTCTGGAATACCACGCAGACAAACCCGATATGAGTCCGGTGAGAATATTAGACACATCAAAAGCTCAAGATGTACTGGGGTGGAAGAGCAAAGTTTCACTAGAAGCAGGCGTAGCCAAAACAGTATCGTGGTATAGAGGAGCATGTCATCATGTTTAGCGGAAAAAAGGTTCTTGTAACTGGTGGCAGTGGCATGATCGGTCGTTACCTCGTTGAGTTATTGCTCGAAGAGGGAGCTGATGTGCATGTTGTTGCTCTTGATGACAACGTTGCTCTTGAAGGAGTGACGTATACGAAGGCAGATTTAACTGAGAAACAGGCATGTGACAAAGCCTGCAAGGGCATGGATCATGTTTTTCATCTGGCTGGAGTCAAAGGATCACCCAGGGTCACCGTTGAGCGTCCTGCCAGCTTTATGGTCCCCCTGATGCAGTTTAACCTAAATATGATGGAGGCAGCCTGGAAGAATGGAGTTGAAAAATATCTATATACCAGTTCTGTAGGGGTATATCAGCCCGCCTCGGTTTTGAGAGAAGATGACGTTTGGAGAACCTCTCCTTCGCCAAATGACAGGTGTTCAGGTTGGGCCAAGAGAATGGGAGAGTTACAGGCCGAAGCATATAGAATAGAACACGGATGGAATGACATCGTCATAGTGCGACCAGCAAATATATACGGACGGTACGATAATTTCGATGCGGATTCTGGAGCAATGGTTGTCCCTTCTTTGATTTTAAGGACGCTGTCTGGAGGTGACAAGTTGATGGTGTGGGGGGACGGATCGGCTCAGAGAGATTTTCTCCACGCGAATGATGCAGCAAAGGGCATTCTGCATATGATGAAAGCCAATCCCTCCGACCCGGTCAATTTGGGTAGCGGGGTTGGGGTTTCCGTAAAGGAATTAGTGTCAACTATACTCAGATGCGCTGGCAGGAACCCGGAGGTCGTCTGGGATACTTCCCAGCCCTTGGGAGATGCCAAGAGAATTTTGGATGTTACAAGGGCCACAGAGTTGGGGTGGAAGCCCGAGCTAAGCTTAGAAGAAGGGATCAAAGACACTTGTGAATGGCTGAAAGAGAACTGGGATACGGCTTTCAATCGTTATAGTGTATTTAGCAAGAGGTAATTATGTGGAACAATAAATCAGTTCTCATTACTGGTGGCAGCGGATTGGTGGGAATCAACCTGGTTGATCGTTTACGTTCGACGGGTTGTTCTATTAGGTCTGTTTACTGTCATGCGAAGCCGTCCGTAATTCACAAGGGTGTAGAATACATCCAAGCTGATTTGAGAATTGCGGAAGAAGCACGGGGAGTGGTCAAGGATATGGATTACGTTTTTATGCTTGCGGCGTCCACGTCGGGAGCGGCGTCCATTAGCTCGACTCCTATGGTACATGTTACTCCTAACGTCCTGATTAATACACAATGTTTAGATGCCTGCTACAGAGAAAAGGTAGAGAAAGTATTGTGGCTCAGCAGTACAACCAGTTATAAGAACGTAGATCACCCCGTTGTGGAAAACGAGATGTTTTCAGGAGATCCTTACGAAAAATACTATTTTGTTGGATGGATGAAGAGATTCACAGAAGTTCTTTGTAATATGTACTCGAATAAATTGTTCAGCAGGATGCCCATAATAGTGTTGCGCCCAACAAATATTTACGGACCATATGATAAATTCGACCCGGAAAGGTCCCACGTACTGCCTGCTCTCATTAAGAAAGTGACGGAACGACAAAATCCGCTTGAAGTATGGGGAGATGGATATGACGAAAGAGACCTTATCTACGTGGACGACATGGTCGATTCCATTGTTCTCGCAATGGAAAAAATGAAGACGTATGATCCTATCAATATCGGATCGGGAGAATGTTGTACTGTAAGAGAGATTTTAAACACTATTCTTAGAATCGATGGATATGAAGACGCAGAAGTGGTTTTCGATCCAACAAAGCCAACTATGATTCCTAAAAGGAGTGTATCAATAAACAAAGCAAAACGCATATTGGGGTTTGTTCCAAGTATAAGTTTAGAAGAAGGAATAAGAAGAACTATACAATTTTACAGGAGAACAATGTGAAGACAGCTCTCATCACAGGCGTTACAGGACAAGACGGCTCATATTTGACTGAACTATTGTTAGAACAGGGGTACCGAGTTTTTGGTGTGGTCCGAAAATCCTCTTCGTTTAACACTGGTCGCGTAGATCACCTGCGAACAGAAGGGAGTGCTCAGTATGATCCTGATTTGCCTGTTTGGGCTCGATTCTTCACTGAAAACTTTTTTATGATCTACGGCGATCTTATGGATGGAAGTTCTATAGCCAGGATTGTTTATGATATAGAACCGGATGAAGTATATAATTTGGGAGCCCAGGCTCATGTAAGAGTTAGTTTTGATCAGCCAGAATTGACGATGGGAGCCAATGCGATGGGCAATCTTAGATTATTGACAGCTGTTGATAGTTTGAACAAGAAAAAGAAAGTCAAATTCTATCAAGCTTCATCGAGTGAAATGTTTGGTAACCATCCTTCGGGAACTTTATTGGATGAGAATTCATCTTTTTATCCTTGTTCTCCATACGCCATAGCCAAGACGGCTGCATATTGGCAGACTGTTAATTACAGGCAGAAGGGAATTTTTGCGGTAAACGGAATTTTGTTCAATCATGAGTCGCCCCGCAGAGGAGCTACCTATGTTACTCGAAAGATTACTCGTGCAGCCACTAGAATTTATTGTGGGCTGCAAAGTGAGTTGGCTCTGGGTAATCTTAAAGCGTCTCGTGATTGGGGGTACGCTCCTGATTACTGCATTGCGATGTACATGATGATGCAACACGACGAGCCCGGCGATTTTGTGGTGGCAACTGGCGTTACTAAGACGGTTCAAGAATTTTTGGATACAGTGTTTGAGAAACTGGGACTTAATGTTTCCGAACATGTAAGGATTGATAAAAGGTATTTTAGAGATATAGAATTAGACAGCCTAAAGGGAGACTCATCGAAAATACAATCAACCTTAGGATGGAAGCCGTCAGTTAATTTTGATGAACTGGTGGACAAAATGATAGAGTCGGATATGAGATTAGCAGAATCAGAAAAGAAGTGCTTATGAAATTATCCATATCTATGGCTGGGATAAGACCACAGAACTGGCTGGCTCTCTATAACTCTATACCCAATGCCACTGCTCTTCCTAAAGAAGAGTATGAGTTGGTTATAGTGGGTCCATATGATCTTCCTCCAAAGTTACAAGGGGTAGACAATGTTCGTCACATTAAAGACTGGGGCTGTCCTACGCGCTGTTATCAATTAGCAGCTCTGCATAGCCAGGGTGAGTACCTTTTGGTGGGAGTCGCAGATGATGGAGTGTGCCTTAATGGTGCTATTGATAAAGGTTTCAATTCTATACCTAAACATCACAAGGGGGTGGTGGGGTTTAAGTATCATGAAGGAAATGTAACTGCGGCGTCTCTAGCGACACAAGCGGACAGTTATTGGAGATTTGGAAATCATAAGCTATATAGAGGACTGCCTCTGGTTCCAGATCGTTACTTGTTAACGATGATAGGATTGGTGCGACGTGACTATTTTATGGAAGTTGGTGGGTTTGATTGCGGATTCGAACAGCCTGGATTGGCCTTGCCGGATTTAGCTATACGGCTGCAAAATGACGGAGCCGAAGTTGTTCTTGGTGAAAAAATGATGGATATTTCACATTTGATGGGAGATGCTGGTGACCACGGTCCTGTAGCAAGAGCTTTCAAAAGGCATGATAAAAAGTTATTTGTTCAAACATATAGCCAGGCTTCTGCTGCCAGTAGAAGTCGAATTGATTTCGACAACTGGAAGCAGGCCCCAGAGGTGTGGTCCAGAAGATTCCCAGGGGGAAAAGCATGAAATTATCCATATTTCTAGCCGGAATAAGAGTGTCTAACTGGTTGACATTTTATAACTCTATATCCAATGCTACTGCTCTTCCCAAAGAAGAGTATGAGTTGGTCATAGTGAGTCCCTACGATCTGCCTCCAGAGTTGCAAAATGTGGATAATATTCAGCTGATTAAAGACCAGGGTTGTCCCACGCGTTGTTATCAACTGGGTCTACTACACAGCCAGGGAGAGTATGTAGTTTGGGCTGCTGATGATGGAACTTTTAGTTCTACTCTCGCTATTGATAAGGCATTTGAAATATTGCCTCCAAATAATGGAATCGTTTCTTTCAAGTATCACGAAGGTTCAGACAGCAAAGATAATCAAATACAGAGTACTGATCAGCATTGGCGTTTGGGGTCATATAAATTCCTAAAGAGAATGAGGCATGTTCCTAATCACTATTTTCTTATAATGATAGGTCTAATGAGGCGTGAATATCTCATGGAACTCGGAGGATGGGATTGTCAATTTGAACAACCTGGAATGGCTTGTGTTGATTCTTCTGTGCGATGGCAAAATTGCGGAGCTGATGTTGTTTTGGGAGAAAGGTGCTTGGATCTGGCACATGTGTATGCCGGGGTGGATGCGTGGGGCATAGATCATATGCCTATTGAAAACGCGCATCATCAAAATGATGGGCCTCTGTTTAAGAGCAAGTATAAGCATCCCTCAGGTGGAAAAATAGATGTTCACAATTGGAAAAATGCCCCTGCGATCTGGGGAAGGAGAGATTTCTCGTGAAATTGTCCATATATCTCGCTGGGATAAGACCACAGAACTGGTTGGCTCTCTATAACTCTATACCTGATGCTACTGCTCTTCCCAAAGAAGAGTATGAGTTAGTGATAGTGAGCCCCTACGATCTGCCTTTTGAGTTGCAGGAAGTTGATAATGTTCGTCTCATTAAAGACTGGGGCTGTCCCACGCGTTGTTATCAATTGGGTCTATTACACAGCAAGGGAGAATATGTGGTTTGGGCTGCTGATGATGGAACTTTTAGCCCTACTCTGTCTATTGATAAGGCATTTGAGTCTCGACCTGATCATCAT
>SDBT01003466.1_pt1 | contig 27260 bp, 29 predicted proteins | sample 2277101 | NCBI WGS metagenome assembly SDBT01 (sample SAMN10404973, study PRJNA504765) | marine sediment metagenome | isolation source: marine sediment core GS10_PC15, 103 cmbsf | place: Arctic Ocean: Southern Knipovich Ridge | collected 2010 | reverse complement strand
GATGACCATGGTCCCCAGCTCTATACAACTGATCCCTCTGGTTCATTCTGGGGTTGGAAGGCTGCAGCAATTGGCAAGGAATCTGATGTAGTTCGTGATTTCTTCAGTGAGCACTACAAACCAACTATCAAGATTGATGCTGCACTCAACTTGGCTCTCAAGGGTCTCTTCAGGTCTGAGGATTTGGCCACACTTGATGTTGCTGAGAAATCTACGACTGTAGAGATTGGAATAATTGATACAACTGATAAGATGTTCAAGATTCTGACTAATGATGAAGTAGCGACTAAACTCACAGCTCTTAAAGAATAGTTCAGTTTTATTATCTCTTGCATTGTTTGACCAATTGGTCAATAATCAGACCAGCTATATCTAGGCCAGTTACTCTAGATAATGCACTCCAAGAAGGTGCAGCATTAGCTTCGATTACACAAGGACCGTCTTTTGATTCAATGATGTCTACACCTGTATAATCAAGATTCAATACTTCTGCAGTCTTTAATGCACACTCTTCATATTCAGGAGAAAGTTCTGTGACTTCAGCTTCACCACCGCCATGAACATTGGTGCGCCACTCACCTTCGATATCTGGTACGTATCTATACATTGCACCAATAAGCTCTCCGCCAATCACGAATGCTCTGATGTCTCTATCTGGCTTTTCAATCAGTTCTTGAACATAGAGTACTTGTCCAAGCTGATGGATGAATTTCATAGCTCTGTATGTGAGTTCCCTGTGCTCAGCACGAATCATACCCATACCTCTCGCGCCTATGAGCGGTTTGATCACTACATCTCCCACCTCGTCAGCAAAATTGATGGCAGACTCTAGATTTTCACCAATGTATGTTCTTGGAACATGAATGCCCGCTTTATTCAGGGCTGTTAGAGTTGCATACTTGTCCTTGGCTCTTCGGAATGAATATGCTGGATTCATGACATAGATACCTGTATCCTCAAGATGCTCAAGAAGACTGATTCTGTATGTGATTTGATCTCCAGTTCCAAAACCAATTGTTCTTACTAAGACTCCATCCATATGCGAAACGTCTTCCTCATTAAGATGTATGAACTTGTTTGGGATTTGAGCGGCAATATCTGGCAAACGAAATGGCATTGGCGTATGTCCCTTCGCCTTAATCGCTTCAATGAGACCCGCAGTTGCCCAATTATTCACATTCTCGTGATAGACTACTCCAAAGAGACGATTTGACATGGGTGTTTCCTCGTTTGAAACTAGGGTTTCTATGAAGCGTTCGGCTAAAAGAGATATCTACTGTGCGGGAGCAAACTGGTAAAGGCTAAGTAGGTGTTATCCATGGTATTCCTATGGGACTCCCTGGACTAACAAAAGAACAGATGATTAAGATTGATGAGTTAATGATGAGAGACCTGAACGTTCCTGTTGAATTTATGATGGAACATGCAGGTCACAATCTAGCGCGTCTGTCTACCAAACATTCTGCTAATAATCAGACTAGCATGGTAATCGCTGGTTCAGGTAACAATGGTGGTGGTGGTTTAGTTTCTGCATGTCGTTTGAAGAGCTGGGGGTATGATGTTGAGGTTTACTTACCACAAGGACCAGATTCCCTGAGACCTGTTCCTAAGAAACAAGCACAACGGGCAGAAGCACTCGGGATTGAATTAATTGATGGACTTCCAACAGAATATTCCAAAAATCTCGTTATTGATGCGTATATAGGATATGGCTACACCAAACGAAATGATTCGACGACAAAGGATGTACTGGCTTTTCTCAATGATTCATCATCAATTGTATCATTAGATATTCCTTCGGGAATGGATTCGAATACAGGTGAAAGTACCGTACCATTCTCTCCAAACGCAACGATGACTATTGCATTTGTCAAGGAGGGTCTCTTGAAAGCAGACAGAAACCAAGTTGGTCGACTCTATGTTGCTGATATCGGTGTTCCTAGGTCACTCATTGAGAATCAACTTGGCATTGAATGGACATCTCCATTCTCCATTTCAGAATTGAAATCACTGTATGTTGGGTTCATTAGAGACCCCCTTCAAGAAGTGTTCATAGATGATGATGGTGATTTTGAAGACAATCCTATTTGGATTGTAGAGAGCTAATCGTTAAGTACTACTCGTATTTTGGAGCATTACTAAGGAGCGCATGAGTATCGAATGATCAACAAACTAGTAGAAATGGCTGAGAAGCTATCTGAAGAGCGAAAGAAAGACCCTGAACTCTCAGCTCTGATGGAAGTAGCAGGACAAGGTCAAGCACCTCGATTCCTGATGATATCTCCAATCAGAAGAAGCTCCCAGGACCTTCAACTATTCAATATGAAAATGGGTGATATATTTCATGGAACCCGTGTTTCAAACGCACCTTTGTTACCTCCTGCGCAATCACCTGTACTCTTTGCGGGTCCTGCTGCATACAACCAAGGGTTTCCAGATAAACGCGGAGTAATTCTTACTTTTGACCAAAGTGAACCAGAGTCAATAATCCGGGAGTCGCTTGAGAATGTCGTTTTGCATCCCGATTTGGAAGGATTACCTATCATAGTGTTCCGTGTAGACTATGACCATGGTCGAGCTCGTATAGTGGTACATGGAAAAGGTCGAAATTATGAAGCAGAGAATTGGTTGTTATCTCGGCTTGAACGACCTGAGCCTTTGGACACCAATACTCTTGTCTTGATATGTTCTGATTCGAGAGTTCATCCTCCAGTGACTCCTCAAGGTCTTCCAATGGCTATTCAAACACTTGGAGGTTATATTCCCGAATACACTGGGACCGAAGATGAAACCTCTCAGTTGAACAAATTCTTTGAAGATTGGCTTTCTCAGAAGGAAGTCACTCAGCAAATTCTCGTGGTTGCCCATGGTAACTTTGATGGAGAAGGACCTTCATGTAGTGCGGGACAAGCTTCTCTAAATCCTCGTGACATTACAAACAATCTCCTTCGTCCCATAATTATGGACCTAGAAAATGCAGCAAAACCGTTTGAATCTGTACCTCCTACCACTGCGGAGGATCGTGTGAAATCTCTATCTTCCGCGATAAGGAAGAATCTTCTCACATATCCTGTAGTGAACACGATTGCCGAATTAGCATCTCCTGACTTCATCAAGATATTGTTGATGGATACAGTCAGCAATGTCCTCTCTGATACTGAAGTATGACCATCTATAACTGACCTGTATACGATACTACAAGATCTTCATACATCTCAAAATCTTGAATGAATGAATTTAGTTTGAAAACAGGAATAACGGGAACACCTTCATGAAGCTCTACTTCTTCAACAAGCCAAGTAACCATTATCGGAAAAATAGTGTATTGCCCTCTCGTCATTGAAGGTATCTTTTTGGATAATCGCTCAAGTTGGGTAGTAAGCCTATTTGTTCGCTCCTTCTGCTTTTCTGCAGCAGTACGCAAGGCTGATGCTTTGCCGCCTCTCACACTCCACATCTTAGCATCAACTGAGAGGGCCATATGTCCCCGGATTCCAATTACGTCAATTTCCATACCCTTGATATCGGAAGTTCCTCTTCGTCTGAAACTTTCTGTACAGCTGAAGTTGTTCTCTGTTAGGATACTAGCTACTAATCCTTCGAAATCTTTCCAAGTCATCAATTCTACAACATCTACTATTTCTGTTCCTTGTTCAGTTAGTATCATTGCTAGATCAATTCGTTTCTCTCGGTCAACTACAATCTTACCTTCAGCATTGACTTGAAGATTGAGTTCGTAACAGAGGTCTGTATCCACACATTCAAGGTCATCTACTATCCCGGTTTCCTTTGATTGGTCTAGAATTTCCTTGATAGTAGAATTGAGAGTGGTTTTCATCTTAGACTTTAATCTACCGTGTTAGTTTATAATCTCAGTAGGTGACAAATGAATAAGAAGGAGAAGTCTATGGCTGAAATAATAATAGGCTGGAAGCGAGTTCTGAAAGCATTTGATGATTGGTAAAGCCTTCCATTTCACTTCAATTAACACTATCGAACTCCAGTTGAATAATTGTTGGGGGTTATTATATCAATGTTGATGTATCTATCTAGTAGAGGTCTTGGTGGCGTTCTCGTTATCATTGGTTCCATACTACTCTGTTGTAAGTTTACAATGATAGTGGTGCTAACCCCTATCCAACATTATTAACAAAACTAAAGAAAACGTTCGAGTACAGATGACTGAAATAGACAAGTCTAGAATAAGGTCAGCTAATCCAATAGATTTGTATTGAATTGCCAACCTCAATAGTGACAGAAGTCTAGAACTGAAGAAAACCGTTGCTTTCAGGTCTCGAAAATCTACTCTCTCCGCTGTATTAACCCAACAGTAATCCCAATCGCAGCAACACCAATCACTAAAATGATAACTGAAAAAGGAACTCCTGAAGGTAAGGTTTCTGATATTGTAGCTGTTGTATCAGGGGAGGTAGTAGGAACAGTGGTCGATGTGGTAGATGCTGGTGGTGCTTCAGTGACAAAGAAGCCAAACTCATGAACGGTACAATTTCCTTGACCTCCCACCGCATACACAGTGAAGTTGTTCCATCCGAGACTAGAAACCGTGTAATAGACTCTTTCTATGCAATTCACATGTTCAACTGGAGGTCCGTTCTCAAATCCTGCTATCCAAGTATCAAAGAGGTATATAGAGCAGTTCGCAAGACCGAATTCATAATCCGAAAGAACAAACTCGATTGTACAGGGTGAATAGCACTCATTAGTGTCTGAATATGCAAAAGCTTGAGGTCAAGTAGTATCAATCCCACCCCAGACAAGGTACGGTTCTGGAAGGTCAAAGTCTGCAACATTCACATCGGGGGCGAGAACATACTTTAGACCGAGAGGAGTGATACCAAGCTCCGCAAGACTATTGATCACTATCCCATCATTGGTTACAGCACCATCGATTGCCTTGGCTGCTCTAAGCAGCCAGTACTTGAACTCGAAATCACCTTCCGTGGCCCAACGGTTAATCTCAAGCCCATACTTGCTGATACCATCACCTGATGAATTCAGGTACGTACTGACACCCTTGAGTGAGATTGCATCCAGACGCCCAAGTAAACTGAGGGTTTCAAGTGCAAGTGCAGTTGTCTTCGGATCTGGTTCAAAGTTATTATTGTCAGGATGTACAAACCCGTACCTATACGGACTCTGCATACCTGCATATCGTTCTACGATTGAATCAAGAGCCCACATCATAGAGTTCGACCATGTTATGGGGTCTGTTTCAACCATTAGAAGTTCCACAGCATCCAGAGTTGATTCTAGCGTAGATCCATACCCCGGCATATCTCCAAAACCGGGGTTGGTAGAATCATAACACCGATAGATGTAATCAGCTAGTGCTACTGGTTCCTGTATCTGTTCATTGGCTGTTGCTGTTACAGTCAAGCCAAGAAACAGTGTCATCATTATTGCTAAGATTGCAATAGTATTCACAAATCGTTTGGGCCTAAATTTCACTACACTCTCTCCTTTAGGATTTATTGAAAGAAGAAAAGAATACACAGAAATGAGGTTCACGCTGACCTGAACTAATCAGATAATCAGCCACTCTCTCCTCACAAGGCACTCTACACCATGACATGTAGTCTTCTCCCTTATAGAATAAGAGCGCCTATACCACGAGAAGTTGCATACTGAATTCGGCTTATATCTTTTCCGAGATATGGAATTTCTCATGGTCCCACCAAATATCAGAGGTCGACCTCAGATAATAGTAGAGTCTTTAAGAATAACACGAGTAAGTATTGACTTGAATAACTAACTAGAAACGATTCAGAGTTATTCAAGGTCCCACAAACAGAAAATTCCTGAACCAAACCAAAATGGTGGTATAGATTACTCTTATCAAGCATCTATCATTAGATTTGATTCGAATTCTCTGTTACATGGGTTAGTTGTGGGTAGGAAGAGAGAACCTTTTCTTGCCAGAATATCAAACAAGCACCCCCAGTATCCGCAGTAGGAGAAAGCGCAGTTCCAACTCCCGACTGATCACCAGACCGTCGCTGTCCCTGTTGAGCCATGCCTCCCTCAATGGGGATGCCTGCGGGTCCTCTCCTCCTCTTCTTCTTTCTACGTGACTCAAGGATGGTACGCCTCCTACTGTGGATAGGTCAGGAGGAACAACAAATACTATTGAGTGCTCCCTAAGACATAGATACACGTAATCATAGCCCCCAATGATTAGATTAGGATTTAGATAGGTTAATGAAGCCAAACCAAGGCTCAACTTCCCCCAGATAGTAAAATCAGTGCGGATAGACGGTATTGAATGTTCTGAGGGACTCACTTTGCAGTAACAAGGCATAGTATCTGCTGATTTTATGCTGTTGAGAATGGATGGACTAGCTATGGATTCCATGAGTTATCATCAGGACTTCCATCCACTCCATACAATATTAGCCCGTACTCAATTTTACGAAGATAATTAATTCATACATCATTTACCAAAGAGTTGTTCAACATCCTCAATAAACCCAAGCTCTAGACTAGCTAGGATTGCAAGACTATCTTTTCTATCCCTAACGTAATCACCTTGAGCTTGTCTAGCAAGTAGATGCCACAGATGTGTGCGGGATTCAGATGTCTGAAAATGAATCTTTAACGTTGCTATCACTTTAGTTTTATCAACCTCAAGATCATAGTTAAACACCTGTTGGAGAAGCTTGATAGCTACTGAATGTGACAGTCCTATGTTTTGCTCTAAAATTATCTTAGCTAAAGTTTTTCCAAAATTGTGAACACCTCTAAATACAGGATACCAGCGGCTAACGGATGGAATTGCTTTCCAACCATTCAGAATTCCATCTTCAACACACTTGAATATACAGTCCGCAATTTGAAAGACTCGCTCTTCGATATCTTTGGAGTAGACCTTTTTCTGGCATCCCTCGGGCAATTGCTCCTTCTTGGCAGTCAAAGTAGCTGTTAGAAAGATATCGTAAATCACATTGTCGCTAAGACTCATTATCATTGTCTTGCTAAGTAAACCCAAGAGGTCTTCCAGTGTGTGTGTTGTAAATGACCAACCTCCGTTCTCCTCCGCGTCATAAATACATTTCACCATTGGAACCAAGTCTTGAAGTGTGAATTGTTCGTTCAAACTCTTAGCCTTTTCATTTACCTCATCAAAAGATACAGGCAATGTTTTCCACCCTGTTAATTCCCGAATAGTGTCTGCAAGTTGCCTTGTATTATTAGCTAGTGCAATTCGAAATAGTGGGTTTGGGGAATGTAAACGACGTGTATTCCAACACCAATTCAACCAGTAGTGTTCCAGAGAGTACTTTGATATTCCAGGGATAGCTGTGGTAAGGTAGTTTCGAAAATTATCTGAGTTGTCATGGAATCCTTTCCAGTCTTCTTGTATTGCGAGTTGGATCAATTCTTTTGCCCAGGCTTCTACCGTTTCCCTGAGTTGCATGTCAGTATCGTATTCGTGATTATCATCTCCAGTCCATTGTCGAAAAACCGTAATGGTCTTCCGTCTCCTGATATCACCAGTGAAAAGCTCAGTCAACCAACGACAGAATGACAGGAACACGATTGCAGATGGAGATTTCCTTTTTCTGAACAATATCGGAAATGATACAATAAATGAGAATACACCCCAATAAACGAGGATAACAGGAACACTTGATAGGGGTGGAAATATCGAACCAAACATGAAAAGGACAGGAAGGCTGATAACTACAGTCCAGAACAATTGTGATACTTGGTCAACATCAGACCTAACCTGAATACTGTTCAATGTACGACCTGTTTCTCGCTGAAGTATGTTGTATATGGAATCAGACTTTTTCATTGACGATTCCCATGGACGGATAAAATTTGTCACTCTTGCCATAAGCTTTCTTGTTTCTGTTTGACGATGTCGGACATAGATCCAAAACACAAGTTCAAGAAAATATCGCTCGATCTGGAGAGACCAGAGGATAACTCCCATTAGAGATGAAAATGGAATGACCACCAATGCTGTTTCAACAGTAAGTGTGAGAGGTATACCAATAGCCTGTAGTATGAGGGTTCCTAGTACTGAACCAGCCGTGAAGTATATTGCATTTCCAATTCTTGATGAAGATACAACCTGTAATGGACTTGAGATATCTCTCCACTCCTAGAGAAATGTATTCAACTCGGAGGTCATAATTCTTTGCACAAGACACAAGTCGAGATCTTTCTGTTGTTTTCTCTCTTACTGATTCTTTCTGAATTCAGACCAGGAACAATATGAAATTCCTTTCTTGCCTGCAAGCTGATACTTCATAAGAAGAAGTTTTGAGAAAGTAACTTCCTCGTTCAGGATTGCTTCCAAATCATCTCCATCAAAAAGAAGAATATTGATATCTTTCCCCTTCTCTATTGCACTAATACAATCACTTGAGTACCCTGAGATCGACCAGAAAACACCAAGAGTTCCAACCAATTTCCCTTCAACCTTTCCTCTGAGTTTTAACAGTTCACTTTCTGGAACAGGTTTTGCAGTCCATTTAGCTTCAATCAAGAAGGTTCTGTAGAATAGGTCAAACGAACCATCTATCTCTTCACCCAAAGGTCTGAAAGGATAACTGCTATCGATACCTTCAGAGTCAAGGATAGATTTCAACAAACCCTGAAGTGATCTACCTCTATCCTGAGGATTCATCTCACTTATTTGTGTATACTCAGAAATGAGAGTAGAAGATACAATAGTTGACTCATTGACTTCATCAGCATTGTAGCTCATAGTTTCCGTTGGCATCTCCCAAATCCGAATTTCCTTGTTTTCACAACCTGCTACCATTTTCTTTGAGGATGGGCTGAATGCAACAAAAAGTGGAAGAGGGTCCATATAGAATTGAAATCTCTCGGCCCAAACAAGATCAAGATGAGGCATCTTCCATACCAACATCCGCCCTCGTCTACCTCCCAAAGTTGGAAGTCTATTATCTAGAGCAACAGCCATAAAATTACCATCTGAGCTACATGTAAGTGTACGGATTTTTTCATCCCCAATTCCGATATTTTCTTGAAGTGTTCTTGCAATGCCTTCGGATAGTAAAACTTGTCTAATGTCTACTCCCTCAAAATTGATACCATCAGTATCCATGTGATACTTGGAGTTCGCATATACTATCGAATCTGTAGGTTGATGATGACTTACACAGTAATCGGGTATCATTTCGTTATCATCACTTTTCCAGACTCTCTTCCAGCCTTGAGTTTCGAAAACGCTAAGACAGAAATCCAAGTTCAAAGCAAATAGATATTGACCATTTGGTGTGAATTTGATATATCTTGGATCCAGAAATTTGATTTTCTTGATTGTTTTGTGTGAGGAAATATCTTGGACAAGCAGAGTATTTTGATACGCAATCACATGATGAGGTGTTGTATTAGAAACTGCAATAGAAACCTCACCAGAGTAGCGTGATCGTTTGACTATCTCAAGAGAGAAATTACTTACATCAATTGTTTCGATAAGACGTTGATCTGTAAGTATATCACTCCTAGCTATCTGGTGTTTGCTCGAATCATTTTCATCCACCAATATTCTTCTTGATACAACTAGATAATTATTGTACCCATCAACATTGTATCCGTCAATACGACCAAGAGGGAGATCTATATCTGCATCAGTATCTAGAACTGTGCTCCAATCGTAACCATTAATCAAAATGTTCTTGTTATCTAACCATCGGACTATTAGATCTTCATGCGGACTAGTACGCATTCCTAAGAAAAAGGAATGAGATGGTTCTGTAATTTTCCGATTCATAACAATTCACCTTCAATTTGAGAATACAATCCAGAGAGTGTGAACTTTGAAGTTCTTGATACTACGTCCGATTGGTCATTACATCTTCATTGAAACTTCTGGTTTATCTACTATCCGATAGTATTCCTTCACTTTCGATTATATCTAGTAATTGCTATTTGTCAATCAGTGGGGGTGACGAACTCACAGATCCGTTGTAGGAGGGATTTTCGAATTGAGGGCATGTAACGAAAAACAACATCTGCAAGTTCGCCATTTTCATATCGCCTCAGGTATGTGGGCGCTCCGATGTCGAAGCCGTCCAAAATTCGCTTGACTATAGGCAAACTTTGAAACCAATGAGACAAGCCCAGTTACCCGATCATCGGAGCCTAGTTGTTAGGTGCCCCGACCTCACTGTAGGGAGGATTAGATCAGGGCGGGAGAATACACCGTGTACGTGTACTCAACTATATTGAGAGCCTGAACACACCTGTATGTTTCGAAATTTTCATCCGGGATAGTATAGAGCAGTTAGAGAATAATAAATTGTTTAAGCTTCGTGAAGGAGCCAAACCTCCTTAATGATTGCCTTTTTTTCAATTTCTTGGTTTTACAGTCTTTTACGAATCGTCCAAAGGCTTCGTTTTGCAGGAGTTCGATAAAATCCACGTGTTCTTCATCTACGACTGCAACATTGCACTTATCATTGATATTACAATTGGGAATAGTGAAAGCATCAGTATAGATAGGCCAACAAGCCACTTCACTGTCTGAGGAATTGGCCACGATGGAAGACTGTGGAGTTCTTCAAGCTGACCTACAGATAGATCAAAGAGTTGAACATGGATTTCAGAGGGAGGGTTCTCTTGAAACCACTCAATTATTTTCACAATACTATGATATACTTCTGGCCAGTCAGCCAATCGTTCGACTGTCTTGATAATCAGACTATACTTAAGGAGCTTCAAGAAAGTGTCCTTATCGTAACGTGTGGGATTCTCATTCAGGGATAAGACTATGTCCCCAAGTTCAGAGGTTTCTTGAACCTTAGAACAAACATTTTTCATCATTTCCTTAGTTCTATACCACCAATATGCCCACTCCATCCACTCATTAATATCATCAGTTGATTCAGGAGGTTGTAGACCCCACTTCTTCGCTAAGAATCGTGTTTCTCTCTCGATACTGCCCATATCCTCAGAATCAATTGGTACAATAACTGCTCTGGGTAATCGAGGAAGATCTTCAGTGAGCAATTCTTCAGGGAGTGTAAGAGTTCTGATTAGAAACCAATATGATTTCCAATAGTCACTCCAAGAACAAAAACAACTTCGTATTGCTGAGTATATTATTGGAGCCATAATGATACCCATTATCGTGAATGATTGAATAGGGCGAATCCATTCCAGAGAGGTCGGATCCAATAGTATCAGGACTTCACAATAGATGAATATAAACACAGAAAGAGAAGCGATACTGAGAGCAACTTCAGCACTTGCTTCTGTCCTTCTTAGATCTGCAATTCGGAAACTTTCAGGATAGCTATGCTCATATTTTCTATATCTGTACCTTCTTAGAGTGTCAATTGGCTCGACTTCAACGCTCCAACAGACTTTCTTATGAATGTCAATCTGATGGAGAGCAAGAGGAATAATCTGATAATCACGTTCACGAACCCCCTTTGCAAGAAGAACTAGTGAACCCACAATAGATACACTAATTGTCGGAATAAGGGAATCAGTGTATGTGATTTGTTGATCTGAAGATATCTGCAATAAAAAGGGCATCCATGCAGTCAATATTACAATAGTAGCAATGATAAAAATCAGTAGTAAGATGAAACTAGAATTTCTTCTTACCTTGTCAACAATAGCATAAGGAACTTTTCCTGAAGACCAGAAGTATGCCATAGCAAGTGGAGTCAGCGCGAATATCAGAAAGAGAATTAATCTCTGGTCTTCAGAGAATGGTGGTGAAAAATAGACGATTGGAATAAGTACCAGGTATGAGGGCATCATCCAATACATATAGGTAACAAACATTGCTTGGACTGTATCAAATCTACTCTCTTTTTCTTCTCCCAAATCCCTCAACCTCTAATACGACTTGAATTCTTTGAACTTGGTAGAAATCAATAATCTAATTGATACAAATTGCAAGCGAGAAGATTGAATCCCCAAACACCAACTTGACCAATTACAAAACTTATTCGAAATCGTAACCAAGACAAATAGAGTGTATTCTTGAAATCATTTAGACCTTCGCATGAATTGCGAAAAAGATAACAGACGAAAAATTAAGAAAAGCCCAACATGATGAATGAGTGAAGTGACCATAGATTTACCAAAATGGTACTACCGCAATAAAACTCTCAGGAGCAAAATCCCCGTAAGCAGGAATCATGAATGAACTCTTTGTTGGAATATCATCACTTTTTTGTATACGCCTACGTTGCTCGTTTTCATCTGTAATTTCAAAATACTCCAAACCAAATTCATTTCTGATTTCACTAAGAACTCGCATTATAATAGGCATAATCCCATTCTTGACAAAGCAGTCATACAAACGCTCTACATCGCTAATAATTTCTTTTGAATCAGTCAATGAAGGGATCGAACCATCCTTACCATGGCTATATTGATTTCGTGATGTAGTTATTTTGTTAAGTAAATCAAATGAACAGCTACCCAACAATTCAGTTCGTCCTGTATACTTTTTCAGATCTGATTTGGCATTTTTTGATTCTGTAGAACTTCCTTGAACATATTTACAGAGTCTTCTAAGAAGTCCTATCCAATCACCCAAAGTCAATCGCTTATTCTCTAGTTTTACCTCAAGATTATCATCTAACTCAAGCTCATCAACAATATGTTCATTTACTTGTTCAAGGTCTGGTTCATCATACTCATACTCAAGCTCTTCATTCCACACAACTATTGCGTGGAAGTAGAAGAGGTCTCTTATCATACGTTCAAATTTCAAAAACAATCTTATCATCAGACCAGTGAGTCGTGATTCTTTTTCCATAGACCCCAAAACATCCAGTTTAGAGATTTCTGTTCTTGTTTCTTTTACTTGCTTTGGAAAATCTGCAATTAGCACCGAGGGCACATCGAATCCCATTATTCTAAGTATTACATCCCAAAGCTCTCGGATATTATGCAGTGTGACATTATCAAGAGCGACCATATTGAAATCTCTTGCAATATCCTTCATTCTATCGATTCCAAAGAGTCTCTCAAAATATCTTGGTGATTCTCTTAGACATAGTTCTAGTACGCCTTGGCGAAGATTCTCACTTGGTATACCATGATGTTTTAATTCGGTCTGTAGAGTCGCGTCTCCAGTATGTTTGACTACTATTTCCACAAGATTATCCAGGGGGTCTTCTCTCGATTCTACTATACCAAAAGGAGTAAGAAAACGATCTGTATCGATTTCGATGACCGATGATACTGTAATTTTTCCATTTGTTATTAGTTCGCCAAAGGCATTGAATACTTCTTCATCAGAATAGTTGGCAAGGATGTGTTGAAGAGCCTTAGGCATAATTTCTGGATCAGATTTACTGATTTTGAATTCTTGTTTGCCTTCGGCTATCACATTCATGAATTCGTGTATTGTAGATGTATCTATGTATTCTGAAATGACTACAATGATAAGATATTCAGAGTTCCAATCCTTTTTCTTCCTAATCTCTAATATCCCTAGAGGACCTACGAAATAATCTTTGGTAGAAAAGAAGTAATCTCCAACATCTTCATCCTTATGGTATTGTTCAATAGCTCCACCAATCTCATCATTATCAAATCTCTTTAAAATGCTAATAATCAGATCTTTCTTTACTCCCTTATCAGGAGACCAAGTAGAGTCAGACTCCTTGAGCACTTTAGCTATTTTCAGTATTTCGCTCTTTGAGAACCAATCCAAGATTTCTTGACGTGAGGTTGACTGGACCCAATCCTCAATAGATTCAGAATTTAAAAATGCAATAGAGAAATCTGTTTCTTTCCCATCAGCAATCACCTTGGAAATTGCAGATTTATATGTTGGATTATTAGTGAAGGTTACATTGAGTCTTGACTTCAACTCGGAGAGAAATCGGTTTTTATTTCGATATATTCCAGTAATGTGTTTTGCTACAGCAGAGATGTAGTCATCATTCAACATATTACACCTTCACAGAGTTAGAATAACTCATTTGTCATTCCATCATATAGGACCAGCATCACCATCGTGGGCTTAGGAAGTAATCCATACACTCAGGAACTTCATTGAATATTCTACTCCAATATTCTCCTACCAAGAGGGTGGGTCCGGACTACCAGAGCTGATGTAGAGCATCAACAATGATCAGAAAAGACCATATGACTCTGTCGAACCCGAACCCGCGGCCATCGAGGTGTCTGTCTATAAGTGCGTTTCGAGACCACTAGACTCGTCAAAAACTGGTAAATTCTACATATATCTTCCCTCCTATGAATTTGATTTTATGTTGGAGCGTCACTGATTGCAACACTCCGTTAATTCCTATAGATGATTTCTCTGGATCATCCTCATCATCCTCTCCAATCTTGAATCATAGTGGTATGAGAGATACTTGTATCAAACTAATCAGTTCTATGTCAGGTTATTCGATGTAGTTCTTTATAGGTTCTCGACCACCATACCAACTTCCGAGTGGTATGTCCTTCCAGACCGCAGACAAGCTCGCCAAGCGCGAGGTCCTCCAGACAGGTATCAAACCACTGGACTCCCTGCTTGGTGGTGGTCTGGAGATGGGACTCACCTACCTCACAGAGTGACCTGTGTCATATTACATTGAACTCTGATATCAAGATACAATTAGTTTTCAAAGTTCATATTTCTGATTCCAGAATTGAATATAATAATTGTGACAACAGTTATATCATCGTAAAAAGTTTAAACAATGAAGTTAAATGGCGATCAGCATTGACTGGATTGCCAATGCAGATCGGTTTGGAGGACCCTGCCCTGCTGGAATGCAGGGGTAAAGATGTGACGGAGATAGCGTCATCCTCCAAACAATTTCTTTTCACCTTTGACTCTAATAAGGCTTTCATAATTCTTTTCCGTTTTTTCGAATAAATTATCGAAATATCGAAGTAATATCAGAATTCCTGCTAATATGTAGGATGGAGTAAATATTTGTTCCATCCGGATTCAGATAACTATTATCTCAAGCACTACTTTTGAAAAATTATATTCGCTATTCAGCAATTGTTACCATACTTATATAATGAATTATGTTACTGATGATTGTTAAATAGTGATTAGAATTAGCGCATTCAACAGGTTATAATGATGAATTCAAAACACAAAGAAACCAAACGAGAGAGATTCATAAGACTTGCCAACAAAAGAACAAATGAGGTAATAGATAAGCTACGCATTCTTGGAGGCTGTGCAAATCGAAGAATGTATGAATATTCTACGGAGGATACTAGGCAGATTTTCAAAGCCATTGATACGGAGTTTAAAAAACTTAAGACCTCATTTGACGAATATAAGAAAACAGATTTCGAGTTAGAGGTTTGAGAGTAGATACTATAACTATAACGGTCAGAAGAAAAGTATTCAGATTCAGACCGATATCAAAATACTAGAACCTCTACTTAGTGGTGTTTTTCAACGTCTGCTAGAACAGAGTATTGGTAGATATCACAATGTGCAGCGTACACGACGAACGTGATGCATGGATGATGATCATGGACCTATCCGATATCAAGAGGGCCCTGTTGGACAAGTTGTAAAGGAATGCGAAGAAACAGGTGGACACTTCTCAAGGCCTGAAAAATATCACTGGAATAATGAAGCAATGGTACATTGCTCTGAAGGTAGTTATGCTCCTGAAGAAGACCCATCAAGAGTTCGATTCAGCATGGAATCGTTGAGTTATCATTTCAATCAATAACTCACATGATCCACCTCCTAGTAACATTCATTATAAAGCACAACATCGTAGTTTCTAGCATGATTTAGCCCTAACTAATTTCGAGTGTAAGCTTTATTTTAAATCAGACTGAACTATAACTTGACAATCAGTGGTGTCAGTAGGTCCATTCAGTGAGGGATGATAATGGAAACAATAAAAGAATACTTCAGTAACGCCATTCAGACAGCAATAAGGGAAATTGACTCTAGAGATGATGCCTATCTGTTGAGTGTTAATGTAAATGACTTGGTTCAATTCTATTTGGATACATATCAATTACCACTGATTGAAAAAGACACCAATAGAGATTTAGTAAGAGAAAAAGGAAAAGCCATTGATATAATGCATCCTAGGTTAGGGTTTATAGAACGCAGAGATATTCCTCTAACAATCTTCTACCCAATTATCCCTAAGCCCAGAATTAAAGATGTCATTCAGAGAGGAGCGAGTACCTTTCATTCCTTTTCTGGAGATCGCTTAGATTTCAATGGTGACTCGCTGGAAATTACTGTTTACTTAAATGAAGACGATGAGAATCAAGATTCCAAGATTACTAGAAAAATAGAGGAACTTGAGAAACTCATAAGTTGGAGGAATAAGGATGTCCGAGAAGGTAACAAGAGATTTGAACCTGAGTTATCAAAGTATTTACTTCAAAAACAGAAACAACTGAGTGCTGATAACGAGCTCATAGAACGAATTATCGAAAAAGTCCCTATAAATTTGCAGAGGAGAACTACATCTATTCCAACAGTTGATCTAAGAGTACGAGAAGTAATCAAGCCTGTGTATCCAAAGCCTGAGAAGAAAAAGGAACCCTCCATTGAGAAAGACGAGGTTAAGGCTGTAGTTGAGCTTTTGAAAAATGGCGGTTCGAGCTTCGAAACCACTCCACTAGTCTATTCAAAATTAGATGAGGAAGATTTGAGGGATATACTACTTTCTCATCTCAATATTGTATTCGAAGGAGCTGCAACGGGAGAAACTTTCGTCAAGAGGGGAAAAACAGACATTCATCTCAGAATCGATAAAGGAAGCATTCTCAGTGCAGAGTGTAAGTTTTGGGATGGAGAGGAACACTATCTTTCCATGATGGGGCAATTATTTAGTTACTTGACTTGGAGGCAAAATTATGGTATACTAATTACTTTCTCCAAAAGAATGAATATTACTAGCGTAATAGACAAAGCCAAAGCTGCAGCACAGAATTCACCCACGACAGTGAACAACTCGCTTAGGGTGATAGATGAGAGACATTTCGTGACAACTAACAGAATACCCGAAGATACGGAGAAGCATGTAATCCTGCACCACCTTCTGTTCAACATTTACTATAAGGAATAATCGAAATCAGGATATGCTACTGGATCATAAAGAGATGCAATCGAATTCCAGTAAGATACAGAGGGAACATCTGGAAACTCTGGCTGAACTTGTGAAAGGGGATGTATCCATGCTCATCCGATTCTCACCTGCGAATGCATCGGGATTGGTTCCGGTGAAGTATCAGCGATATGAGGAGAGATATGCCAAACTACATGACTATCAGCCGTGGAAACCTTGGAAACTGAATCAGAATCTCTAATCAAGGCGTAGCATGATGCTCATATATCTGATAAAGCACTCAGTCCTGCATCAATGTAAACATGATAGTCCAGAGCCATTGAAAATATCTGGGCTATTCTCCTAAATTGGTAAATGGTCTGTATCATTTTGTCTTGAATCTCTTCTCCACCTGGATGTTCGATTAGCGAACGATACAACATTGAACCTGAGAAGTAATCTTCTGGATCTCCCAATATTTCATCCGCTGCTTGTACAAGGTCTTCAGGTAGATTCACACTGGGGTCTCGATGAGCGGCAGAATGGCGGATACGTATATACTCCTTCCAGTTTTTCCGATAGTAATTCAAATCTTCTTCTTTCAAGTAGTTTGTAAGGAGGGTATCTAGAGATAGCCCTTTCTCGATATGAATAGGTCTATTCTTAACAGACAAACCCTTTACCAATTTCTGAAAAGGCAGGTCTGGATAATCCCTATGCTTCGCAATAGAGGGTTGACCATTCTCATCCAGTGAGTCTAAGTATTCAATCACATGATTCGATAACCTATCGCAAGAAGGTACATGCTCTTCAATCCATTCTATGATATTGCTTGTATATGTTTCAAAATATGAATACAATGAGAGGACAACTAAAGGACGAAACCACGATGTATCATAATTAGCGTAAAGCATATTGTAGAGTTGATAGAAAGTCGTAACATCCATTATAATTTGCAATCCTTGAGGAATTGCTAGTTGGTGACTAATATTTACAAAATTGAAAATTTCATCTACTTGACGCCCTAAACGTCTTCCTGGTTCTGTTGTAAATTGTTCTTCCCACTTTGGTCCTTCACTTTGTTCTTGACAATATTGCATATACTCACTGTTTTCAATCAATCTCTTGGTGACTTTGTCCTTGATTTCATCTGTCAATTTTATCTCTCCATCACACACAAATTTCGTTTGAAAGGTCCTTTTCTAACTCCTTCCACTAGATTCAATGTGTCAAAGACCAGTATTTACAGATATCTGAAATCTAGATATTCATTGCTCATACTACAACATGACTGTGGACCTCACTGAGCACATCCAGTTTCTTTGAAGGAACTCCATCCTCACCCTTGAGCAACTTCCTACGAAAACGCATCTTCAACCACTCGTCCAACTCTTGCAATGATTGAAAACTCACCTTCACACAATCCCTTTTTCATAGACCGCGACCCATGCTCCGTTGCACTAGCATAGGCTCCTACTGAGATTTCTTTACATTCTTCAATAGACACCAACATTGGTCAGCATTCAATGTAAGCCAGCCATCTTCGAGTGCAATTCCGCATCCAAACGCAATACTAGCAAACATATGCGGAGGAGGCCATGCCCATTCTTCAGAAACTCGGACTTGATGCTCTGGAATACAAAATTTGTCACACCTGTGAGGAAAATTACCTCCCCCTATGATTAGTACTCCGCAACAAGATGGTATCAATCTTGAAACCTCCATCTCAGTAATCTCATGAGACCACACATTTAGATCCTCAACTTTCTCCCAAGGAAGATTGACGTTTTCGTTATCAGATAAACTAACAGATGCTATTCTCATTACATCACTTCGATTTCTTCTAACTCAAGAAGTTGTTCGAGAACATGGTAGGTTGCCATCACATCATCTCGATTGTATTGCAGCAATCTATTCCAGTCAGACTCTTCACCAGTCATAAGATACTCTGAATATAGCATTCCAACCTGAGTACCATCTAATGATGAGTCCGCCCACTCATATCCAAAGTAGGGTGCAATGGTTTTGAGACCTCCCTTTGGAGTACCAAGAGTTCGATAAACAGATAACCAACCAATATCGATTCCATTCCTGAGAATAGGTGGGGGTCTTAGTTTGTTAATACTGGCTACTAGACGTATCACACGGAAGTCGAAATCAGTTGCAGAGAAGGTGTATGCCTTGAGATGCTTTCTTGATTTGACAAATCCAAAGAAGTCTTTCAGTAGTTTCTTCTCATCATCCTTTTCAAAGAATTGAGTATACTTTTTGTCATCAGAAGTATACACTCCAATGCTCCAGACTCGGTTCTGTGCTATATTCGTTTCAATATCATAGACAAGACAATTCTGAAGATTAATTTCACGCCACATTGGGTCAGCAATTCTAATCGCTCGAACCTCTTTCAGAAGTTTAGCTTCCAGAATCCACTGTGTTACAAGTACGTCACTTATTCCTCTAAGACTTTGCATCTTCTTCCTATTCTTTTCAGTTATTTTCTCTAAACTATCAATTCCAATACTAGCTAGTTTTCCAATACGCGTCCTACCAAGTTTGTGCAAATTGTAGAGGACATTATCCCATTTATAGAGGACATCTGTTGTGATCTTACAGTCACCTGTCTTTCCCATCTCAATGATAGCTGCTCTTCCTGGTGCACCACCATAGTCATGTGATGCAATGTTGAGGACATGGCAGTCTCCTACTTTTTCATATCGACCACCATTGATATGACTATGACCACAGACAACTAGGTCAATATCACGCTCTTCAATAAACTCCCTAACAGCTAATGAACCGATATGATGAATATCAAACCTCCGTGAGAGATCGAGAACCCCTTTCGGTGGAGCATGAGTCACTAGTATTCGCCTTTTTGCTCCTTCAGTCTGCTTGTATTGAGCTTCAAGATGTTCTCGTGCATCCTCTTCTTCATAGAGAATATGTCCAATATCTAGTGGAGATCCCTCAAGACCAAGTACTGCTAGATCACCTATCCGCAGGGGTTCTAGATGAACGTTGTAGATATTGTTTCCAGTAAGGCGATATCTATCCATCCATTGACAGTCGTTGCCTACAACTCCAGCAAATCCATGGGTCGAGAGTTTAGCAAACATGCTGAGCCAATCATCTCCCATCCTTTTGTAGTAGAGACATATACCCCGTTTTCTTCTTGGAGGTCCAATCCACGTCCCATCCAGTGGTATCTCACTCTCTCTAATTAAACCGTCAGTAGGAGATATGAATATCCGATTTGACTCTCTAGCTTTAGCTTGGATAGCTTTCTTGAATTCACTTGTTGTTATGTCAGATCTAATGAAAAAGTCTTCAAGACCTGTTCTGAGATAGATTTCCTCTTCGTGTTCATGAACCTCAATAATTCTACCAAGTGCATCTTTTGTGAATCCACCAAAACGTATAGTGTCATCACCACCATATAGAATGAGATCAGGTTTTACCTTCTCTAACCATGAAATCAATGGTTCAAAGGGTTGTACACGCCAGTCTGAAAAGGCAGCTATTTTCATTTTATATCCCTACGCGTTACACATGTATCAATTTCTAGCTATTTCTCAGAAATCTTGAGTCTTCTAGGACTGAAAAGATACACACTCTAGCCTGATTCAGACTCCTTCAGCTCATTTTGTCGGGCCATAATAGCATCTTTGCTAGAAAGTTTTAGAATTTTCTTTAGATTAACCAAGCGTATACTCATCAACTCTTCTGATACTTCATCCGTTCTTGTCATGAATTTATCATCATCACAACTACATGCATCCTCAAAGACTCTATCGTTATTGTAATACCCATGAAAATAATCTTCATAACTCTCATGAGTTTTCACTATAAGGGAGCTACCTTCTATGCATCTGGATTCCTTAGTAAACATCAGAAGATTCTGATATTAGTAACTATTGGTGTTTTTGGTGGTTCTCATCATGTGAAACAGAATATATCTCATTGAAATGTGTATAAGGTTCTTCTGAGGAATTTGTAGGGGGGTTTCCTATCCTCGACCCTGGGGATATAGTTTTGTCGAGATATAGATATGAGGGTGGGGATCTGTGTCATGACGCCGCCCTGGTGAATGACAGAAAATCTTTGCCTATGTTCTTGTTGTCTAGCTTGGGGTATTTGGGTCGTTTTTCTCGCCTGTGGTATCGGTCACCGACCATCCCAACTAGATATTGCGCGGGGTGTGTCCAAGGGCGAAAGTCCTCCTCTCGGACATGGGATACCGTGTTTTTGTCCATCCGTCCGGTCGGACAGACCACCCACCACCAGAGAACCTGGAGACAATGGGCTCGAGCGTCGTTGCCAGATATTCCGCGTGCGTTGCTGCAGGGCAGACAGGTCTGTGTACATCACAGAGGAGAGGGTCTGGACCCACACATGTCCGCATACGTGTGGACAGTGTCAGTCATAGGGTGTTCGGGCAGTGGTGTGTTGCATGAGGGTGGTCTAGTTGGGACCTGATGTGTCTGGCAACGACAATGTTATCGACGCGGCTCCGGTCTCTGCAACAATCGTTTGACTGATCTCCAAAGCTGTGTATTTCCTCAATATTGATGTCTGGTATAGGTGTGAAAATCAAGGAAATCGAGGAAATCAAGGAGTTTACAGGCGTGAAAATCGCGAAACTCGTGAAGATCGCGAAACAACTGGTTCAACACCCATTTCTTCTTTTGGCCCTGGGCGATCGGAACGCGTGTCTGCAGGGTCTGTGCACTTGATCCATCCAGCCCACCAGGTGGTGGCAACGGCACGACGATCCAGTGATGGGACAGGTGCATGAACGGGACAGGCCTGCTCCATAGAGGAGGATGAAACCGTGTCTGTGAGAGGACTGGAAATGAGGGCGGGTGTTGAATGGTTTTCTACCTCTTCTTCATGTCGATGACTTTCCATGTGGAAGGTCACAGTGCGAAGTTCTTACTCATCTTCTGGGTGAATAATTAGATCAATACCCTTGAGAACGCTAATAACTCCAAGATTGAACTCTCTTTCAGGAACTTGAGGTACTAACTTCTGTATTGTTTCATACAATCTATCGATTTCTTTCTCTATAATGTCAATTGCCAACTCAGTATTTTCTAATTCCACTCCGGATGATGAAGATTTGATTCTCTGAAGACGCTTAAATACCAAATATAATGAGTATAATGATGACATGATATGTTTAATAGCCTCGCTAAGAATCACTGAATTGATTTGCGCAGGATCAACATTCCAAACAAGTAAAAGAGCATCGATTTCTTCAGACAAATTCTCAACTTTTCTTTCAATATCATCCAATGTAAGTCCCTTTGTCTGTGTAATAGATATCTCTTATCAAAACTTCGCACTGCGAACTTTAGTATCTCGCAGCTCGGAAAATCCGAGTGATCTGACACAAATCTGAGTAACTTGACACAATCGAACATATATCTGTCCACAGGAAAGATTGAAGTGGACTTTGGTTAACCAAAGACACAGATATAGGGGCGATTCCGATGGAGAAAACTAAACAGAATGATGATGATGTAGAAGCGATGATCAAGAGTGCTCAACAACAACCAGGAATCACAGAATTAATGGAATTACTGAATAGAAGTGGAGAACTCAAGAAACTGTCAAATTGGTACTTGGACATGACTTTATCCAGACCCATGTCCGTTTCATCAAACACGTCAGAGTGAAATAGTATAGGATGTTTTGTGGATGCCAACATGGGGGGAAACTAGGCTAGAAATCATTGGTGAGTCTAAAAAACGAAAGACAGCAGCATTTGATTACGTACGTAGAAAATACCTCACCAAATTGTATAATGAAACTGGGAGAAACGTGATACTGTATGCAACTGCATGGCAGAGCAAAATAGCGGATTCTATGGGTATGAGTATCATTGATGAAGATATTCATGGACTCATGGAGGTGCTTCATGGACTAGAGGGGAGCGGACTTGATTTGATAATTCATAGTCTAGGAGGATCACCGGAAGCAGCAGAAGCTATTGTATCATATCTAAGGTCCAAGTTTGATGACATTCGAGTGATAGTGCCAAATGAAGCCATGTCCGCTGCTACGATGTTAGCATGTTCTGCTAACATTATTCTAATGGGGGAACACTCTTTCTTAGGACCGATAGATCCACAGTTGATAATTCCAACATCTGAGAGGGTTCAAGCAGTGCCTGCTCAGTCAATCATTGACCAGTTTGAAATGGCGAAAAAAGAATGTAAGGATGCAGTTTCCGTATTACCTTGGGTTCCTATACTATCTCAGTTGGCACCAGCATTGTTAGCCCAGTGTAAGGAGGCTCAGGAGTTTGCTGTGGAGCTCGTTTCTAAATGGTTAGAGATGTTTATGTTTAATGGCGAGTCTGAGGCAAAGAAGAAAGCTAGACAGATTGCACGTAGTTTGGCCGATCGTAGTAAGTTCAAAAGCCATAGAAGGAAAATCACCCGCGAACAAGTCAAGGAAATGGGCCTCAAGGTAGAGGATTTGGAATCAGACGCAAACCTACAAGACTTAGTACTAGGTGTGTTTCATGCAACAATGCATACTTTCAATGGAACTCCCGCTTTGAAAATAATAGAGAATCATCTCGGAAAGGCTTTTGTTAAAATTCAACAACTTCAAGCCATTCCAGTCTCTCAGGGTCCAATACCAGAACAACTTGTTAAGCCCACTCCTGCACAAAAAGGAAAAAAAAGAAAGAAGAAACAGTGAACTTCGCCCGGGCGACCAGTTACCGACACGGAATAGAATGATTCTTCTTTAAGTTCCTTGAGAGTCGAAAGTATCTTCGTATTCTGAAATACGAAAGTTTTATCGACAGGATATCCATGTGATCGACGCGTACGCAATGCTCGAGAGCCAGATATCCAAAATGTTGAAATTTGTAACACGAAAAATCGGAAAGTTCTTTCCGGCGAAAAATCGAAGTAAATACCCTAAGCTGAACACATCGAATTGGCACAAAGATTTTTTACTCTCTTCACAAATCGAAGAATCATCCCTTCTTCTTGCGTCTTTCCCGGTGATCCTCTTTGTCGCGTTTCTCTAACCTCTTCAAGTCCTCCTTTGGGATTATCGTGGCAAGTGCCAATGCCAGGTCCTTGAGTGATTCAGTTGACTCAATGTTCTGGATAGCGGCTGTGAATGACTTGACCAGTTTCACCATAGACTCATCAACGCGCTTGATCTCTTTCCCCAGCTCTAATATCTTGGTGTCACGAATGGTAAGCTCATCCCGAAGCACCTTGACCTTGTTCTCCAGATCCTCACGAATCTCTGATAAACCCGAGTCGCCATTGGCGCCAAACACCGTCAAGAACTTTTCCACTTCTGAGTAGGCTGCTGTGAGTTGTGCCCTTGACTTGTTGAGGTAACTATCGGATACACTTGTCTTGTGACCCATGAAGGCGTTTGCAAAACCCTGGTCTATCTTCGCATGGGAGAAAGCAGTCCTGAAGATATGTCGAAATCTCTTAGGTCGAAATGGATTCACATTGTCGTTGTTGTTCAGTCCCATCTTCTTGGCTGCATAAGCAAAGGCGTTTGTCACATCCTGGACCTCGAGTCGCTTGCCATCACGGTTCACAAACAGAGGTTCTTCTGGGCCTGTGTCAGATCTCTCCTGTTCAACGTATAGCTTCAACATCTCGGTTGCCTCCATGCCAGTCAGTATTGTTTCTGATCAGACGAAACACTGCCCAACTAAGCAATGCTGAATCAATCTCTTTGGATGCTTAGGGTGAACCCGTGCTTCAACAATCGATGATTCAATTTCGCTTTTCTGTTTATCGATGTTTCACTGCAACATAGGCAACATAGACTAACAAGATTATGCTGAAAACAATAATTCCTGAGAAAATGGTAACTCCCACAATATGGTTTTGTGGGAGCGCCCATACGATAAATGAACCAATGACTTCAAACAGAACGAAGAATGCTAGATACATTGACCACTTATTGAACCACTCATTCTTTTGGTCTTCAACTTTGGTTCTCTGGAGATCAATCTGCATCCTTTCAATTTCTATTCTGTTTTTCAGGGAATCAGATACATAACTAAATTTCTGTTCTAGTTTTTCTAGTTCTTGTAGAGGATTGTCAATAGTCACTTCTGAAGGTCGGGGCCATTCTATTTCTTTCAACAGTGATAGTGAAAGTTGGTAGAAGTCTAAGGGGTTGTTTATTTCAATAAGAACTTGGAGTTTGTTTGCTTGAGATATGCTTGGGTTATCCAAATCCAATATTGATTGAACAAGTGTATGATAGCAATCATCTAGAATAATAGATTCTGCACTGAGAAAGCTGTAGATTTCCGATTTCATAATTTGATTTCGATTTTCTTTTACCTTCCCAAGAACATCTCGGGAAATTACAATATCAAGATGTTCGTTAGCGGGGTCATTTTCAATCATATCAAAGAAGGGTTTACTCTCAAAGACTGTGCAATTTAGAGGAAGCAATCCTAGATGTATGTAGGGAATAACCAAGCTGTCAGGAGGGTCACGGAAATTCACCTCTATTCGACGAACAACATCCTCCTCGACCCCTTCACCCTTGATTGGAAGGTTGAGTATCTGTTCTTCAAATTCTTCCAGATCGTCTACTATCAAAACCACATGACTAGAAATGAATGCATAACCATTGGTTTCAGGGAATACACGTCCACTCTTCATTACAGCACGACATGATTTTGAGATCTCTGAAATTAAACTCTCATAGGAATCATCCTTTGAAAAATCAATTACGAATTGGAACGGGTTATTGTCGGGATTCCAACCTCCCATTCTTGATAGGAAAGGAAGATAGTCTGGATTCCATGTAGGACTAAAGAAGAAAGACTCCATTATCTTGGAAAGTTCTCCGGAGAAAGTATGGTGATTATCAAGGTGGTGTATTCTCGCGATTTTTTCAATATTCTCTATATCATCTTCAACTGTAATTCTTGCAGCACCTAGTCGGTTTGTAACATTATCAAACAATCTTGGTGTTCTAAAATCACCAAAGAAACGAAAGTGAACGGATTTTGCAATTTCAGGATGGACTGCAACATTCAGGCCTAGTGAATAGATAACAATCTTTACTTTTTTCTTCAGATCAAGACATCTCTTGCAATTCACATCGGTCCAATTATCTACAAGGTCATCCAAACCTTTAGGATAACCTGTACAAAATCGTTTATTGTCGTGTCTCTTGAAATGACGTTTTCTGGGTCTTGACTTTTTCCGAGTCTTTTCTCCATTCTCAGCTACGGGCTCTTGTTTTAGCGACATCCGTTCCCCTCCGAATCATATCAGGATTGATTATTTGGGATATCTGTTCCTCTTTTCTTTCTTTGGAATACTTGACTATTCAAACTCTTTCAGTGTAGTCTGCCTATCCTTCGTCAGACACTGCACAGGCCACTGCTGACACCCCACTCAACACGTTGGTTCAAACGTTCCAGTTGTAGGATATACGCAAGAACAAACTTATTCGTTATCGAAAGGAGGATGAACATTCCTCTCTGCATGGTCTATTGCTTCGTGGACCCCACCAGATCGATATTTTTGTCGTATTGCCTCATAGAACGACAACCAGTGTCTTGAACGTGTATTGCTTAGAGCCTTTAGTAACTGCACCATTTGACGGGAATATAAACCCAAAGAGCGATTGGTTTCATTCTCAAAAACCTTCTGAGCAATGGGATGCCTAATCCCTCCCAGTGCAATGTTACCAATCTCTGTTGGTATATCCCGTAATATCTCAAATGAGTGATGGTTTCCAATCCTTCCAAGACAGAGAAGGCATTCTTCGACCAGTCGATATTCTTTACTCCTGTGATAAGCTGATTCGTGAGTTTTCACATACATGTGCAACAGACCAATGGCTCGTGAGTCAGCTAACTCTCCCAGAGCTTCAAGAGCCTTCGACTTGGCCTTCATTCCTCCATTGGACAGACGGAGCATGTTCCAGAGAAGGACAGTCAGATGAGGAGAGCATTTTCGGAATGCAAGTAGAGAGAACTTCAGTTGCTTGGCGGACAGAGCATCAACTCCTCCTAGATCACTCAGAATACTCTGAAGATTTTCTCGGAGTTCGACAGGCACTCCCGCATACTTGATATTCACGCCGCTTGTTAGAACTTGAAAACCATAGTAGGTCGAGTAGACCTCATAGAGATCGGGCTTGCTACCAAGGTCTTGTACCTCACGGATTCTGGAGTTCAAAATATCGGGAACAAGTACTGCAAAC
>SDBT01003465.1_pt1 | contig 27267 bp, 45 predicted proteins | sample 2277101 | NCBI WGS metagenome assembly SDBT01 (sample SAMN10404973, study PRJNA504765) | marine sediment metagenome | isolation source: marine sediment core GS10_PC15, 103 cmbsf | place: Arctic Ocean: Southern Knipovich Ridge | collected 2010 | reverse complement strand
GCCTACGATTGCAACTCCCATAAACTCAAGCTGCGCAATACAACCGATAGCACTGACGTTATTATTGGTGCCACTGCTCGCGCAAAGGCAACTGACTCGAACGTGACGAATCACAGCTTTGTGCACGGCCGATTCTCACATACGAACGGTAAAGACCTAGAGCTTCAACACATATGCGGCGTCACTGCCACCGATGGCCTCGGCAATGCAAGCAGCTTTAGTGTGGTGGAAGTTTACGCAGATGTAAGAATATGGAAGGTGGGATAATGGCGGTCGTTGAAGTTCAATCCGGTGTAGTCGTGCGGACATGGCGCGACGTGGCCGATGTTGTTGCGTGTGTAGCGAAATACGGGCTTAATCCAGCCGATCTGGTCGAGGGAGATCATCCGCCCGGCACGCTATGGGATGGGACCACCTTTTCCCCGCCGCCGCCGCCTCCTGCGCCACCGCCTGTCGCTACAGGCGCGCAGATGATTTACGAAGCCAGTACGCGCGGCCAGTTGTCAACGCTCCTGACTGCACTTACGGAACCCGAACGGGCAAAACTCTATGCCCGACGCCGGATCGTCGCTGGCGATGATGTTGCGGAGGCGCTACGTACGAGGCTTGGCGTCACCGTCGCAGCGATGGAAAGTTTCGTTGCCGCTGCTGCCGTACGCGGCGAGGTCTGATCAGGTGACAGAGACTCGTTTAAAAGGCCGTAACGGCGGATGGCTAATCTTCTGGCGCCTTCTTGTGGGCGCTGGGATTGTGACGCTGTTTCTGGCTGGGATGAATATGAGCTTCAATGCTGGCGGCATCGCTGGGGATGTTGAAGAGAACGCGAGCAATATTACCAAAAACGAAATGGGCCGACTTGAAATGGATCGCGAGGTCGATGCTATACAAAGGGCACAAGCCGCAGCCGCTGCAACGACTCGGGCAACCGAACGGCGATTAAACAGTATCGACAACACACTAAGGCGGATCGAGAGTACAATAAACCGGGCAACCCAAGGAGGGTCAAGACAATGATCAGGTATGCATTACTGGGTCTTTGTGCAATCACCGTAATGGCGTGCACAGGTACAGTAGAGGAAAAAGATACGAAGCGCAGACTTGCACTGGCAATCGCTATGGACCGTATCGAAGCCTTCAATGCAATGGGCATTGATCCCGTCCAACTTGACTATAGGCAACTTGTGATACTCGACACAGCGTGCATAGTAGCAACGCTTGGTGCTATCGAATACGGTCTAGATGAGTCAGTTGTACTGGCCATATCATCAACATGTGCGGTTATCCAGGCAGCGGCAGCAGAAGCGAGAACAACAGCAGCCTTGGAGGTCTAATGAGGCACGTCTTGACATGAGAACGGTAGGAGTGTATCATGTCCCATGATACGGGACACCCGCCCCACAAGCAGCGGCGAATGCTGACTGTTGACGAGTCAGGTTTTGTGGATATGGGTGCTAAATCAAACGTAAACACGAGACGGATAGAGGACGTAGCAAGTGCTGCACGTCTTATAGAGACTGTCATGACACGTGCACCTACCATACCTAACGTAGTAGGTGAAGTCGTCTATGAACGTGTCCGACAAGTAACCGCTCGGGCAATATCCGATCCCAACTATGCAATGTTCGTTACCACTGTTGATCGTGTACCCTGTCTGTACACGGGAGGATTCATCTCACAAGAACTACACAACTACAACAAGATTGGGAACCTGACGCTTATCATAGCACCATTAAACTGTCACGGTAAGCAGCGAATAAGAAGCACACTTCATGACGCGCTTAACGTATTTACTTGTTGGGCCTTTGCCAAAGGAGTAAAACGTGTCATACTCGGTCACGACAGTATGATGAACCACTCAGACGTGATAGGAAAGCTTATGAGCCGATGGGGATACACCCGTGTTGGTGAAGTCTACATGATGGAGGTTGCATAATGCCCGGTGGTAGTGGACAAAGTGCTCCTGCGCCTGTCGATCCGTTCGCAGAAGCTCAAGCACAGATACAGCTTGAGCGGCAACGTGCAGCACTTACCGAAGAGACACGTGCTGCTGCGGAGCTACGTGCTGGAGTAAAGCGTGAAGAAGACTTAGGCATCTTCAACACGCGACTCGATCAGGGCTTCAACAGTGCGTTACAGACAGGCACGAACTTCTTCGAGCGGGAGGGTGTAGACCTTGACCGCTTCCTGCCACTGCTTACCGAACGGTTGAATACTACACGACAAGGTGTACCAGAGCTATCTAGTAACCCGTCTTCGTTCTTCGACGCGCTAGGTACGTCACAAGGTGTCCTCGATACTGCGTTGACCCGTGACCGCCGAGGCTTCAATCAGGACATCGATGCGTTCGCAGGTGACAACTTTGCAAATAACCTGATACCGGGTACGTTTGACGATTCGGTCATCTCACAGATACTATCTGAACAGTTCGGTGACGCAAGTGCTGGTATCACACGTGCACGGGATCGTGGTAGCCTTTCAGACTTTGGCTTTACATCTGCATTAGCGAACCTTGAGAAGCAGAATACTGCTGCTGGTTCACGTCTACAGGACTTAGGCGGTGGTATCCTTGAGACAAACCGCAACGCGCTACGTGATATTGGTGGACAGGCCCGTTCACGTGCAGATGCATTCCAGTTCGGTGACTCCTTCGATCCACAGTCATTCGGTGACAGGATCAGTTCGACGTTTGGTGAACAGCAAGGTAGACTTGAAGGCGACATCAGGGGTGCACTAGGTGGTGAAGGCTTGTTCAACATAGGCGACATTCTTGCACGTGCAGGATCGGCTCAGGGAACGCAGAACAACGTTGCACAGTCACCTGCACTACTAGCATCTATAGCACAACGTGACGAGGAACGTAGAGCGTCAAGAGGTATTGGTACGCAAGGAGCGTTCTAATGGTTGCACCACTCATCATTGCTGCGGGTATATCCGCTGCGGCAGCGATAGCATCAGCACAGCAAGCCTCTGCTGCGCAGAGTGATGCTACAAGTGCAAACGCTGCGATCAATCAGGCTAATCTTAATGCTGGTGATCGTGAACGCTTGCAATCGCAGTTCATTGCAGAGCGGAACAGGGCCGAGCAGCAGTTAGGTACCAGCGGCCCCTCCGGTAGTACACAGTTCGTACCGGGCGAGGGTGTTGTAACTACCCTGTCACCCGCGCTACAGGAGCTATTCGAAGCTAGTAACTTTGAACAGCTACAACAGCTTACTACCGATGCGGGCCGCGCACGTGAGTCACGTGAAGATGTAAGAGGCCGTGCGACCGAGAGCGGTCAGACAGCCGATGCGCTGATGCAGCAGTTCTTGCGTCAAGTGCCCGGTGAACGTGAAGAGATAAGACGTTCTCTCGACGCCACAACTACCAAGGGGTTCAACCAAGGCTTCGATGAGGTGCAGGATCGTGCACTAACACAGCAGGTACGTGCTGGTACAAGTTCCGACACACTTGCTACTGCGATTGATAAGGCGGGTGGGCAGCGGGGTGGTGCACTTGCGCGGCTCTTAGCAGGTAACGTCGGACAGGCCAATACACAGTTCGAACAGAGCAAGAATCGATCCGGTTTGGCTAACTTGTTCGGTGCGTTTGCTGGACAGGCTGCGGGTGCGCCGAGTGGTGCGCCAGTACCTAGTAATGCAGCGGCACAAGGAAGCACCGGACAGTCAGCATTGATCAACGCACTGATGAATGCTAATGCCGGTTCCCTTAACGCTGCTGGTCGTGTAGGCGGGCGTGCTGATTTCATAAGACCTGACCTCGGACCAGCAACGTTTACTGCACAGGGCGGTGATGCACTTGCGAGCTTCTTCAGTGCACTACAAGGTGGCGGATCAAGTGGGTTTGCAGACGCTATTAACCAAGACAATACACAACTAGGCTTTGGTAGTCCCACAGCACGCCGAGGACTAAACGCTGACTTTGGTGGTGGGAGGTTCTAACAATGGCAGCAACTCCAGCATTCAGACCGTTCCTGCAACCTAACGCGCTTGCACAAACAACACGTGACTTTGGACGTGAGTTGCGTGGTATCAGAGGTGCAGAGGCAGCGGCAATAGCTGCGGCACAAGGTGCTGCACTTGATAGGCAGTCGGAGACACAACGAACAGCACTGAGTAATGCACCCGCTATATCCGACAGACTTGGTGGTTCATTCCTAGCGTCACTTGCCGCTGGCGGCTTACCACCCGAAGGTGCACTGTCTGGGCAGAACGCAGAGTTTGCGGCACGTAGTGCTAACTTCGGACAACAGAACATATTTGCTGAAGGCTTCGAGAAGATAGCAGGCGGTGCACGTGACTTTACCAATGCCGGTCTGAACCTTAGTGAACTAGGTGCACAACAAGCACTTCAGGCTGAGATACCCGGCTTCCGTCAAGGTTTGACTGAGGTACAGGGCGGTATTGCATCTGCTGCTGCTGGTGCAACTAAGGTTGGTACGCCGATAGCTGTAGCAAGAGACAACATAACAAACGAAATCATTGGCTTCGCTAAGACAACACCAGACCTAGTCCGTGAGATGTCGAGGCAGGAACGTTTAAGCGGCTCCTTCACGGTAACAATAGAAGCACCAGATAAGATTGCTATCGGTGGTGAAGTTGGTACATCAACGTTTGTGCCCGGCCAAGGTGGTGGTGGTAAGCCGCCACCCGCATCGGAAACAGATACACCAGCAGGTGACGAAGCACAACCAGAAGGTACCGGTGGTGATCCTAGTGTGTTGAATGCGACCGATCCGCCTCAACAGCGCGTAGCTGAAGACGAAGCCCGTACAGCACAGGGACAACCACTTACGACTAATGCAGCTATAGAAACCCTTACGCCGGTCGAGGGTGATCCGGTTGCTGCAACTGGTATCCCGCACATTGAGGAAGTTCTACGTGGGAATGGTGCAGTGAAATTCCTAGACGCGGATGGCTTAGAAGTAACACTCCGATCCGCTGGCGATGGTGAGCATGCTTTCGTAAGTGGTGGAGGCCGTAGCGGTAAAAAACCTTCGAAGATATCCGCTCTCATCGATGAGTTTAACAGAGCATCAGCGGGTCAGTAATGGCGGAAACCAGACTTAACTTCTCAGTTGGCCCTGTACTAGATAACCTGCGTGACAAAGGCGCTGATATACCAAAGGGTATCGGACAACCCCGCGCGGAACGTTTTGCACGTGCTGCTGGTGCTGAACTACTAACTATCCCTGCTACCTTTACCGGCCTTGTCGGTCTGGCGGAGGCTGGTACTCGTATCGTATCGGACGTTGTAGAGCAAGACCCTGCCTTTATTGGAAGGGGTTTAGTAAAAGGCGGACTTACTGCTATAGGATTGGGTTCCTTTGCGCCGATGCTTGTAGGTGAAGAAGACCCACTAGGCGATCTACCAAAGGTTGAACAAGGTACGATCAGCAATGCGTTCCTGTCTGATGTAGGACGGGCGAAGTTCGCGGTGTTGAATGATCCGAACTCTTCGCCGGAAGCTGTGTTAGCAGCGGCGGAGAGCATTGACTTGACGGCTGATATGAATTGGGGAATGCGTAACACCGCTGCATGGTGGCAGTGGGGATCAGACGTTGCAGGGCTTGACCGTAAACATGGCGAGTTCCCACTAGACGAAGAGTTATTCGCGATAGGATCAACGTCGTTACTCGGTGCCCCCCGTAGTGCAATGATGTATGTTGTCAAACAGGTACAACGCGCTGCCGGTCAGAGCGCCGCCATACGAGTTGCCCAACGCATTGCACAATCTACCGCTGTTAGGATGACTGCACGTACAGCAGAGCTTATGACGCCCATTACAATACCGTGGACCAAAGCTAACGTAGCTATGAACTTCGGTGCGGGCTTGGTAATCACTGACATCTTACGTAACGTTAGTGAAGAGAGTAGTCTGATAGGTATGGCCTCGCAAGCGTTGGCTGGTGAAAAGGTATCTACACCAGAAGAGATTACAATGGCTGCTAAGGGTGCGATAGCTACAGCTACCAGTGTCAACCCGAATGAGGATGATCCTGCTAGTGCAACATGGCAGACGTATGCAGGTTACGGGCTTGCTGCTAGTGGCATCGGTATAGCACTTGCTGGTGCGTATCGTGGTATTCGACCACGCGGTAGTAAAGCTGGTCCATCGTTCCTCGAACGTAGTGGCCCCAGCACCAACCTTAATGAAAGTGACTTCATAGGCGGCGAACAAGCTGAACAAATCATCTCTGGAAGTAAGGGTTTCCAGACACTCAATCAGGATTCGGCTGCTGCAATACGTTCTGCTACTAGACAGGCGGCGGGTGAGGATGTAGCCGAAGCTATAGATGCTGCTGTATCTGCTGGTTCACGTTCTGGATTAGAGAACAAAGTAGAGACGGCTCTTACGTTTGGCAAACTGCCGGATGGTAGGAAGACTATACCTATCGAGCGGGTTGCTAACGAACTGTCTAGTCTTAACAGCTTCGGCTTCAACAAACGTGTTCGCGGTATACGCGGCCTGAAGAAGTTAGGTATCAATGATGGTACAGCACTAGGTCGCTTGTACCTACATGCCCGTGACGGTTTACGCGAACGTGCATTTGCTCGCGGCGTGATCGACCAGTCAATAAAAGAGTTAAAGACTAGGCCACAAACAGCACAGGTCATAGATGAGATTGCGGAATGGGAAGCGCTGTCGAAGAGGCGTGATGACGTACGTACATCTATACAGCAGTTCTCCGATAATGACCTAAGAAGCATCATACGTGCAGGTGACGAGTTCCCTGAGATACAGGGAATACACAGATCGTACGCTAAGATAACAGATGACATCGCTGAGTACCGTGTACGTACCGGTGATGTAAAGGCGTCAGTGCGTCGTGAGTGGCGCGCAAAGCACGGTAACGACTATGTACCTAGACAAGAAGACCCACTAGCATGGGAGTTGAATAGGGCTGGTCCTGCACGGCGCATGTGGATACGCGGACGTGAAGCGGGTAAGCAAGCTATAGGCAAACCTACCGAGGACCTAGCAGCACGTCGAGGCGCTTCCATAAACGCTTCCCGTACTGAGTTCGACTTAGAGACGCTTAAAGCTCGCGTTGTTGATCCAAAGAAAGGACCAGAAAGCGGTACGGGTGTTGTAAACAATCCGCTTGATCCTGTAGAGGCGCTCGCTCGCTATGCCTCACGTGTCATCAGAACTGTTGAGCATAACAACCTCAAGCGCACTATCATAGATACTATACGACATAACCCTCTTACCAAAGGCGCGGTGCGAGACAGAGGAATTGTATCCCGTGGTCAGCCAGCACAGACGAACAAGGCTGGTAGACCCCATACACGTGTTATGGATAAGGGTGAGATCAGACAGTATGAGTTTGGTGACTCCGTACTACAGGATACACTAGACTTTGCTCCGTTCACAGTAGGTGGCCTACGTAATACACTACGTCGCATCGCACAGACTACACGTACCGGTATGCTCGCACCGTGGTTCTCTGTTAAGGGTCTGTACTGGGATACGGTGCTTGGGTTTGCTACCAGACGTGCAGGACGTTCGTTCGGTCTAATCGATGCATCGATACAGGGTATAACAGGTGGTAAGATCGATGGACGCATCTTACCGTTCCTTGACCCTACTGTGTACCTTGCAGTGTCGCTCGGTGTGGCTGTAAACTTCGCATCTGAGATGATGAAGCATAGCGGTAAGTGGATAGCGAACGAACTTGCTGGTAGTCGTGGTGTACTCGGTACATTTGCACAGATGACAGCTAAACAAATCAGTAAAGCATCGGGCCGGAACATCGACAAGAGTGGCAAGGAGATATTAGAGGCTGCCGGTGAGAAGTTAATGGACCTGTACAATAGAACGCCAACTGGTATACTACGAAACCAGGGTAATGTTGGTCCAGGTGCTACATGGATGAACCACCACGCAGACAAGTTGATACCTGAATGGCGTTCGACAAACAATCCAATGATCAGGTTCTACGGTACAGTGTTGGAGAGTGTCCACAACGGTGCGAAGATTGCATTCTTTACACAGAACTACGCCATGCACACTATCCGCAACGGCAAGAAGATGAACAACAAGCAGATGTTGCGCCTTGCCAACGAGACGAGGCAACTATCTGGTGACATGTCGAAGTCGGGTATTGGTAAGACGTACAACAAGATCGTTAGTACTCTACCGTACTCCAACGTGTATGTTCAGTCACAGGTACATGTCGCTCGCGCGTTCAAGCGTAATAAAGTACTCGTCGGCTCTGCTGTGTTCAACACCGTCATGCTTCCTGCTATCGTATCAACAAGTATGTTACAGAAAGCCGGTCCTGAGACAGAGGACTGGTACTATAACAAGCTACCCGGTTGGAAACGTGCTGCGATGCTGACACTACCACTCGGACGGCTTGATGCAACGTTGGAGATACTAGACGGTACATACGAGTTCGATGAAGCTGATTGGGTACACCTACCTACACCACCCGAGTTCATTCTATTCCAACAGGGCGCACGTTGGGTAATGGATATGATGGGTATGGGCGGCAATCGTGCTGTACGTACTGGTGTTGGTGTTGACCTTGCAGAAGCAGGTATGACCCTGATACCGCAGTTACTACCTCCCGCACCCAACATGGCCGTCGAGGGTGCTGGCTTACGCTTCGACTTGTCACAGTTAGCGGACGGACGGTTGCCGTTTAGGGACAAGGCTGAGTTGAAAGGCGGTATCGATCCTACACGTGTGACCATAGATAGTGATCTTGGCCGTAACATGGTGGATAGCCTAACAGCATTGTGGGGAACCGCAATGACTGTTGCGACCAATATGGTACTGACAGGTGAGAAGGAGTTTGAGAACGAAGATTCCGATATGATTGACGTAATGGGTAGTATGTTCACTGAGGGGCTGGGCCAAGCAATAAAGCGTGTACCGGTTCTAGGCGATGCATGGGGCTACAGGACACAGTATTCATCCACCGATGTAACAGATGAATACTTCAGCCTCATGTCTGACCTATCTACTGTGTTCGCACAGTTCGATATAGAAACGCAAGGTGCTGTGAAGAACGCTAGTGGCCGTCTAGTCAACAGAGAGTTCTACGATTGGGGCAACCGTATCAGGAATGATGTTGACGGTATACCTGCCGAGAAGATATTGAGCATGGTCAGTGTGGCAGATACCTTCTTAGATGAGAGTCCACTTGCGGAACAGCTTACCGGCGAGATGTCAACGCTACTCCGTGAGAAGGAAGCTGTTATCAACAACCGGGCGGACCTACGAGAACGCACAGAACGCCTTAACGAACTTGAAGTTAAGCGTCAGAGGATTGCACTTGAAATACACGATCTAGTAATCCTACCTTGGGAAGAGCAGATGCGTGGTGCGTTTGGTGATGACTTTAACGCTAAAGACTTTGCAAGCATTGTCAATCGCTCACTCGGACCTTAAAGATCAGGTGCTATGTTTGCGAGTACGCTATCTAGTCTACCTTTCTCCATGATCTTGTTAGTTGCACGCCAGATGATCGCTTTCTTCTTAGCCGTTGGTGTGGTGGCATGTTCGAAGCGTTGTACCATCTCGTGAACGTGCATGATGTTCAACAGTGTTCCCAATTCCCCAGTGCTAAGTTTGCTTCGCACCTTTTGGTAGAGACGGTTTCTTGTAATTCCGTCGTGACCAGCCTCAAGGAGTGTCGTACGAAGATGGTCAATGCCAAGTAGGAGACGATCAGGACGAACGCCACCCGTAAATAGCGATGATGCGTCATTTTTAACCTCCGTTATGATCTTCACAGCCCTCTCTATGTGACGTACCTCCACCTTGTATAGTTCCTCGTTCACTGCGAGGATACCTGCCATGCGTAGTACATGTTCATCTTCACGCGCCTCGAATGATATACGAAACGGATCATGACTCTCTACCCGTCTAGCGTACCACCGTCCGAAACGGCCCACGGCTTTTGGAGTGAGAGGGATAGCCCCAATACTTCGTGCTTCTGTACAAACTCTTCGTAGTGATTCAGACAACATGGGGACATCAGCATCGTGCCCCATAGTATCTGGCCATGCAATTCTGCGCTTCCTTCGTTCCGCAGTGACAAAGATGACTCTAGATGTGAACCCACCCTCAATGACATCGGGGTTAATAGCACGCATAAGCCATGAAGGTGTTGAAGCGGACAGGAACGTGACGAACACTTTTCGTAGGGTATGTTCTCGCCTGCCGATAACTCCCCCACCAGCACGTATGTCGGGACAATCATAAAGGTCTGTGAGCACACCCGGCATTTGCATGGTATACCGTTCTCTTCCAAGGAATGTAACCAGTTCTGAGATTGCAATGTGCACTGCGGCCATACCGGATTTCTCACTTGACACTCCCATTATGTATTCTAGCTTCTCGGGCGTAGTCTTAGATTCGATAAGTGTTGCATCTTCATCTAGAACCTCTGCAAGCATCTTACGCGCACGTACGACCGCTGTGGTTTTACGTGTCACGCCCGTTTCTGCTACAAGCAGCACATACCAGTTTAGGTAGACTGGAATGCGAGGGCGATCAACGTAAACAGTACGACCCAGAACACTACTAAGAACCCACACAGCACACCAAAAGTCATACGCCGTAGCCGTCTCAAGACCGTGTTGAGCATCCATATAAGCACGTATGAATGTCCCTTCTGGTGCTATAGTGTTATAGTTTACGCGAGGCATCTTTCAGTTCCGACTTCATGTACGACTGAGCAAGTTCAATCCCGTTTAGTCTACTTCGTAGGACATCTACACTGGCCTGAATACCGTTCAGCACGTCAGCCATGGCATCCAGTTTCCTCATTATTGCTACTTCTATAGTGATGTCTTCTTCTGGTTCCGCTGGTATAACTATTGTATGCGTACCATCACTTTCTACTCTTACTACAACTCTGTCGTCTTGAGACTCGACCATCTATGTATTCCTCTTTCATCTGGTTGACTGATCTTTAGGTCGGCAGGGATGATCAGTTCTTCCCCTTTGATCCGTAGTGGTTTCTCCGCATACACCTTCATAATGGATAGGCACGTCTTGAGGCTGGCCAGCGGTGCTAGGACGATCAGGGCATCGTGTATGTTCAGGGCCATCCTACCAATCATCACACCATGCTGTCTAGGCCACCTACGATCCTCTTGAGCACCATATATCACTTGACATACATGGTCCCCTATAGCAGACTGTGGTTTGAAGGCGATGATTGACTCAAGAGCCTCATCGGTGACACGCTCTACCAGTTGTAGCCTTCGTCCGTAGCAGTTGAACAGGGCTTTGGACTTACGGATTTCGTGCTCGACATCAGCCCACCATAGACGAAGCTCAGGAGTGATCCGATGGTAGGTGTTGTAAGCATGTTGAGCTTCACCAATAGGGAGGCCGGTCGTCTCCGCAAGGCGCGGGTAGTTCATCCGGTAGTTGAGTCCATGTCTACATCTCTTGGCTGTAAAGCGAATGGTTATGTTCCCATCTGTGTCACGGTCGTAGGTAGGAACCTCGTCGTACGGTACGCCGAACATTTCGGAGGCCAGCGCGCGGTGGCAATCGTAGCTACCTCCGATCCTCGCGCGTTCGAACTGTTCCTTCCACACAGGGATGTTTGCCTCCCATGCAACGACTCGCGCCTCAGCTTGGGACAGGTCGAAATACCCGAAGCCGTAGCCTGAATCGGCAACAAACATATCATACGCGCGTACCGGTTGGTTTTGCAGGTTCGTACCGCTGTCCCATAGTACGGCAGAGGATGAGAGCCGACCGGGCGCGTTCTGAACACGCCACTGCGACCACTCACACCGCATACGCTGATCTTCGTCAATGTTTACCTGAACGTACGTAGAGAAGAACTTCTGCTCCTTCTTGTACTTGGTATGTAGTGCAAGTATCTCCTTCGGACGTGGGCCTGTACGTGGGTGATTGAACATACGTTCTCTATTAGCTTCGTCCACCTGAAAACCACGACCGACTAGCTTGAGCTTGTCGAAATAGAGTTCCTTCATCTGTGGTGTAGAGTTAGGATTAGGTCGGTAGTCGGGATCGTGCATCGTATCGGATACAAGGTCTTCGAACTGTACACGCATTGCTGCAACCTCTGCACCGATCACGTCAGCAAGGCGCTCTTTCAGTGCATAGTCGATCTTGACACCGCCTACCGTCATCTGCACGAGATGTCTTTGTAGTCGCATGACATGGTTAAAGAAAAAGCCGTCCAAACCCTGGCTGACAAGTTCATTATGCTCCCTTCGATGCACTTCCCACGTAATACAGGCGTCCTTGACGTTATAGCGCCAGAACTCCTCGATGTCTCCCCCCTCCCTAAACGAATCTTTGTCATCCTTGTAATATGGGTGTGTCGTGTATTGAGCCGTGAGGAACCCCAAGTTATGTGGTAACTGAGAGTATAGTGTGTGGTGTGCCAGTAGTGTGTCGAACCACGTCTTTCTAACACGGATACGATCTTTGTACCAAAGCCAGTACATATCAAAGTTTGCGTTCTGGGCGATGAGACGTACCTCCTCTGACTCGAAGAGTTTCTGGAGACGTATGTATATTCCTTTGTCTTCATCGCGTGAATAGGTGTTACTGTTTGCATCTCGTAGACTGATGCAGCACCCCTCATGTCCATTATTTGCAAATCCGATGCAAGCAGTTTGCGATGATATCGTCTCAATGTCGAACGAGACAGGTTCCTTTTCGTCCTGCATCTTGTCGATCCACTGGATCGCTTCATTGTACGATGGATTAATGTGATAAGTGACTTCGTACGGTTCATAAGTACCTTCCATTACCTTCTTTACACGGGACACATCCATACGGAATGGTAGTTCATTCTTTCCGTCGTATCGGATGGCTGCTGGGTTGTATGTGCAGATGGCAGTATATTCTCGGTTTCTCTCCCCATCGTAGATTGTGAAAGGCAATACACTCCCCCTCCACTTCGTAATCCCATACTGTCCCGTCAGGGCTTGTAATGCATAGCCTCCACATATCAGAACGTACTTCAGGTTCGGTAGTCTTGACAGTTCCCATTTCAGTAATCCTATCCAGTTGTCTAGTTCGTGTGCTTGTATACCAGCCTTACCGCTCTTGAACACTAACTGACGTTTGATAACGTTAGTAGTGTATATACCCATACGACGAAAACCTGAGCTACCTAGCACCTTGAACAGAAACTTACCATCCATGCCGCTTAGAGGTATCTTCGTCTCACTCTCGTAACTACCCGGTGCTTCGGCGATGACTGCAAGTTCAGCAGTGAACGCACCGTCCATAGCACAATCAACCTTGAGTTCCAAGTGCTGTGCACGTTTAGCGAATTCACGCTTCATTTCGGCTATTGAGTTAACCATTACGGCCCCCTACCTTTTCACAATGTCCTCGCCGAGGATGTAGTGACTAATCTCATCATACCCTGTAGCACCATAGCATCCACACTCCCGCCCGCTACAACACATGTATTGGTTAAGATCGCGTGTCCATATCTCACGCCACCAGAACCGCAAACCGTACCCACGCCAGATACAGAATAACAAACACTTCAGTTTGTATCTAGGATCGTCCATCAGTTCAATCCTATCAGCTTAGGCTTCTTTATACCCACACGTTTTATGGTTTCCATATCATCTGGACCCATAGTGAAGTCGATAGTCTTCGATTCGTAGTGACTGGCTAGGTGTTGTGCAGCCAGCAAAAGAGCTTCAACCTGTACATCATCACCATCACGAAACCTAGCGATCTCTGTACCATCAAGTCTAATCAGCCAAAGGTCTTTGACTGGTTTGGATACGTTTATGCGGCTTGCGGTCATGATCTCACCTCTGGTTCGTTTTACGTGTCACAGACGTTTGGATACTCCGCATGTCCGTGATTACATGTACATGCTCCCTTGCACGGGTAACACCTGTGTAGAAGTTGTGTCTGTCCAACATATAGGCCAATGACTTGTTCATGAGGTAGACGATCCGGCGATACTCACTCCCTTGCGTCTTGTGGGTAGTCAGAGCATAAGCCAGACCGCATCGACCACGTGGATCGATAGCAACGAGACGCTTTTGACGTGTGTGTTCTAGTATCTCGTTAGGTATCACTACCTCTCGATCACCTACATCTATCGTGAATGTACCAGCATTATCGCCCTCACGCACAATACTACTTACGATACCCGTCTCGCCGTTAAGTATCATTTGTGTTGGGTCGGGTTGTATATACCGTTTGCATTCCTTATCATAGAACCTATCAGGGTATGAGCGTAGATCGTATGTGTTCTGTGTCCACACAACCTTGTCACCTACATCAATCCACACAGGCATGTTCTGTTCCCAATCATGACGTGGCAGCTTGATACCGTTTGTCATTGCGTTGGGGTTATACACCTGCTGTAGCAGCACGTTGAGCTTGTACGTACCAGCCCACGTCCTACGCCCCGGTGCGATGATTTGGTTTTCGATAACATCGTATAGTGTTGCATCTTCTTCGAGTATATGATTCATCAACGCATCGATGGGCTGGGCTGTGATGTCTAGGGTGAAGTCGTCTTCTCTGCGCGGTACACGTCCTGTTAGTATCAGGTGTGCGTTGCGAAGGATACCGCTGTTCTCTGTCTGTCGAAATGTCGTGTCGAGTACAAAGCCATCGAACCGATCTAGCATGTTCTTGAATGGTGATGGTTTCAATGCAAGTTTCTTATTGAGTTCGATAGGTGGTAGCTGTGCAAGATCACCGAACATACGAATACACCCACCGCGTGGTAGTGAAGCAAGCAGGTTGTTATGTACTTCCCATGTAACCATTGCGTACTCGTCACATAGTACGACATCGTATTCGATAGGTTTTGCACAGTCACGCTTCGGATCTTTAGATACAAGCGGCTTACCTGTCTTTGGGTCGCGCTCACCCGGATACGGGTACTCAAGCAGACGATGTATCGTTCTTGCTTCGATACCTGTGGCCTCGAAGATGCGCTTGGCTGCTTTACCTGTTGGTGCAGCAATGACAACGACGACTTTGGCCTTAACGAGTCGGCGGTACACTTGCTCTATCATGGTGGTTTTACCGGTGCCTGCCTCACCAGTGATAGGAACGATACGCAGGCGCATGTCACAACATGCAGTAACAGCATCTAGCTGCTTGTCAGTGTATTGTAGCATTCTCTTCCCCTAACGTAAGTGGGAGGTTGGTGTCGGGAGGGCCGCACGTTACAGCCCTCCCCTATCGGGTCGTATCTACCTACGATCTCGGTAGCTATCCTCTGCACGCGGTAGGTTGACGGAGATGCTAATCCCCGCCAGACTCGATCTCTATAACTCGTAGCACCGCTTCAGCTGTCTGCACTGCACAGAAGCGTAAGAAGTCGGCACGTTTCATTCCGCAAATGGTTGCTGCTGCGTCAATCGTGTCGAGTTGACGCGCGTTACAACGGAACTTAGGGAACTTCTCGAAGGTTGTAGTAGCGTGTATACCGTGCAACATGAGTGACGGCATGGGTGTTGGGATAACGAGTTCGTATGGTAGTGTCATGTACTACCTTATGTTGCTGCGGGCAGGGGCCTCGTACCTGAGGGGATTGAGCACGCCCCCGCCCGCTTCAAGATCAAGCGATGGCTTACTTGATCTCAAACCGTACAAAGGCATCAACCTCGCCACCGTAAACGGCGGCTAGAACCTCATCAGCCTTTCGGGTAGCTGCAACGATCTTGATAGAGCCATCCTCGACGGCCTTAGCAAAGTCCTTTGCGCCATCCCCCTTGAGGGTCACGTAAGCAGGACGTGGGCCTTGAGCGGCGCGCGGTGCAGCGTTGGGGTTAGCGGGTCGTGGCATGGGAAATCCTCCTTGTGCCGGTTTCGATCTGAATAGCCTATGGCTATTGGGGGCCGTTGTCAACCCCCAATAGCAGGATAGCTTGGATTAGCTACCGTTGACGGCGCGAATGTCCTCGCGGGTTACGCCGTTGTACTCGTCGTGTGCAATGCTGATTACTACATCAGCACCGAGGAAGTCGTTGACGTTGATCTTCTTGGAAGCCGCAACACCGCAGGCTTCGCAGAAGAGTCGCACGTTGTGACGCGCACGGGGTGTATCTTCAACAACAACACGACGATAGTGGATGAGCGCGCCGTCCGGTGCATTCTCAAGCGGGAAGTCCGCAGGGAAGTCATCGGGGGCGACACGCATTACGGCATCCAGGTAGCGGTTGCCGCTGTTTCCAGAGACCTTCACTTCGATTGAGTGAACAGACGCCGGGTAGTCACCAATCGGTAACGGCTCCGGTGCCTCTGCGGAAGCGATATCCTCACTGAATGTGAGAATGCTTTCTTCATCAGCCATGTGCTTTCCTTTCTATGTTGTGTGCACATACATATACGGGTGTTACCGTATCACTTAGGCAGGGGTAGTTTCTCCTTACCCCCATCAATCCATTGTTGCCACCATGTCTCGATCTTATGTCCTTCCCATGTTTCAGGATTGAACTTCCAATCGAACTCAGGTGATCCAGTAGTAGCAAACATACGTGTCTTGCATGGTTGTCGCATACGAACAGGACGGATGGCTATACGCCTCTGTCTACCCGTATCAGACACCGCCCATACCTCGGACATATCAACAGACCCCTGCTGTGGTAGCTGTCCACCAAGCATGAGTGTGATGTGTAGTACGATACCCTCTTCGTTTGTTACTGGTGCACCTTCGTGCGCTATGAAGATGCAATGCTTACCATGCTTACCAGTGAGTCGGAGCATACGCTTGACCAGTTGGATAGTCAGGGCATTACGTACCATGTAGGCACCGGGCGATGGCCGCTCTATCTTCGCACCCTTCGTCTGTGGGATGCCGTGCATGAGCGCCATGTACGTAGCGTTGGTAAGACTATCCGATATGATAGTATCGTAGTTCTCTATCACTGCGGACAGGCCGAGTATGTCATCCTTCTTGAACAGCTCGGTGATGTTGTTGGCTTCACGTGAGAAATCGGCTACGTCTACGTCAGGGCGTGCAGCTACAGATGCAGGACCATCAGGATCGAAGTTGATCAGCAGCTTCTTACCCGGTGCGGTACAGGCAAGTGTTGTTTTCCCACAACCAGAACTGCCCCATAGTAGGCCGGTGAAGCGTGCTGGTCGTTCCTTGACAGACGTGATTGGTATGTTACCTATCTTGAGTTCCATCAGTCATCCCTCACTTTTAAGGCCCAGCGTAGCTGTTCCATTATACGTGGGTCACGGAAGAACGCTCTGCCGCGTGTCTTAGCTACACGCGCAAGTGCCTTTACCTTCCATAACGGCCACTGCTGCATCAACTTAATCATCGCTTCCCTCGTGTAGTGGGTTCCATACATCTACAACCATCTGGCCGAGCATGTCCTGTCGCTCGTCGGGTGGTGCATAGCACAACGGTATGAATGAGCACGGACGGAAGTACCTGTTGCATGAGTGTGTGTACCTCTCCTGATCCGTCTCTTGCCCACGCGCATCCTCATACTTGAGTGCTGATGTAAGGAACCAGAAGAACCACTCCTTGAACTGATGCTCGTAGCGCATGATTGGTATACGTTCAATACCACCTATGTCACGTGACCGGGGCTGTGGTATAGCAAGGCCGTGTATCACGGCGTTGGGCACTGTGACATCGATCAGTGTTTGTAGTGCAACAAGATACCCCGTTATCTGATGAGACATAAGGAACGCATCCTTCCACGCATCATCGAGGCGTGAAGCTGTCTTGTTCTCTTCTAGTTCAATACGTTTAAGGTCCGCACCGTCCCAATGCACACCATCGATACGACCAATGAAGCGGAAGATGTGTAGCTCACCACTCTTCATGGTATATGTAACGAGAAGATTGAATCCTATTTCGATGCCTACCATTGCAGTCGGATCATCCTTGTCTGCTACCCATACAGGACGCTTCCAACGTATACGGTCAAGGTATACGATACATGCTTCCTCTAGGTTCACTACCGTCCTACGTGTGTCCATAGGATCATCGTAGAAACCTGACGTGTGTAGAGCTTCAAGACAGAAGTTGAGCATTTGCGTACGGTCGTCATCCTTAGAGAACTCTAACAGTTTCGTGTCCATTTCCATGAAGCGGTCGAACCCGAACAAACGTCCTCCGTGATGGACGAAGTGTTCCATCAATCCCTGCTGCCTAATGTTCCACAGCCTCGCAGCAGCAAACACGTCATGACATGCGCTACCTGCCTCTAATGCCATAGCTCTACTGCGGCTCGGCATAGCCAGACCAAGGCCGTAACGGACAGCACCCCAGACAGGGCAAGTATTGATAGCAACAAGGCGCGTGTTATCATAGGCCGGTATGCCATCGTGTATCTCCGATGCAGGTTCACACTTGATCGACTCGATATCACCAATCCTGATCATGATATATCCTCTCGGGCCAGGTAGATGGCAGCACCGCACTCCCTGATTAGACTTATCTTATGTGTGGTATCGGTTGAGTTAAGTGCTGCGGTCGCTTTTTTCAGCGCATTGGCAAGCGCCTCGATGATGTCGTGGTCGGTCATGCCGTAGACTACATTACCAATCCTGGTCATCTAGTACCTCGATTAGTTTGTAGTTGCCATCAACGTTGAGTGCTGATACGTACATGACCTGCGTGAACTTGTCTTCGATAGGCCCAAACGCATCATGGAATGGTCTGGACTCAGGCCAATCGAGCCTGACTACTTCCTTCATGTCCATTGTCAACAGAGCAACGGCCAATGAGTTGCCACGGTTACGCATGACCTTGTACACATCCTCAAGAGCGGAGGTCACAGGGACACAACGCATGGTATCCTCATCGTCAAGATAGAAGTGGTGCGTACGTACACCAATAACACGCAACTGTATAATTGGAAATACGGGTGCGTGCTTGTCTGGATCACCATTGTATCCATCGATTACATAAGCCTTTATCACCTCGTCAGATGTGGACCTAACCTTGTCAAAGTTACTAGGCGCAAGGAACAACTGATCGCCTACCTCCCAAGGACATTCAATGACTGATTTCGTCATCACTCACCCCCGAATCTTTCTTCTCAATGGCGATACGCATGTTCTCCGCAACGTTGGAGAAGTCAGACGTGATATCGATCAGCTTGTCAATCATCATAGCCATCTCCATTTGTGATTCACGTATGACTGTTTGGTACTCAGCTATCTTCGTAAGGCACATGACCGTACCCTTCTCGAAGCCATGAGCACGGATGGTAGGCTCGACATCGCGAGCCTTTAAACCACCGAATGAGGGTTTGTTACCCATTAGATTGCCTGTTCCAATCTGCCGAGCCAACCTTCTATCTCGGCGAGTTCATCTTTTGTATCACCGAGTACAACGGAAATCTGCATGACCAAGCCGTCAGGTGTAGGTTGTTCCCCCTTCGGTTGTGTACCTTCTGTTGACGCCCCGTGTAGGCGTTCCGATAGAGCCCTGACTCGTTGGTTCACACTCGATACAGAACCATGTATCTCCTTACAGATCGACATCACGTTGTATATTGCACTTTCAGTGTTGATCTTGTTGGACGTTGGTCCTCCTAGTTCAACCATTATCTTCCTCCTTGTCGAAGATGTCTATACCAAGTTGCAGGCGTAGTACCTGCACCTTCACGAACCTCTCACACATACGGGTGAGAGCCTTATCCACGGCTGCTATGTCCTTACCAAGCATTTCGTGAGCCTTCTCTAGTTGAACACGTGCCTTCTCGTCCTCGACTAGCTTCTTATCTTCAAGTTTCTGCTTGTAGATACGTACTGCCTTGAGACGTTCAACACGTATGCGGTCGATGTGCCGGTCGAACTCTTCAACCGACATCTCGCTGATGTCCTTGGGATCAATGAAATCCGGTGGACGTTGGGGAAGGTCAGGGTTCATCTAAGGCAGTCTAGCCACACGGAGAAAGCAAATCCGATGGCGAAGCATGATATGAATACTGACCAAGGTGTCATGTCATTTGTTCCCATGTAGCTTGTCGATCAAGCGGATCGCCTTCTGCTTTACATCGATCAACTGCATGGCGCTAGTCGAGAACGGTGTTGGTCGTCTGTCCTCGAACAGAGCTTGAAACCTATGCGTCACTACGTGCTCGACAACAGTTACCTCAATGCCATCGTGCTCGAACCGCTCGATGAACTCAGTGTCATTGGGTGCTCTCACCTTGGGAGGTATATGTGTTACCTTGCTCATCTCAATCCTCCTTATATTTGTACAACCATGCTCCGACCATTTTCGAGTAGCAGTAAACCGTGATCCCTGCTGCAAACAAAAGTAAGATGACCGGATACGTATATTCCTTGAGCAGAATCGCAACTATGTTCCACCCCAAGGCCGCAAAGACCCATCCACGTATCATCGTGACACGACGCTGAAGGACTTAGCAGGTTTCTTTAGGCTGGTAGCTTCATCGAATAGGATATCCAGCTCCTTCTTCGTATACCTGCCTCCCTTCTCGAATGCACTACGTAGTGCGGTAACGTTAAGTACCTGAGCAGGTGACTTGACATTGAGCATGAATATGTAGCGGTCATCACTCAACAGTGTTGCTTCCTGCTTCATCTTGTCTTGTGTTGCAAAGTCGGTGATCTTATTGATGCTCGCTGTGTCAACAGCCAACAGCATCTCATTCAACGACTTCTCACGCTGCTTCTTGAAGTATGCAGCACACTCAGTATCTACCATGTATGCATGCATAAGAGGGTCATGGTTGCCTCTCGGTTCAGGACAATCGAACATGGTACGTCCGATAGTAGCAAGGTGCGCGGAGAGCCGCGACTTGAGTTCAGCGATTTGCATGGTGGTTCCTAGTTCTTGTCGATTGCGGCGGCCACAGCCTGCCGGAACCAACTCATGTGCTTCACATTGTCGAATATCTGACCGAAGCTCACTGCTACATCATAAGCAAGGACAGAGCCTAACTTAATCTCATTAACTGCTTGTCTCATGCTGCTAACCGTTGGAACGGCTCGGAACGAATGATCTTGCGTACCTGTTCTTCACGCTGCATCATAGTTGCAGCCTTGTGATCCTTGTCTGTCTTGCGAACAGCAAAGCCTTCAAGGTCATCATCGTGTGACGAGTAGTACGTAAGTGCAGACGTGAAGGCCCATAGTGTACCACCTCGGTCGGCCTTCTCACGTAGGAAACGTGTGTACAGCTTGTGAGCTAGACGCTCGGATAGGTACTGACCATCCACTAACTCTTTAAACAACTCCTGTGCATCGAAGTCGGACAAACCCTGCTTTGCCCAATAGCACCACTGCTTCGCACTCTTCTCGAATAGACTGAGGTTGCCGGTGATGTAACTGGATAACATCGTAACGTCGAGGCCAGACGTGTGCCTACGTACCTTCTTGTCTGCAATGCCGATGATCATACCGTTCATGCAGAAGAAGTCGATGGCACCGATGATGATCTTGACAGCGGAGTTGCCGAAACCGTTGATTACGATGGCACGAAAGGCGATAGCCTCCTTAGACGTGTTACTTAGTGGGTAGTTCGGTGAGACTGGTACATCCTCGGTGATGTCACCGAACACGTACTCACGCATACACATCGCACCGTCATAGGACATCTGATCCGTAACGGTAACGTTGACGAGCTTCTCGGGTGGGAGGGTATCGATGATGTTCTGTTCGACAGCTTCGAACAGTTCTTCGTTCTGTAATACCTTGTAGTTCCTGCCTACAACAGCGAGTGGGATAGGGACGCCGTTGTCTGAACGAACGAGTTGTTTGTGATCAGGGGACGCATGAAATACGTCCTTACTCACTCTCGACTCCCAGAACAAGTCGCGTTCTACAACAGGAAAGTAAATGAGCGGATCGGGCGGCGATAGACGTGTGCGTTTAGGTGTGATGCTTACCACATTCATACCGTTCTCCAGTTCGTTGGGTGATTTGCGATTGAAGGTCCATGCTAGCACACATACAGTAGCAAATCAAGTCTGCTACATGTGGTATGCGTGCTATTGGGTACCACTAGATGTGTATTGAGGGTCTTTTGTCTATTTCTTGTCCCTACCTTTCCTGGCGAGTGCTTCGAACTCCTTGAACATCGATCCTCGTCCCGCTTCGTGCGCTTTGACTACACGCCCCTTACAAATCTCACTGATGACCCGATTAGCCACTGATGCGCCATCAAATTTAGCATCTTCTAGTGCGGCTTCGTGCTCGTCGCGGGGAATGAGGTTGTCATTCTTCCAAGCCTTCTGCATCTCGCTTGGAGCGATACCAGGGGAGTGTTTTTCTTTTAACGCCTCGTCCTGCTCGATCTGCTCTCTGATTGTCTCAGTCATCTTTACCCTCCAGCCTTGCAATACCAGCAGCTTCCATGAACTTACCAGGTCTGAAGTTAAGATACTGTTCATCTATACGTACAACCAATGCACGGAATGCAGCTATCTTGATCTGTTCGCCTAACGAGCCTTGTGTTGATGCGTCTACCTGCTCCTTCATGATCTTTGCAAGGAAGTCAAAGTCTGGACGTGTCATAGCCATGTCATTTATCCTCCGTTTCGTTTGCCTTCACGATCATCAGTCCGGCACGTGATAAAGCACTGAGCATCATGTCTTCGTTTACGGAACCGTGAACGCCGTACTTGTCCCACAATGTAACCCTGATTGTGTGGCCTGCTAGTTGACGTGATGTAAACCGCTGCTTGGGCGTAACAGTCATGTCATTCTCCTTCAGTACCAGTTTCAGGTCTGCCTGTCCTCCACGGAACTCAATGTCTATCATTATACCTTTGCAGCTAGATAGTTAGCAATTTCTACCATGTTCTGTGCTAACGCTTTTAGCCATTTCTCTAGCTCTATGATAACGTCTGCCTGTTGTACACGCATTATTTGCCCGTGTGCTAACTCGTCCTCAAGCTCTTTGATCTTCGCTTCGAATGAAGCCTTTGTATCTTTCCAGTCCCTCCGCTGTGCCATGTTCTTAGTCCTCCTTGCTGTGTGGTGCACCCGGCGCGTCTTTTAGGCCGAACACGATTTCTGTTGTCAACTTGTACATTATCGGCACTGTCCATTTGAAGCTGTCCGCAGACATATGACTACGGAGACTGTCAAGGTCTGTTGATAACCTTACCAGCTCCCATTCATTGGAAAGATACCGCCACAAGGCATATATAGTCATCACTCTTCCTCCTTCACGTGTTTATACACCGTACCACGATTAATTTCAGTTACTTCCTGCCTTGAGATGCCAAAGCGTTCTGCAATCTCACGATGCGTATATTGCTTACGATTATCCAACAGCACAGTATTGAGTAGCCGACGAATAGCACGAACTGTGTGGTGGGGCAATCCATGTCGTTCCCTTTCCTTCATGTCGTTCATGTTGTCTTGGTGTGAGCCTTCGAGTAAGTGATCAGGGTTACAGCATATACGATTGTCGCAGTCGTGTCTAATGAGTACCCCTTGGCCCAGTTGTACCCCGTTGACCAGTTCATAGACAACACGATAAGCAAGGCGACGGCTACCTGCAATGGTAAAGTAGGGTCGCTTGTCGTTTGGCCTACCACCTAACCCAGCAGTCCACTCCCAACATACAGACTTGTCATTGCCATGCATGTTGATGAATCTAAAAACGTCTATGGGTTTATTTGCTCGACGGGGCATCGTGCTTTAACTCTTTAAACAGCTTCTCTGCCTTTTCAATGTCTATGATGAGTCCTGCCTCCTTTAACTGTAGTAGTGCGGATTGAATCCCTCGGTTGATACCAGTCATGTACGATTCGAAGTCGTTTATCTTGTCTACGTCACCCATTGTCTTTCCCTTCTATTTCATCTGCATGTTTAAGGAACGCCCTAAGCATATGAATGGTTGATGCGAACCGCTCCGGTAAAGCGATCCCAGTTATGCGGTTGTAGTGTAGCGATGTTACCTCCACAGTAGAATATCGTTCACCACAACTAATACACATTCTTCTACGGACTGCGGTAGTGAAGCCTAAGTCCTTCGTTGGGCGTGTATCCTTGACAACGGTGATATCGCCACACCGTTGGCATGTGAGTGCGTTGTCCCTATGTATGATACTGAACTCACTCTTCACTCTTGCTGCTCTAACCACTGTCCCGCTCCTTAGTAGTTATCTCGGTAGCGTTGCTCTCTAGGATCGAAGTAGTCCTCCTCGTCTTTGTCTTCGTCTGCCCCCTTGATTTGCATAACAAGATCGGCCCTGATGTATTCTACGGGCGGCGCGATCTCACCGACCGGTACATTATCCTCGTACTCAGCGTCTGGTGCTTCTGTTGATGGCATAGAGTAAGCGTGATCATAACTGCCCCACACTTCCACAAAACGGCACCATACACGTTTTGGGTACTTCGGAGCCACATCTCGTATACGCTTATCCATTTGCTTGCTCATCAGTCCGACTCCTTGATTTGCATAATACGTATGCCTGATTCGTCACGTGTTACTCGTTCTACTGCACCACCATCCCACAAGCGGAGGAATGTACCGTGTCGTTGGTGGCTCGGTATACTCGTCCCGTTGTATGGCATGGCTAACCACACATTCCACGCTGGATCATCTACATCACGTTCTAGGTGATATAAACGTGTGCGTGGTGGGAAGCCAATTGGTATGATCACGCCCTTGATGCTCCTTGTAGTGTCCTGTCCATGATCGTAGATGTGAGCGGCTGCTTCTAGCTCTTCACTACTAGCCGAGTCAGCTTCAGCTAAGGCTTTTAGGTACTCTGCTCCTGTACCAAATGCCATTAGGTTACCTCCACTGTATCACTCGTCTGATCCGTGATCTGTGCACGTAGAGCGTCAATGTCAGGCTGCATACGTTCGACGAACGCCCTGACCTGTGCCGACTCGATATCGTCAAGGTTGCCATCGATCAGTGCCATCTTGCGGGACAGGACTACCAGTTCACGCTGTTCACGGTTGGGCCACGCAGTGAGCTTGTTCCAGAAGTTCTCAAGAGGTACATCAACAGACCAACCTACCTTATGCTTCATGTCGTGAGGTAGGTTCTTCTGGAACTCATCGAACAGTTCAAACTCCAGCTTATGATCACCACCCGTACGTAGCCGTACGTGATCGAATTGTGCGCGGTCGTACCCGAGTTCCTTCTCAAAGTATGTTTGTGCGGTTGTACCGAGAGCGATTAGTTGGTCTATAGTGTACGCAGTCATTGTCGTTCTCCTTGGTTGGTTGTGTCGTGCTGTGGTTCATTTGGCCTGTCACCACATCTCCCTCATCTGTATAGTTACAAAGGCGTCAGGGAATTGCTCCTTCATATCCCTATAGAATGCGAAGGCTGCGGTATAGTCATAGAACTTTATTCCATCTATACCAAGCTCATGGACGGTAACAACTCTGTACTCATAGTTGAATATCTCTTCATCCTCCAGACGTGTGAACATCTCTTCATCCTCCAGACGTGCAAAAGCAGGCGACACGAATGTCGCCTGCTAGGTGTAGTTAAGTTACAAGTATTGACGCGCTTCGATGTCACTCATGACATACACAGCACTTGAGATTGTGGGGTGATGGTTACATGCATGACATACCGCAGCACCACCATCGTTGAACATCGTAGCGTGTAAAGGTGACTCATGCCACGACTCTTCGTATGCTTCCTCGGCATCGAGATACACAACTGTACCGTCCATACAGTCAACCGTTAGGTTCTTGTGACCAGCCACCTCACTCTTGAGGAACAGTGGTGAGCCGTCATCGCAGGGTATGTAAAGGTAGAACATGATTAGACCCCCACCAGTTCCATCAGCGCAATCAGTGCCAGAAATAACACGCAGGCACAGATGCCGGTAACGAGTATTCGTGTCATTAGCACGTCCATCACTTACCCACCGACTTGCTGTAGTACGCATTTACCTGTTCATGCAGGTTAGCGACAAGCTCTTGGAAGTCAAGGCTCACATGCTTGTGCTGATAGTACTTACCGCTGGATTGGGTAATCTTTACCTTATCCTTCGCGTACTGTACCAGCACATCTTCAAGGTTCCTGTCATGTAGTTCGAGCGCAAACTTACGCTCGACTAGCATGGCATGATTGGTTTCGAGTGCATGCTTGGTAGCAGACAACGTACCACCTACCGCATTGGCAGTGGCTTGTAGTATGTTCGTTACATGAACACGTGCATACCTGATACGGAAGTTAGCACTACGAGCACTACGCCTCTCTTCGCGTGCCTTCTCCCAATGGTCGTTGGTGATTGTGCCACTACCAGCAATACGACTGGCGATATCGGTTACCGTTCCGGGGCCAATACCCTGCTTACATGCGAAGTCAATGTCACGCTTGAACAGCTTCGACTTCACGTGATGGCTGATACTTCTAGTTCCAAGGGTGAATTTCATAGCATGGCCCACTTCTCTGTTCTGTGTATACGTGGACGTGCGGGAGGCACGGGTGAAACATCAGGTGCAGGGTCCTTGTACGATCTCATGTGTACGGATGTGCACTTAACGTCACGGATGTAGTCGTAGCTAATGAATGTACTAGCTGCGATACAGTGCTCAAGCGTAGGGAATGGCAGGCAAGCAATGCCTCCATTCATCATCCCACAGAGCATTACGATTTGTAGCATGTTCCTTCTCCTCGAAAGAGTTAAGGTTAGTGTGGGGATCACGTGTTGACGAAAGGATTCCTGAAACGCACACGCTCCCCACCGCAGGTGTTACAAAGCCACCGCCTGCTGGGCTGTGCTTCCCGAGGAGCGTCCGCAATCATTAGCATGATCGGCATTGGCTGATCTCAGGTAGAGCACATCGAGTTGTTACATACGCCTCTACTAAACCCGGCTGTCTACCCAAGACAGACCGTTACACAACACACTCTCAACTATACATACTATAGCACAAGTCGAGTAGCTAATCAACCTCGGTCTTGTTGTGGAAAGTCAGATACGAAACCTTTTTCCTTGGGCCACTTCCTTAAGCAGTCCATGCATTGAGTTTCAGTGTCCGAAATGGAAACGACTGCAATGTGTCCACAGTGTTGCAACTGATAATCAATTTGGTAGTCGATTTCATCTTGTAAGGCGGTGCTGTCGTCGTCCATCTCTGTTCCCCTTTGTTCCCATTGAGTAAGTATTGTACCACATATCAGGAAGCTAATCAAGTCTACCCTATTGGGGCTCGGTTCCAGTAGCTCCGCTAGGTGTAGTAGCACCCACTATTGGTAGCGTCAAGTACGTGTAATGCCTACATAATGTGGCTACCGAGGTACGTTTATACGGGTGTATCATCCTCCCATGCGTGTGCGTGTGTATGGGTGCGTGTATAAGTATAGGGACAGTATACGTGTGGTTGTGT
>SDBT01003464.1_pt1 | contig 27269 bp, 21 predicted proteins | sample 2277101 | NCBI WGS metagenome assembly SDBT01 (sample SAMN10404973, study PRJNA504765) | marine sediment metagenome | isolation source: marine sediment core GS10_PC15, 103 cmbsf | place: Arctic Ocean: Southern Knipovich Ridge | collected 2010 | reverse complement strand
TATCCTCGGGAATGTGATGTAAACTTGCATCAAATACTACATAGTCAAACTTTTTGTCTTGAAAATATAACTTATTAAAATCTCCTATGACTCTAATTAGTTTTTCAGTATTTGCCCCAAGATGTTCCATTACATATGGCGCTACATTCTTCAAAATAAACTCACTTATATCAAGACAATAGATTTTGTTTACTGACTTAAGAAGTGATAACTCCGAGCTAAACCAACAACTACCAGCGCCTAATTCCAATATTTCGCCTTTAAATTCAATAAGTCTGTAGAGAATAGGCGAGATATTTCGTCTCCCATCATTGATCCCCTTAATCCATTTAGATATATCGTTAAACTCATTTTCTTGCGGTTGAATTATGTTTCTATAATTTAGTTCTTTCTCATTAGAGTCTTTAGTAAATTTATGCTTTACTAGTTTTGATTGGTTCATAACTGATGCTTCCAATAAGCGGCAATGAGCGCGGCAAATTTCGGCTTATCTCGTTGATATCCGGCTGTGTCGCATGTACTATTCCTATTGGAACTTGCCACTTGTTCAAATTCTTAAGTCAAGTCTTGTTGCCCACTACCACTTAAAACTACATACACAGTCTTAAAGAAAATCTTTAGATCCAGCCACAGGGACCAATTGTCAATGTATTCCAGGTCTAGTTTTGCCCAATCATCAAAATCACGAATTTTGTTCCGTCCACTTACCTGCCAGAGACAGGTAAGTCCGGGCTTCAGGCTCAGCTTTCTGCGCTGCCAGCTCTCAAAGCGATCCACCTCACCTATTAAAGGAGGACGGGGACCAACCAGACTCATATCACCTCTTAAAATACTGTATAATTGAGGTAACTCATCAAGGGAAAATCTTCTTAATATCCGTCCTACCCGGGTTATTCTTGGGTCATCTTTCATCTTAAAGACCGGTCCCATCATCTCGTTTTTCTCCCATAGTTTGGCTTTGAGCTCATCAGCATTTTCTACCATAGTACGAAACTTCCAACTGTTAAAGGGTCTTTTGTTAAAGCCAACCACTCTCCACTGGTAAAAGACTGGTCCTGGAGAAGTAAATTTAACTAGTGCGGCGATAATTAAGAGAAAGGGAGAGAGAATAATCAATGCTAATGCCGAGATAACAATATCCATTATTCTCTTCAGGAAAAGCTGCCAGGGACTATAAGGCACTCTACTTAAGGTTAAAAGAGGTAGGTTATGAGCCATCCTCAACTGGACATTAGTCTTGGCACTCACTGGAAAATCAGTGATAATACTGGTTGTTACTCCTTCTTCTTCACAGAGTCTGAGCATTTCTCCAATTTCAAGATTCTCTTTGGATAAGGCAAAAATAACCTCATCTACCGGGTGGCGATGAAGAACTTTCTTTAAATTCCGAAAACCTTCCAGGATTTCGGCTCCATAGACTCTATTGCCAACTTTTGTCTCTTTTTCACCTATAAATCCCACAATTTCCACACCTTCACTTGGGTGGTCTTTAATCGATTCTATAAAATCTCTTGCCTTTTTCCCCGTTCCGATGATTATGACTGCTTTTTTATGATAGCCCCTTTTTCTCAGGTCACTTATTATATAGTAAATTGCTGTTTTCTCTAGTACCAGTAAAGAGAAATTCACTCCGGCGAAGATTGCGATCAGAGTTCTGGCTGGAAAGTATATCTTTAAAAGAAATGCCCCACTCAATAAAATAAGGGTTCCAAAGAAGACTGTTTTGAAGACGGTTTTGATTTCTTCAGAAAGAGAAGTAAATCTATCAGAGGTATAAGCTCCTTGCAAACTAAATATCCACCACCATAAGAAAGTGATAACCACCATAACTTCCCAGTAATTGCCCAACTCAATCGGTTGTCCAAAGGGGATGAACTGCAAAATGAATGACCTGATGAAGTAGGCAGTAATGAAGGAGCCAATAATAATTAATATGTCAAGAGTAATAGCTATTTGGCGGCGGAAATTAAAAAATCCTTTAAGCATATATACTATCCTTTACATCTGAGTTTCTACTTTTTCTTTCCCTTTTTTTGCCGATACTCTTTCAACTTTTCCTCAAGGAAATTCTTAATTTTTCTTTTGAATACTTCAACGTCAAACTTCTCCGCGTGTTTTCGTATTCTTTTAGAATCGAACTCTAACCTATCAAATTTCTTCACTGCTTTCATTAGTGCTTGAGGAGTTTGCTCATAGAAAAAGGTACCTGTTTTACCCTCAATTATGCTTTCTAAAGCTCCTCCAGCCGCATAGGCAATAACCGGTCTCCCCGAAGCCTGGGCTTCCAGGGAGGTCATACCAAAGTCTTCTTCCCCTGAAAGGATGAAAGCCCGGCAGCAGCTATAGTAGCCCTTTAACTCCTTCCCTGAAGCTCGTCCGACAAAGTTAATGTTTGGGCCCGCTATTTCTTCAAGACTTTTTCTGTCCCGGCCTTCGCCAACTATCATAAGAGGCAGACCAAGCTGATTAAAAGCCTCAATGGCTATATCAATGCGCTTGTAGGGTACAAGTCTGGAGACGATTAAAAAGAAATCCTTAGCCGAAGATTCATTCACACCAAAATCAGAACATCTCACCGGAGGATAAATGATAGTTGCCTTCCTTTTATAGATCTTCTCGATCTTATTGGCAGTGAGTTTAGAATTAGCGATGAAGTAGTCAACCCTTCCGGATGATATCATGTCCCATTTTTTTAAGGGAGCAACCACCAGAGGTAGAATTTTTTCTAAGAGTCGCGGAAAGTCTTCTCTCTTCACATACTCATTAAACGACCAGGCAAATCGCATTAGAGAGTGGCAATAGCTAATGTGGCATACCTTTGGAGGAGTGATCACCCCTTTTGCCCAGGCGGATGAGCTGCTAAGAACTACATCGTAGCTTGAGAAGTTAAACTTTTCAAAGGCAAGAGAATATAATGGCAAAAGCCACTTATAACGACGTCTACTTTTGATGATATACTGTAAAAGTGAGGTATGGACGTTCATTTCATTAAAACAGCTGAAGGTGGTCTTGGGATCAAAGATAGAAGTATAAAGAGGAGCCTCTGGATAAAGCTGATGAAAGACCTCTACTATCCGTTCTGCGCCACCGGCATCAACAAGGTAATCGTGAACTAAAGCAACTTTCACCTAACACTCTCCTAGTTCCTTTTGTCCAAAATTTTCTTATATATAGCAAGCATCCTTGCTATATATATATCAGTGTTAAATCGCCTTCGGACCCCCTTTCTTCCTCGCCTCCCCATTTCTTCACTCTTCTTTCTATTTGATGTAAGCTCAATAACTGCCTGAGCAATCACCTCCGGGCTCTTGGATGAGATGAGAGTCCCGTTCACGCCATTCTTAACGATTTCAGTGGGTCCTCCTCTGTTGGTGGATATTACCGGCTTTTCCATGGCCATGGCCTCAATTAAAGTTCGACCAAAGGGCTCCTCCCAGGAAGCAAGGATTAATAAGTCAATTGCCTTCATAACCTCTGGTATATCAGAACGCTCGCCAGTAAAGATCACCTCTTTTTTTAGATTCAGCTCCTCCACCAGAGACTCAAGCTCCTTGAGATAAGCAACATTATCATATCTTGTACTTACAGTGTCAAACTTCGGTTCTCCTACTACTAGCAGTCGAGCCTCAGGAAAAGAAGATAAGACTTTGGGTATTGCTCTGATGACATCAGTTAATCCCTTCCAGGGACTTATCTGTCCTACAACACCTAGGAGAGGATAGCTGCCGTTGACCTTAAATATCTTCTTAAATTGGCTGCCATTTACCTTTTCCGGATCAAAAGTGGATAAATCCAAAGGGTTATAAATCACTTCTATTTTTCTAAGCATAGAAGCATCAAGAGCAAAGTGATGAGCTACATAACTAGAGTTTGCTATTATCCTTGAGGCTCTACTAGCAATGACCCTCCGGGTTAGAATCCCAGTTTTATTTGTGGGTACACAGTCTCGTACATGGACCAGGATGGGAATTTTATGAAAAAGACTCGAAACTGAAGCCACAAGTCCTCCCCGAACTGAGTTAGCATCAATCAAATCAGCATTGAATTCCTTCGCTATTGAAGCAAATCTTCTGGCAATTATTAGCAGCCTCACTCCATAAGCGAGAAAAAATAAAGGATTGCTGGTAAATCCTGCTTCAAATGATCCAATGTTCACTATAGGAAAACCCATATCCTGAGCTCTCTTCTTAAGAACCCCTTTAGCCGGACAGGCCAAAATTGGCTCGATTTCTTTTTTCTCCTTTAAACCCTTGAAAAAGGTAAGAAGAGAAATCTCTCCCCCACTCACCTTACCACTGTGATTAAGATATACTATGCGCATCCAGGTCAACCTCCATTTCGATCTGAGATTACTTTTTTAGCTAAAACAGTCATAGGAAAATAAATGTTAATCTTTCCAATTGATCCGTAGAAGAAGAACCCTCTGAACCAGTCGCGAAGAAGAAGTTCGAGTTTTCTATCACTTCTTGAATTCTGTAAATAGAACTTTACAACCTTGAACCCTGTATTTTTCAAAAGTAATCTCAAGGTCCCAGGACTAAAATAATTTATGTGCTCCCATGGAATTAGGCCAGAGTTACCGCGCAATCTCTCTCTTAGGCGGAGCAGGAGCCGATTATGAGCACACAATCGAAGCAACTCTGCATTTGGCGTTTCTAAATAGATGATGCCATTGTTTTTTAAGACATTATGACAAGCTCGCATTGTCTCAATAGGATCTAACATATGTTCGAGGACGTTCCATAATGTTACAATGTCAAAACTTCTCGGTTCCAGTTTTAACTCAGCCATATCTCCGTGATGTACTTTTAATCTGGAATTCTTAGATGCGAATTCGACTGCTGATTTCGCGACATCAGTCCCGGTCACTTCAAAACCTGCGTCTTTAGCAAGATTAGTAAAATAACCAGTTCCACATCCTACATCAAGAAGCCTTCCGCTCCGCTTATAAGCTGATATAGTAGAAATACCTTTCTGATAACTGACCTCCCATTTCCTAGCGTGATTAATGGTGAAAAATTCAAATTTCTTCAAATTCTTATGTATCTTGTTTATCCAATTCTTTAAAGGTCTAGGATAAGTAAAGATCATATGGCACTTCTTGCAAATAACCATGCGAAATTGAAGTCCGAATTTTTCCTCTGTTAATAATTGATTGAATTTACTGAACCCACATAAGATACACTTTCCTTCAGTATGTAGTCCTGGATCCATAATTAACTTTTCCTTAATCTATGATATCTTACTCAATCACGCTCAGCAGAACTTTCTCAACTTTCTCTCCTACCTTGTCCCAGGAAAGTTCCTGTAAAACGCGTTTTCTACCTTGTTCTCCCAACTTCTTAGCAAGTTCCGGACTAGTTAAGAGTCTGACTATCGCCTCAGCAATTTCTATCTCATTCTCTGGATTAACCAATAATCCGGTCACATTATCAATTATTGCATCAGGAATTCCACCGGCTCTTCCTCCTACTACTGGCTTTCCATAAGCGTTTGCTTCCAAATATACAATTCCAAAGCCTTCTGCTCCTCCATCAGTAGTGCTATCTCTACTGACCATTACGAAAACATCGCATATTTGATACCATTTTCTTAGTTCTTTATCCGGTACCCTTCCCACAAAGGAAATATCATCAATAACTCCTAGGTTCTTAACTAATTTTTGGTAATAAGACATTAGCCATCCTTCTCCTACAATCACATAGTGAGCTTTTGGAATCTTTGCCTTTATCAAAGGTAAACTCTTTATTACGTAGTCATGCCCTTTGTATAACTCTTCCAGACGAGATACACTCAGGAAAATTTTTTCCCCTGTAACGTGATAGGACCTTTTAATGCTGTTTACATCCAAATCTCTTTGTACTTCAGCGTTCGTACCGTGATTAATTTTAGTAATTCGAGAAATAGGCACTCCAAAACAAGCCACCAACTTCTTTGTATATTCACTTACAGCAATGACTCTGTCAGCTTTTTGTAAGACAAGGGTAGTCAATAAGCTCTTATTGACTAATTCCACAGCATGAGTGTATATAACGTAGGGCTTGCCATATAGGCATTTTAACGCCAGTCCCACCACCCCCACTGTTACATGACCACAGAGTACAACATCGATTCTTTCTGAGAGAGAAAGAGTAAAGGCTTTGATAAGCATCAAAAGGAGAAAAAATAACTTTGCGACCTTGGAGCTTCCATAAGAGAATAAACCAACTCTATATATCTTGAAAGGCTGAGATAGATCAAATTTCCCCGCTTCAGCTTCTTGCGGAGCTACTACTATGGGTTCAAATTTATGAAAATTCTGGCAAAGACTATAAAGAAGAGTTTGAATTCCTCCTATCTCAGGAGGAAAATCTAAAGTCAAAAGAAGTAACTTCATCCTCTTCCTCTCACACCTCTTCACATTTTCACTTTGTCAATAAACAATCTATGCCAGAGTTCAAAGCAAAGAAGACTCCATATTTCTTGATTGAAATCTCTTCTCCCTGTAAAATGCTCATTTACCATCCATTTCACATAATCTGGATTAAAATACTTCCTATTCATCGTTGTTTCTGAAAAAAGCATTTCCCTAACAAATTCTCTCATCCCATTCTGGAACCACTCTGCTGTCGGAACCAGAAAGGCATGTTTTCTCTTATTTAGAATCTCGGCTGGTAAAATCCCATCCAACGTTCTCTTTAGCAAAAACTTAGTCTTTAATCCCCTCACTTTAAAACTGGCAGGTAAGGTAGCTATAAATTCCACCAGTCTGTGGTCGAGAAAAGGTACTCTCGCCTCCAAAGATGCTGCCATGCTCATCTTGTCCACCTTGGTTAAAATATCATCTACCAGCCAGGTTTTCACATCTAAATACATCAAAGAATGGAGGAGGTTTTCTTCAGATCCATCTTCAAAGTACCCGGAAACTAAGTCTTCTATCCCTCCAGAGTTGAGATTCTCTTTCATTCTTTCTCCGTATAAGATTTCTTTGTTATCATTGCTGAAACTGCCTATCCAGGATATATGTCTCTTGACATTACTAAACTCACCTAGAAGGAGCTGAGCATATCTTTTTTTTTCTTGTCTGACAGAGGATTTCATAATAGCCTGAAGTAACAATTTGCGGAGGCTCAAGGGGATCTTATCCTGCACCATTTTGGCTATTCTAAACCAGCCGTAGCGAGGATAACCTCCGAAGAACTCATCCCCTCCTTCCCCTGTCAGAACAACCTTCACCTCGCTCCTGGCAAATCTAGAGACGAGGTAGGTAGGTATAGCAGCCTGATCGGCCAGAGGCTCATCTAGGTGCCAGATAAGCTTAGGTAGAAGCTCTTGAGTTTTAGGAGCATTTAATATGATCTCATGATGGTCAGTATTGAATTTTTTTGAGATCAACCGAGCCTCTTTCAGTTCATTATAATCCCCGGCAGCCTCAAACCCTACAGTAAAGGTCTTGACGGGCTTATGGCTCAGTTTCGCCGCAAAGCTAGCTATAGCTCCAGAGTCAATCCCCCCCGATAGAAGAACTCCCAACGGTACATTAGCTCTCATCCTTACGCGAACTGCCTCTTCCATTTTGGATTTAAGCTCTTCTTTCGTCGCTTCTTCATCCACCTTTTGCTTTCTCTCCAAAAAGGTCACATTCCAATATTGTTTAATCTTCATCTTTCCTCGTTTCCACACCAAATAATGCCCGGCAGGAAGTTTTTCTATTCCCGAGAACATGGTCAGGGGAGAAGGGACATATTGGAGGGTTAAATATAAATCCAGAGCTTCTAGGTTCACTCCTCTTGAAACATCTGGATGCTCTAGAATAACCTTTATTTCAGATCCAATAATTAGCTCTCCCTTTCGCTCATAATAGTAAAGGGGTTTAATTCCCAGTCGATCTCGTGCAATAAAGAGTTTTTCTTCTTTTTTATCCCACAGAGCAAAGGCAAACATACCCTGAAGAGCATTCACACATGCCTCACCGTACTCCTCATAAAGGTGCACTATTGTCTCGGTATCAGTCTTGGTGTAGAATGAATGGCCCTTTTTTTCAAGAAACTCCCTGAGTTCTGGAAAGTTATAAATCTCACCATTAAAGACAATCCAAATCATCCTATCTTCATTGTGAATAGGTTGATGGCCTCCTTTAAGGTCGATAATACTTAATCTTCTTACGCCAAGAGATATCTTATTCTCTTTATCAATGTAAAACCCTGTATCGTCAGGACCCCGGTGCACAAGGACCTCACACATTCTTCTCATCAATCTCTCATCAGCTCTATTTGTCGTTCCACATATGCCACACATTGGCTCCCACCTCTAAACAAGGGTCTAGCAGTTGACTCTTTTTCAGTTGATTATTCAGTCCTAACAAATCATGTCTTATTTGAGTAAAGCACAACCGGGCCTGCCTCACCAAGGTAAAATGATGACGGTCATAATGGCACTCATGAACAATAATCAATTTTCGAAGGATCTAGATGAGATATTTCACAAAAGACAGAAGATAACCCGTCTTGGGCCACTACACCTCTTTTATCCGAGACGTCTTCCTATTCTTCTCATGATCTAGATGATCTTCATATTTTCCCTGCCACTCAGCAACCTTAATTTTTACCAACCCCAATAAAGAAGGTAAAATATTCCTTAGCATACTGAACTTAGTCCGGGAGTCATTTCGCCATCGTACAGGTATCTGTTTAACTCGATAACCGTATTTTCGGGCAAGGAAAAGAATCTCAGCATCAAAACTCCAATCATAAAGTCTCTGTTTACTGAATACAGCCTGAGCAGCTCCCCTTCCAAAGCATTTGAATCCACAGGTCACATCAGAGATATCTTTTGTCACAACTACGTTGGCAAGCCAAGTAAATCCTTTCCCTATAAATTCTCGTAGCCAAGATTGATGTACTTCAATCTGTGCACCCGATACCTTTCTCGAGCCAATAGCTATATCATATCCGCTTTGAATCACCTGGAGAAACTTATCCAACTCTGCCATTGGGGTCGAAAGATCGGCATCGGTGAAAAGGATATAGCTACCTTTTGCGTTTAACATCCCCCTTTTTACGGCATATCCCTTACCATAATTCTTCTCGTTCCGCAAAACACGGATGTGACCGTCTCTTTCTATAATTCTGTTAATTACTTTCAAGGTTTCGTCTTTACTACCATCATCTACTACAATCAACTCATAGGAATATCCCTTTCTCCCAAGGCAGAACAAAATCTTCTTCAGATTATGACCAATTTTGGTTTCCTCATTATATGCCGGAACAACTATTGATAAATAAGGACTCTCATGCACAGGATTTCTTCTTTCTGTCTAGCGTTACTATCGTTATTAATCTTTTCAAGATCATCCTCAAGATCGTTAGTATAGTCAGATTCCACTAGTTTTTCTCCTCACAAGTGATTAACTGGTAAAAACTCATAAATGGAAGAACCCTGTTAAACACTTCAAAGAATTTAATGGTCCTTCGTGGAAACTTTTTCAGAAGAGAGTTCGTAACGAAAGGAGGGAGAAAACAGAACCGCTTATAAGATGTCAAGACAAGGCCATTCTTTTCGAATTCCTTCCTATACCTCTTTCGTGTCAAAGTAAGATATTGCCTTTCTTCGGCATAAGACATATCCGCATTAAGTATTATCTGAAGAAGGAACAAAGGATTAAAAGGATTCGGTTCGACCAGAACGCACTTAGAACCGGTAGATTTCACGAATTGATAAATTACTTCTCTCTGCTCACGCTTGAGATGGTGCATTAGATGAAAACAAAAAACTATAGTAGGTTTAGCTCCCTTATAATCTGTTAGAAAACACTCGGCCTTTGCATTGATGACATGTACATCATTCTTCGAGAACTTTTTATTTAAGGTATCTACATAGGCATCAACTGGTTCCACGAGGGTAACATTTGAAAAGCTCTTAATGACTGAAGCCGAAAACCTTCCCATGCCTGCACCCAACTCGACAGCGTTCTCATAGTTCGAAAAGGATTCGTCCGAGATGAGAGAATAGACATAGTCGGCAAAAAGGTCGCTTCTATACTGCATGTATTTATGTTTATCTTTACCGTAGTAACTAGCTGGCATCAACAATCTCCCTAGCCAACCACTGTGGCCTTCTATTTGACTCTAGAAATAGCTTTCCGCGGTATTCCCTCACTGGTAAATATTCACTAAAGCATGTATACCACTGTCATTACCAGGAGCCTCATGCACAGGATTTCTCCTTTCGGTCTAGTATTACTTCACGGGCGATCACAGCATCTCTTTTGGGCTACACACACAACGGATAGGCCGAATGGAAATTCGAACGTCCGCAACCAGAAAGCCTCAAGTCGATATATATGTATCAAAATATAGTTAAGCAAAAGGGGTACATCCATAAAATCCGACGTTTGAGCACCATGTTTTCCCCGTTGTAGTAGGGCTTTTGCAAAACGAATACCAATTACAGGCAAAAAAATGAAAAAATTACTGTAGCTGACTTTCTTTATCAAGAAAACAGTATGGGTAAATAAGGAAACAAGGGTATTCAAAGTATACCGCCTTTTATGTTGAAGCATCTTATCCCAATAGCTCCATAGAAACGGGAAGGCAGGAACCGTCGTTATCAAAATCCCACCTTTCTTAAGTATGCGGTGAAACTCTTTTACAGCATTACCATCGTTATTAATGTGTTCAAGAACATCTAGAGCAGTAACAAGATCAAAAGAGCCATCGTCAAATGGCAATGTCAAATTGGCATCGGCTTTAATTAGGGACCTATGTTTTCGTTTTTGGCAAAGAAATAAAGCGTCATCTGATAGGTCCATTCCCACCGTAAATCCGTATTGGCTCATAGTTTCCAGCATTAGTCCTGTTCCACAGCCAATGTCGACCATTATCTGTTGCCGGTTATTTCCATTATCGCCCAAAAACCTATCCAGAAGACTAATAACAATTTTTCTCTTTCCCACGTGCCACCAATAGGTTTTTTCCTGCTCATACATCTCAAAATAAAGGTTGTGTCTCATCTTGTCTACTTCGAATCATGTAATTAATGATCATCATTTATTCCCAAAAGATCTAGGAGTTACGAGCGTACAGAAAAACAGTCACGTTATAGGGATCCACTTTTCTGCCTAGTAGCTTCTCTTTTAGGAATACATCTCGTGGGTCTACTCTTACATATCTTTTAACTGATACAGACTGGAACCCACTTTGTTTCGCCTCTTCCATTATTTGGTTATTCATTACTACAATATTCCGCTGTCCTCTGTCTCTAAACACTAGCCAGAAGCGTCTACAATCAAGGTTTTCAATGATTTTTTCCCTTACCTTTTTGAGGTTATCTACGGAGGGGAAGTCACCCGCGTAATAATACTCAAATGTGGGATCAGAAGTGATAATAAAATCGCCGATTTCGAAATTTCGCTGAATATCGTTGACGATTTGCTTCCAGGAAATAATCAAATGAGGGTTATTGAACTGCTCTTTTGTAAAGTAGTTCTTAAGTGAATATGCCGATATGAGTAAGACTAGTGTTATTAGGAGGACTTGGGTTCCCTTCTTCTTAAACGACAAAATTCCGACAGCGACCAATAAACAATACAAAGGAAAGATAAACATTAGTAGAGCGGGTACGTGACTTGCTACCTCAAAAGTAGCTACCGTTGAGGTGAGAGCAATAGTGAATACAAGGGGTACGATCAGAGAAACAAATATCAACGTAAACCTGTCTCTATTTCTCCAAAAAAACCTCATTCTCGTAAAGAGTGTAACTAAATAAAAGAAAATTGCCGGTCCTACTATCCAGAAATTGAGAGGTGATACTGTCTCACCCAGACTGAACGCATAAGCAGTATAAGCAATCTTTACGATGTAACCTTTCAAGCTACGAGAGAGTTCCGCAGCTGGGTAACCCGCAAATTGGCTAGCACGCAGAGGAAGCCTGATCAAATACGGAAGAAATAGAGTAACAATGACCAGCTGAGCTAAAATCCAGTTTTTCCAGAGATGCCTGTATTGTCTCATACGTAGAATTAAGAAGACATTTTCGGAGATTAGAACTGAAATTCCAAGATAGCTGGTATATACTAGAAGGGTAGATGAAAGGATGTAGCCTACATAATCCCGAGTTTTATTCTGACTAAGAATTCTCACAAAAAAGTATAGAGAAAAAAGTGTCAGGAACATCGCTAAGGGATAGTATCGAGCCATTCTAGAGAAAAGAATGAAGAACGGTGATATTGTCAGGAGGAAGGCCGACAGCAAACCTATTTTCTTACCTCCTACATACCGACCCAATTTATAAACCAAGTAGATAGAAAATATGCTAGGGAGAAGAGAAATGAATCTCAAGGAGACCTCGCCTGTTCCGAACAGATGAGACCAGAAGTAAACCATAACCAGATATAGAGGAGGATACACGATCACATTTTTCAGAATATAGGGAAGCCCTTTCTCAATATAGCTAATAGTACTCATTTCATCGCCCCAGTAGTTAAGAAAAGAGAGCTTAACCGTGAGCAGCAAGGCCGCTAACAACATTATGGCGACCACCAACCACTCTGAATTAGCCCATTTTGTAAGAATTTTTCTCATTGTTTACTTCTAGTTAGGAACGCTTCTCTCTAACCCTATATTGAGCATGGTCATAGCTCTCATCGATTCTTTCTGTGGTATGCTGCCGCCACTCGAGATTCCTGTTTTTTTGCACCCTTTTTGCTTCTCTATCCCAAAAAGACTCTTCGATATCTTGAATTTTCTTTCGATCTATCCGCATATCCTTATTGTTTAAACACTCCTTCTCACAAATGCTCGATATTTTCAATCCCGTATAAGGTTAATATTAGGCATTTTTTAACTTTCAGGGTGCTTCTGAACTACTAATCACCAATTTGTAGGTTAAATGTTGATGAGATAAAATATGATAAATGCGAAGATAGTTTATTCTTTACGCTCATTTGGAACCTCCTCCTTATCTTACTATATTTATTTTTGAGGAGACTTCAAGTCAAAGTCATAACCATAACAAATTATTTTTTTCTGAGTCCCATAAGGTCTGAGACATTTCGCTTTATTACCCAGCAGTCTATTTTTACCTGCGAACAGGGGAGACATTGCAAAAATCTTTCCGTCAAAGTTAGACAGAACTGAGAATTTAAGCTTCCCTCGTGAGTCAGTATTGAAAACACTAGGGATTACTAACGCTGTCTCTAACCTTTTGAACTTTGCTAGTTAGGCGAAAAGCTCTTGACTTATATCCACGACGCAGGCGTGGCTAACGACAAGAATTTTCATATTGCTCCTTAAACTTCCTCTTGTCTTCAAGAATTTCAAAATAGACTTTTTCATATTTTTCCGCCATCCTTGTCCAGGAACAGTTCACAGCCGTTCTTCTAGCGTTCCTTCCAATCTTTTCCCGCAACTTTTTGTCTGAGAGGAGAAGCTCGATCTTTTCGCTTATCTCCTTTGAATTCGTTGGATCCCTTAAAAGAATACCGTTTTCCATATCCTTTATTAATTCCGAAGCTCCACAATAGCCAGAATGAGAAGTTATTATAGGTACCCCGCAAGCCATTGCCTGGAAAACAACCGTTGGACAAGGATCATATACTGTTGGGAAAACAAAAGCTTCTATTCCTCTGAAAATTTTATCTAAATCATTTCTGAAGCCAATGAATTTTACCTTCTCTGATAGACCCTCTTCGTCCATTTTTTTCACGAATGGACTTCTAGTATTATTTCCTGCTATCAATAGCTTAACCTTATTGCTGTTCAAATCCTTAAGACTTTTCAATAGGTAACCTACCCCCTTTCTATTAGTTCGGATATCGCCAGCAAAGAGAATAAGAAAGTCATCTTCTCCTAAATTGAACTCTCGAATAACGAATTCTTCACACTCAGACCTATCCTTCTCATTAAATTCCTCAATATCGACACCGTTATAAACGACTTGAATCTTCTTCTTTGAAACTCCTGCCTTATTCACGAGTTCTGTCTTCACCTTATTAGAGACCGCTATGACTAGACCTTTTTTTCTATTGTAAATGATTTTCTCAAGCCAAGCATTTAGCCAAGTATATACAAAGGAATAAATTTCCTTTACTCCTCTCTCCATCTTTATCTTTCTCGGAATCTTCACCCAAGCACTATGACAGAAATGGCACGTATTAACGTCGTAAGAAGCAAGGCTTACAGATCCGTTTAGGTGAACGATGTCGTAATCGGCCTTCCATAATCGCCAGTTAACTACCAGAAGAAAGATTATTCCTTTGACAAGATGTGGCCTTTCGATGAAAATCCGGATGTGGTGATAAACAACGTTACGTAACGCGAGCAGATCCTGATCTATTCTATTTGCATATAGATGGACCTCGTGACCGCGCGTAGCTAAGTATTTGACAAGCTCACAATTTACTCTTCCCTGTCCATCTCTTTTTATGATATTATGAGTAACAATCGCTATCTTCATCTAAGGTCTCTTCTACAAAGAAATTTCTTTTTCCGATTAATATTATCTAAGTCGACAACTTTTTTTCTGCCACCAAAAATAATATTGATGGCTTTCTCAGGAAATGTTTTAAATCTTTTCCAGAAGAAAGCATATAATGACAATCCTTCAGTATTGAGATTACTTCAAACTGCTTTTTGACTAGGTAGATAGCTTGTCTAATACTAAAGTGATAGGGATGTTTTATATAATCAGGATGTTTACGTCGTAAGATTGGCTTGAACAGGATATTTCTAAACAGAACAGCGGCCAAGCTAGTTACATTTAATGACAGTAGCATCACGCCATTGCGTTTCAGGACTCGTCGAATTTCTACGAGAACTTCATAAGGATTTTCACAGTGGTCCAAAGTATTCAATATTATGACTATGTCAAAACAGTTTTCTTTGAAAGACAAAGACTCAGCTTTGCCTTTGACCAGGGGAATATCTTTATAGTAATCGCCAAAGAGATTTTTATGATTCTCGGCCAGAGGATCAATTGTGTATTTTTTACCAAAGCTAAAGAAATTCACTGTGGGCCATCCCGCTCCTCCAATCTCCAGGATTTTCGCACAGGGCTTTAGTTTTACCTTATGAATTTTGATGTAGTTCTCAAAAAATAATGCTCTTGTCTCAAGAGTCTTCTTGTGGTCTTGGTCCTCAAAATCAATATAATCTCTCCAAAACGCTTTTTCGTATTCTTGAGCGATGAGCCACTTCTTATTTCTATTTCTACTTTCTCTAGGTCTTTGCATTTCGATTCTCATGATCAAATCTTACCTTTCCTGCAGACTGCAATAATCTGCTGGGATTGTCTGATCATCCCTCTAGCAATTTCAAAGTCGTCTAGGGATGGAACTTCCTTTATTTCGACTCCCAATCCTCTCAGAATAGACTCCCGTTTTTTATATGATAGACGCAATCTAAGGTTAAGCGTATCGAATCTTTTTAGAAAACTGTAAAAAGCATAAGGTGACGTTCTAGCTTTTCTGCGTTGGCCGTACAATTCAACAATAGGAAAAAATTTCGATAATCTGGTTCTAAATTTCTTTGGACTCATTAAATTAATATGAGAGAGAGTTTTTGTATTTATACTTTTCATATGGAGACGGTCGGTGAGCTGATTGGGAGTACTCATTACTAACACCCCATTTGGCTTTAGAATGTGGGAAATCTTCTTTAAGAGCGTATGATCCTCTCTAATATGTTCGATGACCTCAAGGCAAGTTACTAAATCAAAGGTATCTTCATTGAAATCTAAGGCTAATAAGTTCATTGTTCTTAATTTCAAATTTGAACGAGAATAGTGTTTTTTGGCGTAGTCTATCGCCTCCTGGGAATAATCAATTCCAGTAACCTTCTTGGCTACAGTGGCGAGAAGATTACATCCATAACCCGCTCCACAGCCAGCATCAAGTGCTACTTTATTCACAGCAAATTGAAGGGCGAAATAATACCTCATTAAGTGTGATATGAACAGTCCATTGCTATAGTTAGGCATTACGCGCTCCTCTGTTGCAATTCTTTGTCTGTCGGTATTCTTTGGTCTCATGGTTTTCCAGCTCGAAAATCCCAGATTTTCTCCCACCATATGGGTACAGCATCCCACAGGTCCGGATTGCATTTTCGACAAAGAGGAATTTTATGGGATTCACCCTTCATATGTATCTGTCTGATCCGTTGAAATTTACTTCTTGTCCAAATGTCTCTCAATGATTCTTCTCTGACATTTCCCATTTTCATTGTGCAATCCCAGTCGTTGCAGCACAAGGCTACATTACCGTCGTTGCAAATATCAAGCTCGTTCCACAGCCGAAAGCAGGGGGGTCGGTTGGGATGATCTCCAATTTCGTTCCCTTTGACACTTCCAGCTCTTGTAGTAAAGTTATCTACATAAACACGATCTGCAACTTCTTCCCAAAACTTTAGAAAATCATTGCTTTCACACTGATTTTGCGGCATAAGAATCATTCCGACATTGACGTATGGTCTAGTTCGTCTGAGGTCTTTTCTCATTTTTATGAAATTGATGACGTTGTTTCTAACCTCTTCAAAGACCAAGTTTCTTCTTATTCTTTCGTAAGTAGCCTTACTGTTCCCGTCAATAGTGATAAAGAGGGAATGTACATTTGATCGAAATATGGCCTTAGCCTTTTGTTCTGTCAGAAGGCTTCCGTTGGTATTGAGGATGATCTTCGACTTAGGGATTCTTTGGTTTATGTATATCAAGTATCTACTAAGATCCGGAAGAAGTAGTGACTCTCCATAAAAATAAGGCAAGATTCTTTTTAGCCCAATAGATGCACATTCATCGATGATTTTCTTAAAAAGAGTGATGTCCATTTTTTTGACAGAACGCCGCCTTCTCTTTCTTGGACACATGATACAATCAGCGTTACAAGCGTTGGTAATCTCAATAGAAACCCTCGGAGGAATAGCCAACATTCGACGGATTCTATGAGTAAGTAACATCCTTCTGCCCAGCGAGGTTCCCGTTACCAAGGTTTCCGCTTTGCCGTAGATGGCCTTTAGCAAAAATCTAAACGTTAGTCTCAGATTCATTCTAACCCTTTTGACAAACAAGATCCACCAGAACATGTTCGATTTCTCTGGTCATCCTTTCCGCGGTAAAGTATTTCTCTACCCTTTTTCTTCCAGTGATACCCATCCTGTTTCGAAGTTCTGGGTTTCTTAGTAGTCTAATACAAGAACTCGCTATCGCATCAGCGTTCTTCGGCGGTACTAAGATTCCCGTTTTTTCATGCACTACTATCTCACCTGGCGCTCCTATGTCTGTTGCGATGACAGGTTTAGCTACAGACATAGCCTCGGTCATTACTAAACCGAAAGGTTCTGGTGAAGAGGAGGCATGAACTATGACATCCGAAGAAGCCATTATAGAAAGTCTATCCTCTCTGAATCCAGTAAAGATTATCTTACTCTCAAGATTTAGTTTCTTAACCAACATTTTTAGTCTTCTAGCATAAGGTTTGTCACGGTCACGAGTAGCATCCCCGACAAGAAGAAACCTAGCCTCAGGAAATTTTTTAAGAATTTTGGGGACGGCCCGAACAAAAAATTCTTGCCCCTTCCAGCTCATAAACAAACCAACCATAGTAATTAAGGGAGCATCTGGTTTAGCTCTAAATTCCTCCCAAATTGAATGAGCAGGTAGTCTGTTTATGATAGGTAGTGTAATCCCAAGGTAGATGAGCTTGTTCGGTGCCCTAAAATACCTGGAGAGGAGCGATCTAGTGTAAGCACTGTTAGCCAAAATGAGGTTGGTAGGTACAAGGTCTATGAACTTTGTAAAAATGTCCGAGGATTCCGTGGCATTATGGCAATACCACACACCAGGTCGATGCCTCATGTAAGCTGCAGTTCCACCATAAAGATGTTCCTTGCCTCCATTGCTGAACACGACAGAAATACTTTCTTCTCGAATGATTTTAGCAATTCTTATTATTGTTACTAAAGTACGGAGTAGGTACCTAAATCTTCCCGAGACAATAACTCTTACCGAAAATCCTTTAGTTTGAAACTCTTCGACCAGCTTTCCTGGACTTAAAAAAATGAGCAACGGTTTAAACTTGTGTTTATTCAAATAGCCAACAAAGTAACGAAGAAAGTTGACGGAACCTCCCTTTTGTGCGCCATCGCAGTGGATTATAAGGAGTTTGATCATTTCCTTTTCCCAACGAAAGTTCTCATGTCCACATACTCCTTGTCCATCCAACCAATAAGGAGCCAAAGCAAAGGGACAAGAGCATAGTTTGCACCCATAAGGAGTTGACCCATGGTGACGAATAATATAGCAAATACCACAATGTAACGCAGGTTTTTAGAGTTAAAACACAAGAACGTTACTTCTTTAAAGATTTGAAACATAATGATTAAGTATAACACAACACCTATGATGCCAGAGCTTACTAGAACATTAGAAAAGTCATACTCTGTCCCTCTCTCTGCTCCCCCAAATTTCATGGCCGCCAAGGTTGTACTACCTAAGCCATAGCCAAAGGGATTGTGGGTGAAGGCATCTATGAAAGCATACCAAACACGACTCAAATGACTTGGCAAGGTTGTTCTGCCTGGCGTAAAAGGGTCAAGTATTCCCATCGCCTGACGTTGTAGAACACCCGTAAGTCTACCAGATTCTGAGAACATAGTTGGGTCGTAACTCATTTTAGCTAACATCATTACAAATACAAATAGGAACAAGATAAAAATGAAAGTACTTTTCTTCAAGTTTCTTAATCCAAGAGCAATTAAAGCCACGGTAGCGAAGATAAACATAAAAACAACCCCACGACTCCCCCCAATTATGATTGCCCACAGGCTTATACCGAGAACGGGCAGTAAAATCAATTTTTTTCTATGAATCATAATTGCTACTATTATTACGGCGAACACTGTGATGTATAATACATATTCCGAGGCACTAGCAAAGGTTGAAAAGGCTCGAATTATTCCTCCAACATGGAGAGCAGCATATCCGCCGTACTTAATCCAATATTCCTCAAAGTCCATAAATCCAAAGTAAGTCTGATAGATCCCATAAATCATTACAACGCAACCAATTGTGGCAACAGCTTTTAAGAGCTTTACTCCTGCTTCTTGGTCAATGAAGATTCGTCCTAAATAGAACCACATTAATGGGATGATATAATACATAACCCCACCTAAACCCACCAGAATACTTCCCTGTAAAGGATTAAAGATCTGAAGGCCGAATAAAACAAAGAGAGCTATTACACACTTGGAAAGTAGGCTGTCTTTGACGGTCTTTGAAAATTGATCTCTACGAAACATAAATATCTCTATAAATATGAACCCAGCGATTGCGGGACCAATGAGTAATATCGGATCAAGCTTTGTATAAGGGCTTATAGAATAAAGGGCTCTACGGATAAAGGCCATAAAAGGCAAGAAGACGAGTGTGGCGATGATGCCCTTGCGTACGTCAATAAGTGTTGTTAGAAATAGTAAAAAGGCAATTGTACCGACGGCTACCCATCTAAATCTTACTGGATCTGGTATTGAACGAGCGACAAATAAGGATAATAATGAGATTGCAAGATAAAGGATATACTTAGATTTCACCACTCTTAAGGTGATATGATTTAATCTGTAAGATATTTCGTTTATATTAATCATATTTATCTTCTGAAGTTCTGTTGTCTGTCACGATGCTACCTAAGATAGGTTTTTATTCTGCCTGTCTTTCCTTCAAATGATGGTACTGCCTGTCTTTGCCATTTCGTCCCTCGATATCTCCCCAGATCTTTGGATAATACAGTAGTTGACCTTCAAAAGAGGATGGTATATTATTTTGCCATCTTTTTTTGACGAAAAGACAGATAGCAACCCCATTAGTCTATCCAATAATTTCCTGTAGAGTCCTCAACACACAAGCTTAAAGTAGAATTTTTTCAGTTTTTGATTGTACTATGAGAAAACAGGAATAATCTTTAACCTTTAACATGGCAAACAGTTATTGGAAATTATTCTAATATCTGCGTCAGTTATGATAGTCTGCTCGATGCAAATACACTTGCTTGTGAATTTTTACAGCTATAGTTTGCGTATGAGTTGCAGATATTGATCTGCTATTTTACCCCAAGAAAAATCCCGTTTAAAACTAGACTTGGCTTTCTTACCCAGTTTAGTACGTAATTGGATATCAAAAATAAGTAAGTTTAAAGCTTCTGTAAGATGACTAGTATCTATCTTGTCAATCAGAATTAGGTTTTCGCCATGGCGAAACCATTGATTATTAGTATGTAATCCCTGTGAGCCTATAATAGGAAGTCCGTGAGCAAAACCCGCCATAAGCGTACCTCTCACTGTTGATATTCCGTTATCGTACAAAGCAAGGTATATATCTAATACTGACAGATACCGGCTTACTTGATCACAGGTAGTAGTCCCTGTAACGACAATGTGACGCTCTACACCTAACTTCTGAGCGAGATGCATTGTTTCTTTCCAGGTACTATCATTAAGGTCTATTTTCCCAATGCAAAGCAGACGCATCTCTACTATGTCGACAAAATGCGCAAGAACCCTAACTATTGTAGAGAGACTCTTGTGTTGCGCAAGGGTACCGAAGATCCCCAACAGAATGACGTTTCCTCTTATCCCTAAATGCTTTCGTGTTATGTCACGTGTATCTGTTAGATAGGGAAGAGGTATAATATTCGACCCCACAGGAATTTTGTGAATAGTCCTGTTTTTCCATGGGAAAAGTTGTTTAAGACTGCGGACTCGTGATCCAGTGGCAGCAATCATAGCATCAGTCCCAAGACCAATAGGTATCAATTCAGCACGCTGCACCAGAGCCCAGGTTAATCCTCTTAAACCCAGTCTACCAAACGGGAAATATAACTCATGAAAGGTGGCTATAATCTTCACCTTAGAATATGTTTTTATAGACAGAAGTAAAAAGGCAAGGGAGATAGCGATTCCGTGTTTTCCATACATAAAGGGATTGTACTGCAAGTTGATTATGTCTGGTATTATTCGAAATATTTCCTTCCTTATTCTGCCGAAAGACCGCCAATCCCAATGCTTAACAACGGAAATAATCTGCACACCTGGAATAGGATCTGTTAGTTCATTAGACGTGAGAATACTCACCGACTCGCATCCATCGAAAGGAGCTATTTCTTTTGCTAGTTTAGCCGTATAATCACCTATTCCGTCTATTAAAGGTGGCAAATGAGGAGTTATGAACAGAATTCTAATTTTAAAATCACCTCGTTTATGTCATGAATCATTACGACTTTCTATAATCTCTTTATACAAAGCTTCCATCCTTTTAGCATGCAACTCTGCCGAGAATAGTCCCTCAACTCTTCTTCTGCCGTTTTCTCCCATTTTGACTGATCTAGCTGGATCAGATAGACATAAATCTATCTTTGTCGCTAGATCCTCAATGTTGGAAGGCTTAGCCAGATAACCCGCCTCTCCGTCGACCAGCCAATCTCTGATACCACCAACGTCATAGGCCACAACAGGTTTTCTATACGCCATTGCCTCTATGCCAACATTGCCAAAAAGCTCCGGCCAAAGCGAAGGAATTACAACAACTGAGGACCGCGCATAAAAATTAGCCAGATTTCTATGATTCCTCCAGCCGAAAAATTTTATGCGATGACTGAGTTCAAGCTCTTTGGCAAGTGCTTCGTTTTTTAGCCTATCTGGGCCATCCCCCACCACAAAAAGCCTCACCGAATCAGGGAGAATAGCCATAGCACGGAGTAGATGATGCAATCCTTTAGCATAGAATATGCGCCCTATAAACAGAACGATTTTATTTCCAGGTATGGATTTATTGGAAGAAATCACTTTCGGCATCTCGGCCGGCGGAGGTATTATTACGACTTTTTTGGGCGATAACCCAGCTTGAACTATTTGTGTCTTCATGTAATTACTAGCGACAATTAATTTATCAAATATTCTATTATCCCGAATCGTAGTGGAACAAGACACAATCTTCTTTGTCCAGCGAAGTATATCAATGTGGCTACCGTCCATCATTATAGGACACCCCATTATAAACCCATATGTAGCACAGAAAATCCAGCTCTCCAATGTACATACTTTTTCGATTCTAGGCAGATATCTCATTCCATTCGGACAAAACAAGCCCCACATGGTGTGAATTGTACGGACAAGTGGCTTCACTTGCGCAAGTTTCACCAGAATCTCCTTGTTATCACAAGAACGAACGTGAATCACATCCGGATCCTCAAGAATCAGAATTTTCTCAATAGTTGACCACGCTTGAGGTCTATGTCGGTCTTTGCGCGAAAAAAGCGCGGGCACCTGATATTCTTTACGGACTTTTCTAAGTTCTCCTGATATCTTGTCACTATGCACTATCACAATCTTATGGCCAATCTTTTCTAGGTACTGGCTTGAAATTTGTAAGGTCTTTTCAGTACCCCCCACAAGTGAGTAGATATCATTAATTTGAAGAATCTTCATCATAGATTACCTGCCGCTTGCAGACTTTTTAGTATTTTTTCCAGAATAAAGAACCTGTGATATGGCATTTCGAAAACTCTGTATGTTTTTTCAATTTTTGATCCCACTTTCTTAATATCGTTAACGATTCTTTTTCACGAATAACCAACTTTTCCTGTCTGCCAATAATGCTCTCCATTGATATTATAAGAAGGTTTTTTGAGCGTTAGCAAATGCAATGAGTTCTCTTATTTCACCAAAATTACTGGAATTTTTGGGCGTAGAGAATAGACTCTGTCAATATGTGGAAGAGATAAAATGGCAAAGCAATCAGAAACTGGGAATATCTCACAGGTAACTTTCTGAAAGGTTTCATAAGGTTGCTCCGCCAAAGAAACTCGTCAGATGCTAATATATATTTTGATCAAAAGTATCAAAAATATTTTCTTGATCTAAAATATTCATTTTATCGACTATTCTTTTTCTTTCGTGTTTGTAATTCTGTATCATATTGTCTAGCTTATCACTTATTTCATTAACGTTTATATTGTTCCCGCAATCGAAAAAATAATCTATTTGGTTAAAATCCTCCAATAATTCAACATACTTTGTCGTCCAACCAATAACTAAAGCTGGAACCCCATTTTTGTATGCATGGACTATAGAATGATAACGCGAGGCAATCACGAAATCGAACTGCTTTATAACACTTTCCAATTCAATAGCGTTCAAGTTGTTGGATACTAATTTTATCTTTTTCTTATCTGAAGAAAGACTTTTAATTTTCTCACATAGGTCTAAATCTTCATAGGAATGTCTCAATATATAAACGTTTTTTTTGGCGTTAATTAGTCTATTTAATAATGAATGGTAAATCGAGTAGATTTCATTTGCATTTGTTCGTTCAATGACCCTTAGATTAGGGATTATGCCGACCGAATTAGGTTCAACCTTTACATCTTCAAAATGAACATTCTCATTGAACACGCTAGCTAAATGATATCCTTTCCTTTGGAAAACTATGTCGTAGCTTTTTTCAACATTATTCCTGCTGAATTTATGTACATGTATCAAACTCTTTTTCTCTCTTACGAATATTTTCTGTGGACACTTTAAATATAACTTGAGCAGTGGATATAAAAAGAATTTGTGCATTACCGAGTAATCAAAGGGGCCTATGGATTGAGGAAAAATATAATATGGAACTGAGTATTTTTTGGCGATAATTATGTTTAACAGATAATTGATTGAAACCCAAAACCCCCATTGCGAAGATAAAGCGTAACCGCTTATGTCAATAAAAAGGTCTGCGTTTTTAACTACTCTTTCTATCTCATCTGTTAGGTAACCATACTTATTCTCCCTCACCAACAATTTATTCCAAAATCCCAGCAGTCTAATTATGGTTTTTAAATTCCAAGGTAAGATTTCAAACCCGTATACACTTTTTTCTGTAGCAGGTCTTTCGAAATCCTGCGTAGAAAATAAATAAATAGTTGTATCAGGAAACCTTCTTTTCATCTGACCTACTACAGTAAATATCATGGCTTGAGCTCCTTTGTTATCAAATCCCGCCCCGACAATAATAGCGTTCTCCACTGATAATTCTTTTGGAATAGGTTTTTTCTCGTGGCGTATATAAATAAAGAAACCTTCCAATATAATACCTCCTGCTATTATTGCGAGTCTTGTGACTGCTCTCAGTTTATTTGCCATTTTTCCTAAAAACAGGGTAATTTTTATTTTGTTGGGACTATATTCTGCTCCCCACCTGATATATTTCTGTAACTTTGATAGTTTTTTCATAATTTGACCGTCAACCTCATAATTTGAAATAACATCAGCATAAATACCGTTTACTTTGATAAGTATTTTTTCATATTCCAAATTATCTTTTTTTTCCATTAAACGCTGACTTTTCCTGACTTCGTCTACATCTACTTTTTTCACGGTAAACAAGTATGAATACTTATCAAAAATTTGTTTCCCTTTTTCAGTTCTAATTATCATATTTGATTTTCCCTCAAAGTTGGCTTGCCCTCGGATATAGCAATCACCGAAGGAAATATCAGCAAACCTATTCAGTTTGTCTAAACAAAATAAACACCTATTTAACTGAAAAAACTTTTTTAGTTGAATTCGCACATTTCCATCTATAATTATTTCTCTGCCGGAATCGAAATACATTTTGGAATTCCCCGGCCATCCATATTTTTCTTTCGATCGAAATTCAAACTTGCTCAGATTCTCCTTTGGTTCCTTATAGTTATCCTCAAAATACCGAATTACGTTAAAATTCAAAGTCTTATCACAGAATAGCCCTAAGAAAAGTGAATTCTTTCCAGAGATGTTGTTCTTTTTCATAAATTTTTTAATTCCATAAATCTGGCAAGACGTACCTACTATTATATATTTCTTGTCATCGCCAGGTTTCAAGGTTTTCACTACATTATATACAGAAGCTGGAATATACTTCGGTTTAGCACAATTGAGAATTTCCTTTATATCATTTGTGGCTCTTAATCTAGCTGGTTTACCATTAAACCTATCAAAATGTAGAACAAAACCAGCATCAAATTCTTCATTCTTTATTAACTCAATAATTAAGTAAGTGATTAACCCACCACTAGCTGAGTCTTCTCTGATCTTAGGATCATTGCTGTATGCCGTGTAACTTTCTAAACAAGGCCCATGGAACATGTTATTGGAAACTTTTTTGTGCCTTAGCCCTAGGGGATCAATCTCTATGCCTGGACAGAGTTCTAAACAAAGGCCGCATTTTATACACTTTTCGTCATCAACTTCTGGAAGAAATTGTCCGTGTTTATATTCCATCGTAATAGCATCCTTAGGGCATACTGCCAAACATATCTCACAGGAAACGCATAAATCTAATTCCCTTGTCTTTGTTACATTTATTTTTTTCATCTATTGATAATCTCCCTAAAAGAAGTAATCGGAACTCTCACTTTATCTGCTTCTTCAAATATTTTTAATCTCATTTGGTGAAGACATCTGTTCCCACACATTTCTATGTGTGTAGAACTTCAGCTATCCCTTGCCTTCTTTGGAGTAAAACTAAATATCTCCTTCCCAATTGCCTTTATTTCATAACCCAAAAATTTATCTGCTACATAAATTAAACCCAAATAGATCGAAACGAAAAGTACAATTTGTAAGAAGAAATTGAACATAGTAGTAACCTCGATTAGTTTTCTAAATGAAATCACCGAGAAAATTGCAACTAGTGTAATTATGGAGGGGAAAAAAATTGCGCTAAAAAAGTCCCCCATTTTGCATTTTAGAGTTTTGATTGTTACATAAGCCCTGATTGAATTCATTATCAACGCACTAGTGATAACAGCAAAAGATGTTCCCAGTATATTCCAGTGAATTGTCAAAGGATATATTGAAGTATATAAGACAATCACTTGAATAAACTGCATACTGGTTAATATCCTTGGTTTACCGATTGCCAGAAAAACAGGACTTGTCGTTACCCCAAGTGACCGTATCAACCCCCAAAGTGTTAAAGCCTGCATTGCTGGAACCATTGGCATCCATTTTGTCCCTAAGAATATATTTGTAAATTGGGGTGCTAATATAAAAATCATTCCAGCCATTGGAAAAGACAAAGATGCTATAAGTTGCAAAATTCTCAAATAAGCCTCTCTTAATTTAGGTAAATTATCTTGTAATTTTGAATAAGCTGGAAATGTTACTTGTGAAATAAGATGAGTTATTTCCGTTGCTGGCATATTTGATATTCTGTAAGCCATTTGATAGAAGCCAAGGGCAGCCACGCCAAGTAATTTGCCCACAAAGATATCATCTCCTTGAGTAATGAGAAAAACCAATATACTCGATCCTAAAATCCACTTCCCAAATCCAAAAAGCTCTTTTGCTTTTCCTAAATCTGAAGTAAAGTGTGGTCGGTATGGATGTATCAAGTAGCTTACGATAAGTCTTGCTATAGTTCCAGCAAGGAGACCAAATACGAGGGCCCAGATACTTCTTAAAATTAAAGCGGCTGAAACTGCCACGGCAAAATTAGCTAATGTGCCGCTGAGCTGATAGAGGAACTGTTTATTGAATTGCAGTTCCTTTCGGAAGTAAATAACGCCAATATTGGCAAAAGATTGCAGAAGAATTGAAAGACCAATAACCTGGATTATAGGTTTTGTCTGGGGTGAGTTAAAGAAAATTGCGGCATAGGGGGCTATAAAAAAAAGAATTGTGAATAAAAGAAAACCCCGTAAAACTAAAACTGTCCAGGCAGCATCAAGATAAGCCTCTGTATTATCTCTCTTTTGAACTAAGGCAACGTGGAAACCTGTTTGAGAGAAGGTTTCTAGAGTTGCCATGGTTAACAGGGCTATTCCCATTAGACCAAAATCGTGAGGAGCAAGGATACGGGCTAAGATTACAAGTCTAATCAGACCAAAGCCGCCCTCGGTTATTCTAAGTGCAAATACCCAGGCTCCACCTCTAACTACGCGCTGAGAGAGGCTTTTGCCGGACTTCGCTAAGTTATTATCAATTCCTTTATCCTTTAGCTTATACATAACTTATCATTTTTCATACGGTAGAGTAAACCCCGATAAGGTTAGTTATTGTTGAGTTTAAGATAGCAGAAATTTGAGGAAAAGCAAGGCATTCAGCTTCTATGGGGGAGCAGGAGGAAGTGAAGTATTTAATGGCCACTCGTGGCTCTTTTTTGGGATACGAGCATGCTCCTAGCTTGCGATCTCATCCAGCATCTTCAGGAGCTCTTGCCATCTGTCACCTGCCAGATTGACGGCGGTTTCGCGCTTGAGGGTGTTGAGGTTGCTAAGAAGGTTGGCG
>SDBT01003463.1_pt1 | contig 27269 bp, 22 predicted proteins | sample 2277101 | NCBI WGS metagenome assembly SDBT01 (sample SAMN10404973, study PRJNA504765) | marine sediment metagenome | isolation source: marine sediment core GS10_PC15, 103 cmbsf | place: Arctic Ocean: Southern Knipovich Ridge | collected 2010 | reverse complement strand
GAACTGCTCGTCTGCAATTGAATCCACATGAAAGCCATAAACTGATGCTGTTGAAGCAAATGAAAATCTCTGGATGCCTTTTTTCTTGCATGCTTCGGCTACATTCAATGTCCCCTGGTAATTAATATCCATGGTAGCCTTGGGATCGAAATCCGCTGTTGGGTCATTACTTAATGCACCTCAATGGATCACCATATCTATGTCTTCAAGTACTCTGTCGTCAAATTCCCGTACATCACCCTGAGTGATTTCCAACTTATGGTCAAATTTTTCCTTAAGTTTTTTTAAAGGTTTTTTATCAAAATAAAGTTTATCATAAACCCTGACTTTATCTTCATGAGCAAGCAGCATTTCAACCAGGACAGAGCCTATATAACCAGCTCCTCCAGTCACTAAATAATTCATTTTATAAGACCTTCCTTATATTTATATTTATTGAAACTTAACATCCCAATCATAATCAAAAGAATCATAGGGTATTCTTTCTTCATCAGGGTTTTCCCTATTATATACTTCACTGGCTGTAGAGATCATTTGTGTATCATCTTCCAGGGACATCCATCCATGAAATACGCCTGGCGGTACTACCAGCAATTGAGGTTTTCTGTCACTCAAAACAATTGTATTTATCTCTCCCGAAGTCCCGGAATCCTCCCTTTTATCGACAAGTGCAAACTTTGCAGATCCATGGCTGATAAAAAACCAGTCCCAGAGTGCTTCATGTTTGTGAAAGGCCCTGATAGTGCCCCTTATCATATCCCCGACAAGGTAGACCTGCCCGAATTTAGTGAAATGCTCATCATTTGCCCTTAATATCTCTATCAGGTATCCCCTGTCATCTATGCGGGGCACAAGCTCCACAATTTTCACATCACTGATCATATTCTCCCCTTCTTATAGTAAGATAATTAATATTTATCCAAAACTGTATTAAAAAAATTCTATCAAAAATATTATCTTAAAAAGATATAAATTTCAATTAATGCCTCATTTTATTATACTCTTGCAGTTTTAAAAATATAGGGTTCACTCCCCGTGTATAACATTGTATAATTACTTGATCATCAAATTAAGATAACCAGACGCAAATCTAAAATATTTAAGGGCTGAGCCAAAATGAAGACAGTAACAGTGATCATTATAATTTTATTTCTTGCTGCAGCGAGCCTGTTTGGATTTTTAGTTTTAAAATATATTGGAGGCAGAATATCCGGTGACGGGGATCTTCCTGGACCAGAAGAAGCTGCTGATACAGAAGAGGAGATCACGCTTCCGGAACCGCCAGAACCAGATGCTGAAGAGGAAACAGTTGAGATAGAGCTCTCAGAAGATATTGAGACAATAGAAATATACCTGGACGGTGACAGGGACAGCGGCATATTCCTGGGGGAAGCGATTTATGGTGTAAGCTCAAAAGAACCATATACGCTGTACGGCGAGGATTTTTCAGAAGCCGGATTCATCCTGGCTGTGGATAACAAGGGATATACTTTTGAGCCGGGTTCGATCCATTATCTTTATATATATACATTAATACCGAAACATGGATGGAGCCTTACAAGAGAAAGGATCCTGATCCCTGGTGAGACCGGGTTTGATAAAAATATTAAGCTGTATGTGGATAAACCCAGGCATAATCAAATAATAACCGGAGATATAGAGACCAGTGTCAGTATAAACGGCTGGTCGGCTGATTTTAATTACTCAGACAATCCGGGTATTGAAAAAATTGAAATTTATTTAAATGGTCCCCTGGGTTTTGGAAAATTCCTGGGCGAGGCAGATTATGGGATTGAAAGACAGGACGTAGTGACTATAGTCGGAAATGAAAATTATATTGATTCAGGCTACAAGTTGACTTTTGACGCAAGTGGACTTGAAGCAGGCACCGAGAACACATTATATATTTATTCCTATTCAGCTTCAGGAAATTCTTTTCTGGCCATGAGAGATATCCTGATGGATGGTGAAAAACAAGGGCCCGATATCCTGGTTTCAACAGAAGTAGCCCTGAATGACAAATCCATGGAGGTAAGCGGATGGGCCCTGGATAGAAATAAGATCCTGGAGGGTAAGCCGAGAGACCTTGATCTAGAATATTCCACCAGGAAAATAGTGTTTGCCTCGACCATAAACGGCAGTGAAGATATATACAGTATGAATTTAGATGGTTCTGAGCTTACACAGTTAACGGACCAGCCGGGAAGGGATTGGTATCCTTCTGTCTCTCCGGATGGCAAAAAGATAGCTTATACCATTGAGGTCGATGGTACCTGGCAGATCGCAGTCATGAACTGGGATGGAACTGAAAAAGTCCAGCTTACGACCAATCCATCAAGAAGCGGCTATCCTACCTGGTCCTTTGATGGAAGATTCATTTTCTTTGAAGTATACAAGGACGGAGAATGGGAGATATACAGGATAGACAGTGATGGGACAGATTTTAAGAGATTGACCCTAAACCCGAGTGCCAATGACTGGCATCCTGACGGACATCCTTTCCAGTATAAGGTCATTTATGAATCCGGGCCGGTGGGAAATGAAGATATATACATAATGGACCAGGATGGGGAAAATATAGAAATAATATCTGATGAAACTATGAGGAAAAGAGTTCCGGCTGTTTCAGTGGATGGAGAAATAATCGTTTTTGTGAGTTATAAGGGTGACAGCACCATTGTTACTACCATGGATGGAAACGGAGAAAACATAATAAAGCTCACTGCTCCCGAAACCGGTGGAAGCCATCCTGATATCTCGCCGGACAATGCCTATATAACTTTTGAGGGAGAAGTAGCCGGACAGACCGAGATCTTCATAATGAAACTGGATGGGTCAGGCCTTACACGATTGACTAATATTGCCGGAGACGACTGGGATCCATCATTTATGTATCAGTTACCTTAAGAGATCCTGGATCCACCTGCCCTGACTGGTCATCTGCCATATGCTTATGCTTCTTTCTAAAAAAGGAAAACCTGACCGATGAACCGATGGCAAAACCCAGCCACAAGGACCAGATGGTCTGTCTTGAGAAAAGATAAAATACCAGTTCGTTCAGTTGTATGCTGGAGTTAAAAAACCTGGTGATAATAAAACTGGTTATGGAGCCCTGGGATAGTATAAGGCAGAAAAAAGGGATGATCCCAATAAGTACCAGGTTTTTAAAACTAAAAAGGCTTCTCTCAAGTTTTAACCGGAGCAAGAGCATTACATTTATGCCGATACAAAACCCTATGATCAGAAGCACCAGTAATTTAATAAAATTCAGTACCGCTGAAGAAATATCCTCTACTCCCAAAAAACCCAGGATATTATCATAGTATGCATATATCAAAATATAAAAAAGTGTATTAATAAAAGAAAATGTAATTAAAAAATACCTCAAAAACTGCTTCCTCCATTTTAAGAATAATATTCATTATATATCATTTTGGGATTTGAATATAATACTTTTTAAAGGGGGACCTGATAAAATATATGTTTGATTTTTTTTTTTATTCAACTTATAATTTGCAAAATAGATTTTTTGCACTATTATGTAATATTATCTGGCAGGTCAGGGAAAAATATTGCCTGCCTTTATTTTTAAATTATTACAAGCAAACGGAGATATAATGAAACATGTAAATACTTTTTTAACCACTCTGGGTTTTATAGCAATATTTTATTTTTTAGCACCTAATTTGCTCTATGGATACCTTGATGCTGGAACCGGCAGTTATATGATCCAGATAATATTAGCCTCCCTGGCCGGGGGGGCACTTGCTATTAAGCTGTCCTGGCGCAGGATCTATGGTTTTATCAAGAGAGCACCTTCCAAGAGTAAGAAAAATGAAAAAGATAAAACCTAGTGGTTATGAACCAGGCTCTTTCAGGGACCCATGTGGGTTTCTGTTCTATAAAGAAGGCCTTATCTACCGTCAAATAAATTCCACGTATAAAGAAAACTATGACCATCTCATGGACTCCGGCCTGTATAAGGCCCTTGTGGATTCAGGCCTGATGATCCCCCACAAAGAAGCTGGCATCGATGGGCCCGAACCCGGCAGGGCATATAAAATAATAAAGCCGGAACCCATTACGTTTATATCATATCCTTATGAATGGTGCTTCGACCAGTTAAAAGATGCCGCACTGGCCACCTTTGAGGTCCAAAAAATAGCCATGGATTTTGGGATGACCTTAAAAGATTGCAGTGCATATAATATACAATTTAAAAAAGGCCGTCCGATATTTATTGATACGCTTTCATTTGAGAAATACCAGGAAGGACAACCCTGGATCGCATACAGGCAGGCCTGCCAGCATTTTCTTGCACCCCTTGCACTGATAAGCTATACAGATTTCAGGCTAAATCAATTATTCAGGATCTACATGGATGGGATCCCCCTGGACCTGGCAAGTTCTCTTCTTCCATCAAGCACCAATTTTAAGGCTTCCCTGCTTTCCCATATTCATCTTCATGCAAAAAGCCAGAAACATTATGCAGGTAAAGTCGTTAAGACGAACACCCGTAAAGTAAGCCGCATGTCTTTTATGGGACTGATGGACAGCCTTGAAACTTCTATCCGTAAAATGGGCTGGAAGGCAGGGGAAACCGAATGGGGTGATTATTATGAGGATACAAATTATACAGATGACTCACTCCAGCATAAAAAAGAGATCGTAGCCAGATTTTTTGATAAGGCCGGCAAAGGGACCGTCTGGGACCTTGGAGCAAATGACGGCCTGTTCAGCCGCATTGCAAGCGACAGAGGGGCGTTTACCGCATCCTTTGACATAGACCCGGTCGCAGTCCAGAAAAACTATCTTCAAAGCAAGAATAAGGGTGAGGAAAATATTCTTCCACTTCTTCTTGACCTGACCAATCCCAGCCCGGGTATTGGCTGGGAAAACACTGAAAGAGCTTCCCTTATTAAGCGCGGCCCGGCTGAGACTGCATTTGCTCTTGCCCTGATACACCATATGGCTATTTCAAATAACCTGCCTTTCAGTAAGATCGCCAATTTTTTTAGCTTAATATGCAGTACACTCATCATTGAATTTGTACCTAAAGACGACTCTCAGGTGCAGCGATTACTTGCGACCAGGGAAGATATCTTTCCTGATTACACCCGGCAGTCCTTTGAAAGTGAATTTAATAAATATTTTAAAATAGAAAGCATCGAAAAAGTCAAAGGTTCCAAAAGGACCATGTACTTGATGAAAAAAAAGAAAGTTTAAGTATTATGAAAAAATCATTTGTTATTTATCCCTATTTATTTGCATTATTTCCTATTTTATTTCTTTATTCATATAATATTAAACTGCTTCCGATGATCTCCTTTTCCGACATTTTAATACCAATGGCAATTATATTAGGTTTTACAATTATCTCGATAGTGTCTTTATGGTTGATCTTTAAAAAGGATGGCAAAAAAGCCGGGATCATAGTATCCATATTCCTGGTCCTGTTTTTTTCTTACGGCCGTATTTTTGAACTCATTAAAGGGTTTAAAATTGGTGATGTAATACTTGGCGGACATCGTTATCTGGCAGCGATCTGGCTAATATTATTTATACTGGGCACTTATTTTACAGTAAGGACAAAGATAAACCTGCGCAATCTGACCAATATCATAAATGTAGTAGCTATTGTCCTGGTTTTATTTTCCCTGGTAAATATTGGAATTTATAAATTCAGGACCAGAGATATCCTGGCAGACATAGATATAGTCTCACAGTATGAAGAAAATGCCATATCAGGTAATACTGACGGCCTGCCGGATGTCTATTATATAGTCCTTGATGGTTATGCGGGGGCCAGTTCCCTGGAAGAATTTTATGATTATGATAATCATGAATTTATTGATTTTTTAACTGAAAAAGGTTTCTATATTGCTTCCAGCCGGAGCAACTATCCATGGACGACTTTATGCTTAACATCCGCACTTAGCATGGAATATATTAATTATCTGGGCGAAGAATTAGGGACAGGATCTGATGACCGGACAATACCCTATCAGATGATCTCAAATAGTAAAGTCTGGAACTTCTTGAAAGCAAGGGGATATCAGTTTGTCCACTTTAACAGTTCAGGCTGGGGTCCCACTGATGCCAACAGGTTTGCAGATATAAACATAAGGTCCAATAGGTTAAACGAATTTAATATATCTCTGATCCAAACGACCATGCTAAAACCATTTGAGAAATATATTGTCATGGAATCCGGTGCCCAAAAGGTATTATATTCTTTATCAAATCTTGGTAAAGTAAACCAGATAGATGGGCCAAAATATATTTTTGCGCATATAATGTCTCCTCATCCTCCATTTTTCTTTGGTGCAAATGGTGAACTTATCCCTAAAACTGAATATAAGTTGGCCTCGTATTGGGATCCGGAAAAGTACTTAAACCAGTTGATCTTTATAAACGGTAAGCTTGAGGTCCTTATAGAAGAAATTTTATCCAAATCAAAAAACCCCCCGATTATAATTATCCAGGGAGACCATGGAGCCCGATCGACCATAGGTGAACCGGACCCGGATAAACCCGCAGATCATGGCTGGGAATATCCCACCGCAGAAATGCTCAGGGAAAGCACATATATACTAAATGCATATTATATGCCTGGTAATCGTACAGATCTTCTATATGATTCCATAACTCCGGTCAACTCTTTCAGGGTGGTCTTTAATACTTATTTTGGTGCAGATTTTGAGCTACTGGAAGATAAATCTTATTATTCAGTCTACAAGACTCCCTTTGATTTATTTGATGTAACAGAAATAAAAGATTATACACCAGTAGAATAAATCAGTTCCGGCAAATTATGGTATCACCAGTCAACAAGGAATTTTTCTTTGCCTGGATCCTGTTTTTTTAGCAGCCGGACAGTTATTTATACCCGCAATATTTTATTATCAGGCCTGATCGATTTATAAAGATTTAACTTTTGAATTCTATGGATATCCTGTTATTATTCTATTTATTCTATTAAATATTTAAAATTTGCGGCCGGCCTAAAATAAGCCTACTGAAGACTTGAGCCTGAAATAAAAATATTTATAAAAAGGAGTTTAGGATTAAAAGGAATTTAGAAATAATAGTAATATTTATTTGTACCTCGGCAGTAATGATTTCTATGATCAGCTGCAATTTAAAAAATCCGGAGAACAGCACAGCAGGACTTTATCCGTCATTTTCTGATTCCAGCATAGAGTTGATCGATTTAAATGGCGCAGATACTTATCCCGGGGAAACTATCAGGATAAAAGCAGGCATTACCAATAGTGGTGCCACAGAAGCAACCAATGTTACTGCAAAATTGATAGTATCAGATCATTTAATAACTGACGGAGCAGAAGTCGACTGGAATATTGAATCCCTCGGTATTGGTGAGACAAAAAACTTTAATACCGATTTAAAAATTTCCAGAGGCATTGCCTCAGATATTACTGTATGGGGCAGCCTCAATATAATTTCTGATGAAACAGGACCCTTTACCACTCCGGAACATAATTTGTTGGTGTCCGGGGTCAAGCAATTTGAAAGAAATCATATTCCCATTATAGGACTCCACGCCATAGAAGATGAAATAGAAACACCAATTGAGGTATATACCAGCAATTTCGATATTCTCTGCAGGACTCTTCAAATTTATGGCTTTGAGACCATTACTTTTACCGACCTCCTAAATTATATTGACCATGGGAAAGCTCTGCCAGAAAAACCTGTCATAATAACATCTGATGATGGATTTGGGGATCTTTATATAAATGCCTTCCCGATACTTAAAAAATACGGTTACACTATGACTGTTTTTCTGGTAACCGGTTATACCGGGGATTCGGATGAAGACAGGAAGGTAAATTCCTTTGACATTGACCGCCAGGTTCCCATGCGGCCGATGCTCATCTGGCCGGAAATCCAAGAGATGCATGAATACGGTATTGAGTTTTTGTCACATTCAGTTAATCATATCAGGTTGGGCTCTGCATCAGATGAAGAATTTATTGATGAGCTGACCCGGTCCAAAAATGATATTGAATCTCATCTGGGAACCAGGGTCTTATTCTTTGCCTGGCCTTATGATAATAATTCTCCCTCAAAATGGCATTTGATCCCGGAAGCAGGTTACCGCGGCGCAGTAAGGTACTGGGGAGGTATTGAAGATCTCAGGAATATTGATCTTTATGATATAAAAAGAATCGAGTTTAATAGTTATATTCCACCAGGAACCTATCCCATTTATTTAGATCTTCTTGATATTGTATTTGAAAATGAATATGGGCAGCATTTAAAGAAGGCAGGTGAAGAATTTACTTTTAAATATACCATTAAAAATAATGACCATCAAAATATCCATATAAGCTCCATTGAGCTTGAACTTCCGGATAATATAGAATTTATGGGAACAGAACCTGGCGGGTATATTGACCAGGGCCCGGGATTAAGCGAAGGAATATATATGTGGGTCGATGATTACTATGATATTGAATACAGGGGTGAGATCGACCTGGTTATAAGGTTAAAAGCAATAAGCCCCGGTGAATCTATTATAAAATTTAGAGTCACTGTTTATGATTCATATTTTAAAGGCGACGATGCAGTAATAGAAATAGAATAATGAGATTAGAAAAAGGACGGCTATCCATTGAAAGAGGAAACCAGAATATTTATTGTAATACCAGCTCATAATGAAGAGGCATCGATTTCTGGTGTTATAAAAGATTTACAAAAATATAACTATAATAAAATAATAATCATTGATGACGGGTCCACTGATAATACCCTGGAAGTCGCCCGCCGTAATGGAGTCACTGCCGTAAAACATCCTATCAACCTGGGGCAGGGAGCAGCATTAAAAACAGGGATCAGCCTGGCCCTGGAATCAGATGCCGACATAATAGTGACTTTTGATGCAGACGGACAGCACCAGGTACAGGATTTAAATAAGATGATCATGCCATTGACCAGGGGAGAAGCAGACATCACCCTGGGGTCCAGGTTTTTAGACAATGGCAGCAATACTCCCTGGCTAAAAAAAATACTCTTAAAGAGCGGAGTGATCCTGATTTTTTTTATGTACGGGATCAAGTTGACTGATACCCATAACGGGCTAAGAGCCATGACCAGGCAGGCTGCTCAAAAAATATCTTTCAAGTCCAGGGGAATGGAACATGACTCGGAGATCATTGAAATAATTAAGATAAATAAAATAAAATTTAAAGAAATTCCAGTGACTATACGATATACGGAATATTCTATTAAAAAAGGACAGAGAATATCTAATAGCCTGGATATATTTTTTAAGATGCTAATAAAATGGTTTTTAGAATAGGGAGGGATAAAAATGATAAAGCCGATCCAGGTCATTGCCATAATCTTTGCTGTTTTTTTACTGGTCAAGGTGATCCTTAAATTAAAAAATAAAAAATTGACCATCAATGAATTTCTTTTTTGGAGCCTGCTGTGGATACTTTTAATACTCCTGTCAATATTTCCCCAGATAAGCGATGGGATCGCGAACTTTTTTGGATTTGGCCGGGGACTTGACTTTTTTATTGTATCTAGTATCTTGTTAATATTTTATTTGATTTTCAGGATTATCAGCAAGCTGGAAGAAATGGATGCAAAGATCGCAAAGCTTGCAAGGAGTATTGCCCTGGAAGAAATGAAGGACCATAAGAAGGTAAAAGTAAAACAAATAAAAAACGGTAAAAAAAATAAGTGAAATAATTGTTTAAATATTTTATAATTCTTGAATGCTTTTTTTAGTTTTCCGGGGAACCTGGAAAAATAATTGAAATAAATAAATAACTTAAGATCGTGGGAGTGCTATTTTTATGAAAAATATAAAGTGGATATATATACTGATCGCAACAGTGGTCATTATAGCTGCTATTGCAGTTTCATTATATTATTATTTTTTTATCTATCTAAAATCAAATTTTTCTGATCTTTCTCAAAACTATATTTCTTCGGCCACTGATGACACTATCAAGCCGGGGGACAAGATAACCTATATTATAAATTTCAATAATACGGGAAACAGGACTGTCGATACACTGGAAATAAAAGTAAAATTACCTGCCGGCACATCCTTTCATTCTTCAGAAAGCAATACACTCTTTGGAGATGAAAACAATATACTTATTTTCAAAATTGAAAACCTCAAAAAAGATGAAGGTGGAATAGCAGGTTTTACTGTAATAACTGACAACCCATTGGACAATGGCACACCAATAATCCTGGAAAATGTAGAATTTAAACATATGATAGGCGATAAGCCATTTATCCAGGATATTATACCGGAACCAAATCATACTATTACAAGCAGTCCTGATTTAAATAATTTCAGTTTAAAAGCAGTTGATAAAAATGGCGGATATTTGCAGATGGGAGATACAGTAGAATATACCCTTTCAGTAGAAAATAAAGGGGATATGAATGCAGCCGGGGTCGAGGTCACGAGCATGCTTTCGGAAAGTATATCCATAATCGAAGGATCGATTAGCAGCCCGGGCAGCTATAAGAATAATACCGTGACCTGGGATATAGACAGCATTGAAGCCGGCAGGAAGCATACTTTCAAATTCGAAGCTGCGGTTAATGATGATTTGGCTGATGGAGACCTGATCGAGGTAAACAGTATCCTCACCAGCGCTCCCGGCATTAAGGTAGAGAAGTCCAGCAGTGACCCGGTCAGCCTGTTTTCGGATCTATCAAGTTCAGAGATCTTCATAAGTGATGCAAACGGAGACTCTCTCTGGGCCGGTGAGATTGTCAATATAAAGATAGTGATCAGGAATACCGGTGAGAAGCAAGCCAAAAATTACAGTTTGATCTGCCCTACACCAGGAAATACTGTCTATATCAGTAGATCCGGTACTCCGGAAGGTATCAGCTGGAATGATGAGATCAGGGGCCTGGTATGGGACTTGGCTGATCTTGAAGCTGGCCAACAAAAGGAAATAAACTTCCAGGTAAAGGTCAACGATGTCTTATACTATACCGGCGGAACAGTAGCTACCGATTTTAGGATCGAGAGCAATGGCCAGAATATCGTACTGGAACAGGTTGGTTTAAGAGTGAGCAAACATATATATATGACTATAGTAGCTATGGGAGATTCTTTAATAGAAAGATCAGACTGGGTGCAGCGATTTGACCAGCATTTAGAATCGACTTATCCGCTTGCAGATTATAATACAATCCCCAGTGGAGTCGGTGGTGAAATGTCATTTCAGGGAGTCGCGAGATTTGATGCTACGGTTGCTGCCTATGGGCCCCAGATAGTCATAATCGCATACGGCACCAATGATGTCGGTATAAGCCTCAGTTATTTTTCCGCCAGCCTGGAAAGTTTAATATTAAAATCAAAAAATATTGGGGCAACTGTTTTTGTAAATTTGCTCGGCCCGATTTCCAGGGAAGGAAAAGAAGCATGGCCAAAATATAATGATTCCATCATAAAAATGGCAGCAAAACATGGTGTTCCCGTTATAGATGTACTTACTCCCCTATCAAAAAACAAGGGCAAATACTTGAATGATGGGATGCATTATTCTTCTGCCGGGGCCGCCGTTGTGGCTCAGACAGTCTATGATCACGTTATTCAGTATTTAGACAGCAGCGGCCAGAGAAGGTAAGAAATAATATTTAAAAACATGGTTATTTAATAAAATGAAAAAAATCTGGTTGATTAAATTTCTTTATTATTTATTTTTTGCTTTTATCTTTATAATCTCTATATTAATTTTTTTAGAAATAATAGACTTCAATTTTTACAATCAGTATTTGAGGGATTTTTTCCTGAAGATAGTGGAAGTATTAAGATTTTAATATTTACTGCTCTTATTGTTTGTTTTAAACCTATTTTCAAAATACGGCCTGATCACATATATGATCCCTCCGGCCAGTCCGATCAGGATCAGCATTATAAATATTATCAGGGAGCATATGGCAGCTTTCTCATTTGTGACTCCCATGGCTACCATTATAAATACTAAAGAATTTTCCCTTAAGCCTATGCCGCCGATTGAAATAGGTATCATGGCGATTGCAGCTACTACCGGTACAATAAATACAAATGATGCCAGGCTGAGCTCGATCCCAAGGGACCTTGCTGCAAGAAAATAACTTAATATAAATGTAAACTGAAGGAGAAAACTGTAAAGCAGCACTTTAATAAGGGCGATTTTAAATCTTTTAAAGCTCTTAAGTGTTCCGTAGGCACTGGAAAGCCTGGCCCTTAATTTTCCCAGGAAATTAAATCTGTTGAAAAGCTTTTCAAGTCTTAATATAGAAGGGTTGATGATCAAAAAAGCAAGTATTGCGGCTATGGCAAAGAAAATAATAATCGGGATTATTACCGGTTTATTACCAATAACCGTAAATCCTAAAAACAGGGCAATAATAGCATATGTCGCTGCACTCACCACACCAGAAAATCTTTCCACCAGGATTATTGATGCTGATGTCCCCAGAGGTATATTGCCTTTTTTGGCTGCATCATATGTCCTAAAGACATCACCGCCGATGGTGGTAGGTAGAAAATTGTTAAAGAAAAATCCTATAGACACAGAAACAGTTAAGGTCCCTGTACCCAGCCGGACTTTTTGAGTGTTCAGCAGTGTTTTCCAACGCACTGCAGTTATCCAGATATTGAATAAACTGGCAAGCAGGGCGAGCAGGATCAAATTCTTATTCACAGATTTTAAAATTACTGCAATACTTTGTATATCACTGAACCTGGTTATGATCAAAAATGCGATCAATGAGATACTGACGACCAGCCTTACAGTTAAGAGTATTACTTTTTTATTTTTCCTGTAAAAAGCAATTATTCTATTTTTATGTCCCATTCTTTTTTATTTAAATTCTAGATCACTTAAAACAGGCCTTCTTTGCTTTTTTGCCCATACCACTTTAAAAAATCAGTAATACCCCTGCCGATATCAGTTTTAGGCCGATAATCTATCATTTCTTTTGCCTTCCTGATATCAGCATAAGTAATGGGCACATCCCCCGGCTGGTCTGACATATATTTCAGGTCAGCTTTTTTATTTGTGGCCTTTTCAATCAAATTAATAAGTTTTATCAATCTTACAGTATTGGAATTTCCAAGATTGACCACTTCAAAACCATTTATCCTGTCAAGGCTGTTCAGAATGCCTGATATTATATCATCAATATAAGTATAATCCCTTGACGAAGAGCCATCTCCATATATCTCTATACTTTTTCCGTTTAATATTTGCCGGGTAAATTTATGTATGGCCATCTCCGGCCTCTGGCGGGGGCCGTAGACCGTAAAAAATCTAAAACAGAAAATCGACATATTATAAAGATGGCTGTATGTATGGCAGATAAGCTCTCCAGCTTTTTTAGTCGCTGCATATGGAGATACAGGGTGATCGACATTATCTTCTTCTGAAAAAGGGGTCTTACTATTACCGCCGTATACAGAAGAAGAAGAAGCAAAAATAAACCTGCCGATACTGTTTTTGCGGCAGCACTCCAAGAGATTTATGGTTCCTAAAATATTGACCTTCCCGTAAAGTGCAGGGAACTCAATAGAGGGCCTTACCCCGGCCCTTGCTGCCAAGTGTATCACCATGTCTATCTTATTGCCTGAAAATATATTACTTATTTCATCAAAATTACAGATATCTGTCCTGTAAAGCATAAAATCTTTATTATTTATGATGCCAGCAATATTATCTTCCTTTATGCGGGGATCATAATAATCATCAAAATTATCAATGCAGATTATTTTATGCCCCATGCCTATTAACTTTTCGCAGAGATGTGAACCAATAAATCCAGCTCCGCCTGTGATTAATATATTCATCTTTTTTAAAAACACACTCCTAGGGCTTTATTTCAATTTCAATATCCTGGGCATTTATATAATTATCATAATAAGTTATCCTGAACTGGATAATAGATCTCCTGGGTATGGTCCCCCTTAAATTAACCTTTAAATTGATCTGGCTATTGCCATCTACTATATACTGGTCACTTACCCACATATACATCCCCCGGCTCATCCCCGGACCCTGGTCGATATATCCGTCAGGCTCAACACTGACAAATTCTATATTATCCGGAAGTTCAAGCTCCACCGAGGTTATATTTACTGTACCCCCGCTATTATTTTTAATGATATATTCAAGTGTAAATATATCCCCAAATACTTCTTCATAATCCTCGATATTGTGATCGATCTTAATCTCTGCCTTAATGCCGAGTATCTTAAACAATCTCAATTTTTCACGATACCTTTCCCAGTAATGGATCCTCCCGATTTGTTCTGCTTTAAAAAAGGAATTCATAAATTTTTCATTTCCTACAAAAAATACATTTAAGCCTTTTGTAAAATCTTCCTTGGCATTTTCAACAGAGTATCTCTCATCATTATGATGGATAAACCCTATATCCTTATCACTATATTCATATGTATTGACAAATATCCCGACATTACTTGATTTTGCCAGCGCATATATTATAGATCCATCCTCAATATTCCCGATTGCCGCATCCCAGAACTTATACATATCTCCAGGTTCTGAATGGTCTGCCTTATTATAGTTTTCAAATATCAGTGATGCCGGTTGAAAAGCAAAAAATAATATAATGATAGAAAATGTAAAATACTTTAATATTTTATCTGCCTTTATCTGCTTCTTCCCGGCAAGTAGTTTTATAAACATTGCTTTTATGGAATCAAAAACCAGAAGAAAGCCAAAGGCAGTATAGATAGTTAAGATCAGCATGGAATCAATAACATAGTTTTGATTTGCAAAAGGCAGGTATTGTATGATTATTACCAGATTTAAAATTATGGCCGCAAATGAGCAGATGGCAAATTTGAGATTCTTTTTTATAAGATAAATAAAACCTGCTATAAATATGACTACCAGTACGATTCCAAAACTTTCATAAATAATTATAATATAATCCTTCAGTACCCCGATTATATCTTCAAAAAGCTTATTTCCGAAACTTCCTCCATGTATAGTACCGGTCACTGACCTTCCTGATATATAGTAAAGTAATTTCTTGAGATCAGTCACCTGTCCAAAGCCCTGCAGGGACCGGATCAGAATATAAAAATATGACAGCAGTGGTAATATAAATAAACCTATGGAGATAAAAATTGCTTTAATGCTTTTAAATATTTTTGGGTTTATGATTATTACATATAAAAGGATCGCCGGAACTACAAAAAGAGTAATGGGATGATTCGTAAGGCTCAATCCCAGGCAGAAAAAGAAAAGATACAGAAGCTTCCTCTTTCTATTTTTATTATAAATAATAGCTGAATAGATCACCAGGACCAAAAAGAAGCTGTTTAATGTATCAAATTCCAGCCTATTGGCTATCCCCCAGAAAGGAAAGATAAAAGCAAAGCACAGGGAGCTAATAATACTTATCCAATTATTTTTTACCAGGGTATTGATTGCCAGGAATAAAAATAAGATCGTAAGCGCCCCGAATATAGCTGAAAACAGGTTCAGCCTGAAAGTAAGATCCCCTACCGGGAGATAGGTAATTGCCTTGCCAAGCAAAGAGAAAGTCGGATAACCGGTCGGGACAAAGACTTCCATTTTCATAATTTTAAGGGCATACCATGTAGTGTCACCACCGGTCAATTTCGTTTCCAGGGTAAGTAAATACAAGATAAATGGAATAATGAAAGAAAAACTTGAAAATAAAACATTTTTTATGCGTGTAAAATATTCTCCGGGTTTCTTATCCAAAAATCCCTCCGGTTTCCAGATGACATCTGGCTTTAAATAGATTATAAGACGAACTATTCCCCAACACTTTTAAAAGCATTGGTATTATATTATAATTAAAATACTTAATCAAAGCTCTTTTTTAATTTGACAGGGCGTATCATAGAATATACTTTGTCCTAAAAACAAATTTTAAATGTTAATATCCAGGCATTTAAAGCCATATTTTAAAAATCGTTCAAATATAGTAATTCTGGCTGTCTTAATAATTGCTGTGGGATTTGGCGCCTTCACCCGGCTGTCCGGCCTCCATATTCTTTCTTTGTGGTGGGATGACGGCCAGACATACCTTGGTACCCTGGGTATCCTGGAGAATGGATACCCGCTGCTCCCATCCGGCAATATCATGTACCATACCATATTTTCTTTTTACCTGCGGGCGATTCCGGCACTTATATCAGGGCTCAATGAAGCGGCTTTGAGGATTCCCAGCGCTTTTTTTGGAATTCTTATAATACCTTTGATGTTTTTATTTGGAAAAACACTGGCAAATAAATATGCCGGCATATTGGCGGCAGTCATCGCAACACTTAATTTATGGATGGTAGAATTTTCCAGGGAAGCCCGGTATTATTCTGAATTCCAGTTTTTTTATCTTTTAAGCGCCTATTTCTTTTATCTTGGATTCTTTAAAGACAGGAACAGGTTCAGGATCCCTTCGCTGGTGTTGATAGTCATAACCAGCCTTATCACCCATCAGGGTTTTACCCTGATCTTCCTGTTTATACCGCTTTTTATTTTTAAAGGTTACAGGAGATTTTTCAAAAAGGATATAGTGATACCGTTTGCAGTCACTGCATTTTTAATATTGGTCCAGCTACTTCAAAGGATCCTGTTCTGGGATGTCGGGATCAATATTTACGAGACTCCCGTCCAGAGCTCAAATCCTATTATAAGACTTATTGGAAAATTTATAACCGGGGTCCTGCCTGATCCTTTCTTTATCAGGATCTTCGGGGAAATGTTCCCAAAAATGTTTTTTGTCTTTAATCTGGGATTGATCCTCATGCTATTGTATATTTTCATAAACAGGATCCGGAACAGTAATGAAGCCTGGAAAAATATCTATGTAAAAAACAGGATAGATCTTAAGCTCCCATATAATTTATTCTTTATTTATTTTATGTTCTATTCAAACCTGTATTTTATCGGTATCGGGCCCATGAACCCGCAGCAGAGATATATCTTTTATCTTTTTCCTTTTATGATCCTGGGCTATAGCTATGTGATCTTTGACCTGGGAAGGCTCATGTCCCTGCTAATAGCAAAGACAAGACCGCCTAAATCACAGGGTAAAAGGTTCAGGATACTAAAGTATATCATCTACCTTATTGTGCCGCTTATCATTTTACTGTTTACCTTAAATTATATAAATCCTGTTCATAGCCTTAAGATCACAAAAAGGTCCGATGGAGACAGGGTCAATATGCTTTTTTCTCCTTCAAATATTGCAAAAATTCATTATGATTTCAAAGATCCCGGAGCTTTTGTATATAATAATAAAGAAGACGGGGACCTGGTCATATCCACCGAGCTTCTTAATATGTTCCCTTATACAAAACAATTTGATTACTGGCTATGGAGCAGTGAAGAGGTGGCGTGGAGGCCCTATGATAAAATTGAAAATACTTATTATGATAAATATTTTGGTGCCGTCCTGATAAGGGATGCAGTCCAGCTGATCGATCTCTTGAATGAAAAACAGGACCGTAATATTTGGCTCATAGCTACTTATTCAATAAATGATACATCTCATATAAATCCTGAATTAAGTAATTTTATTCTCGGCAAGAGCGGACTTATAGTATTTGAAGGTGCTGATGACCAAACAAAAGTCTTTTATTTTCCTAAAGACGATACCGGGACCAGGGCCTATAATTTTACAGCAAGCATCGAACCTGCAGAAGATGAGATACTGGAATTTGATAAAGAGAATGACATATTATCCCTGGATTTATCAAAAGCTGCTAATTCAGGCTATCTCAAATACGGGTGGTCTGTAGCCGAATCCCATGGGACCTGGTCCACATCAAGAGAATCTTCACTTTTTATAAATTTTTACGAAAAAACTGACTACCGTATAACGATGGATGTAAAACCATTATATATTCCGGACACCCAACAGGCTGTAAAACTTTACTTCAACCAGGAGCTGATCGGTGAGACAGTCCTGGAAGGCCCGGAATATACGACTATAAGCTTTGAGATCCCCGGCTCTCTTATTGAATTGGATGACTTTAACAGCCTTAGTTTTCACTTTAATTATGTAAGTACACCGTTTGACCTGGGGATAGGAACCGATTCCAGAACGCTTTCTGTATCATTTAAATACCTGGAAATCGAGAAAGAATAGTATTTTACCTGTTTTCAATATAATCTTTTAAAGCATCCTTCCAATTTCTCATGTCCTTAATGGCAATCCGTCTTAAATTGGAATTATCCAGGACAGAATATTTTGGCCTTTTTGCCTTTGCCCCAAACTGCTCACTGGTTATTGGAGAGACTTTTTGATTTGACTTCATTGATTTAAAGATCTCGCAGGCGAATTCATACCATGAACAGCTTCCGGTATTGGTCATATGATAAAGGCCAAATTTTTCCTTCTGGATGAGTTCAAACAGTTTTTCGCTCACATCCCTGGTGCTTGAAGGAGTCAGTACCTGGTCATTTATGACCTTGAGCTCATCATTTTCACTTGCCAGCTTTATCATAACCTCTACAAAATTTACATTTTCCTTGCCGGTACAGCCTGCATGCCCGTAGAGCCCGCTCAATCTTACAATATAGTATTTTTCAAGCATATATTGTATGACCTTCTCTCCCCCAAGTTTTGACATCCCATAAAGGCTTATGGGCCTGGCGCAGTCTTTTTCACTATAGGGAGCAGTCTTCAAGCCATCAAATACATAGTCGGTGCTGAAATGCATGAGCGGTATATCGAGCTCAAGGCATATTTCTGCCAGATTTTTTACTCCCTTTACATTTACTTCAAATGCCGGCATGACTTCATCTTCACACAGGTCCACATTATGGAATGCTGCTGTATTTATGACCAGGTCGGGACCGATTTTTTTTAATATATCACCACATATTTTGGAATGTGTGATATTGATTTCTTTTAGTCCCACCAGCCCTATCACTTCAAGGCCCTGCTTAGAGAAGTAACTGTTAATATCTGTTCCGAGCTGGCCGTCAACTCCGATCAAAGCCACTTTCACTGATCTATTTCCTTACTGTCATGATTCTATTAAACCAGAAATCTTAATAAATAATATATTCCTATTTCAATAACTGCTAAAATCGCAAAAGCAGCCGGTAAGAATATATATATTTTCTTATCCTTAAAAGCAGTCAACCTTAAGATCCCTATTAGTACCGTACCCAGGATAAATAGATAAATAAAGGTAAAGTCCTTATTTAAATACGACTTATAGAAGAATTCGGAATATGGATGCTTCTTGTACCACGGCTTCTTTTTAAGCTCATCAAAGTAATCCTTATCTATCCTGAATAAATCAGTTTCAGGGTTTTCAAGATAACCCCCTATATGGATCCTGGAAAGATCATGTCCATCATTTATGCTCAGGTCGAATTCAATATAAGTATGATCCTTGAAAGTAAGGATAATAGCATCTGAATAATCACTGCTGCTTAGAAGTGATTCAAAATTTACAGAATTCTCTGTTACAATGATAATATCATTTTCTTCCCAGACATCTACCCTGTGGTCTATTATCTGTCCGTCAGTCGAGATCGCTCCAACAAATTTTGAATCTATCTTATCTACGCTCCATTCTAAACGTATGCTGTCTCCTTCTTCCCAGATATAATATCCATAGCTGGCTCCCGGAATAAAAAATATCCCAGTGCATCCGGATACAGCAAGCAGCACCGCTACAGCCAGAAGAATCATCAAAACTGACCTGATAGTTATAAACCTGGATCTAATCATAATCCTAATCATCCTTCTTTTCATCTGGGTCTAGAGAATCTGCAATCATTTTTTTATTTTCCTTGTAGATAAGATACACCATCCAGAGGGAGACACCTGTAAAAACACTCCTGAATATATTTACAAATTTAGAAGGCTCAAAAAACCTTTTGATCATGGGAATAGGTCCGGTTAAATAAAGAAAATACCGGAGGTCAAGAGGAGCAGGCAAAAGTTTTGTTACCTGGTCCCCCCAATAGATAAGTATCACCATGAGAAGTGCAAATTGGATCCAGTGGTAGTAGGCCAGTGATCTTCTTCTAATGAATGTAAATACTAAAAATGGAACTGTCCATAATACATACTGGGGATGGAAATAACTGAGGCTCACAAAGGTAAGAAAGATCATTGCACCGTAATTCAGCAATAGATCAAAACTCTTTTTTTTGATATGCAGGAAACTCAATATGATGATCACATATACGACTATAAAAATAAAGATCCTGTCATGTATTATAAGCTCAAGTTTAGCTGAAAGGATAAAATTAAAATGTTCGGTATTTAAAAGTGACAGCAGTACACTCTTTCCAAAATAAAAATATGAAAAGGCTTCGACTGCCCCAAGGCCCACAAAACCTATGGAAGACAGGAGAATATAATCTTTCTTACTCCTGGCCAGGTAGAGTATAAGGATCGGGAACAGCATTATAGGGAAAAACCTTAAAGCAATAGCAATGGCCAAAACAATGATCGACCAGTATTTTCTGTCTTTTTTTGCCAGATACAGGGCAATAAGCGTAACAAATATTCCGATGATATCATGCCTGGCAAAAATATATGACACAAATATGACCATCGGGCCGAACATCCAGAACTTAAAGACTCTCACTTTATTTTCCGGTTCATTGTCAAATGAAAGCCTTATGATAAGAAACATGCATCCCAGGTCAAATATCAGATAGAGTATCTTGAAGAGCGTTAGCACCGTAAATACATTGACGTGGCTGGTAAAACCGACCCATGACCACCAGGTATCCTGGTTAAGAAGTATATCCTGGAATTGATCTACTACAGGCACAATGGATTTTATTATAAACAAATATACCGAATGTATGCTATTTGTCAGGATCTGCTGAAAATCAGATCCGAAATTACCAACAAAAACTGTTTCAGCTGCTCTTTGAAATGTTGAAAGAAGATCCCTCTGGAAAAAAAATGGCATGAAGATGAGCCTTATAAAAATCCCTATAAGAAAGTATTTATAGACCAGCCTTGACAGTTTTTTATTCTCGAAAACATTACTGGTGAGTGCCGCTCTTCCAATTTTGTCTTTAATATGGCTTATTTTCATTTCACGACTTTTTAAATAGTTCGACCAAGACAATATTTTTAACATGAATCCAATATGAATTCAATATGATTTTTAAATCAATCTGCAAAACAGTTTTACTTATTCCTTACCCTGTAGAAAGGCAGGCTCAATATGATCACTGCAATAATTCCCAGTACCACTGTAAAGGATAATACGATTATATGATAACTAAATGCTACAGTCGTCCAATCAATTCCTGTTAGGGTAAAACCAAGGACCCCGAGTACAAGCAAAAATGCTCCTTCATAGGTCCCGAGGCCCGCAAGAGCATGGGTGGGCAATACTGCAGAGATCTCTGCAGCTACTGTAGCCAAAAAGATCATCCAGAAACTGAGGTCGGCAAAACCATAACCCGCTGGCCTGAGAATAGAAAGTATGAGCAGATAATATACAATAAATTTTAATACCCGTATCACGACCGAGGAAAGGTAGACTTTCCAGTATATTTTTCTTTTCTGGATAAGGGCAATATTTTCATTTATATCGATTAGTTTCTTATATACGGCCTGGACCACTTTATTCCTGCCTATTTTATATCTGGAAAATATCTTATCTATTATCCTGAGGAAAAATCCTATGACTTTTGAAAGATAGAACAGGACCAGCAGAAGTATTACCAAAAGTGCAAGTGCCACAAAGACAACTGCAAGAAATGATCCGGAAAACGTATTTATAAGGACCACTACAATAGAGATGACGATGAGGGAAAAAACGATCACCAGGTCAAAGACAAGGACTACCAAAAGGGTCGAGACCCCGATCTCAATAGGGAGCTTAAACTTTCTCTGCAGAACATATACATATGAAAGCTCCCCTGTCCTGGCCGGTAGTACCATATTGAAAGCATTTCTTGTTAGTGCCACAAGTAACATGTCACCCATGCCTATGCGATCTGAGCCGATCAGGATCTTTTTACGGTATCCCCTTAAAATGGAGCTCAAAAATGCTATTACAAGTGCGAATATCAGGGTCGGCTTATGGCTGCCCACAATAGCATCCCTTATATCAGAAATATTGATCCTGCCCAGTAAAAAATATACAAGAAATAGGCCAAAACCTACCACCACCACAATATTTATGATCCTTATGACCAGTCTTTTTTTACTTTTTGGCTTATTTTTATCATTTATTTTTTTATCCATTCATTTCTTTCCGGATCTATTTTCCTTTCAGATAGTTTGATAAAAATATTGAAGTCTTCCTCGGCCCGCTTCGGAACAGGTGGTAAAAAAATCTTTTTATAAGATAGGCTTTCCCACCTCTCGGAGGTGCTTCATCGAGGCCGTTGTTTCCACTACTGTTGCCCTTTTTTTTCAGTGCATAAGATACCGGATCCCTGCAGACTGAAATAATGGGCCGGCATACTTTTTCCCAGGTGTAATCCCCGGCAATACTGCTTATATTTTTAACACTGTCTTTGTACATTTTTTTATCGCCCGCAAGCGTGAGTATCGCAGCTGCCACATCTTCTGCGTCTCCACCTGCAGTAGTTATACCCAGGCCCTTCCTCTCCACCAGGTCGCTCAGGTGATCCCCTCTCGTAGAGATCACCGGAAGGCCCGTCCAGAGATAATCCATGATCCTCGTCCTGAAAGAAAATCTTGTCTCTATATGCTCGGGGTGTGTGATGATCCCTGCGTCTGACTCTAAAAGATAATTTTGCCTCTGGTCATAGTCGACCCATCCGAAATTAAAGAATATATTCTTTTCATACAGGCCCAATTTTTTTGCCAGGCTTACTGTACTATTTACAAGCTGGAGCTCGCTGACTTCCGGGTTGGGGTGCTTTACTCCCATAAAAAAGAGTTTTATGTCATCCCTCTTTTTTTTGACCACTGCCATAGCCTTTATCAGAGTAAGCGGGTCAAACCAATTATAGATACCTCCGCCCCATATGACTACAAAATCGTTCTTGTTTATACCCTTTACTTTCCCCTTCAGCACATTTTTTGTGTGCAGCGGTTTACTCGTAGGAAGGCCAAAAGGGACCACGTCTATCAGCTTCCGTAAAGTAGGATCCTGGTTATATGAATAAGGGTTCACCCTGTTTAATGCTGAAAGTATCCCCAGCCAGAAATCCCTCTGCCGGTCAGAAGCGCATATGAAAAAATCCCCGTAATAGAACTGCTCATTGAAAATATCATAAATCGATTTATGGATCTCAAGCCTTTTCTTTATTGGTTCTTTGTCATATTCTGCCAGAGCGGCAAGGATATATGGATCATAAATGTCTATGATGAGGAATTTTCCACAGTCCTTTATACAGGGATACTTGGCAAAAGTCATACCCCCGCATAATATAATATCAGCACCAGCGATGATCGTGCCGAGGCTATTATTTTCCGCAAATTGAACTACTTTAAAATCCTGTTCCTCGAAGTCTATTTTACCGGGGACTGCTATCGTCACTTCCATATGCTGGGATAGGATCTTTGCAAAATTCCAAACCCTTATGGCTGGCCCTGCCATTTCTTTTGAGATAGGCTCGCCTGATATTATAACAAGTTTTCTTGTGATCTGTTTTTCAAATGATTTGAGTATCCCCAGTGACTTTAAAATATTTGCCTGCTTCTCCTGATAATCCTTATCCGGTGAAACCGCTAAAAACTGGCCCTTAAAATATGTAAATAGTGCCTTATCATCCCTTTTTCTTTTTTGTTGGATCTTCTCTCTTTTTTTAATGAGTTTTGGAAGGTCGTCAAAAAAATTCCTGGCTGCCATAAGCGAGCTCAGGGGTTGGCTTGAAACATTTACTCCCCCGGTTGTCTCTCCAGGGGGTCCTGTTCCGCTTAAATCATAGTATTTCTTATAATCAAATTTAATATCTACAAACATCCTGTTAAAAATATTTGAAAGTGTCCCGGAAAACATCCGGGAAAGATTGTCATCATCATAATTCTTAAAGACAGAATAAAGTGAATTTCTCTCCTTCAAGAACCTTAATCTGTCATCAGTAAATCTTTTAGATGTCCCATGATGGTGATGGTAGACAATAGAATCCGGGGCAAAGACCACCTTATATCCCAGGACCCATAATCTCCATCCGAGATCCACATCCTCATAATATGCAAAAAAATCCTCATCGAATCCCCCGGCATCAAGAAATACAGCTCTGTTTATAAGCATTGCCCCACCATTTACAAATGGAAGATACCTGCTGCGCTTATGACCCGCTTTTTCCACCGGGATGCCGTAATCTATCTGGAAACCCTTGCCTTCAAAATTTATCATCCCTCCTGCAAAATCAATTTTCTTTCCATCCATGGAAAGGACTTTGGAGCCGGAGCATACTACTTCCCGGTCTCCATAGATCGGTTTAAGAAGCTCTATGAGCCAATTTTTTTCAACTTTCGTATCATTGTTTAAAAATGCTATATATTCTCCCCCTGCAGCTTTTGCAGCCTGGTTATTTGCATATGCAAACCCTGTATTTTTGTTATTCTTGATCAATTTTATATCGGGGTGCTCCGATTTAATAAAATCTACAGATCCGTCCCTGGAGCCATTATCAACAATGATCACCTCAAGCAGGTCCTGAGGATAATCCAGGGCCTTTAGGCTGTCAAGGCAATGCCCGAGATAATCCTTGCCGTCAAGATTTATAATTGCTATTGAGATCCGGGGGTATGTGAGAATATCTTTCATAAAGACTCCAAAACAATGAAGCTATAAATAAATGATTAAATTAGGATAAATTATAACAAACAATTTATTTTAAACAATATCTATTATAGAATGGAAAAACTACTAATTTAATAAAAATATGAAAAAAATGAACATAGCCTTTATTACTGACAGGATGATCAAGGGCCATGGAGTCGACCTGGTCGTGGACAGGTTGGCTAACGGCCTGGCAGAAATCGGATATAACTGCAAGGTATACTGTAATTATTTTGATGAGACCTTCATTAACCGTAAATCCTATAAGATCGAAAAACTACATTATTTCAAGCCCGATCCCAACCCTATAATCTATGAAAGAAGGATCAGGAAACTGGTGCCTTATCTAAACAATAGGAATATCGATCTTTTCATAATACATTCATTTCCTTTCTACAGCCTGGTCCCCAAACTTAACAAGCCGACTCTTGTGGGGGATCATGGAATAGTGTCTGTTGAGGGGATGCCCCTGAGAAGAAGGCTGAGGTTCAAATATATGAAGCTCAGCCAGAATCTCTCATATTTTAAGAAAGCCGATAAAATAGTGGCCATCTCTAAGTTTTTACTCAACAGCCTGCCTGATAAGTTGAGATATAAGGCGACTCATATATACAATGGCTGCGACCATTACCACTTGAACCCTATCTCTGAAGAAGATATACAGCAATTCAGGAAATCGCTGGGGGTAACACCGAAAGACATCCTGCTTCTTTTTGTAGGAAGGTTAAACCTCTCCAACCAGCCGTATAAGGGCCTGGCAGAACTAAAAAGTATCTACCAGGAGATTCTCCAAAAACATAAAAACACAAAACTCCTGGCTGTCGGTTTCGGCACTAAAAATGATGAGGAATTTTTAAAAAACCAGGGGGTCCTTGCAATAAGCAATGCTTCTGAGGACCTGATGCCCCTGATCTACAGGTCCTCTGATATTTATACCACCTGTTCGCACTGGGAAGGATTTGACCTCCCCATAGCAGAGGCCCACAGTTTTTCAAAGCCCACCATCTGTTACAGGATCGGCGCGCATGAGGAGATCTCTATTGATGGAAAGACTGGTTTTATTGTTGACGGTCCCCGGGATTTTTACGAGAAACTGGATATCCTCATTAACGATAAAAAGCTTAGAAAAGAAATGGGTATAAATGCCAAAGAGTATTCCAAAAACTTCAACTGGAAAGATGCTGCTAAAAATTATGATAGGGCCATAAAAGGAATACTAAAAGATAAGGTCAAAAAAACTTCTTCAGCAGTGACCCTGGACAGGATCGAATCACTAAAAAGCGATGAAGTGACTGCAGTGATCGTAAACTATAATTCATCCTATCCTTGCCTTAAAGATTGCCTGGATTCCCTGTCACGGCAGACCTATAAAAAAATGGAGATAATGATCTATGACAATCATTCCACAAACGGGGTGCTTGATTCCATACAAAAGGAATTTAAGGATGTAAAAATAATCCGTTCACAAAAAAACCTGGGGCTGGGCAGGGCATTGAACCAGGCAATAAAACTAATAGATTCTGAATTTGTCTTTATATCAAGTTTTGATGTGATCTATGACCGTGATGTGATCGAGTTGACAGTAAAACAGATCAAGAAACTTGACAGCACCTATCTGGGAATAGCACCAAAGATCAAGTTCCACTACTTACAGGATTATCTTGAAAGCGTCGGTATATACCTGGATATCAATTTATCGATCGGGTACCACGGGATAGGGCAGCTGGATCTCGGCCAGTATAATAGGGAAGAAGATATTTTTGGTGTTTCCTTTACCTCGGCCCTCATGAGGAGAGAGGCTTTCTTCAATGGTAAAGTCGGGCCCATAGACCCCACTTTTTTCCTTTTTTATGAGGATGTTGATTTTTGTTATAGGGCGAACCTCCAGGGATATAAATTCAGGTCCTGCCCTTCGGCGCATTGTTACCACAAATATGCTTATAGTTTCCGGGATGATGCGGTCTCATTCCAGATAAAATACTATTACCAGAAACTTAATGTACTTAAGGTCGCTTATAAAAATTCTGAATATAATAACTTAAAAAGGATCCTTGATGGCGAACTTCATGTCCAGAAACAGAATTTAAAGGATAAGAACTTAAAGCCATTTGCCAAAAAGATCTTTAGCAACTTCAGGAAGAGCCGCAGCTACCTGAAAAGAAAAAGGCTTGATATACAATTCTCACGGCAGGTCCCGGATCATGAAGTCATCAAGTTCAGCTGGAAGGAGAAAAATTATTTTGACTTTGTTAAAAATGAGCCCATTTATTCCATAGAGAACCTGCATCACACATACAGGAGGTTATTTGTGATAATCGGCAACAGGCTGTACGGCAGCATGACCCATTATCTGGAAAATCTCCAGAATACTAAATTTAAAATAGACAGCAGGATCTACAGGAAAATACTGCATGATAAATTTCAATATGAACCTGATTCGGTTCATCAATTCATAGACAAGATCAATTAATATTTAAAAATGAGAATAGGAATTGAAGTATCTACAGTCCTGGAC